>OJPW01000279.1_pt1 | contig 51362 bp, 47 predicted proteins | sample 1598571 | NCBI WGS metagenome assembly OJPW01 (sample SAMN03922493, study PRJEB24848) | human gut metagenome | isolation source: stool sample | host: Homo sapiens | place: Germany | collected 2011-05
GGCCCTATCTTTTCCGTCTTGCCGGAAAAGATAGGGGAGAAAAGGGGCGCTTGGACGCGTTTGGTGCGTGCTGCCTCTGAGTTTAGGTAAGCACCAATGTTTCAGGCGTCGTTCCACACGAGACTCACCTTACGGGCATCTTACTACGCGCCGCCTGATACGGGGGTATCGGATTTGCAGCTAGTTGCCTTAGAACAATTGCCATCAAAGGTGCAGTGGAGATTCGGATGGATTTCACCTTCTTGCGGGGCAGTTTGTAGGGGCGGGACTCTGCTCCGCCCGAAATCTTTCTGGTTATTGAGTTGTCTCAGCCATCGCGGGAAAAGTCCAGAAAAACCGAAGGGGTTTTTCTGGTCGGTTCAAGGGAGTCTGAGGGGAAATCGAAATCCCCTCAGGCTCTTTTTCTTTTGCCAGCGTTTTCTTTTGGAGAAGCAAAAGAAAATGCTGGACTGCAGTCGCAAATTTGCCGCAGTGTATCAGCCTTTGAACAGCTTCCCAAAAACGCCGTAGGGGCCGATGCCCACATCGGCCCGGAAGCCCATCAGGGGATGGAGAGCATGAAATCTCCTTGACAAATCCGCTCTACAGTTGTAGAATCAAAACATACTACAAATGTAGAAGGAGGGCTTCTGATGGCGGATGCAATGCGGACGCTGCCGGATGCGGAGCTGGAGGTCATGCAGGCGATCTGGGCCTGTGAAGAGCCGGTGAAGCGGGCGGCGATCAGTGCGATTTTGGACCGGACGCACCCGATGGCGCCGACGACGCTGCTGACGGTCTTGTCCCGGCTGGCAGACAAGGGCTTTGTGCGGATCGAAAAGACCGGGCGCAGCGCCGAATACCGGCCGCTGGTCGCAAAAGAGGACTATCTTGCCCGGCAGGGGCGGAAATTCTACGATAAGCTCTGCGGCGGAAGCGTGTCGGCCTTTGCCGCCGCGCTCAGCGCCAGCGGGCTGACGGCGGAGGAGCTGGCACAGCTGCGCGAGCTGCTGCGGGAGGATGCGCTATGAGCACGACACTGGCCTTCCGGCTGATCTTGGGGCTGGTCGTCGGCGGCGTCCTCACCTGCAGCGTCTGGGACCGGAGCTATACAGAGCTCGAGGAACGACCCGCAGACGAGGACACAAGGACCGGCATACCCCGCTTCCGCAGCTTTGCCGCAGTGGAGACGCTGCCGACCATGCTGGTGATGTATCTGGCCATCAGCCTTGCGATCGGCGGGCGGGAGATGGCGGTGCAGTATCTGCTGGGGCTGCTGCTGCGCGTGTTTTTGCTGATCGGCGTGTATTACGTGCTGCTGCTGGCCGTCATGCCGCTGCTGCGGCGGCATATTTCTGCCCGTGTGTGCGCGGTCTTGTGGCTGCTGCCGGGGTATCTGTACTTTTTGACCCAAGTGAGCAGCGTCCAGCGCGCAGACCCGGGCGGCGAGCGGATGCTCGTCCTGCACGCGTCCGGGACGCTCGTGACGGTGCTGCTGGCCGTCTGGGCGGCCGGGGCGATCGGGGTGTTTGCGTGGAAGATCATCTCCCACCTGCGCTTCCGCCGCCGCGTGCTGAAAGACGCCGTCGTTGTCACGGACGAGCAGACGCTCGCCGTCTGGCAGGCGGAGCTGGCGCGCGCCTGGCTCGGGGAGACGAAGTGGACGCTCGTCCGCGCGCCGCAGCTCACGACGCCGCTGTCGATCGGCCTGTTTCAGAAGACCACCTGCGTTGCCCTGCCCGCGTGCAGCTACACCCCGGAGGAGCTTTCGCTCATCCTGCGCCATGAGATCATCCATCTCAGCCGCCGGGACCCGGCCTCGAAATTTTTTATGGTCTTCTGCACGGCCATGTGCTGGTTCAATCCCCTGATGTGGGTCGCCATGCGCAAAAGCGCGGACGATTTTGAGCTCAGCTGCGACGAATCCGTCCTCCTGGCCCAGCCGCAGCCCGTCCGGAGGCAGTACGCAGAGCTGCTGTTAAAGACCGCGGGCGACGAGCGCGGCTTCACCACCTGCCTGTCCGCCACGGCCAGCGCCCTGCGCTATCGGCTCAAAAACATCATGGCGCCGGGGAAGAAGCACACGGGCGCGCTCCTCGTCGGGCTGACGTTTCTGCTGCTGACGCTCTGCGCCGGGCATGTGGCGCTGGCCTACGACGCGCAGCCCGGTGCGGCGCGGATCTTCGACGGCCGGCCGCCGGAAGACTTCTCCCTGCGCTATGTGGACGTATGGAATGATGACCGCGGCAGCGGCACCGACTTTGGCTGCACGGACGAGGCGGCGCTCAAGGACTATCTCGCCGCGCTGCAGCTGGAGACCTATACGGAAGCGCTCGACCGATACGGCGAGGCGCGCTCGCTGCAGCTGCTGTTTGACGCGCCGGAGGGCACGCTGAGCGTGACGCTGACTGACAACCAGTCCATCCACGTGACGCGCCTGTGGCTGAAAAACGCCCCGAGCGAGAGCTATTATCTGGCCGAGCCCATCGACTGGCAGCTGCTGGACCGGCTCATCGTCCCGCGGCCGGCGCTGCGGGTCTGGTTCAGCCTGCCGGGGCAGGATGAAGACAGCTGCTTCTTTGCCGGGGTCTATTCCATGACGCAGACGCTGCCGGACGGGACCGTGCAGGTCCTGCAGGAGCCGGATGAAGGAAACTACAGCGCCTTCGGCACGACCGGCGGCGGAAGGACCGTGCGGCTGGAGTTCGGGCAGACGCTGCTGGAGCCCTATACCGTCACCTGCCAGACGCCGGACGGCAGCGAACGCCGGATCTTCACGCAGGACGAGCTGCGCGGCGGCCGCGTGCCGCTGCTGCCGGGTGAGAGCGCCGATTATACCGTCGCCGCCCGCCTGCAGGGCGAAGACGGCAGCACCTACGACGCCGTCTTCTGCTTCCGCTACGACCGCCTGGCGGGCGAAACGTGAATTTTGTACGATACAAGCGAAAGCGCACCGTTTTTGCGGTGCGCTTTTTTGCTGCCGGATTGCAAAAAAGGGGCGAATCTGCTATAATCAATTATTCAGTATATGCAGTTCGGAGGATATGCACATGGAACGCAAACCCGTTGTGATCGCGCAGGAGGAGCTGGCCAGAGAGGCGGCGGTCTGCGGCGAGATCAAAGCCTGGTGGGCCTCGCGCGGCCGGACGCCGCGGGCCTACGTCGACACCTATGGCTGCCAGCAGAACGAGGCGGATTCCGAGCGGATCCGCGGCATGCTCCGCGCGAGCGGCTATGACATCGTCGACACCGAAGAAGGCGCGGACTGCATCGTCATCAACACCTGCGCCATCCGCGAGCACGCGGAGACCCGCGTCTACGGCAACGTCGGCGCGCTGGTCCACACCAAGGCCCGGCATCCGGAGCAGAAGATCTTCCTCTGCGGCTGCATGATGGGCCAGCCGCAGGTCGTCGAGCGCATCAAAAACAGCTACCGCCACGTCGACGGCGTGTTCAACCCGCATGAGCTCTGGCGCTTCCCGGAGCTTCTGCAAAGAGTCCTGAAGACCGGCAAGCGCATCTTCGCCGTGGACGATTCCGCGGGCAATATCGCCGAGGGCATCCCGGTGGTCCGCTCGTCAAACCTCAAGGCGTGGGTGTCGATCATGTACGGGTGCAACAATTTCTGTTCGTACTGCATCGTCCCCTACGTGCGCGGCCGCGAACGCTCGAGAAGACCGGAGGAGATCCTGGAGGAGGTCAAGGGCCTCATCGCCGCGGGCTATAAGGACATCACGCTGCTCGGCCAGAACGTCAACTCCTACGGCAAGGATCTCGGCCTCGGCGTCGATTTTGCCGACCTCATGGCGAGCATCGCCGAGCTTCCCGGCGAGTTCTGGCTGCGCTTCATGACGAGCCACCCGAAGGACGCGAGCAAAAAGCTCTTTGACACCATCGCCAGATACCCGAAGATCGCCAAGCAGTTCCATCTGCCCTTCCAGTCCGGCAACGACCGGGTATTGAAGGCCATGAACCGGCACTACACCCGCGAGGAATACCTGAAGCTGGCGCATTACGGCCGCGAGATCATGCCGGAGCTGGTCCTCACCAGCGACGTCATCGTCGGCTTCCCCGGCGAGACGGAGGAGGAATTCGAAGATACCCTCAGCCTCATCGAGAAGGTGCGCTACGACGCGCTGTTCACCTTCATCTTCTCCCCGCGCGCCGGGACTCCGGCCGCGAAAATGGACGATCCGACACCGAAAGAGGAGAAGAACCGCCGCTTTGACCGCCTCTGCGACACGCAGAACCGCATCTCGCTCGAGATCCACCAGGGCTACGTTGGCAGGACGCTGCGCGTGCTGGTCGACGGGCGGGAAAAGGAGATGCTCACGGCCCGCACCGAGGGCGGCCGCCTCGTCCGCTTTGCAGGCGACGACAGCCTCATCGGGCAGTTTCTCGACGTCACCATCACCGGCTGCACGACCTGGTCCCTGGTGGGAGAGGTCAAATAAAAGGCTCCCCTCTCAGGGGAGCTGTCAGCGAAGCTGACTGAGAGGTTGCAGCAAATTTACAGCTTCCCATTGTCTCCGACGGCCCCTTCTTTTCCGCCTTGCCGGAAAAGAAGGGGGAGAAAAGGGGCGCTTGGGCGCGTTTGGTGCATCCTGCCTCTGATTTTAGGCAGGAACCAATACTTTAGGCGTCGTTCCACGCGGTACTCACCCTACGGGTATCATACTACGCGCCGCCTGATACGATACACCGGATTTGATGGCAGGTGCCTTTGAATTTGTGCGAAAAAACGCACTGCGAAGATTTTTTTGGCGATGTACGGATTCGCCGAGGCTTTTGAGAGAGAAAACCGGAGGTTTTGATTATGGCTGAGCTCACCCCGATGATGCAGCAGTATTATGCGGTCAAGGAACGCAATCCGGACTGCCTGCTGTTTTTCCGGCTGGGGGATTTTTATGAGATGTTCGAGGAGGACGCGCGGATCGCTTCGCGCGAGCTCGATCTGACGCTCACCTCGCGCGACCATGCCAAGGACAAAAGCGCCGAGGACAAGATCCCCATGTGCGGCGTGCCCTATCATTCCTCCGAGAGCTATATCGCCCGCCTCGTCGCCAAGGGCTACAAGGTCGCCATCTGCGAGCAGATGGAGGACCCGGCGCTGGCCAAGGGTCTGGTGAAGCGCGACATCATCCGCATCGTGACGCCCGGCTCCGTGACGGAAAGCTCGATGCTGGTGGAGTCGAAAAACAATTACTACGCCTGCGTCTACGGAGCGGCGGGGACTTACGGCCTGTGCTTCTGCGACGTATCGACCGGCGCGTTCAGCGCGACGCAGATCTCCGGAGCCGATGCGATGCAGGACGTGCAGAACGAGCTCGGCAGCTTCCTGCCGTCCGAAGCGCTCCTCGGCGGTACGGCGGCGGAGGATGAGACGCTGGCCGACCTGCTGCGCGAGCGCTTCCACACCTGTGTGAACCTCGGCAAAGACGCGCAGTTTGACCCGGCCCTGTGTGAGGCCGCGGTCACCGCGCAGTTCGGCAAAAGCACGCAGGAGCTTGGCCTGACTGAGCTTCCGTGCGTGACGCTGGCGGCCGGCGCGCTGCTGCTGACGCTGCGGGATCTGCAGAAGAACGACCTGCCGCACATCCGCGAGCTGGAGCTCTATGTTGCGGGCAAATTCATGCAGCTCGATCTTGCCGCCCGGCGGAATCTCGAGCTGACGGAGACGATGCGCGGCAAGGAAAAACGCGGGAGCCTTCTCTGGGTCCTCGACAAGACGAAGACCGCCATGGGCGGCCGTCTGCTGCGCGCGTGGATGGAGCGGCCGCTGCTCAGCCCCGCGCAGATCACGCGCCGCCTGACCGCCGTCGAGGAGCTGGTCAAAAAGACCATCGACCGCGAGGAGCTGCTGCTGTCGCTGCGCGAGATCACCGATTTTGAGCGCGCCATGACCCGCATCATGACCGGCACGGCCTCGTGCCGGGATCTGGCCGCGCTGGCGCAGGGCGCGTCCACGCTGCCGGAGATCAAACAGCGCCTGTCCGGGATGCGCGCGCCGTATCTGCAGAGCATCTATGAGCAGCTCGACACGCTTGCGGATCTCAAGGAGCAGATCGACCGGACCATCGTCGACGATCCTCCCTTCCTGCTGCGCGAGGGTGGTCTCATCCGCGACGGAGCGAACAAGGAGCTCGACGACCTGCGCGCCGTCCAGTCCGGCGGCAAGGGCATGCTCACGCAGATCGAGGCACGGGAGAAGGAAAAGACCGGCATCCGGAATCTCCGCGTGGGCTACAACCGCGTGTTCGGCTATTACATCGAAGTCGCCAAGGGGCAGCTGGGCCTCGTCCCCGATACCTATATCCGCAAGCAGACGCTTTCCACCGGCGAGCGCTACATCACCGAGGAGCTCAAGGAACTCGAGAGCACCATCCTCGCGGCCAAGGACCGCATCATCGCGCTCGAATACGAGCTTTTCACCCAGCTGCGGCAGGCCGTGGCGGCCGAATCCGCCCGCGTCAAGCAGACCGCGCAGGCCATCGCCCAGCTGGACGTGCTGTGCAGCTTCGCCGCCGTGGCGGTGCACAACAACTACTGCAGGCCCGAGGTCGACCTCGGCAATACCGTTTCCATCACCGCCGGCCGCCATCCGGTGGTCGAGCAGGTGCTCAAGGGCGCGCTGTTCGTCCCGAACGACACGCGGCTCGGCGCCGACGACTGCCGCACGGCCATCATCACCGGCCCGAACATGGCCGGTAAATCCACCTACATGCGCCAGGTGGCCCTCATCGTCCTCATGGCGCAGATGGGCGCATTCGTCCCGGCGCAGTCGGCGCAGATCGGCATCGTCGACCGGCTTTTTACCCGCATCGGCGCGTCCGACGATCTGGCCTCCGGCCAGTCGACCTTCATGGTCGAGATGACCGAGGTCGCCGACATCCTCAAAAACGCCACGCCGCGCTCGCTGCTCATCCTCGATGAGATCGGCCGCGGCACATCGACCTTCGACGGCATGGCCATTGCCCGCGCCGTGCTCGAATACGCCGCCGACCGCAAGCGGCTGGGCGCCAAGACGCTCTTTGCCACCCACTATCACGAGCTGACCGACATGGAGCAGACACTCCCCGGCGTCAAAAACTTCAACATCGCCGTCAAAAAGCGGCAGGGCGACATGATCTTCCTGCGCAAGATCGTCCCCGGCGCGGCCGATGACAGCTATGGCATCGAGGTCGCCAAGCTTGCCGGCATCCCCGACCGGGTCATCACCCGCGCCCGCGAGATCCTGAAGGAGCTCGAGTCCGGCGCGCCCGAGACGGCAAAGCCCGCCGCCGGGCCGGTGTCCGACCAGGTCTCCATGCTCGACATGCAGTCGGACGAGCTGCGCCGTGCGCTCGAGGCTGTCACCGTCGAGACGCTCACGCCCATCGAGGCGATGAACGTCCTGTATCAGCTCAAGCAGCTGCTGTAATTTCCGGAAAGAAAGGAGCCGTTCCGCATGGCCCGAAAAGCGTCGAACAGCATGTCTTCCCGCCTGACGAGGTTTGAGACCATCGCGGGCTGGCTGTATCTGCCGTTCTATCTCATCATTCTGAATCTGCTTCTGCAGCTGGCGAACGAAAAGCTCTCGCTCGGCATGAGCGCGCTGACGATCAACATCGCCTATTTTGCCATCAATCTCGCCGCCACGCTGCTTATCTTCCACGGCTTTCTGCGGCAGTCGTATTTCGGCGGCTCGTTCTGGAATTTCGTGCAGGCGGTGGTGCTGGGGTTCGCGCTGTATTACGCGGGCACGTGGGTTTTGCAGTTCGCGCTCACGAAGCTGGCCCCCGGCTTCACGATCTATAACAACGAGACCGTCGGCTCGCTCATCTCCGACAACGAGTACATCATGATGGCCGTGACGATCATCCTCGCGCCCGTCATTGAAGAGACGCTGGTCCGCGGCCTCGTGTTCGGCTCCATCCGGCCGACCTCGCGCGTCATGGCCTATATCGTCTCCGTCGTCTTATTCACGCTCATGCACAACTGGCAGTATTTCCTGCTCTATCCGGCGGGGAAGGTGCTGCTCAGCTGTATTCCGTATCTGCCCGCCTCTGTTGCGCTGGCCTGGACCTATGAAAAGGCCGGCACCATCTGGGCGCCCATCACGCTGCATGCGCTCATCAACGCGCTGTCGTTCGGGCTTTTGCAGCTGAACTTCTGACCGGGAGGGAACCTATGCCGAAGATCATCCAGCTCGACCGCCACGTCGCGGACCTCATCGCCGCGGGCGAGGTCGTCGAGCGCCCTGCCTCCGCCGTCAAGGAGCTGGTCGAAAATTCCATTGACGCGGGCGCAAAAAATATTACAATAGAATTACAAAATGGCGGAATGACCTTCCTGCGCATCACCGACGACGGCTGCGGCATGGCCCCGGACGACGCCCGCACGGCGTTTCTGCGCCACGCGACGAGCAAGATCCGCAAAAAAGAGGACCTTGCCTGCATCGGCACCCTCGGCTTCCGCGGCGAAGCGCTCGCGGCCATCTCGGCCGTGTCGAAGATCGACCTTCTGACCCGCGCGCAGGGCGCGGCGGACGGCGTGCGGCTGCATCTCGAGGCCGGGAAGGTCCTCTCCGAGGAACCGGCCGGCTGCCCGTGCGGCACGACCATCCTCGTGCGCGAGCTGTTTTACAATACGCCCGCGCGGATGAAATTCATGAAATCCGACGCGGCGGAGGCCTCCGCCGTCTTCTCCGTGGTGCAGCAGCAGGCGCTGGCCCATCCGGAGATCTCCTTCCGCTTTTTAAAGGACGGGCAGGAGCAGCTGCACACCGACGGCCAGGGCGACCGTATGGCCGCCATCTACGCCATCTACGGCCGCGAGCTTGCCAACAACATGCTCTCAGTGGACGGCAGCTGGGAAAAGCTGCGCGTGCGCGGCTTCGTCACCCGCCCCACCGCCACGCGCGGCAACCGCGCCTGGCAGAGCTTCTTTGTCAATAACCGCTACATCAAGTCGCGGCTGCTTTCCGCCGCCGTGGAGGAGGCGTACCGCAACCAGATCATGGTCGGCCGCTTCCCTGCCTGCGTGCTCGAGATCGATATGCCCGTGCAGGCCGTGGACGTGAACGTCCATCCGGCCAAGACGGAGGTCAAGTTCCTCTCGGAGCGGGAGGTCTTCGACGCGGTGCACTATGCCGTTTTGTCTACGCTGAACAAGGCGGCGGGCCGCCCGGAGTGGAAGCTTTCCGAAAAGCAGATCTCCGCAGCCCAGCCGCAGGTCCAGCCGCACGCGGTCCAGCCGCCGAAGCCCGGCTTCTACCAGAGCATGCAGGCGGCCGAATACCGCCGCCAGGCCTCGCAGACGCCGCCGCCCAAGCCCGCGCAGCCCGTCCTGGCCTCCCCGGTGCAGATCCCGCGGTCCGAGCCCGCCGCGCAGCAGCGCATCGAGCTGCCGAAGCCGAGTCCGGCCCCCGCACCTGCCCCCGCCCCGGCTCCCGGGCCGGAACCGAAGCCGGAACCAAAGCCCATCCCTGCTCCCGTGCAGGAAGCGCCCGCGCAGCAGGAGCTGCCGGTCCCCGAGCGGCCGTTCCGCATCATCGGCGAGGCGCTGCACACCTATATTATCGTCGAGCAGGGCGAGGCCGTCCTGTTCATCGACAAGCATGCCGCGCACGAGCGCATCCGCTTTGAGGCGCTCAAAAAGGAAGACCACCCCATCATGGCCCAGCTGCTGCTCGCGCCCGTCTCCGCGGAGCTTTCGCGGGAGGAAGCGGCAGCGGTGCTGGAAAACCGGGCGCTTCTGGAGCGCTGCGGCTTTGAGGCCGAGGATTTCGGCGGCGGCGACGTGCTCATCCGGCAGATCCCGTCCGACGTGGACGTTGAAGACGCCAAGGCCCTGCTGCAGGAGCTGGCGGGCAAGCTGCTCGCCGGAAAGACGCTCGACCCCAATGGCCTTCGGGACGAGCTGCTGCACTCGATCGCCTGCAAATCGGCCATCAAGGCCGGCTGGCAGACCTCCGACGAGGAGCTGCGGCGGCTGGTGCAGGAGGTTTTGACGCGCGACGACATCAAATACTGCCCCCATGGCCGCCCCGTCTGCGTGACGCTCACGAAGCGGCAGCTGGAAAAGCAGTTCAAGAGGGTATGAGCATGGACCGGATCATCTGCGTCGTCGGCCCGACCGCTTCGGGCAAAACGAAGCTCGCCGTACAGCTGGCCAAGGCCTATGACGGTGAGGTCGTCTCCTGCGATTCCATGCAGATCTACAAGCATATGGACATCGGCACGGCCAAGCCCACGCCGGAGGAGATGGAGGGCGTCCCCCACCACATGATCGACTGCGTCGAGCCCGGCGAGGATTTTTCCGTCGGCAAATACGTGCAGCTGGCGGACGGCTGCGTGCAGGACATCCTCTCCCGCGGCAAAACCGCCGTCATCGCCGGCGGCACCGGGCTGTATGTCGACAGTCTCATCGCCGGGCGGACCTTCGCGCCCGTGCCGCAGACCGGCAAGCGCGAAGCGCTCGAGGCGCAGCTGCGGCAGGAGGGCGGCGAAGCGATGCTGCGCAAGCTCCGCGCCGTCGACCCCGACGCCGCTGCGCGGCTGCACCCGGCGGACGAAAAACGCATCATCCGCGCGCTGGAGGTCTATGCCGAGACCGGCCGGACCATCACCCAGCATAACCTGGACACCCAGCAGATCCCCCCGCGCTACCGGCCCGTCTGGATCGGGCTGGACTACCTCGACCGCGCGGTTTTGTACCGCCGGATCGATCTGCGGGTGGATCTGATGCTGCAGGCGGGGCTGCTCGATGAGATCCGCGCGCTGCTCGCCCGCGGCGTCAGCCCGCGGACGACCGCCATGCAGGCCATCGGCTATAAAGAGTTCTTTGACGCGCTGGAGGGCCGCAGCACGCTTTCGGCCGCCGCAGACCTCTGCAAGCAGCGCTCGCGCAACTACGCCAAGCGCCAGCTGACCTGGTTCCGGCGCAACCCGCAGCTTTGCTGGCTGCGGATGACGGGGCAGGAAGATTTTGCACAGATCCTGGCCGCTGCCCGACAGAATATTCCTTTTTCCGCGCTTTGAATATGCTACGATATGGGTACAGACTACAAAAAAGAAGGAGCCGGTACCCATGCAGAAAACCACAGAAAATTATCAGGACATCTTTTTGAATCAGGCCCGCCGCGAGCGCACCATGCTGACCGTCTTTCTGATGAACGGCTTTCAGATGCGCGGCGTCATCACGGGCTTTGACCAGTTCGTCATCCTGCTGCAGTCCGACGGACGCCAGCAGATGATCTATAAGCACGCGGTGTCTACCATGACGCCCGCAGTCCCCGTTCACCTGACGCAGAACTGAGCTGCCGCTCCGTCCTGCGGGAAGGAGCAGTATGAAACAAGGCAGATCGTATTTTACCGTCATCGTATGGATCCTGCTTGCCGCGATCACGGCGTATTTCGTCTACAACGTGGCAAGCAGCCTCTACGCGCCGCTGATGACAGCGACCGTCACACAATATGAAGCCGGGGCGGGCTACTACGCCTCCGGCTTTGTTGTGCGTGCCGAGGAGGTCGTCACCTCCGAGTACGACACGACCGTCCTCGCCTGCGCCGAGGGTGCGCACGTGGCCGCGAACGACGTCGTCGCCACCGGCTACCGCTCGGACGACGCCAAGACCCGCAAGACCCGCATGGACGAGCTGACCGGCCAGATCGAGCAGCTGCAGTACGCCTGGAGCGCCGCGTCGAGCGTCTACGACCAGGCGGCGCTCGACAGCAGCATCGCCGACAGCCTCTCGCACCTGAGCCAGTATCTGGCCCGGCGCGATATGAACTCTGTCTCGGACCTCACGCCCGAGCTCAAGGGCCTGGTCCTGCGCCGCACGTCGGACGCGGCGGACAGCGCCTCCTTGCAGCTGCGGATCGACGATCTGCAGGCGGAGCTCGCCACGCTCGAATCGCAGGCCGCGGGCGACACCAGCGACATCCGCGCCGGGACCGCCGGGACGTTTTCCGCCGCGGTCGACGGTTATGAATATGTGCTGACGCCGGACAGGCTCATGGAGATGACCGTCGCCCAGTTCCAGTCGGTCGAGCCGGACGAGACCGACGCGAACGCCATCGGCCGCCTCATCACCTCCGCCACCTGGTACTACGCCTGCGTTGTCCCGGCCAACGAGCTCTCCGGCGTTGAGGAGGGCGATAGGGCCACGCTGACCTTCGCCCGCGACTATTATCAGCCCGTCAGCATGCGTGTCGCCCGGCTGAGCGGCAACGAGGCGGGCTCGCGGCTGCTGATCCTGTCGTCCGACCAGGCGCTGCAGAACGTGACGCTCCTGCGGCAGCAGTCGGCGGAGATCGTCTTCGCCTCGTATTCCGGTCTGCGCGTGCCCAAATCGGCCGTCCGTGTCGAAAACGGTCAGACCGGCGTGTATATCCTCGAAGGCACGCTCGCCAAGTGGAAGCCCATCACCATCCTCCACGATACCGGCGAAAGCTACGTCGCTGCGCTCGATACCAGCTCGACCGACAATCTCTGGCCGGGCGACGAGCTGATCATCAATGCGAAAAATCTATACGATGGAAAGGTCGTCAACTGATATGTCTACGATTGCTGAAAATATTGCGAACATCCGTGCCCGGATGAACGAGGCCGCGAAAAAAGCCGGCCGGGACCCGTCGGAGATCCTGCTGTGCGCCGCGACGAAGATGAACGACGCCGACCGCGTCAAAGAGGCCGTGGCCGCGGGCGTCGACTGCTGCGGCGAAAACCGCGTGCAGGAGATCCAGGCCAAGCGCCCCCTCGGCGCCTACACAGGAAGACCCCTGCACTTCATCGGCCATCTGCAGACCAACAAGGTCAAATATCTGGTGGGCGTGGTCGATCTGATCGAGTCCGTCGACCGCCTGGAGCTGCTCGAGTGCATCGAGAAGCAGGCGGAAAAGGTGGGCGTCGTGCAGAACATCCTCTTCGAGGTAAACATCGGCGCGGAGGAGAGCAAATCCGGCTTTACGAAGGAAGAAGCCGCCGCGCTGGCCGCCCGGATGCGGGAATTTCCGCATGTGGCGCTCAAGGGACTCATGGCAATTCCGCCGGTCAGTGAATTTCCTGGCGAAAATTGCAGATATTTCGCCGAAATGCGGAATCTTTTTGTTGACATAAAGGCAAAAAAATACGATAATGTGTCCATGGAATGCCTATCGATGGGTATGAGCGACGATTTTACCGACGCCATCGCCGAAGGCTCGACCATGGTGCGCATCGGCACCGCTATTTTCGGAAAGCGAAACTACAATACCTGATTGCTACGAAAACTAGAGAATCACGATTCTGGAGGATACACTACAATGGGATTTATGGATGACCTGAAGAAGCTGACAAAGCCCTATACCGAGGATGACGATGATTTCGATGAATTCGACGACGACGCCCGTCCCAGCCGCCCCAGCCGCTCGTCGACCGCGCCGAAGCCCTCGTATTCCGGCTTTGATCTCGATAACGACGATCTGTCTTCTTCCGGCAGCAGCTCCAATACCGGCCGGCGCACGCTCGGCGGCAGCAATGCCTCGAACGGCAAGGTCGTAAATATTCACACCACGGCCCAGATGCAGGTCGTGCTCGTCAAGCCCGACCGGTTCGACAACGTCTCCGACATCGCCGAGCATCTGCGCAGCAAGCATGCCGTGGTTCTGAATCTGGAATCCACGAATAAGGATGTTGCAAGACGGCTGGTCGACTTCCTGTCCGGCTGTGCCTATGCGCTCGACGGCAAGATCAAAAAGATCGCCATCAGCACGTACATCATTACGCCCTATAACGTTGACATCGTCGGCGATCTGATCGACGAGCTGGAAAACAAGGGCGTATATCTCTGATCCAAACTTCACTTGCAGGGAGGCAGCTTCCATGTTCACACCGCAGGAAATTCAGGAGCAAACCTTTTCCAAGGCCGTCTTCGGCGGCTATGACATGCAGCAGGTCGATGATTTTCTCGAGCCGCTGACAGAGGATTATATCACCCTTTACAAAGAAAATTCCGTGCTCAAGGCCAAGATGAAGATCCTGGTCGAAAAGCTGGAGGAATACCGCGCGCAGGAGACGCAGCAGTCCTCGGCCACCGCCGAGGCCGAGGCCAAGAGCGCCCAGCTGCTCAAGCAGACGCAGGCCAAATGCGCCGCCATGCTCCAGAACGCCGAGGTCAATGCCCAGGCCAACGCGCAGGTCAACGCCGCCAACGTCCAGCTGGCCCAGCTCAACCAGCAGATCCACGCCGAGCAGGAGCGGCTCGACTACGCGAAGCAGACCGCGCTCAACTTCATCTCCGTGATCGAGCGGGACGTGCAGGGCCATCTGGGCCTGCTCGAGACGCTCAAGTCCCGGGATCTGACGAAGGAAGAGGCTCCGGCCCAGCCGAAGTCCGCGCACGAAAAGCCCTACGACTGGCAGGCCGACAAGGCCGAGCCCGCCCCGGCCCCCGCGCCGAGCGTCAGCACCGAAAAAATCGCGTCGGAGATCTCCGACAACCTCGAAAAGCTGATCGGCAGCGAGCCGGAGACGAAGACCGTCTCCACCCCCGCCCCGGCCAAGCCTGCCGCGCGCCCCATGCATCCCGAAAGCGCGACCATCAAATTTGAAGACCTCAAATTCGGCCGCAACTACGACCCGACGTCGTCCAAATGAACCAAAGCCCGGCCAATGAGCGGGCCGCATAAGACAGTTAACAGGCACAGCGGGATCATCCGCTGTGCCTGTTCTTGTTATGATCTCGTGCGGGCATCCCTTGCCTCTCCCTTTGGGAGAGGTGGCTGAGCGAAGCGAAGACGGAGAGGGGAAACGCCGCAGGTGACTGCAAGGCCCTCTCAGTCGCCTGCGGCGACAGCTCTCCCTGAGGGAGAGCCAAGGCTCTGGGGCTTTTGCCACGCATAGAAAAAACCAGCCGCCTTTCAAGCGAAAGGCGGCTGGCGGGGTATTTGCTTATTTCTTCATGGCGATGGCCTGCTTGGCCTTGGCGGCGATGCCGTCGGCGTTGATGCCGTAGGCGTCGAGGACCAGCGGGGCCTTGCCGCTGCGGCCGAACTCGTCGTTCACGCCGTGGCGGACGACGGGGATGGGATAGGTCTCGCCCAGATACTCGGCCACAGCCGCACCCAGACCGCCGAGGACGTTGGCCTCTTCGGTGGTGACGATCGCGCCGGTCTCCTTCGCAGCCTTCAGAACCAGCTCGGTGTCGAGCGGCTTGATGGTGTGCATGTCGATCACGCGGGCGGAGGTGCCTTCGGCAGCCAGTTTTTCTGCGGCGGCCAGCGCCATCTGCACGTTCATGCCGACGGCGATGATGGTCACGTCGGTGCCGTCGCGCAGCGTCGCGCCCTTGCCCAGCTCAAACTTGTAGCCGGGGATGGAATCCGTCACGGTCTCGACCGCCAGACGGCCCAGACGCATGTAGGCCGGGCCCTCGTAGCCCACGAGCGCCTCAACAGCCAGCCGCATCTCATTGCCGTCGCACGGGCACAGGACCAGCATGCCGGGGATCGCGCGCATGATGGCGAAATCCTCGATGCACTGGTGGGTCGCACCGTCTTCGCCGACGGACAGACCGCCGTGGCTGCCGACGACCTTGACATTCAGGTGCGGGTAGGCAACGGAGTTGCGGACCTGCTCCCACGCGCGGCCGGCGGCGAACATGGCGAACGTGTTGACGAACGGCTTGAAGCCGCACAGGCTCATACCGGCGGCAACGCCGACCATATCGGCCTCGGCGATGCCCATATCAAAGAAACGCTCCGGGCAGGCGGCCTTGAAGAACTTCGTCATGGTCGCGCCGGCGAGGTCTGCGTCGAAGCAGACAAGATCGGGATATTTGTCGGCCAGGGCGGCGAGCGCCTTGCCGTAAGCCTCACGGGTTGCGATTTTTTCAGCCATTGTTTAACCCTCCAGTTCCTTGATCTGCGCTTCGAGCTCTGCCTTGGCCTGGGCCCACTGCTCATCGTTGGGCGCCTTGCCGTGCCAGCCGGCGTTGTTTTCCATGAAGCTCACGCCCTTGCCCTTGATGGTCTTGGCGAGGATCATGGTGGGCTGACCCTTGGTCTGCTCGGCTTCCTTGTAAGCGGCTTCGATCTGATCAAAGTCGTGGCCGTCGATCTTGATGACGTGCCAGCCGAAGGACTCGAACTTCTTGTCCAGCGGCTCGGTGGGCATGACGTCCTTCGTCTCACCGTCGATCTGCAGACCGTTGACGTCGACGCAGGCGCAGAGGTTATCGAGATGATACTTGTTGGCAGCCATCATGGCTTCCCAGACCTGACCCTCGGCAACTTCGCCGTCGCCCAGGATCGAATAGACGCGGTAGTTCTTGCCCGCGACCTTGCCGGCCAGCGCCATGCCGACGGCAACGGAGATGCCCTGGCCCAGAGAGCCGGTGGACATATCGACGCCGGGGACGTATTTCATTTCCACATGGCCGGACATATGGCCGTCGATGCGGCGGAACATCTTGAGATCCTCGACCGGGAAGAAGCCGCGCAGCGCCAGCGTCGGGTAAACGGCGGGCGAGCAGTGGCCCTTGGACATGACGAAGCGGTCACGCTCCGGGTCATGCGGGTTCTTGGGATCGACGTGCATCTCGGCAAAGTACAGATACGTCAGCACGTCCATGCAGCTCATCGAGCCGCCCGGATGGCCGGAAGCCGCGTCGTGTACCATCTGGACACCGAGAAGACGCGCCTTGGCAGCGGTCAGCTGAAGTTCCTTCCGTTTGGATTGTTCCATATGAATTTCCTTCCTTTGTTCATAGAATGGGAATTTCCTGCGTTTGTGTGGGATTGATTTGCCTGCGCGGGAAATACGTTTTGCTTTTTGTTGCATTCCACCATCTATCATACTAGATTCCCACGCGTTTTTCCAGTGGTATTCGTAAAAAAATCTGTTTTTTTCGCCGCTGCCTTTAGTTTTTGAGGCTCTGCATCGGGGCCGGGATGCGGCCGCCGCGGGCGATGAAGCCGGCGGAGGATTCCGGATGCACCGGCATGATGGGCGCCGCGCCGAGCAGCCCCCCGAACGAGACCTCGTCGCCGACCTGCTTGCCCGGCGCGGGGATCAGGCGCACGGCGGTCGTCTTGGAGTTGACCATGCCGACGGCGGCCTCGTCCGCGATGATGGCGGAGATCGTCTCCGCACTCGTGTCGCCCGGGACGGCGATCATGTCGAGACCGACCGAGCATACGCAGGTCATGGCCTCCAGCTTGTCGAGCGTCAGCACGCCGCTTCTCGCCGCGGCGATCATCCCCTCGTCCTCCGACACCGGGATGAACGCGCCCGAAAGCCCGCCGACCGAGCTAGAGGCCATCAGTCCGCCCTTCTTGACCGCGTCGTTGAGCATTGCCAGCGCCGCCGTCGTCCCATGTGTGCCGCAGACCGCAAGGCCCATTTCCTCAAGAATGCGCGCCACGCTGTCGCCCACCGCGGGCGTCGGCGCGAGCGACAGATCGACCACGCCGAACGGCACGCCCAGCCGCCGCGACGCCTCCTGCGCGACCAGCTGGCCGACGCGGGTGATGCGGAAGGCGGTCTTTTTGATGCACTCGGCCACCTCGTCAAAGGGGCGGCCCTTGACGGCCTGCAGCGCGTGATGCACGACGCCCGGGCCGGAGACGCCGACGCTCACCACGGCGTCAGCCTCGCCCACGCCGTGGAACGCGCCCGCCATGAACGGGTTATCCTCCACCGCGTTGCAGAACACGACGAGCTTCGCGCAGCCAAGCCCGTCCCGGTCCTTCGTGAGCTCCGCGGTCTGTTTGATGGCCTGGCCCATGAGGCGCACGGCGTCCATGTTGATGCCGGCCTTGGTCGTGGCGACGTTGACGCTGGAGCAGACCAGCTCCGTCTCGGCCAGCGCCTGCGGGATGGCGGCGATGAGCCGCCGGTCGCCGGAGGCCATGCCCTTGTGTACAAGGGCGGAGAAGCCGCCGATAAAATCGACGCCGCAGGTCTTTGCCGCCTGGTCCATGGCCCGGGCGAAGGGGACAAAGTCCTCCGTCTCACACGCGCTCGCGACGAGCGCGATGGGCGTGACGGAGATGCGTTTGTTGACGATGGGGATGCCGAGCTCGCGCTCGATCCGGCAGCCGGTGGCCACCAGATGCTCGGCCTGACGGCAGATCTTGTCGTGGATCTTCCGGGCGCAGGCGGCGGGATCGGGATCGGCGCAGTCAAGCAGGGAAATGCCCATGGTGATCGTGCGGATGTCCAGATGCTGGTGGTCGATCATATCGACCGTGGACATGATATCAGAGTGGTTCAGCATGGCTCTCCTCCCGGTCAGATGGTGTGCATGGCCGTGAAGATATCCTGCCGCTGCATGCGGATGGACAGGCCCATCTCGTCGCCCTTGGCGGCGATGCGGCTCTGCACGACGTCAAATTCCGGTGCGCCCGCGGTCCACTGGGTGAGCATGATCATGGTGAACGTGCCCTCCATAATGGTCTGGCTGATCTCCACGACGCTGATGTGCAGCTCGGCCAGCAGCGTGCAGACCTCGGCGATGATGCCGACCCGGTCCGGGCCGACGACGGTGATAATGGCTTTCATTCGGGCTTCCTCCTGTGTTCGGATATGGAAAAAGGGGCCAAATGGCCCCTTTTCAGTTCGGTTGGATCAGAATTTGGTGTGCTCGGCCAGCCAGCTCTTCAGCTCGCTGATGGGAATGCGGACCTGTTCCATGGAGTCGCGCTCACGGATGGTGACGGCGTTGTCGGCCGGGGTCTTGTCGTCGCCGACGGTCGCGAAGTCGACGGTGATGCAGTACGGCGTGCCGATCTCGTCCTCACGGCGATAGCGCTTGCCGATGGAGCCCGTGTCGTCGTAGTCGAGCATGAAGTCGCTGCACAGATCCTGATAGATCTTGCGGGCCGGCTCCGCCAGCTTCTTGGAGAGCGGCAGGATGGCTGCCTTGTACGGCGCGAGCGCCGGATGCAGGTGCAGCACGACGCGCACGTCGTTCTTGGCCTCGTCGATGACCTCCTCGTCATACGCCTCGCACAGGAAGGCCAGCGCCACGCGGTCGCAGCCGAGCGACGGCTCGATGACGTAGGGGATATAGTGCTCGTTCGCTTCCTGATCGAAATAGGTCAGGTCCTTGCCGGAGGCCTCCTGGTGCCGCTTCAGGTCATAGTCCGTGCGGTCGGCGATGCCCCAGAGCTCGCCCCAGTCGGTGAACGGGAACGCGTATTCGATGTCGGTGGTGGCACGGGAATAGAACGCCAGCTCCGCCGGCTCATGGTCGCGCAGGCGCAGGTTCTCGTCGTGGATGCCGAGGCTCTTGAGCCAGTTCACGCAGTAGCCCTTCCAGTAGGCGAACCACTCCAGATCCGTGCCGGGCTTGCAGAAGAATTCGCACTCCATCTGCTCAAACTCACGGGTACGGAAGGTGAAGTTGCCCGGGGTGATCTCGTTGCGGAACGCCTTGCCGACCTGGCAGACACCGAACGGGAGCTTGCGGCGGGTGGTGCGCTGGATGTTGGCGAAGTTCACGAAGATGCCCTGCGCGGTCTCCGGCCGCAGATAGCAGGTCGAGGAGGAATCCTCGGTGACGCCGATGGCGGTCTTGAACATCAGGTTGAATTTGCGGATGGGGGTAAAGTCATGCTTGCCGCAGACGGGGCAGACGATGTCCTCGTGCTCGGCGATGAATTTATCCATCTCATCGAAGCTCATGGCGTCGACGTTGACCTCGTGATGCTCCTCGCCGATGAGCTTGTCGGCGCGGTGGCGGGCCTTGCAGGCCTTGCAGTCGAGCAGCGGGTCAGAGAAGCTCGAGACGTGGCCGGTCGTGATCCAGGTCTGCGGGTTCATGATGATGGCCGCGTCGAGGCCGACGTTGTACGGGCTTTCCTGCACGAATTTCTTGAGCCAGGCCTTTTTGACGTTGTTCTTGAACTCAACGCCGAGAGGGCCGTAGTCCCAGCTGTTGGCCAGACCGCCGTAGATCTCGGAGCCTGCGAAGACAAAACCACGGTTTTTGCAGAGGGCAATGATCTTGTCCATGGACTTTTCACTGTTTTTCATCATTCTTCTCGTCCTCCTGACGTAAATGATCAAGGATTTTATCCTATTATTATAATGAAATACGCCGTAAAGTCAACCGCGCGGGGAGAAATTTGAAAGACCTGTTTTGTTTTTGCGCGGATTGTGCTATACTCTAAAATGCATTTTCAGAAATATTTTCCCCGGAAAGGACTTACGAAGCTTGAAAACCATCGGAAGAGTGATCTTATCGGCGATCCTGCTGGTGCTGACCGGCCTGCTGATCGCGTTTGCAAAGGCTGCGCCCGGCGCTGTCTTTTCGTTTTATCCGGCCTTCTCCCGCGCGGCGCTGGGCACGGTCTGCTCGGTCTCCGCGCTGGTGCCTATCGCGCTGTGGGAGGTGCTGGCGGCCGTGCTGGCGCTGTGGTTTTTCTATACGCTCATCCGCGTGTTCACGAAGCGGCGGAGTCTGCTGCGCTGGCTGGCGGGCGTGCTGCTGGGGGTGAGCGCGGGGCTGTTCGCGTTTGTCGGGCTGTGGGGGCTCAACCATTTCGGCCCCTCCGTCGGGCAGACGCTGGGGCTGGATGTGCGGGAGTATTCCAAGCAGGAGCTCATCGCCGCCACGGCCTATTATGCCGCCCAGGCGAACGAATACGCCGCCCGCGTCGACCGCGATGCCGACGGCAAGACCGTCTATCCCGCCTTTTCCGAGCTTGCGGCCCAGGCCCCGGCGGGCTATGCGGCGCTCGCAGAGCGCTATGAGCAGTTTACGGGCGCGCTGGACCCGGTCAAGCCGCTGGCCTCCTGGCGGCTGTTCAGCCAGACGGGAACGACGGGGATCTTCGTCTGCTTCACGGCGGAGGCCTGCGTCAACCCGGATACCTATACCGCCTGGATCCCCTATACCATGTGCCACGAGCTGGCCCACCGCCAGGCCGTCGCCGCCGAGGACGACGCGAACTTCTGCGCGTACCTGGCCTGCATGGCGTCCGGCAGCGACGATTTTTGCTATTCCGGCGCCTTCGGCGCGTATGTCTACTGCCACAACGCCCTCTCCAAGGTCGACAAGACCGGCGCCAGCCAGATCTGGTCGACGCTGTCCGACGGCGTCGTCACCGACCTGCGCGCGGCGAACGAACACTACGCCCAGTATGAGGGCAAGGTGCAGGACGCGGCGCAGAAGGTCAACGATACCTATCTCAAGGCCTTTTCCGAGGAATCCGGCGTCCAGAGCTACGGCGAAGCCGCCGATCTTCTGATCGCGTGGTATCTAGAAAATAATGCTTGACAAATCCAGCGGGATTCGCTATAATAATCCCGCTGATGGACAGTTAGCTCAGCTGGTATGAGCACATGCTTGACGTGCATGGGGTCACAGGTTCGAGTCCTGTACTGTCCACCATAAAAAGCTCCGAAATCAGTTGATTTCGGAGATTTTTCTTGCACTTTTCTGGCTAAAAAGTTCAACCATATTTTTGAAGTCACGTTTTGACACAAACCGTGACCCAAACCGCGATGTACGTCGGTGTACGAAACGGTACGAAATAGCACGAAAAGACCATTCCGCAGCGCATAAGACGTACATAAAATCGGTATTTTTTCACGAGAAAAGGGGCGCGCTGCCGTTTTGGCAGCGCGCCCGCTATGCCTTGCGTCACATCACTTCCCGGCCGATCATTTGACCAATGGTGTCCGCAGCCTGCACGCGCATGCTGGGCGTGGAGTGGACGTAGGTGCTGAGCGTGAACCCCGCACTGTAATGTCCGAGCATTTCGGAGAGTGTCCGCACGTCCACGCCATTTTTGAGTGCTAAGGTCGCGAATGTGTGTCTCATGTCATGAAATCTCACATGTTCTGCGCCGATGGCTTCCAGAATCCGGTCATGCATGGCGCGGAAGGATGCCGGGTCGAGCATTTCTCCGGTTTTCGGAGACGGGAACATATAGGGATTATCCGGGTGCTTTTCGTGTTCTTCCACCAGAATCTGCACGGTGCTCTCCGGAAGTGTCAGCAGTCGCAGGGAGTTTTTCGTTTTTGGCTGGCTGACAACAAGCTGATGGTCGATGCGGCAGACGCTTTTGGTAACGGAAAGTGTTCGCTCCTTCACGTTCAGATCTTTCCAGAGCAGGGCCAGCAGTTCTCCCCGGCGCAGGCCGCTGGTCAGTTCCAGATAGAGCGGCGCAAACACACCGCGCTGCTTCGCTTCGTGCAGATATGGTCCAATCAGCTCCTCCGGCAGCACTTTCATCTCTTTTCGCACCGTTTTCGGGGCTTTGCAGTTTGCTGCCGGATTGCTCAGAATGAGCTTTTCTGCGACGGCCTGATCGAGACTTTTCCGCAGGATTCCGAGGATACCCTGCACAATGCGTGGGCTGAGCGTCGTTTCTTTCAACGGAATGTGGCTGTAGTAGTGATTTCTGCCGTGCTCACTCATCTCGTTGATCGCGCGCTGAATTTGAATGGTGCTCAGCTTTTCCAGCGGGCAGTCACCCAGCGCGGGAAAGAGATGGTTTTCCATGCAGTTGCGGTAGAACTGCTTCGTATTCGGGCGGATCTGCGGCTTGATAAACACCTCGTACCACAACGTCACCCATGTCTGCACGGTGTACTGCCCCGTGCGGGTCGGGTCAAGCTTCTGGCTTTCTTCGATCGCTGTTTTCAGCTTTTCTTTGACTTCTGCCTGCGTTTTCCCGAGAACATTTTTCGTGATGACCTTTCCGTCCTTGTCATACCCGGCGGTATATCGGCCCTCCCAGCGTCCGTCCTTCCGTTTGCGGATGCTGCCTTCGCCGTTGGCTCGCTTTTTGCTCATGTAAATTCCTCCTTTTCCGGTAGCTCACACAACTACCACAAGCACAGTGAAATAGCGAGTACTTTTTGCGCTCAGGCGCATTTTTGTTCTGTGGACTGGCGGTTCAGCCAGCCGAGGAAGTTTTCCCGCGAGACAACGATGCGTCTGCCGATTTGGAAAGCCGGGAAATCCACGCTGTGGGCGAGCTTGTATGCTCCGGCTCTGGAAATGCCAAGGACGGCGGCAACATCTGTCATGTTCATCATCAGGGGCAATTCTTCCAGCGAGTGATACTGTTTCTGCTTCATTTGGTTTCCTTTCTCCCATTCAGGGAATCAAAATTTGTTTTTGCATGGCCGAGAAGAATTGCCCGATTAGAAATCTATGTACTTGTAAAATTACAGCAAGAGAGTTAACATCCGACAAACCGTTTGAGGAGGATCGCCGATGTTAACTGCCTGTTTTTCCGTGATGGTTCAACTGCTGCTCTTGCTGATTCGTATTGCGATGAAACTGAGACTATCCATTCCGCTGGTGTACCTGGTGCTGATGCTCACAGCGTTTCGACCGTGGTATCGTGTGCACGCGACACTGGCGGATGGAATATTTCTGGTGATGTTGGGCTGCGTGACGCTGTCATGGATCATCTCCCTCATTCGATTTGCAAGGCGAGGGCTGGCTTGATGCCAGCCCTCGTTTTTTTGCGCTGCACGGTGGGCGGACGTGGCGTTTGTGTGGCGCAGACCTGCACGGATGCGCGGTTGGCCCATAAAACCGCACACGTCGGCACGACGCGCCCCACGCCGTGGAGCAAACGGCTGCGCCGATGTGCGTTTCCGACTTGTGCCATAGTTCAACCGTTAGTCCTCCGCCTGCAGGCGGCATTGGGGTCAGGGTTTTCCCTGCAAGCTGCGTTTTGGTACCAAAACGCGATGCTTGCGCTTTTCTTGCGCAGCAAGAAAAGCCTAAAACGCAGCCTGATCCTCATTCCGTTTAGAAGAATTTATTGATTTTCATTTTGTACAAGCCATGAAATCCAAATTTTTTGCGCTTCGGATGCCGTAGTCGCTACATTAGTCGCTATGTAAATTTGAAATTCGGATTTTTGCCTTTTGTAGTCGCTAGTATAGTCGCTATGGTTTTCTTACGCCGTATTTGCAGCTCGCGCCCCGGCGATGGGGAACAGCGCGGACAGAGCTTGGCAGCTCTCACAGCTCGTGGAAGGGGTCTTGACTGCTTGCAACCCCAGCCACGGCAGCCTGTCTTGCGTCGAAACAAACTGCGTATCTTTCGCTTCCGCGCAAGCGCGAAAGCTCAATCGCTCCGTTTGTTTCTCCTTTCCCCACGAAGTAGGCTACTTCGTGGGGACCCCATTTATAGCCCGACGTTGTGTGTCCAAACAAATTGGGCGGCATGATGCAGCCTGCCAAGGCTGCCCACGGCGTGTTTCCCAACCTGCGGTGTTGTCCGCGTTGCTGGCTATTCAGTTGTTTGGGATTGTGGTCCCACCCCCATATTTCTCCTAAAGAGCACCAAAAGGAGCGCTGCGGCCATTTCTCGGTCGCAGCGCTCCTTCATTTCTTTTTCATGGTGCGCTTCGGAATATTTTGTTGTCGGCAGGATTTCCTGTCACGATTCACATGATAGCATTAGAACAAACGTTTGTCAATGGTACTTTTGAAAAATAGAAACTTTTCCGGATTGTATTTTTCTTAAGTTGCAAAAAGAAAAAGGCATTACACTTCCAAACTGACGGATTATGGTGTTAATCTGGAAGAATGGGAAAAAGAAATAACGGATTCTGTTGCGGACTGACATTATTTGTGGTATGATCCAAGTGCCACACAATTGATTTTTCCGTATTGTAGGGAAGCATCTTGGTAAAAGGTGCTTTCCCTCGTTCTCATACCCTGCGGTACGGAGAGATTGTGTGGCAACAATGAGGGAACGTGCTTTTTCGGTGCGCTTCCGTCATTGGAGGCGCACTTTTTTATTTTATTCAAACGACCTTATAGAAATTAGAGGCGCATGTATGAAATACTGTAAGAATTGCGGTAAGCAACTGTCAGATGATGCAAAATTCTGTGTAGATTGCGGAACACCAACCGAAGAAGCATCGTCCAAAAGACGAGTGGAACAGGCCGGGACGATCTATAAGTGTCCGAACTGCGGAGAAGTGCTGGAATCGATGACGGCCGTGTGTCCGGCTTGCGGGTACGAGATTCGGAACACAAAAGCCTCAACTGCCTCAAAGGAATTTTCCGAGAAACTGAGTGTGCTTACCTCAAGTGAGCAGAAAATCAGTCTTATTCAAAGCTTTCCGATTCCAAATACAAAGGAGGACGTTTATGACTTCCTTGTATTGACTGCCGGTAATCTAAACGCCCTGACGCTTGACGTATCTATCCAATCTGGAGATGGGGCAAAAGAACAAATGGACGTTGCCGCAGCATGGTATAGTAAGCTGCACCAATGCTACCAGAAAGCGTCTCTGCTATTCAAGGACGATGCTGAATTGGAACGTGTTCGAAAGCTGTGCACTGAAGCAAATTCAAACTATCGAACAGCGAATTCGAGATGGAAAATGGAGCTTGCAAAAGCCGGCAAAAAAGAAGAGAGGCATCAACGCCGTCAGGAGCATATTTTTGCAAAGCAGCCGCCCCTGGTGGTCTATCAGGAACCGGTAAGCGTTAGAACACAACTTTGGAAAAATAAGTGGGTATCGTGGATTCTGTGCTTATTCTTCGGTTTTCTGGGTGCCCATAAGTTTTACGAAGGCAAAACTGGAGAAGGCTTCTTGTACTTATTTACTGTAGGTCTATGTGGAATCGGTTGGATCGTTGACATATTCATCCTGCTATTCAAGCCTAATCCATATGCAGTCATCAAAAAGAAATAAGGAGAGATTCACATGGGGCTCTTTTCAAAGCTCACATCCGGTGGATTGATGAATGAGATCCGCTGTGACGAACCTTCATATCTGATTTGGAAGTGGCGTCCAGCAGGCGGAAACGGTAAACGGGAAAACGCCATCCGCTGGGGTTCTTCCCTCCGTGTCAAAGACGGTGAGGTTGCAGTATTTGTCTACAAGCATGGCGACGGGACGCTGCAGGACTTTATTGAAGGTCCGTTCGACGGCATTGCAGATACAAAGAACCTTCCGATTCTGGCTGATCTGATTGGACTTGCCTATGACAGCGGGACTCCGTTCCAAGCGGAGATTTATTTCATCAATCTTGCTAGCATCATTCAGACACGGTTTGCAGTTCCATACTTCGAAGTTGCCGATCCAAGATTCCCGGATTTCAGTGTTCCGGTTGCAGTGCGAGGAACAATTGGTTTCAAGATCAAGGACTACCGGCAGTTCATCAAGCTGCATCGTTTGGCTGAGTTCACGCTGGAGGATTTCCAGAAGCAGATTCGTGATGCAGTCAGCCGCTATACAAAGGATATTGTGGCGAACCTCCCGACTGCGGAAAACATCCCGGTTGTTCAGTTGGATCGAAAAACAGATTTGATCAGCGAGAGGCTAGAGGCTGTTGTCAGTGAACGACTCAATGATAATTTCGGTGTTCTGGTATCTGGTGTGGACGTTGGAGCGGTCGAAATTGACAAGGATAGCGACGGTTATCGGGAACTTGTAAAAGTTACAAAAAATGTCACTACGGCTCGTGTAGAGGCTGAGACGGAGGATTATAAGGAACGTCTTCGGATTGCACGGGAAGAAGGCCAGTATGCGCAGCGCAAGCAGACAGAAACGGCTCATTTTGCAGCATATCAGGTCGAAGCACAGCGCGATGTTGGTGTTGCCGGCGCAAATGCGCTTGGACAGATGGGTGCGAATGGCGGCGGTAATGCTGATGCTGGTGGGTTTAATCCTGCAGCTATGATGGCTGGAATGACACTTGGCGGTGCGATCGGACAGAATCTTGCTGGCACGATGAATGGTGTAAGCAGCGCTCTGGTTCCTCCACCCATTCCCGAATCGAAGTATTATGTGGCAGTCAATGGTCAGCCGACTGGTCCTTATACGGTTGCTTCACTTCGAGAGATGATGCAGAACGGTCAACTCACGCGGCTCAGTCTCGTATGGAAAGATGGCATGGCTGGCTGGTCTGCGGTTGAAAATGTTGATGATCTGAAGTCAGTTTTGGGTGCTGTTATCCCTCCGGTGAAGGGGGCAATCCTATGAAAAAGTTGTTTATTGGACTTTTTGTGGGTCTTATGATTTTATCCCTAACAGGCTGCCATGATAAGGCTCTCGAAGAGGCAACAGTAGCTGTCGCGGCATATAACGATGCAGCGGAATCATATAATGCTGACATTATGCCGTATAATGAAGCATGCAGTCAAATCGAGCAGGTGGTATCCAACTTAGATGCGGTAATTGATGAAGCGCAAACTGTAATCAATGCAGGCGAGGAACCATACGATCCAAGTGCACTGGACAGCCTGAAAGTCGAAATTTCTGAGGCGCAAAATGTGAAAGTTACCCCGCCGACAATCATCGAACCATTACCTTTACTGACAATAGACCCTGAAGCCAAAACTGCCCAACTGAAGGAATTAAAGACTACTGCAGAAGCCAAATTAGCTGAAGTCAATTCTTTGACAATCCCTTCTACTTCAAGTATTCCTGATTATTCAAAGAACGAGACTGCAATAAAAGATGCATTATCTGTCTATCAAGACAGTATTCAGAGTCTAAAGCAAGTTACAAACCCCGATCAGGATTTTGTAATAGACCGACTTCAGATGATTGATACGATCACTGAAATTGAAGCTGTTACAGAAGAGACGGACTTAAATGGACATCTCAACAAACAGGGCGGATATACAAGTGCTATATACTTCCGAAACACGCTTGTTGATCTCGATAAGGTATATATTGAACCGGGGTTTGAGGGGCTTCTTGACATCGGCACAGACGCTGGCGGGTGCATCGAAATTTTTGCAAACGAGAATGATGTCAAAAACAGAGATACATATCTTGCTGGGTTTGATGGAGGTATCTTGTCTTCTGGAGGACACTATATCATAGGAACGGTTCTTATTCGTACATCAAATGCATTGACTGGAACGCAGCAATTGGAATTGACAGACGCAATCAAAGAAGCACTTTTGAAAGTCATCCACTAATCTGAAATAGCTCTTGTGGGGTTCTTCGCGGACCTTACAGTTTCCTCTGTTGTGTTGATCTAATAATATTTCGATGCCCAGATAAATGGGTTTGCGGCGAATGGGAAATGTGGTGAAATCGCATCGGTGACATCTACGCATGCCTGAACTTAGACTGCCGTGACTATAGAAAAGTAGATTCCAATAGTTGGAGAAGTCCTTCCGGTTTCCCGGAAGGACTTCTCTTGCTCTGAGCGGTATCTCGTTGTTGTCCTTATGCGTGTTCGCCAATATGGCAGAGCGGTTTTCTTTATCAACGGCCGAAACCGCCACTCGGCCAAGTGACGGTTTCGAAATGTTATGAAATCTGAGCTTTAACCGAGGCTAAACCGCTTGTCGAGGGGCCTTCGGTTATTTTTATGATAGCAGAGCTGTAAAATATGTCAAGTCCGCTTACACGTTGAACAGGAAGTTGACCACGTCGCCGTCGTGCATGACGTACTCCTTGCCCTCGCTGCGCAGCAGACCCTTCGCCTTGGCGTTGGCCAGCGTGCCGCAGGCCTTGAGATCGTCAAAGGCGATGACCTCGGCGCGGATGAAGCCGCGCTCAAAATCGGAGTGGATCTTGCCCGCGGCCTGCGGGGCCTTGGTGCCCTTCTTGATGGTCCAGGCGCGGCATTCGTCGCTGCCCGCGGTCAGGAAGGAGATGAGGCCTAGCAGCTCGTAGCTGCACTGGATCAGCCGGTCCAGACCCGACTGCTTCAGCCCCAGCTCTTCCATGAACATGGCCTTTTCGTCCGGATCGTCGAGCTCGGCGATGTCGGCCTCGAGCTTCGCGCAGATCGGCAGCACCTCGCTGCCCTCCTTCGCGGCCAGCGCCTGCACCTGGGTGAAATAGCTGCAGCTCTCGGGGGCATTGACGTCGGTCTCGCTGAGATTCGCGGCGTAGATCGTCTTGCGGAGCGTCAGCAGGTCGCTCGTGGCGATCATGGCGGCGTCATCCTCGGAGCATTCGAACGTGCGGGCGAGATTGCCCTCGTTCATATAGTCGCGCAGGGCCGTGAAGACCTCGACCTCGTGGTTGAAGCGCTTGTCGCCGCCCTTGGCGTTTTTCTGCGCCTTGTCGATGCGGCGGTCGATCATCTCGAGGTCGGCCATGATGAGCTCGGTGTTGATGATGTCGATGTCGCGCAGCGGGTCGGTCGAGCCCTCGACGTGGGTGACGTTGGAATCGTCGAAGCAGCGCACGACGTGGACGATCGCGTCGCAGCCGCGGATGTTGGACAGGAACTTGTTGCCCAGACCCTCGCCCTTCGACGCGCCCTTGACCAGACCCGCGATGTCGACGAACTCGATGACGGCGGGGGTGAACTTTTTGGGGTTATGCTGGTCGCGCAGCCACTCGAGCCGCGCATCCGGCACGGACACGACGCCGACGTTCGGGTCGATGGTGCAGAACGCATAATTATCCGCCGCGACGCCCGCGTTCGTAATGGCGTTGAACAGCGTGGACTTGCCCACATTCGGCAGCCCGACGATACCTAATTTCATATCCTTCGTCTCCTTGCCCGGGCGATCAGGCCCGGTTCGATCGTGATAGGTAGATTATAAAGCAGCGGGGCAGATTTTTCAACAGGGAAACGAAAAAGTCCGGCGGAGCCGGACTTTTGGGGGTTATTTGCGGGTGGGGGCGGTACCGGCGCGGCGGCTGTAGAGGCGGGCGAGACCACCCTCGCTCGTCTCGCGGAAGGCGCGGTTCATGCTGATGCCGGTCTCATACATCGTGCGCACGACCATATCGAACGAGATCGTTCGCGTGCCGACCAGCATGTGCGCGAGGTTCGCCGAGTCGATGGCACGCTTGGCGGCGACGGCATTGCGCTCGATGCAGGGGATCTGCACAAGACCGCAGATGGGGTCGCAGGTGAGGCCGAGATGGTGCTCCATGGCGATCTCTGCCGCGTACTCGACCTGCTCGATCGGGAACTCCATCAGCTCGCACATGGCGGCGGCCGCCATGGAACATGCCGAGCCGACCTCCGCCTGACAGCCGCATTCCGCGCCGGAGATGGACGCGTTGCGCCGGATCAGATTGCCGATGATGCCCGCCACGCCGAGCGCGTGCGCCATGCGCAGGTCGGAATAGTGGTATTTGCCCTGCAGATACATGAGGACCGCGGGCAGCACGCCGCAGCTGCCGCAGGTGGGCGCGGTGACGATGGTGCCGTTGGCGGCGTTCTGCTCCGCCGCGGCGAAGGCGTAGGCGCAGACGAGCTGCAGCTCGCGCACCTGTGGGATCTCCTGCGCGTGCTGCCGTTCATAGAGATATTTGGCCTTGCGCTGCACACCCAGCCCGCCGGGCAGGATGCCGGTCGCCTCCAGTCCCTCCTCGACCTCGCTGCGCATGGCGCGCCAGATCTGCTGCAGAAAGTCCCATATCTCCGGGCCCTCGTTCAGCTCGACGTACTCGCGCAGCGAGATATAGCGCCAGCGGCAGTACTGCGCGATCTCCGCGAAGGAGTTTTCAGGGTAGATCTCCTCCGCGCCGGCCGCTTCGCGGCCCTCGATGACGATATCGCCGCCGCCGATGGACTCCACGCGCATCGACGCGATCTTTTCTTCGCCCTTGTAGGCGGCAAAATCGAGCGTGTTCGGGTGCTTGAGATCGTCGGGGTCCTTGTCGGAGAAGATGATCTCCGTCGGGGTGGGGGACAGGACCTCGCTCAGCACGCGGTCGGTGCCGTGGCCGACGCCGGTCAGGGCCAGCGAGCCGTAGAGCGTGACTTCATAGCGCTCCGCGTCGGGATGCTCCTGCTTGAAGATGCGGGCCGCGCGCTCCGGCCCCATGGTGTGGGAGCTGGACGGGCCCTTGCCGATTTTATAAAGATCACGAATGGATTTCATGATATGTGCCTCCGGTATCGTAATGTATCTGCATGATAGCAGAGGCCGCCGGAAATTACAACCCCGTAGATCCCCTTTTATTTGGAATTTGAGCTCCGCCGGGCCAGCGCCTCCAGCGCCAGCTCGCCCGCGAGCTTGAACAGCGTATCGCGCAGCACCTGCTCGATCGGCAGGCCGGCCGCGCGGGCGACGGAGGCGTAGAACTCCTCCGTCGCCTCGTCGAGCGGGATACAATAGATCATGGCTTCAGACCCTCCAATAAACCTGCGTTCAGGTAGTTCATCTTATGTACAGACGCTTGACAAGTGTGATAGAATAAAGCTATTGACTGAAAAAGTATTTCCGAAAGGATGAACCGATATGGCGAAAGAGAAAAAAGTGGAGCAGATCACCGATATGGAGGTCGATTTTGCCCAGTGGTACACCGATATCTGCCGCAAGGCCGAGCTGGTCGAGTATGCGTCGGTCAAGGGCTTTACGATCCTGCGCCCGTACGGCTACGCGATCTGGGAGAACATCCAGCGCATCATGGACGCCGAGTTCAAAAAGACCGGCCATGAGAATGTGGCGATGCCCGTCCTGATCCCCGAAAGCCTGCTGAAAAAAGAAGGCGAGCTCGTCAACGGCTTCGCGCCTGAGGTCGCCTGGGTCACGATGGGCGGCAGCGAAAAGCTCGAGGAGCGTTTGGCCTTCCGCCCGACGTCCGAGACCATGTTCTGTGACCACTGGTCCCGCGTTCTGCAGACCTACCGCGAGCTGCCGATGCTCTACAACCAGTGGTGCTCCGTCATCCGCTGGGAGAAGACGACCCGTCCGTTCCTGCGCAGCCGCGAGTTCTGGTGGCAGGAGGGCCACACCATCCACGAGACCGCCGAGGAAGCCATCCACGAGACCGAGCAGCAGCTGAAGTGCTATGCCGATTTCTTTGAGAACGTCCTCGCCATCCCCGTCGTCCCCGGCCAGAAGACCGAGAAGGAAAAGTTCGCCGGTGCGGAAGCGACCTACACCGTCGAGTGCCTCATGAAGGACCACAAGGCGCTGCAGGGCGCGACCAGCCACTACTTCGGCGATAAGTTCTCCCGCGCCTACAACGTGACCTTCACCGGCCGCGACAACAAGCTGCAGTATCCGTTCCAGACCTCCTGGGGCTCCACCACGCGCATGATCGGCGCGGTCATCATGGCCCACGGCGACAACAACGGCCTCGTCCTGCCGCCCAAGATCGCGCCCATCCAGGTCATCGTCCTGCCCGTCGCCATGCACAAGGCGGGCGTGCTGGAAAAGGCCGCGGAGCTGAAAGATCGTCTGGTGAAGGCGGGCCTGCGCGTCAAGCTCGACGATTCCGACAACTCCATGGGCTGGAAGTGCGCGCAGTATGAGATGAAGGGCGTGCCCGTGCGCGTCGAGATCGGCCCGCGCGACATCGAGGCCGGGCAGTGCGTCCTTGTCCGCCGCAACGACGGTGAGAAGACGGTCGTCGCCCTGGAAAACCTCGAAGCCGCTGTCGCCGAACAGCTCGAGCTCGTGCAGAAGGGCATGTTTGAAAAGGCAAAGCAGAACCTCGATAACCATATCTACGAAGCCCATTCGCTCGAAGAGGCCAAGCAGCTGCAGGCCGAGCACGGCGGCTTCATCAAGACGATGTGGTGCGGCGAACTGGAGTGCGAGCTGAAGATGAAGGAGGAGGGCGGTATGTCCTCCCGCTGCATGCCGCTCAAGCAGGAGCATCTCGGCGATACCTGCCCGATCTGCGGCAAGCCCGCCAAGAAGATGATCTACTGGGGCATCGCGTATTAAAAAAGATAAAGGGTGCAGCCCGATGGGCTGCACCCTTTTTGTATGTTACGGTTCCTTTTCCATCCGCGCCAGGTCGGCGAGCGTGTAGCGGCCGAGGTAATCGGCGATCGTCCGGTCGAGCCCCTGCCACAAGGGCAGCGTCCGGCAGTTTTTCGCGTTTTCGCACTGCTGCCCGGTCTCGAGGCAGGTGACGGGGGCCAGCGTGCCCTCGGTCAGAGACAGGATCTCGAAGGCCGTATAGCCGGCCGCGGGCCTTGCCAGACGGTAGCCGCCGCCCTTGCCGCGCACGGCGTCGAGCAGCTTCGCCTTGCTCAGCACGGCCAGAATGCTTTCCAGATACTTTTCGGAGATCCCCTGCCGCGCCGCGATGGTCTGCAGCGGGATATAGCCCTCCTCCGCATGCTCAGCCAGATCGATCATCACGCGCAGGGCGTAGCGGCCCTTGCTGGAAATCATCATCGTGCGGTCCCTCCTTTTCTGATAACCTACTATACTACAAGGTTAGAGGTTTATCAAGCCGAAACCTGCAATTTACAAGGATTTCTTTTTGTGCTATAGTATTAAGAGTATCATTTATCATTCCGGAGAAGAACGCATCATGACCAAGGACCTGACCCGGGGAACGCCATGGAAGCTCATTGTGCAGTTTGCCCTGCCGATCATGGCGGGGAATCTGCTGCAGCAGCTGTATAACACCGCCGACACCATCATCGTCGGCAATTTCAACGGCCAGCAGGCGCTGTCCGCCGTGGGCGCCTGCGCGTCGCTGACGGTTTTGTTTACCGCGCTCGCCATCGGCTTTTCCATCGGCGCGGGCGTGCTGATCTCGCAGTATTTCGGCGCTTCGCGCGAGCAGGAGCTGCGGCAGTATGCCGCGACGGCCATCGTGCTGATGCTGGCGATGGGCCTTCTGATGTCGCTCATCGGCGTCTGCAGCGCGAGATTCCTGCTTGCGCGCGCGCTCGGCACGCCGGAGGCGCTGCTGCCGCTGACGCTGCTGTATTTCCGCATCTACGCCGCGGGCCTCGTGTTCCAGTTCGGGTATAATATCGCGGCCGCGCTGCTGCGCGCGCTGGGCGACAGCAAGGCCACGCTCTATTTCCTGCTCGTCTCCTCGGTTTTGAACGTCGTGCTCGATCTGGTCTTTGTGGCCGGGTTCGGAATGGGCGTGGCCGGCGCGGCCATAGCGACGGTCCTCTCGCAGATCGCCTCGTGCGTCATCGGCTTTGCCTACATGCACCGCAGATACGCCCTTCTGCGCTTTTCACTGCGGGAACTGCGGATGGACCTGAAAACAGCGGGACGCATCCTGCAGGTCGGCGCGCCGATGGCGATCCAGCAGTCGATCGTCTCGTGCGGCTTTTTGTTCCTGCAGCGGCTGGTCAACTACTACGGCGAGAGCATGATCGCCTCCTACACCGTCGCCAGCCGGATGGAAAACATCCTCATGATCCCCATCATCGGCATCCAGAACACCATGGCCACCTTCGCCGGGCAGAACATGGGCGCGCAGCGCCCCGACCGCGTGTCGAAGGGCCTGGGGCAGGGCGTGCTCGTCTCGCTCGGCATGACGCTGATCCTGTGTCTGGCGCAGATCGCGGGCATTCCGCTCATCATCCGGGCCTTCCAGCTCGATGCGGGCGCGGCGGCCATCTGCCGCCTGCACCTGTTCAGCTCCGCCGTCGCCATCCCCATTTTCGCGGTCTATTTCCCCGCCAACGGCATGTGCCAGGGCGTGGGCGAGGGCTTCCACGCTACGTTCTACGCGCTGCTGGCGCTGGGGCTGCGCGTGGTGTTCGCATACGCGCTGCACAAAACGAGCCTGTTCGGCTATACGGCGATCTGGTGGAGCCAGGCCATGTCGTGGACGATCACGCTCGTCGTCTGCTACGTGCATTTCTTCCGCGGCAAGTGGAAGGACAAATCCCTGATTTCCTGAAGGAGGATCCGCTATGCAGCACCGCTTTTTCGCGCTGATCTCCCGTATGCGCTATATCGGCCGCTGGGGGCTCATGCGCAACACGTTTGAAGAAAATATCCAGGAGCACAGCCACATGGTCGCCGTGCTGGCGCACGGGCTGGCCATGATCCAGCGGGACATCCTCGGCGAGCCCGCCGACCCTGACCGCTGCGCGGCCGCCGCGCTGTTCCACGACGCGTCGGAGATCCTGACCGGCGATCTGCCGACGCCGATCAAGTATTATAACCCCGAGATCAAATCCGCCTACAAGCAGATCGAGGCCGTCAGCTGCGAAAAGCTGCTGGCGCTGCTGCCGCCGGAGCTGCAGGCGGGCTACCGCCCGCTGCTGTTCGAATCCGACCCCGGGACCGCGAAGATCGTCAAGGCCGCCGACAAGCTCTCGGCCTACATCAAATGCGTCGAGGAGCTGAAGGCCGGCAACTCGGAGTTTGAGGCAGCCGCCCGCCAGACGCGCCAGGCGCTGTGCGACATGCAGCTGCCGTGCCTCGACTACTTCATGGCCCACTTCCTCGACAGCTTCCAGCTTACGCTGGACGAGCTGGAGTAGGTTTTGACGGATCGGTCAAATTCCGGACGAAAAAGCGCCGAAATTCGCACAGAACTCACAGTTGTTTTTTCTCCGGCCCGTCGGTATAATGTCCTGCAGTGAGTTTATGAAAGGAAGTGCGACCGATGACTGCATGGAAAACGCCCGTCAGACGCTGCATTTCCTGTTTTGTTTTTGCCGGGGAACCCGTTTCTCCGGTGCCGTATTCGTTTTTGAAAGAAGAATTGTGAACCTCGTATTTTTCAGGTTTCACAATTCTTTTTTTATGCGCCTGCGGCGGCCGCTCCGGCAGAAACAGCGAGAAGAGAAAGGAGAACACCATGGGAAAAAGCAAAATTCCGGAAACCGGCATCTATGACGCCAGACAGCTCGGCACGGGCAGAATGCTGCTGCTCGGCTTCCAGCACATGTTCGCCATGTTCGGCGCGACGATCCTCGTGCCCATCCTGACGGGCCTCGACGTTTCGAACACGCTTCTGTTCGCGGGCCTCGGCACGCTGCTGTTCCACCTCATCACCGGCGGCAAGGTCCCGGCCTTCCTCGGCTCGTCCTTCGCCTTCCTCGGCGGCTACGCCACCATCGCCCCGATGCTCGGTGAGCATCAGGACATCCCCAACCTCGAAATGCTGCCCTACGCCTGTTTCGGCGTCGCGTGCGCAGGTCTTGTGTACGTCATCCTTGCGTATCTGTTTAAGGTTTTTGGCGCCAAGAAGGTCATGCGCTTCTTCCCGCCCATCGTCACCGGCCCCATCATCATCGCCATCGGCTTGACCCTGTCCTCCTCCGCCATCGATAACTGCACTGGCAACTGGTGGATCGCCATTGTTGCTATCGCTATCATCGTCGCCGCCAACATCTGGGGCAAGGGCATGATCAAGATCATCCCGATCCTCCTCGGCGTTATCGGTTCCTACGTCATCGCGGTCATCGCTGACCCGGCCGTCCGTGACAACCTTGTTCAGAACGTCTCCGAAGCCGAGTGGTTCGCCCTGCCCATCAAGATGGAGCAGACCGTCTTCGGCCTCTTTGCCTCCGGCAACGTCGACGCGCACAAGCTGCTGACTGCCGCCATCACCATCGTCCCTCTGAGCCTGGCTACCATGGTCGAGCACATCGGCGACGTGTCCGCCATCTCCTCCACCTGTGACCGCAACTACATTGAAGATCCCGGCCTGCACCGCACGCTGATGGGCGACGGTCTGGCAACGACCCTCGCCGCCCTCTTCGGCGCGCCCGCCAACACGACCTACGGCGAAAACACCGGCGTTCTGGCCCTCAGCCGCATCTATGACCCGCGCGTCATCCGTATCGCGGCAGTCCTCGCCATGATTTTCTCCGTCAGCCCGAAGTTCGCGGCCATCATCTCCTCCATGCCCAAGGGCACCATCGGCGGCGTCAGCCTCGTGCTCTACGGCATGATCTCCGCGGTCGGCGTGCGCAATGTCGTCGAGAACAAGGTCGACTTCACCAAGTCCCGCAACGTTCTGGTTGCGGCCCTGATCCTGGTCCTGTCCATCGGCATCAAGTATTCCGGCGCTGGCACTCTCCAGCTTGGGCCCATCGGCCTGTCTGGTCTGGCTGTCGGCTCCATCGTCGGCATCGTCCTCAACGCCGTCATGCCCGGCAAGGACTACGTCTACGGCGAAGACAAGCAGGGCGACGAGTCTGTCAACTTCATCGTCCAGTAAGTACACCCAACCACCCAAAGCGGCGGGACCGGATGGTCCCGCCGCTGTTTTTTATGGTCCTCCGTTAATTGACCGTCAGAGAGCCGTCTGTGCAGACATACATGCCCGCGCTGCAGTTCTCCACGAAAAAGCAGTACCGCCCGTCTTCTTCGATTTTGAAAGTATAGAGATGCCTCTGCGCGGAGACAACTTCCTCGCTGACGTAAATTCCGTCTTTAAACAGCCCGAAGCCGAGGCTGCCGCGTGCATCCGCGTCCAGCGAGATCGTCACCGTATCGCCCGTCCGCAGGTCAAAGCCGGTCGAGTTCTCCGGGTACAGCAAGACCATATGCGCGTTTCCAAATGCAAATTCCGCAAAATGGCCATCCGCGTCCACGGCAAGCTCCGTAACGGAATTCGGGATAAACGGCATCGTCGACACGTCGACCAACGTGGTGCTTTGGCAGACGGCGCGGTCGTGCGCCGCGATTTGCTGCTGCTGATAAGCGGCCGCTTCCTCGGCGGACAGGACCAGCTCCTCGCGGCCGTCTTCGCCAAAATAATGGACGGTCCCATCCGCGTCGATCTGCTCCATGGCATGGATGACCGACGTTTCTTCGAGCATCCGGTCCTTTTCCGCCTCGCTCATGCTCCCGGTAAAGACGAAGCCGGGCCACTTGTGCGCGACAACGGCTGCCGTGGCAGAGACGCACAGGGCGGCCGCGATGACCGCCGCGGCCAGACCGACTCCGGAGATCCGCCTGACCGGTTTCCCCTGCGCAGCTTCCGCATGGAGCCTTTGCATGGTCTGCGCCCGGATCCGGCTGGCAGTAACGAACTCTTTTTCTCCGATCTCGACCGGGATGCACGGCAGATCGTCCATCATGTCGGATATTTTAAGCTTCAACGAAATAACCCCCTTTTTCCAGCACTTCCTTCAGCTTCTTCCGGCCCCGGAAGAGCTTCGTCTTGACATTTGCGGACTCCAGCCCCATCTCCTCCGCAATCGTGGAGACCGGCTGATAAAAATAGTAGTAGCGCAGAAAGATCTCGCGCTCCGGCTCGCGCAGGGCGAGCACGGCTTTCCGGATGTACGCCGCCTGCTCCCGCTTTTCCAGCTCGCGCTCCGGCGTCCCAGAGGAAATGACAAGCATGTCGTCTTCGAGCGGAAGCTCTCTGCCGGTTTTGCGTGTGGATTCCTTCGCCTTGTTCCGCGCGATGCTGCCGAGATATGCTTTTGCCTTTCCGGGCCGGATCTCTTTTGCGTGGGTCCAGAAGGCAAAGAAAACGTCGGAGGCGATCGCTTCCAGATCGGCGCTGGCCGCAGCGGGCCCGAGAATGTTGGAAACAATGGTACTGACATAAGCCGTATAGCGGTCGATAAACCACGCCAGCGCATCTTCCTCCCGGTGCTTCAGCCGTTTTAAAGCCTCTCGTTCTTCCAAGCGCGTTTCACCACCTTTCCGTTTTGATCGGCCGTCATCCTTCATATTGCAAGCTCACGGGTCCCGGTTTCACCTTTCAGCAAAAATGATACCGCACATCCCCGGAATGGCAAAGCGGCGGGACCGGATGGTCCCGCCACTGTTTTTTGGTCAGCCGGCTGTCTTGGCGATGTCGGCGGGGTTCATGCTCAGCATGACTTCGCCGCTGCCGTCTACGGTTTTGGAATACAGGACGCCGTTCTGAATGTCCTTCAGAATGCTCTCATACAGGGCGATGGTCTCGTCGATCTTCTGCTGCGTCCAGGTATAGTCGCCGCTGGTCTGGCCGAGCAGACTCTGCAGCTCCACCTTTTCGTTGTCCAGCCACGCCTTATACTCGTCATAGGTCCACCAGACGGCGTCGGGCGTGGGGAAGCGGGCCTCAAATTCCGCGTCCGTCAGCGGCTCGAAGGTCTTTCCTCCGTCGAAGCTGTAATAGGTCCTGCCGTCGGCGGGGTCGACGTAGGACATGAGCGTGCTTTCCTCATAGGTCGTATCGCTCGCCGCGTTCATGCTCCGGTCTTCCAGCTCCCGGAATTGTTCCTTCGTCAGCACGTCCACGCCGGAAATCGCGCCTGCGCTATCCCGCCGGACGTGCAGATAGCAGCCGCCGGCAGCCTCTTCGTCCATGTAAATGCCGCCGTCGTCGTCATAGATCATGGCGACGGGCTGGCCGGCGTAATACCACAGACGGCCCTCGCTGCTGATCCCGGCGGCGGTGTAGTCCGTGTCCGGCTGCAGCGGTACGCCGGACTCGACGGCGGTGCCGCCGCTGCCTGCAAACGCGGCATTCTCCTCGGCGAACGCGCCGGATGCCTTTACCGGTGTGCCGGACGTACCGCTTTTGGCTGATGTGGCGAAAACTGTGACGGTCCCGGCGACGAGCAGCGCCGCGAGACCCAGAGATACGATGGTGATCCGTTTTGTTTTCATGATTGCTGTGATCCTTTCTTCGATCGCGTTTTTCCCAAAATGATTGCACAGCGGCGCAAAGCCGCCTCTGGCCGCCTCCATGCGGATGAGGACCCGGGCATAGGCGGCGCGGACGTCGCCGACGAAGCGGCGGAGCACCGTCTCGTCGCAGGAGAGCTCCAGATCCCGGTTCGCCAGCACGTACATCACCCACACCAGCGGGTTGAACCAGTGGACGCAGACGGCGGCGATCAGCAGGAGCTTGGAGAGGACGTCGAACCGCTGGATGTGCACGAACTCATGCTCCAGCACGTACCGCAGCGCCGTCTCGTCCGTCCAGTCCGTCTTCTTCGGCATCAGGATGACCGGGCGCAGGACGCCGAAGGTGAGCGGCGAGGAGATCCGGCCGGACTGCCGGATGGCGATGGTGCGCCGCAGCGGGTGCGACTGCAGCCAGCGGCGGATAACGTCGTTTTCCACCGGGAAGGACGCCCGGAACTCCCGGCAGCAGCGCCCATACGCGACGGCGAACACCACCGCGCAGACCGCCACGCCTACAGCCCAGACGATCGTCCAGACCGGGGGCTGCGCCGCAGGCGCGGAAGCTGTCTGCTGCGCAGCCGCAGCAGCTGCTGCCCCTGTTTCCGCCGGAAGAGCCGGCAGGGCCGGGACGGCCGTCCATTCTGCCGCCGCGGGCGCGCGCCGCGCCAGCAGGGAATAGATGCTCAGTGCGGAAGGCAGCGAGACCGGCGCCAGCAGCCGCGCGAGCGCCGCGGCCCAGAGCGCCAGAAATGTCTTTTTCGGCAGCCGTTCGATCGCGAGCGCACGGATGACCGTGATGACCAGGATCATGACGCCGCCCGCGAGGCTCATCTGCAGGAGCTTCATGCCCGCCGCCTCATTCCAACTCGCCGACGATCTGCCGCAGCCGCTCGAGCTGCTCGGCGGAGAGCTTTTTCCGCCCCAGCAGGGCCGCGAACAGCTTGTCGGCGGAGCCGTCATAGATCTTGTTGATGAGCTCGTCGGTCTCCGCCTCCTGCACGGCGGCCTTGGGGAGCAGGGCATGGCAGAGGAAGCCCGGCTCCGTGCGCTCGATCGCGCCTTTTTTCATGCAGCGCTTGATGAGCGTGTAGGTCGTGTTCACGTTCCAGCCCAGCTCCTCGCCAAGCGCCCGGGCGATCTCCCGGGCGGGGGTATCCCCCTGCTTCCACAGAACGTCCATGACCTTGAGCTCTGAGTCGAATAACTTGATGTCCATCTTGCTGCCTCCTTGATAAGACTCCAGTAGTAGCTACTGCGGCTATAATACTCTAGTCTTATGAATTTGTCAATACTACTACAGTCTTATTTTCCGCAAAAAAGCCGCCCGGCGAAGAAGCCGGGCGGCAGCGCTGCTTTTTATTTCTCCATCAGGCCGACGCAGTCGTAATACGGCTTGGCGGCGATGAGGGCCTTGTTCTCCTTGAAGACGTTGTGCATGAGGGTGATGACGGCGTAGTCGCACTGCGCCATGGCCTCTTCGAGGGAATAGTTGTGATATCCCGCGACGTCCCCCTGGATATACGGCTCGCAGGCGAGGACCTCATAGCCGCGTTCTTTGAGGATGTTCGCAAAGAGCACGGACGGGCTTTCGCGCGTGTCGTCGATGTTGGCCTTGAAGCTCATGCCGAGCACGGCGATCTTCGCGCCGGGCTGCACGTCGCGCGCGATGCGGTCGGCCGTCCAGGCGGGCTTGCCGTCGTTGACGAGGCGGGCCTCGTAGATGAGCGGGGTAATGTCTTCAAACTTCTCGTGGATGAACCACGGGTCGACCGCGATGCAGTGGCCGCCGACGCCGACGCCGGGGGTATGCACGTTGACGCGCGGATGGCAGTTGGCCAGCTCGATGAGCTTGAACACGTCGATGCCGAGCCGGTCGCAGACCTTGCTGAGCTCGTTGGCGTAGGCGATGTTGATGTCGCGGAAGGTGTTTTCCGTCAGCTTGCACATCTCGGCGGTCAGATCATCGGTCAGGCGGATGGTGCCGCTGGTGACGACCTTTTCATAGATCTGCTTCGCGTACGCGGCCGACTCCGGGCGGTTCGAGCCGATGATGCGGTCATTCTCGCGCAGCTCGATGAGCATGCGGCCGGGGATGATGCGCTCGGGGCAGTGCGCCGTCATGAACTGCTCGGGCGCAAGGCCGGAGGTCTCGGAGACGATCCTCTCCACCATGCGCGTGGAGTAGGGAGGCGACGTGGACTCGAGCACGCAGAGGTTGCCTGCCTGCAGGACCGTGCCGACCTCCTTTGCCGCGGATTCGACGAAGCGCATGTCGGACACGCGCTTGTGGTCCTCGGTCTCGCGGTAGGGGGTCTGGACGCAGATGATGAAGACGTCGGCAGGCTCCGGCTTCGTCGTGAAGTGCAGGCGGCCGGTATTCATGGCCTTCGTCATGGCATCCTGCAGGCCGGGTTCTACGATATGGATATGGCCCGCGTTCAGCGTCTCGACGACGGAGTCCTTCACGTCGAAGCCGCAGACCTCATAGCCCGCCAGCGTAAAGGTGATGGCGGTGGGGAGGCCGATGTAGCCGCAGCCCATGATCTCGATTTTTTTCATGCTTTTTCGCTCCTTTGTATGGAAACATACAAGGTAATTATATCCTAAAAATCACGCTTTTGCAAGCAGGTCCTGCACCATATCGGTCTTTTCCCACGGCAGATCGAGATCCGCGCGGCCGAAATGGCCGTAGGCGGCCGTCTGGCGGTAGATCGGGCGGCGCAGATCGAGCCGGCGGATGATGGCCGCCGGGCGGAGGTCAAAGCAGTCGCGCACGAGCTGCGCGAGCTTCTCGTCGGCCATCTTGCCGGTGCCGTAGGTCTCGACGAGGACGGAGACCGGATGGGCCACGCCGATGGCGTAGGCCAGCTGCAGCTGGCAGGCGTCGGCCAGACCGGCCGCAACGAGGTTCTTGGCAATGTAGCGCGCCATGTACGCGCCGCTGCGGTCGACCTTCGTCGGATCCTTACCGGAGAAGGCACCGCCGCCGTGGGCCGCGTAGCCGCCGTAGGTGTCGACGATGATCTTGCGGCCGGTGAGGCCGGAGTCACCGGCCGGGCCGCCGATGACGAAGCGGCCGGTCGGGTTCACGTAGTATTTCGTATTCTCGTCGAGCAGACGGGAGGGGAGGTTCGGCTCGATGACGGTCTCGACGACCGCCTTGCGCAGATCCTCGATGGCGATGGAGTCCGCGTGCTGGGTGGAGACGACGACGGTATCGATGCGGGCGGGCAGGCCGTCGGGACCGTATTCCACGGAGACCTGGCTCTTGCCGTCCGGGCGGAGCCAGGGCAGCTTGCCGCTCTCGCGCGCGGCGGTGAGGGCGCGGGTGAGGTTGTGGGCGTAGGCGATGGGGGCCGGCATGAGCTCCTTCGTCTGCGTGCAGGCGAAGCCGAACATCATGCCCTGGTCGCCAGCGCCGGTCGAGCCGTCGTCAAAGGCGTTGTCGACGCCCATGGCGATATCCGGGGACTGGTGGCCCACGGCGACCATCACGTTGCAGCTGTGGCCGTCGAAGCCCATCTCCGGCCGGTCGTAGCCGGCGTCGCAGATGGCCTTTCTGGCCAGGCTCGCGATATCGATCTGCGCGGACGTGGTGATCTCGCCCATGACGAGGACCATGCCGGTCGTGGCCGCCGTCTCACACGCGACGCGGCCCATGGGGTCCTGCGCCAGCACGGCGTCGAGCACGCTGTCGGAGACCAGGTCGCAAAGCTTGTCGGGATGTCCCTGCGTGACGGACTCCGAGGTGAAAATTTTTCTGTTGTTCATATTCCGATTCCTTTCCGGGCACAAAAAAAGCGCCCTGCCCGAGGGGCAGAACGACAAATGTTCTTCTCCCTCATCTTTCGATTCCTTCGCCGGATTTGGCACCTTGCGTCTGCAGGTTGCCGGGTTTCATTGGGCCGTTCCCTCCACCACTCTTGATAAGGCTGTTCAGTTGTACCTCGATTATACAAAAACCGCCGCGAATGTCAAGCATCTTCTTTCGATATCGGCAAATTTCCCCCGTTTATCCGGAGGAAGACCCGTCAATACTTCTTCCAGCATAGAAATGTTTACATTTACGGGGTAGATTTTTCTGGCCCCGCCCTGTATGATGGGGAACGAAATCAGGAGGGTGAATCGTATGAAAGATCTTCGCAGGCGGTTTGAGCGCTTCTGCCTGAAAAACAGGGGCAAGGGCATCCCGAACCTCATGCTCGTCATCGCCATCGGCAATCTGGTGGTCTATGTGCTCTCGCGCGTCGACCCCAGCAACATCGTCTACAGCTATCTCTGCTTCAGCCGTTCCGCCATTCTGCGCGGGCAGGTCTGGCGGCTGTTTACGTATGTCTTTACGTATCTGAACGACACTGCCGGTATCTATCTGTTCCTGGCCGTCGTGTCGCTGTTCTGCTACTATCAGTTCGGCAAGATCCTGGAGAGCTACTGGGGCCCGTTCCGCTTCAATCTGTATTATCTCACCGGGCTTCTGCTGACCGATCTGGCCGCGCTGCTCCTCGGCTCCGGGGCGGATGCCGCAGCGCTGAACCTCAGCCTGTTTCTCGCCGTGGCGACCATCGCGCCGGAGGCGCGGGTGCTGCTGCTTTTCTTCATTCCACTCAAAATGAAATACATGGCCTGGGTCTACCTCGGCGGTACGGTGCTGAGCATGTTTTTGTATCTGCGCATCGCCCCGTTCCTCTCGTTCTACTGGCTGCTGCCCATCGTGCCGCTGCTCAACTATCTGCTTTTCTTCGGCAGCGACGTCAAAAACATCCTGCCGGACGCCCTGCGCTATCGCCAGCACAAAAACTACCGCACCACCGGCACAGGATCCCGGCCGAATGCGAACTGGGCCGGGTCCTACCACTCCAAAACCGGCGAAAAGCCCTACCGCCACAAGTGCACGGTCTGCGGCCGGACGGACACGGACTATCCGAATCTGGAGTTCCGCTACTGCTCGAAATGCAACGGCTACTACTGCTACTGCATCGACCACATCAACAACCACGTCCATATCACCACGCCCCCGGAGGGGAAGCAATAAAAAACAAAAAGACGTGCCGTCCGGCACGTCTTTTTTGCCTTTATTCCCCGCAGCCCTGGATGTTCAGGGAGTCGAGCGCCTCCTGTCCGGCGGCGGTCAGGGCCATGCTGCCGCGGACCGGGTAGTCCTCATACTCCGCGTAGTCGAAGCCCTGCAGCGGCAGAGCAAAATCGACGGAGATGAGCCGCTTGACCTGCAGGGCGAGGATGGCCGCGCTGATCTCGGCCCGGCCGCCGAGATCTGAGAGATAGACCGGCGTCTCGTTGGTCCGGGTACACGCGGCGGGCAGAAAGGCCAGCTCGCCGAAGCGCCGCAGCAGGCGGATCTCCGCCTCTGTCAGCAGCAAAACATGGCTCTGGCAGCCGCCGCAGCCGGACGCGCAGCTGCCGCAGCCGGTACAGCCGCTCATAAAGGTCCCTCCGTTCCCGGGGCGCGCCATCCTGGCGCGCCCTTGTCGTTGCTCTTAGCATACCCGAATTTCGAGATAGCGTCAATGCTTTTTCTCCAGCAGGGCGGTGAGCTTGTCGGTCAGCGTCCACACACCCGCGATCAGACCGAGCAGCACCGCTGCCGGGATCGCCAACACGCCGATCAGGGCAAGACCCAGATAAAACACGCCGCCGGAAGCACCGGATCTCACTTTTTTCATACGGTCACCATACATAAGTTCAGTTTTACCCGTGCAAGCGCCCACACGTCCCGCAGCCAGAGGAAAAAGTCCTCGAGGTTGCGGACGGTCTGCTGCACGCCGATCTCCGCGCAGCTGCCGAAGACCACCCGGGCCGCGCAGCAGGTCATGCCGATGAGCAGCGCCGCGATCAGCACCAATACCAACACCAGACGCACAAGCAGACGGATCATGCAGCATCCTCCTTTGCGCCCGCGACGATCGCATAATACGAATTGGACGTGACGCGGTAGACGATGGCGTAGAACACGGCGTAGACGGCGAACGTGATGACCGTCGTGCCGATGAGCAGCTTCAGATTCGTGAGGTTGAAGAGCACGAGCATCTTATGCACGAACGGGAACGCAAAGCCCAGATGCAGCCCCGCAAACAAAAGCGGCAGGAAGAAGACCAGCAGCAGCTGCGAGTTGATGGACTTGCGGATATCCGTCTTCGTCATGCCGACGCGCTGCATGATCTCGAACCGGGCCTGGTCCTCATAGCCCTCGGAGATCTGCTTGTAGTAAAGGATCAGAACAGCGGCCGCGAGGAACACGATGCTGAGCAAAATCGCAAGGAAGAACAGACTTCCGTAGGTGCCCTGGAAATCATCGCGGTTGAACGCCAGAGACTCCACCGTGTACGAAGCGTAGGCCAGCCCGTCTTTGTTTTCGGCGAACGCCGCCAGCATGTCAGTAAGGAACACGATCTGCTCCTTGTCGGGGCTGCCGGAATCAAACGAATACTGCCAGCTTATAACGACCGGATAGCGGGTGTCCTGCGTCTGCAGCGCGTCGATCGCGGCGTCAAAGTCCGGGACGACGAGATAGAATGTCGTCGTGATGTTCGCGCTGTCCGCGCCGAAGCCGCCGAAATCGGGCAGCTGGCCCTTGATCTGGTAGGAAAGCTCGCCGATGTGGAGCTCCGACTGCGTGTAGGCCACGCGCGGGCAGCAAAAATACGCCTCGCCCGGCCCGAGCGTCAGGCTTTCGCCCGTCATGCGGGTATAGTCCTCCAGCGGCAGGATGACCATGTCGACCGCACGCTCATAGTCCATGAGCGTGGAGCGATCCGCACGCTCGAAGCTGTTTCCCGTAAGAAGACCGGAGAACCACGCGCTGCGCGTATCGAACTGCTCCTGCACGTCAAGCTTGTCCTGCTCGATAACAGATTCGACCATGCCGCGCGCGATCCGGATGTTCTCCTCGTTCGCGCCGCCCTCGTCCTTGGTAAAGCGCAGCTCGATGGAAAAATCCTGCGGATAGCGGGTGCGCAGCGCGTCCTCGGTGCCGAAGTACAGGCACGTCGTCGACGAGAGCATGACGAGCACCATCGTGGCCAGAATGCACACGGATGCAAGACCCGCGCCGTTGCGCTTCATGCGGTAGGCCATGGAGGAAACGGAGATGAAGTGGTTTTTCTGATAGTAATACCGCTTGTTCTTCTGCAGCACACGGCACAGCAGGACGGAGCCGGAAATGAAGATCAGATACGTCCCCACGATGACCATCAGAACGGCAATGAAGAACACGGCCAGCGCCGTCAGCGGCTGCTTGATCGTCACAGCAATATAATATGCCGCGCCGAGGATCACAAAGCCGGCAAGGCCGAATGCCCAGTTCGCCTTCGGCGGCTTTTCGCCGTAGGATTCGCTGCGCAGCAGGGCCGCGGCGTTCGTCCGGCAGACCGTCACCAGCGAGCGCAGGAACAAAAGCACGAAAATGCCAAGATACAGGATTGCCGTCATCGCCGTGGCCGGGACAGAGACGGTAAAGTCCATCTGCACATCGCCGCCCACGATGTTGACGAGCACCAGCTCAAACAGCTTCCCGAGCGCAATGCCCAGCGCCTCGCCGCCCACGATGGCCACGAGCGCCATCATGACCGATTCCCACGCGAGCACCCTGGCAAGATTCCCCTTGCCCATGCCGAGGATGTTGTAGAGGCCGAACTCGCGGTTTCTGCGGCGGATGAGGAAGGAATTCGTATAAAACAGGAACAGAACGGCGAACGCCGCCATGACGAAGCTGCCCATGCCGAGGATCATCGGCATGACGCCGCCGCCCGGGAACGTCTTGAGGACCGGGGAGGACGCCAGCGACAGCAGGATGTACGTCATCATCACCATGCCGACGCAGGTCAGCAGAAACGGCAGATACAGCCGCTTGTTCTTCGTGATGCCCTGCCAGGCCAGGCGCGGATAGAGTGTGTGCGTCATACCCGCTCGCCTCCCGCCTGCAGGACGGTCAGCGCGTCCGTGATCTTCTGGTAGAGCTGATCGTCGGTCATGCCGCCGCGGTAGAGCTGGTGGCAGACCTCGCCGTCCTTGATGAACAGGACCCGGCCCGCGCGGCTGGCCGCACGGACGGAATGCGTGACCATCAGGATGGTCTGGCCGCCGGCACTGATATCGGAGAAGACGCGCAGCAGCTCGTCCGTGGCGCGGGAATCGAGCGCGCCGGTCGGCTCGTCGGCCAGCAGCAGACGGGGGTTCGTGATGATCGCGCGGGCGACAGCCGCGCGCTGCTTCTGGCCGCCGGAGATCTCATACGGATATTTTTTCAGCAGCTCCGAGATGCCGAGCTTCGCCGCAATGGGCTCGAGCCGTGCGCCGAGCTGGCTCTGCGGCACGCCCGCGAGCACGAGCGGCAGATAGATGTTGTCCTCGACCGAGAAGGTGTCGAGCAGGTTGAACTCCTGAAAGACGAAGCCGAGATTGTCACGGCGGAAGGCGGCACGGTCGGACTCGCGGATGGACGCGAGATCCTTGCCGTCGAGCAGCACCTGGCCGGAGGTCGGCTTGTCGAGCCCGGCGAGGATATTCAGGAGCGTGGTCTTGCCGGAGCCGGATTCGCCCATGATGGCGACGTATTCGCCGTTTTCCACGCTGAAATTGATGTTTTTGAGCGCCTCGACCGACGCGCCGCCAAAGCGCGTCGTGTAGACCTTGCGCAGGCCGTTCACTTCGAGAATCTGCATAAGAAAATGCCTCCTGTGAAAGTTTCTGCGCCAAGTATATCGCGCCAGGCCTCCCGCCGCCATCGATTCCGCTTACACTTTCCGGCTGATGTCTTACAGTTTTGTAAGACATCCGATCCCCGCGCCCGCAGGCGCACCCAGCAAGTTTCCGTGTACCGATTCAGCCATCACCAACAATGACGTGCTCTTTCGGCAGAAATTCCTTGATCGGCAGGCGGGACGCTGTAGAAGTGCGTCCATCTATTGAGCAGATACGTGGTGGCGGTTTCTGAGCTAATAGCGCCCTTTTCTCCCCTACCTTTTCCCGCGCAAGGGAAAAGATAGGGCCGCCGGAGGCGCGTCAGAAATGACCACGACGGAACGAGCCGCCGCAAGCGACGTCTCTTTTCCTCTGTGCTCATTTCTTCCTTTCCAAACCGCAAACTGAATTTGCGGTTTGGGCTTTGATGCTGGAATGCCCTTCCGGCAATTTTCCACCAGGAGGTTCCCTATGAAACAGCAATATCTGCAAACCGGAAAGATCGTCAGCACGCACGGCGTGCGCGGCGAGGTCAAGCTTCTGCCCTGGGCCGACAGCCCGGAGTTTTTGCTGCAGTTTGACACGCTCTGGATCGGCGGCCGCGCCTACCGGGTGGAGTCCTCCCGCGTGCAGAAGACCTGCGTGCTCGTCAAGCTCGCGGGCATCGACACCGTGGAGGCCGCCAGCGCCCTGCGCGATCAGGTCGTCTCGATCGACCGCGCCGACGCGCAGCTGCCGCAGGGCAGCATCTTTATCGCGGATCTTCTGGGTCTGCCGGTCTACGACGGCGAAACGCCCATCGGCAGGCTGACCGACGTCATGTCCACGCCCGCCAACGACGTCTATGTCGTGAAAGGCAAGAACGGGCAGGAGCATCTGATCCCCGCCGTGCCGGAATTTGTCCTCGAGCGCAATGTGGACGAGGGTTATATCCGCGTGCGGCTCATCGAAGGGATGTAAGGCCATGCGCTTTGATATCATGACGCTGTTTCCGGAGGCTGTGGCGCCGATGCTGAACGCCAGCATCCTCGGCCGGGCGCAGAAAAAGGGGCTCATCGAGATCCACGCCCACCAGATCCGGGACTATACCACCAACAAGCAGAACCAGGTGGACGATTACCCCTACGGCGGCGGCCGCGGCGCGATCATGCAGTGTGACCCGCTGTGGCGCTGCTGGTGCGCGATCTGCGATGAGATCGGCGCGCCGGTGCACACCGTCTTCCTCTCACCCTGCGGCCCGTCGTTCGACCAGGCCAAGGCGCGGCAGCTGCAGGCGGACTATGACAATCTCATCCTCGTCTGCGGCCATTATGAGGGCGTGGACCAGCGCTTTCTCGACGAATGCGTCGACGAGGAGATCTCCATGGGCGATTTCGTGCTCACGGGCGGCGAGATCCCGGCCATGGCGATCGTCGACGCCGTCTCGCGCCTGATCCCGGGCGTGCTGGGAGACGAGGTCTGCTTCACCGACGAGAGCCACTGGTCCGGGCTTCTCGAGTACCCGCAGTACTCGAGGCCCGACGACTGGCACGGGCTGACGGTGCCGGAGGTTCTGCGCTCCGGCGACCATGCGAAGGTCGCCCGATGGCAGAAAAAGCAGTCGATCCTGCGCACGCTGCACCGGCGGCCGGATCTGTTTTACAAGCTGCGCTTCCCGTACAAGACGCGGGCCGAGCGCAAATTTATCGCAGAACTGGAGGCAGAGGATGATGACTTCCGCGATCGAGACCCTAAAAACCTGGATTACCGAAAGTGACAACATCGTGTTTTTCGGCGGCGCGGGCGTGTCGACCGAGTCCGGCATCCCGGACTTCCGCAGCACGGACGGCCTGTATCACCAGAAATTCGACTATCCGCCCGAGACGATCCTGAGCCACACGTTTTTCTATCAGCACCCGGAATATTTCTTCAAATTTTACCGTGAAAAGATGCTCCCGCTGGACTATCAGCCGAACGAGGCGCACAAAAAGCTCGCCGCGCTCGAACAGGCCGGCAAGCTCCGCGCCATCGTGACCCAGAACATCGACGGTCTGCACCAGAAGGCCGGCAGCAAGTGTGTCTACGAGCTGCACGGCTCGGTCTACCGCAACTACTGCGAGAAATGCGGCAAATTCTATCCGCCCGAATACATCCGTGACAGCGCGGGCGTCCCCCGCTGCACCTGCGGCGGGCGGATCAAGCCGGACGTGGTGCTCTACGAGGAAAGCCTCGACCAGACCGTGATCGAGGGCGCGGTCCGCGCGATCGCGGACGCGGAGGTTTTGATCGTAGGCGGCACGTCCCTGACCGTCTACCCCGCGGCGGGGCTCATCCGCTACTACCGGGGAAACAAGCTCGTGCTCATCAACCGCGATGAGACCCCATACGATACATACGCCAACCTGATCTTCCGCGACCCCATCGGCAAGGTGCTGGGCGCGATCTGAACTGCTATGACAAGAACGGAATTTTCCGCATGGTGCAAAACCGTGCATCTGCTTGACGGCGCGACCGGCAGCATGCTGCGCAGAGCCGGCATGCCCGCGGGCGTCTGCTCCGAGACCTGGATTCTGGATCACCCGCAGACGCTGATCGCGCTGCAGCGGGCCTATCTCGCCGCGGGCAGCGAGATCATCTACGCGCCCACCTTCGGGGCCAACCGCGTGCTGCTGGGCCACCACGACCTGCAGCGCGAGGTCCGGGCGCTCAACCGCGATCTGGTGCAGCTCGGCCGCGAGGCCGTGGGCACGTCCGCGCTGCTCGCGGGCGACATGACCACGACCGGCCGGCCCGTCACCCCCGGCGACGACAGCGCGTATGAGACGCTGCTGGAGATCTACCGCGAGCAGGCCGAAGCGCTGCTCGCGGCCGGGGTCGACCTGTTCGCCGTGGAGACGATGATGGGCGTGACCGAGTGCATGGCCGCCATCGAGGCCATCCGCAGCCTGTGCGAGACCCCCATTTTGTGTACGCTCTCGGTCTACTCTGACGGAAAATGCTATTTTGACGGCTCTGCCGAGGAAGCGGCAGAGCTCCTGCCCGGCCTCGGCGCGGACGCCGTGGGCATCAACTGCTCGTCCGGCCCGGACCAGATGGGCTCCGTCGTGCGCATGATGCACCGGGCCGCTGGTGATACGCCCATCGCCGCCAAGCCCAACGCGGGCCTGCCCACGATCACCGAGACGGGCGAAGCCGTCTACAGCATGGGCCCGGAGGACTTCGTCCGCCACATGCAGGCCCTCAAAGCAAGCGGCGCCGTCCTCCTCGGCGGCTGCTGCGGCACCACCCCGGAATTCATCGCCGCGATGCGGAGCCTGAAGTAATCCCCCCTGCCTTCCCCTACGAGGGGAAGGCGGCACGGCGGAGCCGTGACGGATGAGGTGGGGGCAGTTGCGTCCACGAGGCACTGTCCACCTCATCAGCCGCCTTCGGCGACAGCTTCCCCTCATAGATGCGAATCAATAGTTGAACCGCAAGAGGAGGGCGGCGAAAGCGAGGGAGGAGA
>OJPW01000280.1_pt1 | contig 51181 bp, 49 predicted proteins | sample 1598571 | NCBI WGS metagenome assembly OJPW01 (sample SAMN03922493, study PRJEB24848) | human gut metagenome | isolation source: stool sample | host: Homo sapiens | place: Germany | collected 2011-05
ACCCATCTACGGCATGCCCATCCTCAAGGCCGACGAAGCCAAAAACATCATCATCGCCAACTATGACGACAAACCCGGCTACGCGGGCGTGCCCAACCCCCTGTACGGACGTGACGGCGTGATCCTCATGACCGGCGACGCCGGCAAGACCTTTGACAGGCTGCTGGCCTATGCCCAGGGAGGGCAGGCCTAGACCCGATGTATTTGCCGTTTGGCATAAAGCAAAATGCTCTGCGCGGTCTCCGGAAAAACGCATGTCTCTGGATGTCCTTGAGGCCCACCCCACTCTGGCCCCGGCACGCAGCTGAGACACAGCCCGCAATCGCGTTTTTCATGCGCAGCAGCTCCGGGCGCTCTTTCCTGACAGGGAGAGGGTGCCCGGTTTTACATTTTTTTCATTTTCCCACGCGACATATGACTCTTTCTTTTATGACTCGCACAGAGATGCAAGTCTCTTTTGCATTGCCTGGGGGGTGCTCTGTGAAAATATTCTTTAATTCGACGCTGTTGCCGGCATGGCATGCTTATTGCCTTTTATTAAGGCAACAAGCCGGGCAGGGCTTGCAATGCGCGCGGTCTGATCAAGCAAGTGGCAGCCGCCAGCAAGGAGGGTGTGGAGTATGTCTGCCGACAGAACTGCGAAGCTTTTTTGTCGTCAGGCCGGCCTTGCCGGATGCGCGGAATGTTTTGTTGAACTATGGGATTTTGATTTCAGAGCTGTTTATGGCCGCAGTCCAACATTTTTAAGGAGTGAACTTCCATGTCAGCAAAGAACACAAATGAATATGTCAACGGGGATATAAAAAACGTATGGCACCATCTGATGCTGCATCAGGGCAATGCCCCCATGATTGCGGTAGAGGGCAAGGGCCTGTACCTCAAGGATCTTAACGGCAAGGAATATCTGGATGCCACCTCCGGCGGCGTCTGGTGCGTCAATGTGGGTTACGGCCGTGACCGTATCGCCAATGCCGCCGCCGAGCAGATGAAAAAACTGCCTTTTTATGCGGCCAGTTGCGGCTCCCAGCCTGCCATTGATTTTTCTGAAAAGCTGCTTTCGCACATGCCGGGGCTTTCCCGCGTGTATATTTCCAGCAGTGGCTCCGAGGCCAACGAAAAGGCCTTCAAGATGGTGCGCCAGATTTCCCAGCTCAAGCACGGCGGCAAAAAATATAAAATCATTTACCGTGACCGCGATTACCACGGCACCACCATCAGCACCCTGAGCGCTTGCGGCCAGGAAGAGCGCCGTGAGCAGTATGGTCCCTTTACCCCCGGTTTTGTGGAGTTTCCCGCTTGTCTGGCCTATCGTTCCCCCTATCCTGAAGGCACGAAAAACCTGGGCGAAAAGTTTGCCCGCGAGCTGGAAGCCGTGGTTCTGAAGGAAGGTCCCGACACCGTGGGCGCTGTTATTCTGGAGCCGATCACGGCTGGCGGCGGCATCATTGTGCCTCCGGAAGGCTACTATGAGACCATCTCCGAGATATGCAAGAAATACGGCATCCTGATCATTATGGATGAAGTGGTCTGCGGTCTTGGCAGAACGGGCAAATGGTTCGGCTACCAGCACTTCAACATCCAGCCCGACATTGTGACCATGGCCAAGGGTGTTGCCAGCGCCTACATGCCCATTTCCTGCACCGTGACCACCGAAGAAGTGTTTGCGGCCCTGCAGGATACCACCGACAAACTCTCGTATTTCCGCGATATCAGTACCTTCGGTGGCTGCCTTGCCGCCCCGGCTGCGGCTCTTGAAAACATCAAGATCATTGAAGAAGAAAGCCTGCTGGACAATGTTGTAGCCATGGGCGACTACCTGCAGCAGGGGCTTCAGGAGCTGCTTTCGCACAGCAATGTGGGCGATGTACGCGGCAAAGGTCTTTTGCAGGGCATTGAATTTGTTGCTGACAAGGCTTCGAAAAAGCCCCTTGAAGAAGAAAAGGTCATCGCCGTCTGCGGAGCCATGGCCAAGCGCGGCGTGCTTGTGGGCAGAACAAACCGCAGCTTTGTGGGCCGAAACAATATCGTCAATGTGGCTCCGGCCTATATTGTGACCAAGGATCAGATTGATATCATTCTCAAGGCGCTGCGCGAGTCCATAACCGAAGTTCTGGGCTAGCAGCCGGCTTGCCGGGCTGATTCACATCGGCAGCCTGTCTGCCCTCCGGCAATAGTGAGCCTTGCCGGTCGGTACTGGGCAACCCGAAGAGGACGGCCGGGCAAACCATCAGGGACCGCTTCAGACAAGATTCTGGGCGGTCCCTGTATTTTGTGGGGTCAGTTTCTTTTTTTCTCTGTGACGGGAATGCGCAGCTGCTTGGCCTTGCGGACCACTGTGGACTGGCTGATGCCAAGCCTGGCAGCCGCCTTGTAGGTGCTGCCCGTAGCCGCCAGGGCTTCGCTGATGAGGGAGCGTTCCAGATTTTCAACGGCTTCCCTGAAAGAAAGGTTTGAATCGGCCTGCCCGGGCAGGGACTCATCCTCTTCGTCTTCGCAGATGCCGGGCAGATCACCGAGCAGGTAGGCGGGCAGGTCGCGCATGGATATGACGCTGCTTTCGGTCATGGCGGCCAGAAAGTCCACCGCTGCGCGCAGCTCGCGCACATTGCCCGGCCAGGAGTGCTTGCTGAAGCAGTCAATAACGCTGGGTGAAAATGTTTTTATGGTGTTGTAGCGGGTGCAGGCTTTGTCCAGAAAAACCATCATGAGGGCCGGTATGTCTTCGGGGTGTTCCCGCAGGGGCGGCATGTTTATACTCAGCACACGCAGGCGGTAATACAGGTCAGCCCTGAACAGGCCGCTGTTTACAAGCTGGTCCAGCGGCCTGTTGGTGGCCGCGATGATGCGCACATCCACGCGCAGTTCCTTTTCGCCGCCGATCTTGCGAAACCCCTGCCCGTCAAGCACGTGCAGGATTTTTGCCTGCATGCTCAGGGGCAGTTCGCCTATTTCGTCCAACAGCAGGGTGCCCTTGTCGGCCAGCCCGAAATAGCCCTTTTTGCCCGAACGGCTGGCCCCGGTAAAGGCCCCTTTTTCATAGCCGAACAGTTCCGATTCAATAAGCGTCGGGGGGATGGCCGCGCAGTTGACAGAAATGAAAGGGCCGTCGGCCCGTGGGCTTTTCTGGTGTATGTAGGAAGCGGCATAGGTTTTTCCTGTGCCGGTTTCGCCAAGAATGAGAATGCCGGAGGGCGCACGGGCCGCTTTTTCAAGCTCAGACACGCAGCGGCGCATAACCTTGCCCGTAGCAACGAGTTTTTTTTCATTGCTGTGTTGCACGGCTGCCGCTTCGGCCTGACGCAAAAAAGCGGTGCGCTCGGCATCTGCCAGCCGCCGTTGCAGGGTTTCAAGCTCGGTGAGATCGCGGATACAGGCTACCACGCGCCAGATATTGCCCTGCTTGTCAAAGATGGGTGTGCTTGTATTGAGACAGCGGATTCCATTGGGGTAGTCGTCGAATCTGGTGACGATCTTTCTTTGTTCAAGGGCTTCCAGTGTTACCGCTGCAGAAAATTTGCCTTCCAGCACCGGAATGGTGACAGATTTGCCGATCATCTCTTCAGGTTCAATATTGGCGATGCGCTTCATGGCCTTGTTGACGTGCAGGGTGGTGCCGTTGCTGTCAATAATCCACATGCCGTCATACATGGAGTCCATGATGGCGTGCAGTTCCTGATACAGGAGGTGCACGTCGGGCTGGCTGTCCGCCGCGTGGTTTTCATGCAGCAGAACGAACCTGCGCCTGTTTTTTCCGGGGCGGGAATCTTCGCTGTTCAGCCATTTCCAGCAGAGCGTCCATTTGCCGCAGGGCAGGCTGATGTCCGTGGGAACATCCGGTTTACTTGCTTGCACCTTTTTGGACAATTCGTGGCTGCAATATAGCTCAAGTGTTCTTAAAAAAGAATGATTATTATCTTGTGTGGAGGGATCGATTTCTTTATTGCCTGATAAGCTATTGTTGATTTTCTGCATAAGTAAATGAAACGAATGACTACATGCCTCAATATTCCATTGTTCATCACTGCAAACAAGAGCACAGCTGCTGGAAGGTATCAGATTAAGCAGATATATTATGTCATATATGCGTTTGTTCATATGCGCCCTTTCCATTTTTCCGCAGATGATGCGATGCTGCATCACGTCAGGATGGTGGTATGCTTAATAAGGCGATATTGCATTACCATTATGCCGGGGGCATGGTGATAATGTCAATGTTTAAAATATGTTAACCATATCGGCACTCTGGAACACTTCTTGTATTACTCAGATACAAGCTTAGGCGGTGCACAGGCAGCCCCACGTTACAGGCAGTTTTTGGCAAATCCCATATGGTTTTGCAATCCACGGGCCACAAGCCCGTAAAACATGACAAGACGCCGGATACGCGGGCAGCGGTAACGAAACCTATCATGCATTGTATCGGAGGATAACATGCCCAAGATGACGCCCAGTGAAGCCATGACAGAAGTTCTGGTGCAGGAAGGAGTAAACCATGTAAGCGGCATTCTCGGTTCCGCATTCATGGATATGCTGGATTTGTTCCCCGCTGCGGGGATTGATTTTGTCTCGGTGCGCCATGAGCAGACCGCCGGGCATATGGAAGACGCCTACAGCCGCCTTACCGGCAGGGCGGGCGTGGTTATCGGGCAGAACGGGCCTGGAATCACCAACTATGTGACGGCCGTGGCCACTGCCAATATGGCACATTCTCCCATGGTGGTCATCTCTCCCAGCGCAGGCAGCATCTCTGTGGGCTGGGACGGCTTTCAGGAATGCGACACATGGAATCTGTTCAAACCCATCACCAAAGCCTCGCTGCGCGTGCCGCATCCCAAGCGCGCCGCCGACATCCTGCGTACGGCCTTCCGTATTGCCTACGCCGAGCGCGGCCCCGTGCTCGTGGATATTCCCCGCGACTATTTCTACGGTGAACTGGATGAAGATATCCTGCATCCCTCCCAGTACCGCGTAGCCCCCGGCGGCATCGGCAATCCCGAACACTTTGCCGCCGCCGTGGAAGTGCTGAAAAACGCCAAAAACCCGGTCATCATTTCGGGCCGCGGCGTGGTGGATTCCGGCTGCATGGAAACCCTCAAAGCCATGGCAGAATATCTGGGCGCACCCGTGGCCACCACCTACCTGCACAACGATGCCTTCCCCTGCGATCATCCGCTGTGGACCGGCCCCATCGGCTATATGGGTTCCAAGGCCGCCATGCGCATCCTGCAGAAGGCCGACGTTATCCTGGCTGTGGGTACCAGGTTGTCCTATTTCGGCACACTGCCGCAGTATGACATCAACTACTTCCCCAAGACCGCCAAGATCGTGCAGATTGACATCAACCCCCGTCATATCGCCAAGACGCACCCCGTTGCTGTGGGTCTGTGTGCCGATGCCAAGGACGCCTCGGAAGAGCTGTTCGCGCGTCTGCGTGAAGCCGTGCCTGCCAAGAAGGACCTCACCCCGGTGCACAACCTGGTGAAGGACGAACTGGAAAACTGGTACAAGGAAATTGCGCTGATCGCCGACGAACCTGTGGAAGCCGGACGCATGCACCCGCGCAAGGCTCTGGAAGTGGTGGGCAAGTTCATTACGGATCACGATGCCATTGCCACTACCGACATCGGCAATACGTCTTCCACTGCCAACAGCTACCTGCGTTTCAAGAAGACCAAGCGCCATGTGGCCACCCTGACCTTCGGCAACACGGGCTTTGCCTATCAGGCCGCCCTGGGCGCGCAGCTGGCCTGCCCCGAAGACCTGACGGTGGCCATTGTGGGCGACGGCGCGTGGGGCATGAGCCTTTTTGAAGTGCCTACCGCCTGCCAGTACAACCTGCCGGTTATTGCCACCGTGTACAACAACGGTGCCTGGTGCGCTGAAAAGAAAAACCAGGTGGACTTTTACAATAACCGTTTTGTGGGCGCGGACATCTGGTCCAAATCCTACGCCAAGATAGGCGAAGCCATGGGGGCTGACGGCTATACCGTCAATACGCAGAAGGATCTGGCCGAGGCTCTGGACACGGCCAGAAAGAACCGGCGCCCCGCGGTTATCGAAATCATGACCGACGGTACGCGCCTTGCGCCTCCCTTCCGTAGGGACGCCCTGGCCTTGCCGACCAGGTTCCTGCCCAAGTACGAGCATCTCGACAAGGCGCACTTCAACAAATAGTCAAAAAGGGCGCGTCCGGGTAACCCCCGGGCGCGCCCTTCCGCTTATTGAGGCAAATTTATTCATATTTCAGATACGGCGATTTTTTTGCGCTCCACAACTTTTTATGCCAGCAATTTTATTGCCTGAAGCGCCACGGAAGGTGCCAAAACCGAGGAGAACTGTTGTATGTCACAAGTTCATGAATCCCGACCGGTCTTGGAAAAAAATATGTCCCCGTTGTCCATATGGGCGTTAGCATTCGGCGCGATTATCGGATGGGGAGCCTTCATTATGCCCGGCTTGCGGTTTTTGCCGGGATCTGGGCCGATCGGTGCCTGCATAGGTTTTGTATGCGGGGGCCTGTTGCTCATGTTTATAGCGGTGAGTTACGGTAAAGTTGTGGGGCTTTACCCTGTGGCTGGAGGTGTTTTTGCTTTTGCCTACGCGGCATTCGGGCCGGGGCTGGCCTTTGTCGGCGGGTGGGCACTGCTTTTGGGCTACCTATGCATAATCGCCCTCAACGGCACTGCCATCGTGCTGTTGACGCGTTTTCTCATCCCCGGTGTTCTGGAACTGGGGTATATGTACAGCATTGCTGAATGGAAAATATATTTCGGTGAGCTATTATTTCTGGAAGCCGTGTTGGCGCTGTTCTGGTATCTCAATTACAGGGGCGCGGATGTCGTAAGTAAAGTGCAGGTTGTGCTTGCGGTGATACTGGCTATCGGTGTGCTTGCTCTTCTTGTGGGGGCTATCGTGTCGCCGACAAGCCAGTGGCAGAATATCGAGCCGTGGTTTGCGCAGGACAAGTCGGTCATTGCCTCCATAGCAGCGGTCACGGCTATTGCCCCCTGGCTTTTTGTGGGCTTTGACACTATCCCGCAGGCTGCGGAGGAATTTAATTTTTCCGCAAAAACGGGCGTGCGGCTCATGCTTTTGTCCATTGTCTGCGGTATCGTCACTTACAGCATCATTACCCTGGCCGTAGCCGCTGTTATTCCCTACCAGGAACTGCTGGCGCTCAATCCTGTCTGGCACACGGGGTATACCGTCAGTCTTTCACTGGGCAAGGTCGGCAGTATAGTGCTTGCGCTTGCAGTGCTTTCAGCCATTCTGACCGGTATTAACGGCTTTTTCATCGCCAGTTCAAGGCTTATGTTCAGCATGGGGCGCGCTCACATTTTGCCGGTGTGGTTCTCCTCGCTGCACAAAACGCACAAGACCCCGCACAACGCGCTCAACTTTACCCTTGTTGTCGTGGCGATTGCGCCCTTCTTCGGCCGTGAAGTTTTGTCCTGGGTTGTGGATATGTCTTCAATCGGCACTATCGTGGCCTACTTTTTTGCTTCGGCGTCCGCTTTTGTGATCATGCGCAAGCATGAAGATAATTGTAATATAAGCGGCATACTTGGCTGCATGGCTTCTTTGGTCTGCCTGGGGCTGCTGACGCTGCCCATGTCTCCTGCCTGCATCGGGCCGGAGTCGTGGCACGTGCTGGTTGCCTGGTTTATCCTGGGCGTTTTTTTCTACATCGTGCGGTACAAGGCTGTACACGCCATTTCTGAAGAAGAGCGCACGTATATGATCCTGGGCGAATCTGACCTGAAGGAGCATATAGCCCAGCGGGCAGCCTCAAAGCCTGATCAGCTTGCGGCGTAGTATGGAAAGAGTACTTTTCTGGCAGGAGATGCAATAGCTTTGTTAGCCTTGCTGTCTACACGCCAATGTTTCCCATGACCATGCGCATGGGGAATCCCGCCAGCAAGTTTACATGTGCTTGCACAGCCCCGTAAGCTGATGGCGTATCTCCTCCAGCGGCCGGTTCCCCTTTTCACGCGAGGGGGGCCGGCCAACTTTTTGTGCAGCGTAAGTTGTAATGGCAGCGGGGCGTGGCAGCGTTTGGATGGGATACTGGAGCATGCTGCTTTTAAGAATCTACAGGTCCAGTATTTTTTCGACGATCGTCCGGCGTGTTTCTGCGGCAGCCTTCTGTCCGGCTGGAACCACTGCTGGCGGGGCTGTGCTCTCAGGTAAGGTGGATGCGGTTCATAAGACATCGGTGATGCTGTGATCAGAATTTGCAGCGTCTAGAACAAGCTAGCTTTCAAACTGCTCTGGCGACTGCATGAGCAGGCAGTCGCTACGGAGGCGTAAGCGCAGTTTAGCTGCGCGGTTAAACGCCGAAGTAGGCGTGTCTTAAACTTTGAGAATGTACATTCTCAAAGGTGATCTGCTCTAAGGCCGCTGCCGCGTCACCTGCCTCACCTCTGCGCGTTTATGCATTCTCGATGGCAATGCGGGCTTGAAACAGGAGGGCCTGCGGCAGGTCATATGTTCTTTTCGGTAATTGTTTTAGCACGTTACTTATGTCTCAAGTGTGAAATATGCTCACGAAAAAAAGGCTTATGACGTTTAGTCATAAGCCTTTGATTTTCTTGGTGGGTCGTGCGGGGTTCGAACCTGCGACTCTCTGCTTAAAAGGCAGATACTCTACCTGCTGAGTTAACGACCCGTTGAGACGCGCAATATATATACAGATGTTGCGGCTGTCAAGCATGAAATTTATGTCCGGTCTGTCTGGCCTGAAAAGCCGGCCGGATCGGACACAACTATGTTTTTTCAATACTGTTTTCGGCAATAGCCACATGTCGCCGGGCCATGTATGCCCCTCAGGCTGGTTGTTGCCGTGGGGCCACAGCCGGGCTGCGGACCTTATCCTTTTTTCTCAAGTTTGGCCCAGGTGTCGCGCAGGGTTGCTGTGCGGTTAAAGACCGGGCGCTCTGCGGTGCTGTCTTTATCCTTGCAAAAGTAGCCAAGGCGCTCGAATTGCACTTTCCGGCCCACGGCAAGCTCTGCAAGGGCCGGCTCAAGCAGGCCCTCAACAACCGTAAGCGACTGGGGATTGATATAGTCCAGAAAGGACTGACCTTCAGGAGCCGCATTGGGGTTTTCTACGCTGAAGAGCTGCTCGTACAGGCGTACCTCTGCCGGAAGCGCATGCGCGCCCGACACCCAGTGGATGGTTCCCTTGACCTTGCGGCCATCCGGACTTTGGCCGCCACGGCTTTCAGGGTCGTACACGCAGCGCAGCTCCGTTACATTGCCGTTTTCATCCAACACGGCTTCGCGGCAAGTGATAAAGTATGCGTAGCGCAGGCGTACTTCCACGCCAGGGGCCAGGCGGTGGTATTTTTTCGGCGGGTCCAGGCGGAAGTCGTCACGCTCGACATATATTTCGCGCGAGAAGGGAACCTTGCGGCTGCCATAGCTTTCGTCCTCCGGATGGAAGGGCATGTCGAATTCTTCCACCTGCCCTTCGGGGTAATTTTCTATCACTACCTTGATCGGATCCAGCACAGCCATAACGCGTGCGGCATGGGCGTTCAGATGCTCACGTACGCAGAATTCCAGCATGGAGTATTCCACGGTGGAGTCGGCCCGCGCCAGGCCGATGCGGGAGCAGAATTCGCGCAGGGCTTCAGGCGGCACACCCCGGCGGCGCAGCCCGCTGAGTGTGGGCATGCGCGGGTCGTCCCAGCCCTGTACGTGCCCTTCTTTGACAAGCTGGATGAGTTTGCGCTTGGAGAGCACGGTATAGGTGAGGTTGAGGCGGGCGAATTCAATCTGCTGGGGGTGGTAGACCCCGAGGGTCTCGAGCACCCAGTCGTACAGTTCGCGGTTGTTCACGAACTCCAGTGTGCAGAGTGAATGGGTAATGCCTTCAATGGAGTCCGACAGGCAGTGGGTAAAGTCATACATGGGGTAGATGCACCAGTCGTTGCCCGTGCGGTGGTGCTCGGCATGCCGGATGCGGTAGATTGTCGGATCCCGCATGACAAGATTGGGCGAAGCCATGTTGATCTTGGCGCGCAGTACCCGTTCGCCATCGGCAAATTCTCCGGCACGCATGCGGCGGAAGAGGTCGAGGTTTTCTTCCACGCTGCGGTTGCGCCAGGGGCTTTCGCGGCCGGGTTCGATAAGAGTGCCGCGATGTTCACGGATTTCTTCAGCCGAAAGGTCGTCCACATAGGCTTTACCCATTTTGATAAGCTGTTCGGCATATTCGTACAGCTGCTCAAAATAGTTGGAAGCGTAAAACTCTCTATCCTGCCAGTCGCCGCCAAGCCAGTGGACGTCTTCGCGGATGGAGTCGACGTATTCCTGTTCTTCCTTGGTGGGATTGGTGTCGTCAAAGCGCAGGTTGCACAATCCATTGAATTCATTGGCAACGCCGAAATTCAGGCAGATGGATTTGGCATGGCCCAGATGCAGATATCCGTTGGGCTCAGGAGGAAAGCGCGTATGAACCTTGCCGCCGTAACGGCCGGTGGCGTTGTCTTCCATAATGCGCGCCCGGATAAAGTCCACTCCGGGCTTGTTTGCAGACTCCGCCGCAGTGGCGTTGGAAGAAGGACTGGGGGAACCTGCTGCGGGCGCTGCGGGGGAGGGGACTGTGGATTTTGTTTCGGGGGCCATAATGCGCTCCATTGCTCCTGGCGGTAATGTAAACTCTCAAATTACGCCAAGCAGCGGCAGGGGTCAACGTGCGGCTGCCCGGCAGAGAAATACGCCATGTGCGGCTTGGCCGTGTATCGTTTCGGCCAGACGTTACTGTAGCAGAAAGGGGGAGGCGGCCATGGCAGTTGGGCGTACGGCTAGAACGGGTTGCTGCGTATTGTGCTGTATTTGTTGATGATTACCGTGTGTGAAAGTACGTCTGAATGTGCGGCCCGTACAGCGGCAGGGCGGCAGTGGAGTTGCTTGAATACGGAACAAAAATGTTCATTCTCTTGACAGGTATGCCGTACTGAGCTAGATTGCGCTTCTGCATTCTGGGCGCTGCTGCGCCTGTTGCATGCGGAGAGGTGTCCGAGTCGGCCGAAGGAGCTCGCCTGCTAAGCGAGTATACGGGCTTAAACCTGTATCGAGAGTTCAAATCTCTCCCTCTCCGCCATATAGCCAATGAGAACGGCGAGTTACTGAATAAGTAGCTCGCCGTTTTTTGCGTCTGAAAAGGGGTGCTTTTGGCGAGTACAAGGCAGAAAACATACCGCTGTACATACTTTTGTTAAAACTCTGTAAAAATGTGCTGGGTTTTATGATGGCTTTGCTGAGTTGTACATCTACATCACAGGCGGGGATGCTCAGCGCCACGCCACGAGCGGCGTTACGGACAGCATCCGTCCGTTGCGGACACGGCCTTTGATCTGCCTGTTTATCTTGTTCGTTTTATATGTTTTTTGTAGTCCATGCCAAATATACATAGCCCGAAACCTGCTTCGCGTGCAGGATTCGGGTTATGTCATGCTCGTGGGAAGTCCTGTGCACAGGCTGGCCTGCGATTTGCAACATCTGCGGCATGATTGCAGGTTGTCTGCCAGAGGGTCATTTGCGGTCGGGCAGGCAGTTTTTTCGGGTCTGGGCGGCGTTGAAACTACTTGGAACAGATAATAAAACATGTAATGCGAACTATAGTCTCTTGACAGAAAACAAGAAAAGCTACACAGTACGTTGGCCAGAAACAAGAATGGGTTTTATTACCGCTCCGGTCGCTTACAGCGCCGGGCATCTCTACTCTTGTATCTGTAGCGGAAGTCGCCCCGTGGGCTTCCTCATGATGCCTCCACTTATATATCGGGCAACTATCGTTTTAGTTGTTTGCTATTGCTGAAAATATTCTCTTGAATCGCTGGTTGGTGCATTCAGGAGAAATATTTTTCTGCGCTGAAAGATTCTCTTTCAGTCTTTTATCCTATACTGGTACCTTTTTTGCAATTTTTTGGATTGCGCCCGCATGCTGTATGCGGGGAATCCCTTTTATTTTTGTACGTATTTTTTAATCAGATATTCTATATCAGATGTCTGTAAGCAAAGGGTGCATTATTATGGCAGACGTTAAGCTTTCTCGCCCGGCCTCCGGACAGCAGTTTGTTATCCCCAGCGCTCCTGATGCCCGTCTGGTTCTGGACTTTCCGGCAGATCAGGTAAGCATTGACCGGCCCGAAGGTTCCAGCAGCCTGTTCTTTCACTTTGATGATGGTGCGTCCATAGAGCTGCAAAATTTTTACGGGGCGTATAATAAAGAAGCCCTGCCGGAATTTGAGATTGACGGTCAGCTTATTGCTGGAACAGATTTTTTTGAGGCCTTCGGGCCTGACCTTGTGCCTGCTGCAGGCCCCGCATCTGCCGAGCGCGGCGCGAGGTATAACGAATACTCCGATATGGGGCTTGCCGAAGGCGTCTGGCATCTTAATGAGCTTGATTACCGTCTGGCTTTTGACACTCCGCAAACTGACGATGAGTGGGCGTACGGCGTTATTGACAATCTCGCCCCCACGCTCAGCACCGGTGGTGCGCCCATCACTCTCGGGCTTACAGAAACCGGCTGGGACGGTGTGAGCACCGCCAGCCCGGCTCCGGTCCGCACCACGGGCAGCTTTACCGTGCGCGATCCCGATGGCGACAGCCTCACAGCCACGGTAACCATTGGCGGCAAAACTGTGGCGGTGAGCCTTGCCGGTCCCACCACGGTTGAAAGCGACTATGGTACGCTGGTCATCACGCCCAGCGGCCGTGGTTCCAACGTCACCTTTGACTTCGAGTATACCCTCAAGGAAGACCCGTACAGCAAGGCAGACCAGCTGGCACAAGGCGAGCAGGTTACCGACGGCATCGTCATATCGGTCAATGACGGCATGGGGCATACGGTCAACCAGCCCGTCAACGTGGTTATCACAGGCAGCAACGATGCGCCGGATATCACGGGCGTGGTGAGCGACATCGGTGGCGCTGACGGCCATACCGTCAAGGATGACGGCGTCTTCGGCAGGCAGGGCGATCAGAAAACAGGAACCATCGGCACAGACGAAAATGCAGCCATCCATACCCCCGGCACAGAAGACGGGCAGATGCGGCTCTCCGTCAGCGGCAAGATTCTTGCCCAGGACCCGGACAGCGACGCGGAACTGACCTTCGGCTTTGTAGACAAAAGCGGTAGCGCCCTTGCGGCGGGTTCCGAACTGGGCATGCTGCCCGATGGCACGACCCCCATCACTGTCACGGACGTGAGCGAATCTGACGGCATTCTTGTTATCGAAACCGACTACGGCACGCTGACCCTGGTCACCACGGGGGCGGACGCCGGCAGCTATACCTTTACGCTGCACAAGGATGCCGACGCCACCAACAGGCTGGCGGAAAACGAAGAAATTACCCTCACCCTGCGCCCCACGGTTACCGATAACCACGGCGCAACAGACGGTAATGCCGGGGTTACCCGTCCGGATGCCGACGGCGCGTCCTCTGCCGTCAACGACCTTGTGATCACCATCAAGGGCAGCAATGACCTGCCCACGGTGGAAGGCAGTTCCTGGACAAAAACAGCGCCGGGCAGCGTCACCGAAGATGCCTCTGTCAACACGATTACAGGCACCATCACAGCTACGGATGTGGACGCCGATGAAGGCGCGACCCTGCGTTACGGCTTTAACCACAACGGCACCATGGTGGAAACGCTGTATGTGGTTCCCGTGGGCGAAGCTGACGGAAAACTGACGTATGCTCTTGCAACCGAAGCCCCGGCCGACGGCAACTACTACGGCACGCTGACCATTACGGGCAGCGGCGCTTCAGCCGACTATGCCTTTGCGCTGAATAATGACGCGCCCTGCACCCAGGCACTGGACGACAGCAGCTCCAAAACCGGTAGCGGCCCGGACTGGTCCTCTCTGGAGGTCACGGTTCCTGTGGTGGTGATGGACGCGGTTGGCGGCTATGCCCAGGAAAACATCCATCTGACCATCAATGGCGTCAACGATGCGCCCGTGTTTACCAGCGCTGACGCCTCCCACAGCGTCAAAGAAAGCGGCGTATACGCCGAAGGCAAGCGCGATGGCGTGTTGCACAGCGCGGAAAACGCGGCAACCACGGACGACAGCTTTACCACGGGCGGCAGTGTTGCGGCCAGGGATGTGGACGGTCACGGCGCAAGTGATACGCTGACCTACGGCCTTGTGGATGAACACGGCAGGCAGTTCGGCGGCACGAGCGGCGAGGGCGAGGCTACCATCTACGTGACCGCCGAATACAAAGACGGCGCATGGACGCCTTCCTACAGCAGCGATCCCGCCACTGCCGATGCCCCGGGCTATCTCGGCAAGCTGGTCATGGGCAAGGACGGCAACTATACATTTACGCTGAAAAATGATGGCATTGCCGATTCCATTGCCGAGGGCGACAAGGTCGACCTTGCCTTTACGCCTGCCGTACATGACGGCACGGAGTACAACAAGGCGGGCGAAGCACCGACCATTGCAATTACTGTTAATGGCAGCAATGACGCACCCACCATCACGTCGCACGACAGCCGCCTCAGCGTTACAGAAGGCGCATTTGGCGGCGAAGCCGGTGTGGCTTCGGCCAGCGGCACGGTTCACGGCGCGGATGTGGATAAGGGCGATGCCCTCAGCTATCACCTGACCCTTGGCGGGGATACAGGTACACTTGACGGCGCGGCCCTGCACGGCACCCTGTATGTGGTGAGCGACGGCCAGGGTGGCGTCACGCTTTCCGCCGATCCGGTCAGCGGTGAAACCTACGGCAAGCTGATCATGAGCGCCGACGGCACGTATACATTTACGCTGGATAATGACAGCCCCGTGGTGCAGAAAATGACCACGGACGATAAGCAAACGCTGGATTTCACCGTGGCTGTGGTGGACGACAAGGGCGCGTATGCCCACGAATCCGTCACGCTGACCATCAATGGCGCTAACGACGCGCCCTATATGCTCAGCCAGAAGGGCGTCGGTACCGTCAAGGACGATGGCGTGTACAGCGCAGGTGGTGACTCCGGCCCGCTTAATCAGGACGAACTCAATCCGGTGACAAATACCGACGCCGCTGATCCCGGCGCGGGTACGTTCAAGCAGAGCGTAAGCGGCGCGGTAAAGGCCGAGGACTACGAAAACAATCCGCTCACATACAAGCTGGACAATTCCGGCTCATTCCCCGATTCCGGCGCGCCTGCCGGCTATGACGACGGCAACTGCACCACCATCACCAATGACTATGGCACGCTCTACCTCAAGGACGACGGTTCCTACACCTTTGTGCTTGATATGGACAGCCCCGAGGTCAACGCCCTGGGTGAAAGGGATTCGCACGTCATCAAGTTCCCGGTGAGCGCCAGCGACGGCAACAGCAGTACATCATTCGACAACGCCATTACCATTACGGTCAAGGGAACCAACGATGCGCCTGTGCTGGGCGAACCGCAGTGGACGAAGGGCAGCGAAATAACGCAGGATCTGAACGCTTCCGCCACAACGCGTATTTCCGGCACGGTCTCTGCCACGGATGTGGATTCCGGCGATCAGGCCAATCTGAAATTCTACTTTGTTGGTGATGACGGCAGCAGTGTGGCTACCAGGTTTTATGTGGGCCTTGATGGCAGCCTTACCGCCACCAAGCCTTCGGGTGACTACCTTGGCGAACTGAACATGAACAGCAGCGGCGGCAAGGGAACCTACACCTTTACGTTGAACAATGCCTCGCCCACTGTCCAGGCCATGGGCGAAACGGATACCAAAGACATATCCTTCAAGATTGCGGTACGTGACCCACAGGGTGCGTATGACAAGCAGGAAGGCGACGTCACGTTCACCATCAGGGGCGGTGATGATCCCACCTTTATCAATACAGGCGATCTGAATCAGGATCACAAACTCATTGAAGCAGGCGTAATGCCCAAGAGCACGGTGACTGATGCCGATGCCCGGGAATATAAGGACAGCAGCGCGGGCGTGCCCACGGCTACGGGCCGTATCCACGCTACCGATACCGATGCCAGGGATCAGGAAGAGCTGGATAAAGCCCCCAATACTGAAGGCACAAAACTGCACTATATCATCAAGGTCGGCAGTGAAAGCCATGACCTCAATGAGCGCATGGCTGCCGCTGAAGCCGATGGAAAGAACGCCTTTACCATTGATACGCAGTTCGGCACGTTGACCATCACGCGTGATGACGCGGGCGGCTTCAAGTACGAATACGCCGTGGACAATACACATCCTGACGTGCAGAAAATGAACCTTGGCGACAAGGTGAACGACGGCTTCACGGTGCTTGTCAAGGACACGGTTGCGGACAAGACGGTATCTGAAGCCCCGGTAAAGGTCACCATCACGGGCGCCAACGACAGGCCCACCCTTGACGTCGACAGCCTCAAGGGCGGCACGATCGAAATTACCGAAAACACCGACGGCAAGAATCTGGTGGGCCGGGTTGAAGTTGCCGACGTTGAGCAGGGTATCGGCAACAAGGGCGGCCACAGCGACTATGAAGCCGTGAGCAAGGGCTTCACCTTTTCTCTGGTAACGGCCAAAGACGCCCTTACGGCAGAACAGATTGCCGGGCTCAAGACAGACGGCAACCTTGAAGATGAAAAACTGTTTAATCCCGGCAGCGACAGCCCTGTTTTGCAGGGTGAGTACGGCCGCCTGACCATTGATCAGGCCACCGGCGAATACAGATATGAGCGCACGGCTGACCTGACGACTCTTGCCGAAGGCAAGACGGTTACTGACGTTTTTTACGTGCGCGTCAAGGATGCCGACGGCGCATATTCTGAAATCAAACCCATTGAGATTACCATCCACGGCCAGGATAATGCGGGTGTGCTCACCAACAACAGCCTGACCGTCACGGAAGACGGCGTTACCGGCAACGTGCGGGGCATCCTCAACTGGAAGGGTGATGCGGAAAAGCTGGGCGCTAATGAGGACGTGAGCGGCGGCAGCAGCATGAGCGGCAAGCTCGGCTGGCACGATGTTGATCAGGGCGATACGTATAAGGCCGATGGCTATACCTACGGTGATGCCGCCGTATCGGCAGGCGGCACCGGGGCAATTCCGGAAATGCCGGAAGTGGAGCGGAGCGGCAACACGTATGCCGTCAAGGGCTACGGCACAATTACCGTGGACGCAAACGGCAACTATGCCTTCACCAAAAGCGAAACGGACAATGGCGCTTTTGATGCCCTGCAGGCCGGGCAGTCCATCACCATCACCATTCCCGTAACGCTCGGAAAAGACACTGCCGGCGCTGATATCACGCAGAATCTTGTGATCACCATCAAGGGTACCAACGATGCTCCGGTGGTGACTGATCTGCCTGAAATCAAAGCGGGAGTTGATATCAGCGATATTGACTGGACATCTTCAGTCCTTGTGGATTTTATTCAGAAAGAAGCCCAGAACCAGCTTGAATACCAGAAGGCGCATGGCGGCGGCTGGGGCAATTTTGATCCGAACAGCTGGCTCATCAAGGCTATTACGGCCATGAACGCCGAGCATCCTCCCTACTGGCTTGTGGCAGGGTACAGCAAGGGTGATGCCGGTGAACTGATCAACAGAACGTGGTATAGCGAGGCCAGGGCTGAAAAAATACTGGATGCGATTCAGCAGGATTCTCACGCTTCCGATGCCCTGAAAGACAGCATGGCAGACTATAACACTGCCGTGGCCACCGATGTCAGCAAGACAGACTGGACGTCATCCGCTTTCGAGCAGTTCATCAAGCAGGAAGTCCAGAATCAGCTTGATTATCAGAAAGCACATGGCGGCGGCTGGAATACCTTTGACCCGAATAGCTGGCTCATAAAGGCCATCGGGAGCGATCTGTGGCTTGTTGAAAAATACAATGACCTTGGCATGGACGCCTGGTTGGCTACTGGAACCTGGTTTAATGCGGATATGGCGGAAAAAATGCTGCATGCCATTGCTGATAATCAGGCTGCCACCGATGCCCTGAAAAAACTTATTGCTGACAAGGTTTCAGACACTGTCATAGGTGAAGGCATTGCCGATACCGCCACCGTACTTGATCCCGCCACGGGCGATGTTTCTTCGTATGCCACTGACGTGGACGACGCTGCCGATTCGCTCAAGTTCTTCTTTGTGGATAAGGACGGCAACGTGGTGCAGAGCCACGAGGGCAAGTACGGCACATTGGTTGTTCAGCCCAACGGCCAGTACACCTATGTGCTGAATGATAATGTCGCTGAGCGTGTAACAGAAACCTTTGAAATCTATGTGCGTGACCCCCACAATGCCGTGGCCGACAAGACTATTCCCGTGGTTATTACCGCCAAACCCATTCCGGGGGGCGGCACGGGCCATGACGGTATGGCGCTTACCCCCGGCGCGGCAGAAGTGCAGGAAGATGGGGTACTCCACGTTTCCGGTGATATGGGCGACGGCACTGATCTGGCCCTGCGTCTGACGGGCTATACGTCCGCGGGGGCCGATGACAGCGCTTCGGGCCTCAGCGCCAGAACCATAGTCACCGATTACGGCACCATCACCCTGCTGCCTGACGGCACATACACCTATACCCTTAATAACGACAGCAGGGCCGTGCAGGAACTGACTGCTCACGACACGATCGAGCAGACGTTTACAGTCAGGAACGGTAAGGGCGAAGAGTCCACCATCACCATCACCATCAAGGGTGCCAATGACGCGCCGTATGTGGTTTCACTGGGCGATACGGTATCCTTGAAGGAAGAGGATGGCGGCTGGACGCATACCGACCCCACAGGTTCCTTCACGGTGGCGGATATTGACGCGGGCGAAACAAAAAGCCTCACGCCAAGCGCCGGTAAAAGCTTCACTGACAATGGTGATGGCACATACACCGTTGAGGGCGAAAAGGGCGGTATCTTCACCATTACCAAGGGTGCAGACGGCCAGTTCACCTATACCTACAAGGCCGCCGAAGGCAACGACAGCACCAATTACAGGGGCATCGTCGAAGACACGGCAAAGCTGACCATTTCCAATGGTGATGGTGCGGAGAACCGGGTTACTGTCGACCTGAAAGCCAGCCTCGATTATGCCAATGATGCTCCCACGCTTACGGGCGAAGACGGCAAAATCCTGCTGGCGGAAGGCTCGGAACATGTGGTCATCGAGGACGGCGGCGCAAAAATGGTCGCCACGGGCAAGGTGCAGGCGACAGATCCTGATGTGGACAGTTCCGGCAGGCCGGACACGCTCACCTATGCCATCAAGGACAGCCCCACGGGCATGCTTGACTATATGGAAGGTGGCGAAAAGCTCGGCACCCTCATCCTGGGCAAGGACGGCACGTATGAGTTCCATCTCAATACCAGCAGTGAAGCCGTACAGTCCCTCGGTGCTGGTGAGACCAAGGACATCTCCTTTACCGTTGTAGTCAGTGATGGTCACGGCGGCACGGCTACGGCGCAACTGCCCATTACCATTACGGGAACCAATGACGCCCCGGTCATCAGCCTGCACAATGTGGACGGCAGCGGCGCTGCCGGGTCCGGTGCGCTGCGCGACCTCACCCACGGCGACTTTGATAAAGATTACACCGTGGGCGGCGAACTGAAGTTCAGGGATGTGGATGCCAAGGACACGGTGCAGCTCTCCCTTGGCGGCAAGATTGACGGGCATGACCTGCGGGGGGATGACGATACAGATCCCACCCATCTGGATGTCTGGGCCGTCAAGGACGGCAGCGGCTGGCAGCAGTGCGCTCCCGGCACTGAAGGCGCGATAAAGATGGGGCATATGGAGTTGGACAGTGCGGGTGGTTCAGGCAGCGGCAGCACGGGCTACAGGTTTGTGGGTGACAAGGCTGCCCTGGCCCTGATCAACAAGGGCGAAAAACTGGATGTCACCGTGAGCATCAACGCTGATGACGGCAATGGCGGCGAGACTTCCGCCGACTTTGCAGTCTCCATCACGGGCACCAATACCATCCCCACCATCACGACCGAACCTGTGGACGTGAACATCACAGACGACGGCAGCACCTATACGGCCAGCGGTTCGATCGTTGCCGCTGATGCCGATGGCGACACACTGACGTACTTTGTCGAAAAAGACGGCACGGCCCTGGCCGGTACGGACGGCACATACGTGCTGGATGGCTATGGCGTCCTGACCCTTGGCAGTGACGGCAACTACGTGTTCACGCTCAATGATGCAGGCAAAGAAAAGCTGGAAAAACTGGGCCTGAAGAATGATGGTACACCGGAAACAGAGCATATCGGCACATTCACCGTCGTGGTGCAGGATCAGTACGGCGCAAGGGCCGAACAGACCCTGACGCTGGGCCTTACCGGCAGAAACGACGCGCCTGTGGCCGCCGCTGTTGCTACCGTAGGCCTGACTCTGGACAGCAGCCTTATCCCCGATGCTGACTGGGGTACGGGCAGCCATGTCTTTGAACTCGCTACGGATGCGGATGCAAATGACACGCTCGCCTATGCCCATGCCGGGACGAACGCTGTCATTGAAGCAGGCACAAGCATCTCGGGCAACTTTGGTACGTTGACCTTCAGCGATAACGCCGGACATCTCGCCTATGAATACAAGCTGGATACAAGCCATGACAATCTGGTCAGACTGGCTGAGGCGCATGCTGCCGGTCAGGAACTGAAAGACAGTTTTGGCTACACGGTGAGTGACACCCGAGGCGGTAACGACAGCAGCAGCATTGATGTCGGCATCACCTTCACTGCCGGGTCCGGTAATGCCGATGCCACAGAGAATCAGTTGATTTTCGGCAACAATGGCAGTGATGATCTGCACGGTGGTGCGGGCAACGACATCCTTTCCGGCGGCGCAGGTGACGATCATCTGTACGGCGGCGCAGGTGACGATTACCTCTTCGGCGGTGCGGGCAACGACTTCCTGGACGGCGGCGAGGGCAATAATCACCTGTACGGTGGCGACGGCAATGACGTGCTGGTCTTCCACCAGGGAGACACTATCGACGGTGGCGCGGGAACGGACATTCTGCTGGTCAGTGATAAAGAGGGCGAAGGTTTGAACATTGATGACCTCTTTACGAATACAAGCGGCATTGAAGTTGTCGTGACCGGAGCGGACGTGAACAGCCTGACCAACATGGGCAGCCTGGCTGACAAGGGCATCACGTTTAATGCAGATAACCAGGTGGTTCTTGACCATGCCAAGGGCTGGCACGTGGACACCACCGCCAGCTCCGGCGGCCATGATGTCTGGACAAATGATGCTGGTCTTGTTGTGACTGTAAAGCACGAAGATGAAGGCGATGCGGCTAAAAATGCCATGGTAACGCTTACGGCGTAACCGTCAATCGCTGACAGTATAGTGAGAGGGCCGTGCGCATTCCTGAATGCGGGCGGCCCTCTCGGTGTTTATGCCAGTGGATGCACCACAAAAAAATGTGCTGTTGCACCTCGCGTGGCTATCAATTTTTCGTATCTTGCGGTTCCGCACGCCTGCCCGCATGCCACAGTGGGCAATATGCACATGGGCGATAGCGTACCCGTCATGCACAACGGGCCGAACTCGCAAAAGAGTGCGGCCCGTTGTCGGCCACGGCGCAGGGCAGCGCCATTGCTGCAGCAGATGGAAACAGGAATAAACGTTTTAGGGGGAGGGACCTTTTATAAAGATGCCCCTCCCCCCACAAAATATTTCAGGCGCCCATAACGCTAACGGCTCAGGCCAAGGTCGCGGAGCAGGTTGTCCACGGCCATACGCCCCATGGTCTCTGTGGCTCCGGCAGTGGAAGAAGAGCAATGGGACCCCATGACCAGATTGTCCAGCGCATACCAGGCCGGGTCCGCCGGGGGTTCCTGCTCAAAAACATCAAGGCCCGCGCCATAGATGCGGCCTTCCTGCAGGGCGGTCAGCAGGGCCGTTTCATCAATAAGGCCGCCGCGAGCGGTATTGATGATAACCGCGGTTTTTTTCATCATGGCTATCCGCCCGGCACTGATGCAGTTGCGGGTTTCGTCCGTCAGCACTGTATGCAGGGTAATAAAATCTGCTTCGTGGCAGATGCGGTCCATGTCTGCGCGCTCAACGCCTTCGGCACTGGCCCAGGCTTCGTCCCATGCGATGTCATGGCCGAGAATTTTCATGCCGAAGCCCTGCGCCCGTTTGACAACGCAGCGGCCGATGGCTCCAAGGCCTACGATGCCCAGGGTTTTGCCATACAGGTCAATACTGGTGATTTTGCCCCAGTCCTTTTCACGGCAGCGGCGGTCAATAAGCCCGGCCTTGCGCGCTACCATAAGCATGAGGGTCAGCGCATAGTCGGCCACAGCATTGCTGTTGGCCCCTACGGTGCGCGATACGGCAATGCCGCGCTGCTTGCAGGCCTCAAGGTCAATATTATCCAGGCCCACGCCGTATTTGGCGATGGCCCGAAGCTCCGGCGCGGCGGCCAGCACATCGGCGCTCATAGGGTCTACCCCCAGGATGACGCCCTGGCATCCGGCCAGTTTTTCACGCATCTGGTCGGCAGAAAGAATGCCGCCAGTATCGTTGCGCACTACCTCAAGACCGGCCTGCGTCAGGCGGTCAAACAGTTCGGGATTGGTTTTGCCAAAAGAACGGGGAGTAACAAGAATTTTCACAACAGTACCTCTTGGGGGCGGAGTGGGCGCAGGGCAGGGCAAAAGCCCGCAAAAATGCCGAGCGGCTGGCCTACAGGCTTACTCCAAGACCGTAAATTGTCAACGCACCGTCATGCTGTGGCAGGGCAGCCCTGCCGCAAAACGCTTTGGGGGCCGCACACGACGCCTCGCGCAACCCTTACCGCGTGACAGCTAGCGCCGGGGATTGCGGTGGCGGCGATGGGGCGGAGTGCCCCTCAAAAACACGGCTTTTTATATGCATCTACCTGTCAGGGACCGTGTGGCGAATGCTTATGCAAAAGAGGCTCCGCTTCTGAAAAAGGAGCCTCTTTTGCAAAAGCGTTTTGCCGGAACGCTGCAATACGGCAATGGCCGGTATGGCGCAGATTGTGCCGCGCAATTTTTTGCAGAACCCGTATGGGATAGCCCGGCACGCCTGGCAGTGCACATTGCAGCCTTGCTCGGGGCAGCAGTAGCGTCCCACTGCTCCGGCAGGGCCGGACGTTATACTTCGATATTAAGCCTGTTGCCGATGCCCTGCGCTGCCAGACCGGCATTTTTATCCATGAGCGCCTGCATTTCCTGGCCTTTGCTGATGCTGCCGTTGATAACGGCGGCAGCCATGCTTGCCTGAAAATCCAGAGCCTCCCGGCTTATGCTCACGCTCATGCCCATTTGTACGTCATTCATGGCATGCTCCTTTGCGGGAAAATCCGCCCGCACTATTCTTATCGGATATAAAACCACAAGCCTTAGATATTTTTTGCCGGTAGTGATTTTGCCCTTTCACCGCGGGCAAAGCGCTGCCTGTATTGCGGCGGCGGGCGTGAACGTGTACAAGAGAAAAAACACAGGATATTGCTATGAGTGAATTGCGCGACCTCAAGGCCACGGCCATGCCCCTGCTTGACAGCGTGGTCGAGCGGCTCTGCCATCCGTCTTCTCTTGACGCGGTGTGGCATCGTCCGGCAGCGGGCGCGGCCATGCCGTCGCTGAAAGATCTTTCGGAAGTGATGGACAGGCTGCGGGCGGCCATTTTTCCCGGTTATTTCGGCCCCGCACGGGTATGGCGCGAGTCCATGCGTTATCACCTGTCGGCCAATCTCGACACCATTTACCGCATGCTGTGTGAACAGATCGTGCGGGGCTTCTGCTTTGGCTGCGAGGGTGAGGGCAATCCCTGCACGTCCTGCGAGACAGACGGCGAAAAAGCCGCCATCGCTTTTATGGACAGCCTGCCGGAGATCAGGCGTCTGCTGGCGGGCGACGCCAAGGCCGCCTACGAGGGCGACCCTGCGGCCACAAGCCCTGGCGAGGCCATATTCTGCTATCCTTCCATGCAGGCCATGCTGCATCACCGCATCGCCCACGAGCTGTACAAACTCAACGTGCCGGTGATACCGCGCATCATTTCTGAAATGTCGCATTCGGCCACAGGCATTGACCTGCACCCCGGTGCGAGCATCGGTGAAGAATTTTTTATTGACCACGGCACTGGCGTGGTCATTGGCGAAACCTGCATTATCGGGCGCAACTGCCGTCTTTACCAGGGTGTGACTCTTGGGGCCTTGTCCTTTCCCAAGAATCCGGACGGCACGCTCACCAAGGGCATACCAAGGCACCCCATTCTTTGTGATAATGTCACGGTGTACGCCGGAGCCACCATTCTTGGTCGCGTGACCATCGGCAAAGGGGCCATTATCGGTGGTAATGTGTGGATTACCCAGGATGTGCCCGAGGGCGGACGCATCCTGCAGGAGCGGCCCCGTGGCTAACCTGTTACGCCTGATCACGAAACGCCGCGGCCTCTGCTGCCTTGTCTTGCTGTGCCTGCTGGCCGGACCGGCCTTGAGCGGCTGCGGGCAGGGCGTGCGTGTGCAGCCCAAGGGGCAGGCGCAGGTAGGTGTTGGCGTGGGCCGGTAGGCCGCGCTGCCGCCTTCACCAAGGGGGCGGGCGTTGCGCCTGATAATGTATGTTTTTCACTAATGATGCCCCGGCAGCAACGGCTGCCGGGGATTGTTTTTTCGGGCGATTCGTGCTCTGGCTTATATGGACATGGCCTGCGCTCTGTGGCATGCTGCCGCCTTCATCAAGAGGGCGGGCATTATCTGCGGCCCACTTTCCGCTTCATATCCGCGCTGCCGGACGAACCGGGCATGCCGGTATCTTTTTCCGGGCTGCCGCCCGAAAAGTGGCGGCAGACGTTTGGCATCAGGGCATTGCGACCGGCCGGACAGCGCCGGGTATATCGGATATGTTTTGCATTTTTGCTTTGCGGGCAGGGAAGGTCTGGGCTTCCATGCTCCGGTCGGCGTCGCACATAAGGAGGAAACGCCATGAGTGTGCTGGAAAAACTGTTTAATCCCGCTGCAAGGGGCAGCACGGTCAAAAGGGAAATGCTGGCAGGACTCACCAGCTTCATGGCCATGTGCTACCTTATTTTTGTGGTTCCCGGCATGCTGGCTGACGCGGGCATGCCCAAAGATTCCGCCGTGGCTTCCACCATATGGGTGACCATTATCGCCACCCTGGTTATGGGCCTGTGGGCCAGATTTCCTGTGGGGGTGGCTCCGGGACTCGGTATCACGGCATTTTTCGCCTACTATGTGTGTGGCCCGGCCGGATATTCCTGGCAGACGGGGCTGGGAGCCGTGTTTATTTCCGGTGTGGTTTTTCTGCTGCTCACGGTCACACGCATACGCCAGCTCATCATCAATGCCGTGCCTATGGATCTCAAATACGCCATTGTGGTGGGTATCGGGGCTTTTATCGCCTTTATCGGCATGAAAAGCTGCGGCATTGTGGCGGCTGACCCCGCCACCTTTGTGACGCTGGGCAATCTGGGCAATCCCGGAACCCTGCTTTCCATTGTGGGCATCTTTCTTATTGGCGGCCTGCTGGCCCTGCGCGTGCGCGGAGCCATGATCATAGGCATTCTGGTCATCACGGTGGCCGGCATAGCCCTTGGCGTGTCGCCCCTGCCCAAAGGGCCCATATTTTCTACCAGCCTGCCCATGCCCACTGAAACCTTCATGCAGATGGACATCAAGGGTGCGCTGCATCACGGGCTTATTTCCATTATCTTTACCCTGACGATGGTGGACCTTTTCGACAATATGGGCGTACTCATCGGGCTTTCGCAGAAGGCCGGGTTCATCCGCGAAGACGGCCATATCGAAAACCTCGACAAGGCCCTTATTACCGACTCTATGGCTACCATGGCCAGCGCCGTCATGGGCGCCACCACGGCCACGAGCTACCTCGAAAGCGCCGCCGGTGTTGCAGAGGGTGGCCGCACGGGGCTTACCGCCGTGACCATTGCCGTACTGTTTTTTCTGGCGCTCTTTTTCTCGCCTCTGGTGGGCATGGTTCCCGCCTACGCCACCGCGCCGGTGCTTATCATCGTGGGTGCCATGATGATGCAGGAAGTGGGGCGTATCTGCTTCAAGGACTTTACCGTGGCGCTGCCCGCGTTTTTGACCATCATCAGCATGCCGCTGACCTTCAACATTGCTACCGGCTTTGGTTTCGGCTTTGTGAGCTGGGTGGGCATCAAGGCCCTGGCCGGACGCTTCAAGGACCTGAACCTGGTCATGCTCTGCATTGCGCTGTGCTTCATCATCAACTTTGCCTTGCGCTTGCCGTAGGGACCAGTTACCGGAACTGCCGGCAGTATTGCCCCGGCGCCTGTGACACAGGCGCCGGGGCTGTTTGTTTGTCCGCCTGTCTGGCCTGCTTTATGAGCGTGACCTGTGTGATTCGCCTGTGGGAACGTACTGGGGGCCGGCATGTGTACCTTGCCTTTGGGCGCGCATCAGTGCATACTTTGCAACCGCGCATCACCGGGCCAAGGCAGCTTCGGGGCGGCCTTACGAGCTGTCGCCACACCGGGTACCTGTGGGTATTTTCCGGAAGGCGCACCTCAGCCATGACGGACCGCCAGACCTGCCAGAACTGGCGGTATCTGCACAGTGCAGCGTCCAGGAAAATGGCGCGCGGGCTGAAAACAGCAGTAATACGCTGCCCCCGGCAGGCGTTTCAAGGTAAAATGCCCTCAACAAGGAACAGCACCTCATGACCACGCTTTTGAGATCGTCGCGCCCCAAGAAGCCCCTTTGGCGCGAATATGGCGAGGCCCTGCTTGTGGCCCTGCTGCTTGCCCTGGTTATCCGTACCTTTGTAGTACAGGCTTTTAAAATACCGTCTGAATCCATGCTGCAAACCCTGCTGGTGGGCGATCACCTGCTGGCAAGCAAATTCGCCTATGGCATCAAGGTTCCCTTTACCAATCACTATATTTACAGGGGTGACGACCCGCAGCGCGGCGAAATCATCATCTTTGAATATCCCAATGATCCCAGTGTGGACTATATCAAGCGCATTGTGGGTGTTCCCGGCGATACCATCGAAGTGCGCGGCAAGCAGCTGTACCGCAATGGCGAAGCTGTCAAGGAAAGCTACACGCGTTTTACGCAGCCTGATCGTGTGGAGCCTGTACGCGACAATTTCGGACCGGTGACGGTTCCTGAAGGCAAGTACTTCGTCATGGGCGACAACCGCGACAACTCGCTGGATTCGCGCTTCTGGGGTTTTGTGGACCGCAGCGCCATACGGGCCAAGGCATGGCGCATCTACTGGTCCTGGGGCGGGCTTGACGACATGCGCTGGAACCGCATGGGCAAAAAAGTGGAATAGCCGCCCTGCGGCTCAAGCGTGGCAAGGAGGCCCTGTGGTGGTCCGGCTGAACAGCGGCGGCGTTGAAGGCGTTGATGCCTATCCCGTAGAACTGGAAGTGGACTATGTGCGCCAGGGGCTTCCGGGCTTCACCATGGTGGGCCTGGCGGAAACCGCCGTGCGCGAGGCCAAGGACCGCGTTTTTGCTGCCTTGCGGGCGGCAAACTTCAAGCTGCCCCCGGCGCGGGTAACCGTCAATCTTGCCCCTGCATGGCGGCGCAAGAGCGGGGCCAGCTATGACCTGCCGCTGGCAATGGGGTTGCTGGCCGCTTCCGGCGGCATTCCCGCCGAAGGTTTGCAGCGTTTTTATATGGCCGGCGAGCTTTCGCTCGCCGGTGATCTGCGCCCGGTCAGCGGTATTCTGCCTCTGGCGCTGCTGGCGCGGCAGTGCGGCGCGGCTGGCATTATCGTGCCGCCGGGCAACGGGGCCGAGGCTGCCGTGGTACGCGGCCTGCCTGTGTATACCCCCCGTAATATTGCGCAGTGCGCCGCTTTTCTGGCAGGCGCGGAGCCTCTTGAGCCGGTAGCGGAACCGGAAGAGGCGGGTCTGCCGCCAGCGGAACATACCCTGGACTTTGCGGAGGTCAAAGGGCAGGAGGCTGCCAAGCGTGCCCTTGAGATCGCGGCGGCCGGAGGCCATAACGTGCTTTTGCTGGGGCCTCCGGGCAGCGGCAAGACCATGCTTGCCCATTTGCGCATCTCGTATCAGTGTGTATTCACAGATGTTATTGCGTCTGGCCTCTTTGGGCACATGTCCCTTGGACACATACGGACACTTCTGGAAGAGCTTCAACGGCGGCCCTTTTTTGCTTGTCCATGACATACTGATAGTGCGTCAAAAGCATTGTCGGGTTGCTGTGCCCCATGAGGCTGGCAACTGTTCCTACGTCCACACCTGCTGCAACCATTTCTGTGCCAAATGCATGGCGCAGGTCATAGGGCCGCAAGCGGCGTGTGATACCTGCTCTTCTGAGCGTGTTGCGCCACGCTCGCCATATCCTGCGTACAGGACCACCATTGTAGTGTACGAGGTAGTCATTTCCTTGGGGAACATCTTCAGCTTGCCATTTCCGGAACACAGGCAACAGGCTTTGCCTAATTGGCACTTCGCGCCACGGCGCATTCAGGTTTTTCTTTGCCCCGTGTACACGCAAGACTCCGCGTTCCAGGTCAACATCATTCCATGTCAACTTGAACAGTTCACACGGCCCCACACGGACGCCACATTGCGAACCTAGGATAATGACGCGCACGACGTGGGGGGAGGCGTTGCTAAGGATTGCCCGTATTTCTTCCGGGGTTGGCGGAATGAATTTTTCATATTTAGCCGGGGGGAGCTTGGGGAAATCTACTGGGTCGCAAAACCCCTCACTTGTGCACCAACGCAAGACGGTTCTCAATACTGAGAGATATTCCCGCACGGTGACTGGTTTTACGTCCCATTGCAGCATCTCCGACATTACGGCTTCAATGTCTTTGCGCGTGATGCTCCCGATAGGTTTTTCTCCCAGCTTGGACAAGGGGTAACGCATCGTCTTCATTTGCCATTGCAGGCTGGACTTGTTAAACTGTTTTTGCTTGAGGTACAAGAAGTACACCCCTTCGAGTGTGAGGACTTCCTGGCTTTCTTGAGGTTCCTCCTCCTTTCTAAATGACTCCCTGTCAAACTTAATGCGATGTTTGATCAGGGAGTCATGTTTTTCCGCTTCGTGTTTGGTCCTGAAGTTCGCGCTCTCACGCTTGCCAGTAAACGGATTGTTCCAGTAACATTGCCACGGCGAAGCGCGGCCCTGCCGGTAACGTATGGCCATGATGATATGCCTCCATCATGTGCCAAATGTGCCCGGCTCTACGCTACTGGACACTTTGGCCTTGGGTCAATCTGTAAATATCGGCTATGGACATGGTTGTGAGTTTGACAGATGGGGGGTGTGGTGTGGCGTTACGCGCCTTTTTAGCCTTCGGCTGCGCGGCATTGTGCATATCAATCATGACTTGCCGCACGGCAGATTCAAGCCAGCGACGCCCACGGCTTCGGCCCACACCAAAATCTATTGGCTGGACGCCATGCCCCGCCAAAATTGAAGCGGCCACGCCTGGGGTTGTCCCAAGCATGGCCGCTATGTCTTGCTGTCGTAACAGTCTCTCCACTCTACGCCACCTCCAAAAATATATCCGTCCCGGCCTCATCGCAGCCGGGAGCAAGCTCCATCAGCAGGTAGCCCAACGACCATCCCGTGCGTTCAAGCCAGCCCCAGGGCTTCCCGACGGTGAAATCTGTGCAGCGCCGCCGGGCGTCAAGGAGCATGGTGAATCCTGTCCAGTATTGCGCCGACCAACTTTGCAACAACTCCGGCCCCGTGCCTTCGGTCAGCATGTGCGCGGCCAGGGATTCACACGCTGCGTCGAGGTCACGTTGCGCACCAGACGACAGCCGTCTGACCTTCAGGGCCGGGGAACATTCGTCGATCCAGCGCGAGACGGTTTGACAACGTGTAGCCAATTTGCTGCCGGGCTTGGCAATTTTGAGCAGGATGCCCAGTGCCGCTTCCATAACTGTGAGCGCCAGCAGGGTGTCACGGTGCTGGATGGCGTGGGGGATAGGTGCTGTCGTCATGATTCCTCCGGTTCAAGCGGCATGGGGATGGGGCCAGCCCATTCAAAGCCTTCTCTTGTCACTGGCATCTGCGGATTGAAATCATCGCGCTTACTTCCAAACATCAGTTGCTCCCGTCCCCCATACACTTCTACGCAGCGCGGCATGTTCAGCGTACTAGCCCTGCACCAGTACCATCCCGCCACCCTCGGCGGCTCGTGCGTCCACGTCAGTGCGCTGCGCCGCCGTTCCGGGCAGCCTGCGCAATCCACGTCGTTGTAGTCAGGCCGCCGGGGCAGGGAGTTCCACTTGTCGGCCGCAATTTTGCCATTGTCGGCAATGGGGCCGGATGTATAGCAAGCCTCACACGCAATATGAAAATGCACGTCCTGGTTTTCGTCCGCGTTGATAGTACAGACAAGGCATTCCACGTTATCGCTCCCGCACGCGGGGCACGGCTTCAATTGTTCAGGCATGGTTGGTGCTCCTTTAATGACAAGAAACCTTCATCGGAAATGAAGCAGGAAGGTATCTGACACTCCATGTCGTCGTAGGTGATACGAATCTCCCTACCTCTGACTGCCCTTATAGTGACCGTCCTGCCAGACGGGATGCACAACGCTTTTTGGCCTTCTGTAAATTGCGGTATCCTGCGTATTACGGCCATCACTCCCCCTCGCCCGCAGTCACGGCATGACGCTTGTTCCACGTCTGCACTGCCCATGTGCGCGACCGACTGTTTCCTCGATACTTTACGGGCTTGCATTTACAAGCGTCATTCGGGCAGAAAATCTGCCAAATTTCATCCCCAAGTAGGTTGTGACCGATGTCTGTAACCATCGCAGGAGAGCCACACTTGCGGCAGGGTTTTAATGGCGGATTCATATTATCTCCGATTCAGCCACGGCGCGGCGGGCGGCTTCTTGCCAACATTGGGCGCGCGTTTTATCGCAGTCATCATCATCTGGCCCGGTGGGGCGGTGCAGCCCGAACGGGCAGCTATCGTAAGCACACGGACGGTCTGCGGCATTTTCAGCCAGCCAACCCCGTTCCGCCCGCAGCCGCTCATTTTCCTCTCTGGCGTGCTGCAACTGTGACTCAAGCTCTTCGCTGTAAACTTCTTCTTTGAGCAGGGCTTTTTCGGCGGCTTCCAGGGCGGTGAGTAGGCGTAACGCCATTTCTGCGCACCCATGCCTGAATCCTTTCTTTTCCACATCACGCTTTCGCAGCGTAAGCCATTCCCGCCATGCCGCCCGCTCTTCCGGCGTGATCGTGGTTGTGTCACTCATGGCGGGCCTCCTGGGCTGCTAATTTTCGGATGTGCTTTTGCGGAGCTTTCTTGAGAAAAAAGTTCCGCATTGGGCAATCAGCAAGAAAACAGGGCCCAAACACAGATGGGCATCCTCCAGAGAAAACCCATATTCCCCAGCCACGACTCTTTGCTTCAGCATGCCAATGCTCAGGCGGTTTACGACCGCAGCGAGGGGATATGTCACGAAGCGTCTCTACCCGAAGTGCATTTTGTTGGAGGCTATCGAGTGTAAAAAGGGAGGGATCAGAAATTCTGTCAGAACAATACTTTTGACAGCTTTGCAAATACTCAAGTGCGGCTGGCGTCAGTTGCTTGCTCATAAAAACTCCCCGCGTTGTCGGTATGCGCGGCCCACCTGGGAGGATGTATGGCTGAGAAATAAAAAAGCCGCCTCAGTGGGCGGCGGTTGCACAAATATGGCCCGCGTATCGCCCCACGGGCAGGGGTTGGGGGTTACTAGCCGTTTGCTTTGGCGCAGGACACCTTGCGAAAATCCTTGAGCAGCTTTTCCAGCACAAAGGTTTCTTTACGCGCACGGGCAGCCGCAGCCTTCCAGCCGCGCTTTTCGCTGGCAGCGTCTTTAAGCTCACGTTCGAGGTTGGCCCATGCCGCATGAATGCTATTGATGTTCTGTTGCATGTAGTATTTTGCCCGCCTACGAACCGGGCGGGCGCGGGTTGGGGGTTTCTACCGTGATTCACTCCACAATCTCAGGCGACACCATCCAGATGCCGCCTGTCGTATGGGGTGAGGGAGAGGGGGTCACAGTTTGTTAAACAGCCCGCATCCGCAAATGGGGCACTTCTTCTTTTTACTGACCGTCCCGCACTTTTTACAGGCGCGGGACGGCTTACCGTCGCTGAGTCGTTCACCCTTGCAACTTGCATAGATGCGGGCAAAATTCTTTGACTTACGCTTGCCCGTAAATTCAGGGCGGTTCGGGTTGTCGCAACCGCTCATTGAATGGCGGCCTCTGTTGTCGGCGCCTCCACGGCCACGGGCGGCTGATCTGCCGGCACATCTTCAACCGGTGCTTTTTCCGTGTTCACGCCGTCCGTGATCCAGTTATCATCACTGGCGCCGCCTGCTGCTTCCGGGTTGAGTATGCACGTACTGCACGGGGGCATGTTGACGGACATGCTTTTGTAATTGCAGGTGGGGCATTCACGGCGCGGCGCCCAATTATCCAGGCCGCCGTCAACAGTCTGCACACAGTTGGCGCACTCGTCGGCCTGTGAGCCGTCTTCGGCGTTGTCGATGTGTGCGCAGTTAACGCAGGTATGCCCCCAGGCCTGCGGTGTCGGTCCGGCCCTGTGGCGCGGATCTTCGCCAAGCGGAGCGGAATACCCCTTGCTGCTGGACGGCGGCCCATCAAACAGAGTGGGGCGGCGCTCGTCGGGCGTCATGGGGCGGCGCATGATTTCTTCTGCTGCTTCGTCGGCGGTGACGTAGACAAGTTCGCCGGAATCAAAGTCTTGATACACGTCGCACAGCACGTCTTGCGGCTCAGTCTTGCCCCTGCGGAATTCAGCAGCGGCTTTGCTCAACCGCTTTTGTTCTGCATCAATCTTTGCCTTGTATTCCTTGCGTGTATCGGCAAGCTCATCTTCGAGCATATCAACCCTGGCCTGTGCTGCGGCCATTTCCTTGCCCAGGGCGATCTTGTCTTCATCGGACAGTGGGAATGCCTTGGTGTATGTATCGCGTTTGAGCCAATGGACATCATGCTTGCGCCACGCTCCCGGTGCACTATCGGTTGCTTCTTCGCCCTGGGCTTCGTCGGGACAGAGGTCGGTTGGTTCAATTGCGCTGACCAGTACATTGCACAAGAGCGTGTCACCGATGTTCAAGCTGTCAGCATCGTGCGTGAAATCAGTCGTGGCCAGGTCAGCCGTATTGCCGTGGCGATCTTCAACAGTGGCCGCTTCACCGTCCTCGGTGATTGCATGTATAGTAAGGGTGATGGATACGGTGGACTGAGAGGCAGGCTCTGACGCGGCTTCTTCTCCTTCACCGTAAGCCTTTATATACCCCTGTCCGTCCACAAGTCCTTTGTCTTCGGCCAACCAGTCGGGCAGCGCCACTTCAACATTTATGTCGCCGCGGTCCCCGGCGTATTCGATCTGGCTCTTGGCCAACCAGGCTTCATCACCATTGCACACAAGCAAGATGGCGTCTTCCGTTTCTTGTATAATGTCGCCGTAGACCGTGAACATTTCCGGTTCAGGCTGAGGCAGCGCTTTCTTTCTGGCCATGTTGATCTCCTAAAAAAGGTGCCCGCGACGCATGGGAACGCCGCGGGCTTGTGGAGGGTAGGGAGGGGAAATTACGCGCGCGAGGGGCAACCGTCGCGTTCAGGGCAATAGAAACAGTCTTCATCGGGGACGGGCGCGTTATCCTTACGGGGGCAGGGGAAGGTGCTTTCGCCGGGGGCGGCATGGGCATGGGCTTAGGCTTTGCCTGCCTTGGATTTTGTCGGAGGCGTTTCATCCGGCGCGATCTCTTTCTGCGTAACCTCGCCCGTGGCCAAGTCGATCACTTCATCCTGCTTGCCCAGTGATTGCCTGATGCTATCGGTTGTAACGCTGTAAGTGCCGTTTTCACTTGGCTCAAGATCAAAGGTGTCTTTAACCTCTTCCGCAGTTTGCAGACCCATAGCGATTTCAGGCGCGTAGGCCCTGACGAACCAGGCCGCAGCCCGGTAGCGCAACATCAATTCCGGCATGGTCTGCCACTTGCTGCCGTTCTTGCCATACCAGCCCTCCTTTTTGGCAAGACCGATAGTGATAAGCGGGCCTTCGAGCTTTTCCTTGGTCGCCAGTTCTGTGGCTACGGCCTTGCAGCCCCATTCGTCTGTACCTTGCTTGCCCTGGAACTCATACCGAATGGCAGAAAACCGCCCGCACTGGTTCATGGTGGCGATAAGGAATTGCGCCGACCACGCTGGGCGGCCATGGACGATATAGAGATTCTGACAAACCATCAGGGGATTGGCTCCCATGCGCAGAGCCATATCCACGGCGATCACACAGTTCGGCAGATTATTTTGAAACTGCGTCGGCACGATATTAGAACTCGCGAACAGCTTCGCGGTGCGCTGGATAAGATCGAACCCGCCCACTGTATCGAACCCGGCACGGATGGCCGGGTCAATGGGCTTGGCTGCTCCGCGTAATTCAGCGAGACTTGTTGTCTGTGCTTGTGACATATTACTTCCTCCACCGGCACACATTGAAAGCCGGGCAGTATTTGGGATTGCAGAGTTGAGAGCGAGGGTTGCCGAAAAAACGTCCGGAATGCAGCATGTCAGCGGCCATCTGTAGCAGGCCGGGAGAGTATTCATCACCCACAAGCAGTTCACGCGCGCCGGTTATTGTACCGATGCCAGCCCGGCGGCCTTTCTCGGTTTTTGCAACCTGAAGGCCGATGATTTGTGCAGGGGCCTCAATAACACGCCCCAATGCATGCCCGGCCATCAGTTCATACACGGCAATCTGAGCGGCATGCCCAGCTGTTTTAACTGTACCGTCAGCAGCCACAGCCGTGCGGCCGGTCTTGATGTCTGCAATACCGTATCCATTATCTGTAAATGTCACACGGTCGGTTGTTCCAGTGAGCGCGATACCGATATCGGGAATTTTAAGCTCGGTGCATTTGGCCTCAACCGCCACATACTGCTGCTTGGGGGCGATTTCTTGGCAGTACCTTTTATGCAGCGCTATGCCGATAACCTCAGCTTCGCCGGGGCTGTCTTCCCCCCAGTCAACGTCTTCTTCTGGCTTGTGGACTGCATCGACCACCGCGCCCGCAGCTTCATCCGCTGTCACGGGATTGCCGTCAAGGCGGCTGCTATCAAACAGCGCAGTTCCGGCATGCACTGCCGTGCCAAGCTGCGCGGCGCCGCTGCGGGGCTGGCGCATGCCTTTAACGTATTTCGCTTCCCATCGTGCCGGGCAATCAAAAAGCTCCGGCAGGGAGGATGCGCGGATAGTGATCATGTTCATCATTCCCGCTCCATCTGTATTTTCTTTGCCGCCTCGGCATATGCCGCGTGTTGTTCAGGGCCGTCCAGACCGCCAACAAGGGCGAAAAGCAAAAGCGCGGCCAGAGCCAAAGCCCAGCCGCGCCAGTTGCTCACAGGGTTAAGGTCTCGCCACATGTCAGCCCCCTAGCAGTCTATTGCAGATCGCCAGCGCCAGAGGGACAAGCCCGGCTGCGGACACCGCGCGCAGCCAATCACCGAGATACGCGAGTCGAACACTAAGCATATCCACTCCCCAAGGTTTCCGGAAAATCCAGCCCGGGCTGGACACCGAATGTTCCACAGCACGCCGGGCTTGCCAGTTCATCAAGATAATCTGAACACGGCTCGAATTCATCCGCGTGATTATCGCAGCGGCCCGTTGCCGCCGTGAGAGTCACAGACACGCCCGCGTCGGCTTCAACCGCGCCGCGAGTGCAGGGGCACACGGAAAGCTCACCGCGCCGGATGCCGTTGCGGTCATACACGGGAACCACCATGACTTCAGGGCGATCCCAGAATCGGCAATTGCCGCAGATTCTTTCCGAAGAGAGAATTTCAAGGTCATCGTCCTCGTCCTCATGCGTGTAAAGTTCTTCGCTCATAGCGGCCCCCGTAAAAGTTGAGGCCAGGGGTAAATCCCCGGCCTGTATGTAAACCGACTGATGTCGGGAGATGTAAAAGCCGGGCGCCCAATGCGCCCGGCCCTGCGCAGCCACGGGGAACAGGTAAGGCGTGGTGCGCTTGCCAATTTGAACTTCTCCATTCCCGCCGGCAACCTTTTTCCCATCGTTGGGAATATGGTTGCCAGCGGTCAAAAGAAATTCAGTCCCCTTCGCAGCCCAAGGCCCTGGAAGCAAGCGCCCGTCGTTTTTCAGCGGGTGTCGCGTTTTCCAGGCCAAGAGATCGCCAGAAATCAAGGTTGATGCGGTCTTGTTCGTGTAAATCCAGATCACTCTCAGTATCGCGCCACATTACATCGTACATAACGCCCTCCACATTGTTGTAAATTCTGCTCCAATCCCTGCCCACGTCACCGAGGGCAGGTCAGAAACAAAATTTGCTGTATTCATCAGTTTCACGGCCCGCTCAAAATGTCGTAACCGTGAGGGTTTGTTGGTCGGCTCACCCTAACCGTCGCTCCGGTGCGCTATGCGCTGCGGCCTTATTTTCAGCCGTTTTTCCGTCCCGCCCACCCTGTGGGGCTTTTACTTTCCTCAGCCTTCCCTGTGCTTCGTTTGCCTTCCCGCTCCCGTGGGCTTGCGGCTGTCCTGCACCCGGTACTTGTGGCCTTCCCTTCGCTCTCCCGGCTTGTGCTACTTTCGCCCGTGGGCTGTGTTCGCGCTGGTAGTGCGTTGGTGAAGACAATCTATGTTTTTTATCATAATTCGTCAACTAAAATTGATAAAAAACATAGAAGCGGATAAAACAAAAACACCCGCAGTTCAGCGGGCACAAAAAAGCCCCTCAGTGAGGGGCGGGGAGATAGTGATAATATGGAACTAAACAGAACTGCTACAAGCCCAGCTAGGGACGAAACGTATCTCTTGGCAGAGCAGCTTTACAATCTTTGCCGTGGCCACAAGCTTGGCGAAATCCGCGCCGCCGTTGAAAGGCTTCAGTGGTGGATCGGGGAAGAGGCTATTATCCCCTCTCAGGGAACCGCATTGGCTGATGTCCCTCAACAATGTGGGTAAGTATGTGGCCAAAAACCATGTATGCCCTGTCGGCCGATGCCCTTGCGGCATCCTGATGAGACCATTTCCCGGGGAGCGGGCCAAAACCGCTGTGGCTCATGGCAGCTTGTGTCAGCTTCGCGGCAAGGTCAATCTTCTCGGCCTCTGTTAAACTGGAAAGCATTTCAGTGACACTCATAATATTTCTCCTGCTAAAAGTTGGTGGTACTTCTTGATAGCAGGAGGCCCGGCTCTGGGGCAACTTGGAGCCGGGCGCAAAAAGCTCCCTGAAGGGGGCGGGAAGGGACGGGATGTTTGGAAATTTTTCTAGTGGAGAAAAACCAGAGCTATTTATTATTGTGGGGCTGGTGCTGGTTCTAGGTATACTCGTAGCTCTGCCATTTTGGGTGTATTGGATGTGGCAAGCGAGGCCTGATGCAGCCCAACGGCAAACGCAAACAAGGATAGAGCAGCCGCGCCAATCGCAGCAATGCGCAGAATTTTTGAAATCTTCTCGCATCGTTTTGCGCGTTGAACAGATTGATTGAACTTTTCAAGTTCTTCTTTGCCCTTAGCGTGCATGTGCAGTGCATATTGCCAAGAACCGGTAATTGCCCATTGCGTGAGATATGTCAGACACGATGCACAAACAGACAACGCAGCTCCAATGCCAAATATCATAGCACAAAAATATAAATCTGTTGATTTTGCATAGACGATGGGAATAACCGCAGCGCCATTCAACAGCATTGTTCCACGCAATGCCATTTTTGAGAAATCAATCATGGCATTGTTGCTATCCCTATATTGGTCAAGAATAGCCTGATTGCGTTGCTTTAATAATTCGTCGTCTAAATTGCCCACCATTCCCCCTCACTGCTTAATTTTTGTAGGCAGAGCCTTCAACACAACTGCCAAATCCATACCACCTTACCCTTGACTATTTCCTCGTATCCCTCGAATGGCAGCGGAATGGGTTGGTAAACTTTATTGTCTGAGTGCAGTTCGATTGAGCCGCTTGCCCCCATGCGGATGCGTTTTATAACACGCCCGAACGGCGGCATATTAACAAGATAAATGCCGCCCTCAGAAATGTTCCCTGAGAATGGCACAACACCAACGTAAGAACCTTTCATTATAGTTGGTTCCATACTGTCCCCATCAACGCAGAATGCAGCTACATCTGGCAAGTTGTATTGTGGCAGCACTTGGATAAGGGTTTCGGGTTCGCCGGTGAAAAGCTCTGTCGCTGCTCCGGCCCCAGTCGTCCCATACACAGGGACTGTGGGCAAGGCTTCGCCTTCTACCAGTTCGGTAGGCGCATTGCTGCCTGGTCGACGAATTGTCGGCGAATCGTCGCCACTCCTTGGGAAGTGAATTCTTCCGCCTAAAAAGTTTGTTATCTTGATAGCATTGCTTGCAGTTAACCCCTGTCCTTCATTGATAAATCTAGACAAAGATGCCTGCTGTACTCCAGTCTGACGATATATTTCAGCTTGGGACTTGCCGGATCGTTTTATGGCTTCGCGCAGAAGGGTATAAAAATCGTTTTCCATTACTCCAATGTGCCAACTTTTATGACGCCTGTCATAATGTTTGTTGTCATTGAATGATTGCATTTCAATGTTTTTTATCATAGCATCGCCCCATGAACATTCAAAAATTTCGACACGACCTTTTGGATCGGATGCATGCGACCGGTAAAAGCCAGTCATGCCTGAGCGTAGAGTGTGGCGTTCAGCAAGCGAGCCTTTCGAGGTTTCTGTCCGGAAATAATGGGTTGAATGGTGATGCGGTTCTCAAGCTCTGGCCCTTCGTCTACGGCGAACCACCTACAACACCCCCTGCCACGCCACACGAACCTGCGCAGGCCCGACCGTGAGCAACGCTGCTGCCCGCGCCACGGCCATTTCAACTGCGGCGGCCTCGTCAATGTCTGCCGGGTAGCTGCGGTACAGAGGCTTAAGGAGGGCAGGGGAGAGGATTGTCACGAGCAGGTGGCCCTGCTTCGGTGTGATGTATGCGCGGAAGATTAACGGCTCTGGTTTTGCCATGAAAACAGATTACGGCCCGGAGCGGCTGGAAGGAATTACAATATGAGAGAGCAGTTACAGAGGATTACGTCCCTTCTGGCTCAAGCGTGCGCCACCTATCCGGGCGGCAAGCGCGGAGTTTTTAAGGCCATTGAGCACGAAGAGGGCAAGGGGCTGTCCGAATCCAGCCTTTACACAGCGCTGAATGCAAACCCTACGGCGCCGGACACGCTGAAAGTGTCGCAACTGGTGAACGTCATGCGCGTAACCGCGGATGTTGCACCGCTGCGCTATCTTGCGGCCATGTTCGGCTATTCCATTGTGTCATACGAGGCCGAGGCCCCGGATGCCCCTACCGCTGAGGGTGAAATGCTCCAGGACTTCCCGGCGGTGGTGCGGTTTCATGAGGTCGGCCAGCGGTATCTGGATGGCAAGGCGTGCGCTGCTGAGTTGCTGCAGGCGCAGGAAATGGCATTGGCTGAATTACGGCAGACGACAGCAAAGGTCATCGAGGAGGGGAAATAGTCATGGATTCATCGCTCAACCCTCGTAACGCGGTTCGGGCCATCACCCTGCGCCGCCCATATGCAATCGTGTATTGCGCGCTGGATCGTGGCGAATGGATTGTGCAGCCCCGGGAAGTCGCCGGCTCGTTTCGGCTCTCAAAAACAGAGTTCAGGATGCGTTACTGCCTCGAATCGGACTGCCCGCCAAAAATCAAGGTTCTGTTTGAGGGCATACCAACATTCATGCAGTGGCGGATGGCATTAAGAGCTGGTGGAGGCAGATAATGGAATGGCTTCGCTGGTATCATGGCGCAATCTCTGACGATAAATGGCCACTCATCGCTCGCAAGTCTGGGCAGCCTGTCGCCATTGTCATCGCCATATGGGCTGCACTGCTCGAATGCGCCTCACAGGCCGACGACAGGGGCAGCATTGATGCTTTTGACCCTGAGAGCGTGGATGCCCTGTTGCAATTGGAGGATGGCACATCGCAGGCCGTTGTCGACGCCCTCTCCAGCGGTAAGCGCCCACGCATTGCAGGTGGACACATAGTCAACTGGTCAAAGCGGCAGCCTGTGCGGGAAGATGGCAGCGCTGAACGCGCCCGCGAGTGGCGCGAACGCAAGAAGAAGGAAAAATCTGCCTGCCCTGAAGAACCGAACGCAGGCCGAACGCAGACCGAACGCACTGCGAACGCAGGCCGAACGCAAACGAACACAGATAAGATAAGAGAAGATAAGAAAAGAGAAGAGAAGAATATATATCCTGTGAGTAGTCTTGAGAACGAAGATAGCGCGCGCGTTGAAGCCTGCGCAGCGGATATAAACCCTGCTGGCACTGTTCCCACTGAGCCGAGCATTGATTTTCAGGAGCTACGGCAATTCTGGGATGAGCATTTCAGGCCTGAAGCCCCGCTGGCCGGATTCACGGAATACAAGCAACTCAGGGCAGCCAAGGCGTATCCCGGTGACTCTCGGATTTACGAAGACCTCAAGGCCCGCATTGATTGCCAGTTCTGGGATCAGGGCTTTGCGCCGGGCCTTGCAAAATATCTACGGGAACGAGCATGGCTCAGGCCGCCGTCTGCTACGTCGAGGGCTTCTCCTGCCGCAAACGCGAAACATGAATCACAGGCCGACAGAGCTGCACGGCTCACATACGAAGCCGGAATGAGCGTGCTGGCTGAAATGGAACAGCGAGGGCTAAACGGCGGGAGGGCATTAAATGCGCGATGAAAACAAAGAAAAGCTGGCCGCCATCATGGCGCTTTCAGCGAATTTCGGAAAGGAATTTTCCACGGCTCTCCTGAAAATCTGGCTTGAGTTGTTGGAAGAATATCCCGCCGATGTCGTCAACGCAGGTGTTCGTGCTGTGATCGTGCAATACAAGTACAAGACGATTCCGCCATTTGCGGTGTTGCGCGAGGCCATGGAAAGAATCGCTGGCATTATCCCGCAGGAAGAATCGCTGGACATCGCGGCAGCCGCCGAATGGAACAAGCTCGTTGACGACATCGGCCGCCGTGGTCGCTACAACTGCCCGCAGTTTTGCCCCACAACGTCCTACGTTTTGCGCGGTATGGGTGGATGGGACGCCGCCTGCTCATGGGATACAGACAAGCTGGAATGGCGGCGCAGGGAATTTATCGAGGCATGGAGGCAGTCCCACGGCAGGGAAGAGGCAATGATGCTCGGCAGTGAGGGCATTAAGGCGCTTGTGGGTGGGCCTGAATCGTCTCGCGCCGTCCTAAACCGCGTACTGGAAATCACGCAGTAGGGGGGGGTATGAAACTTGTCGTCAGAATCGTTCCCAAAGCCCAGATGCGCGCCCGGCACGGCGTGGTAAATGGCTTTTCGCGCACGTACAAGGACAAGCGCCAAGCTGCCGAAGAAGAGGCGCTGATGGCCTTGCTCGGCCCGTACCAGCCAGCACAGCCATTTCAGGGGCAACTGCTCCTGGGCGTGAAGGCCTTCCTGCCGATACCGAAGAGCAAGCCGTCATGGTTTACAGGTAAGCCCAAAGAATTCCAGACCCTGGCTCGAAAAGGCGTTGTGCGCCCAACCACAAAGCCCGACCTGGACAATTTGCTGAAGCACGTCAAGGACTGCCTGTCGAAACTGCGATTTTGGGAAGATGACAAGCTGGTTGTGGGCTACCTGCCACATACCGGAAAATACTACTCAGACGAACCGCGCTGGGAGATTGAAATTCTGGAGTGTCCACATGTTTGATTACACATATCCCGACATGGTGGTGGTCGAGGCAGAGCCGCGGCAGCCAAGAAGGCTCGTCGGCGTTGGCGTCGGTTTTGAGCGCACCCGCAGGATCACCGGATATCTCGTGGGCGATCTGGACAGGTTCAACAACGCCAAGCGGGCAGAGGAACGGGATCGGGTAAAGCATGGGTTGGGAGGGACGTGTGGGCAAAGATAAGCTTGAGGGATGGGCGCAGATCGAGTGCTACCTGGGCATATCACGCAATACAATCTTGGCGCGCGGGTATCCCATTCGGAAGGATGGTGGAGTGTTTGCGTACAAGCCAGAACTCGACAAACACGGAAAAAGCAAGCCCATAAAAAAGCCTTCTGACAATCTTTCACAATCTTTGACGGTTTTTGACAATCTTTGACATAGGGTATTGCTTGGCTTTCGCGTTACGCTTCTACCCAAACAGGAGCGTATGCCGTGCCCAACAATTTCAGCATTGCACACAAATTTACTGCCAAGTGGGAAGGTGGGGAGTCCGACCATCCCGACGACGGCGGTGGGCTGACCAAGTACGGCGTCAGTCTCAAATTTCTCGGCGGCCTGTCTGGCACGCAATCAAACCGCGACGTACTGGAGCGTATGGGCATCAGACTGCCTATCACGCGCCAGGTCATTTACGATCTGACCAGGGATCAGGCCGCGTCGCTGTTCCGTTGGCAGTTCTGGGACAAGCTCAGGCTCGGTCTCATTCCTCTGCGCCCTGCCGTGGTGCTCTATGACGCCGCAGTCAACAGCGGCCCCGCCCAATCCGTCAAGCTCGCCCAGCGCGGCTACAACCGCTGCGTAGCCTACGGCCAGCCGCTGGTCGTGGACGGCATCATGGGACCGGCCACCCGCGCCGCAATGCAACTCGCCGACACCGATAAATGTCTTTCCGCCATGCTCGACGCGCGCGAAAAATTCTTCCAGACCATCGTGGACAATAACCCCAGCCAGCAGGTTTTTTTGCGCGGCTGGATCAACCGCGTGGACGATCTGCGGCGCTACGTGCGGGGGCTGTGATGCGATGGCTGGCCGCTCTCGCCATTCTTTGCACGGTGTCTCTGCTTGCCAATGGCTTCATGATTTGGCGGCTGTCGAACGCTGGTGACGAAATTGAACGTCTTGAATCCACGGTCACAAATCTTCGCGCTGCCCGTCAGGCTGACAGCTTGGCACAGTCGCTGCGAGACAAGCTTTATCGGGAGGCACACGAAAATGCCCAGACGAAATATGACGCCATCAATGGCGTATCGGATGATCTTCCTGATGGCGCTTGGCTTGATGCTTTGCGTCGCGGGCTGCGCTCCAAGGGTGGAAACGGTAGTTCTGACGCCGCCGGAAAGCCTGATGCAGCCAACGCAACACCCGGAGCTACCGGAGGCGCTGATGCGCACCGATAATCTGCGTGAATACTCCAAGGCTGCCACGCTGGCCATTGCCCGCTACAGCGAAGCTCTGGACAGGAGCAACGCTGACAAGGCGGGAATATTTGCGTGGAGCAAGGCGGTCAATACGGAGATGCCTCGATGATCCAGCACAACGTCGGGCCAGTGGACGGCCTCGCCTACTACACGCAAAGCCTGCTTGCATGGTGGCCGCAAAAGGTCGCTATCAGCGCCGTGGTTGGTGGTTGCACTCAGTTCTTTGGTGGGGACGTGGTTCTGGTGTGGATGGTCTGTGCCATGTGGGCAGCAGACTTTGCCTTTGGATTGACGGAGGCCTTGCGCCGAGGGCGCTTTAGCTGCCGCCTGTTCGGGCGTGGTGTGCTCAAGTTGCCCACATACTGCCTTTATCTTGCCTTGGTTGGTGCAGTCAGCGTCAGTCTTTCCCGCGCTATGGGCATCAGTCTTCCCCTCCTTGATATGTTCTGCGCCTACCTCCTTGCTACCGATGCCGTTTCTGTCATGGGGCACATGATCCGCCTGGGGCTGCCTGTGCCGCGTGCTTTGCGGCGCGTCATTCTTCGAGGGCAAGCGAAAATACAGCGCAGTGTGGAAACACTGTTTGACGATCATGGCGGTCAGTGATGGCAGCAAAAGTGACAAAAAAAGTGACACCTAAAAAGGAGGATGTCTTTTTACTCGCTCTAGCCGAGAGCGGCAATGTTACTCGCGCCGCCAAGAAAGCCAAGATGAATCGGACGCAGCTCTACAATAAGCGCAAGGCAGACCCAGCCTTTGCAAAGGTTTGGGACGAAGCTGAAGCCCTTGGCGTGTCGGCCCTGGAAGACGAGGCGCGCCGCCGTGCATATGACGGCTGGCTTGAGCCTGTTTTCCATAAGGGCGTGAAGGTCGGCACTGTTCGCAAGTTTTCCGACACGCTGTTGATCGTGCTGCTTAAGGCTCACAAGCCGGAAAAGTACCGGGAGAATATCAAGATGGATAGCCAAATTTCCGGTGATGTCTCAGTGTGCCACGAAGTAAGCCCGGCCATATCCGGACTGCTTAACCGCCTGTCAGAAGGAAAGAAGAAGTCATGACCCGGCAAGAAGCACACGCAACATACGCCCATGCCAGTTCCGCAGAGGATTTGCGGGCGCTCTGCTGTGGTGACCTTTTCTTTCTCCTGGTGTGCGCCATGGGCCGCGACGATATGGACAACGATTTTTGCTATGACCGTTGCCGGGAGGTGCAGGCCAGCCCCGACGGCCATTTGGACCTCTGGGCGCGTGAGCACTACAAGAGCACCATCATCACTGTTGGCCTGACAATTCAGGATGTTCTGCGCAACCCTGGAATGACCATCGGCATATTCAGCCACACGCGGCCCATTGCCAAGGCCTTTCTGCGGCAGATCAAGCGCGAGTTTGAGACAAACCAGCTTCTTCAGGAGCTTTTTCCCCACATCCGCCCCCCTGGGCGTGGAGAGAACCGCACATGGAGCGAAGACGCGGGCATTGTTGTTCGCCGCACCAATAATCCCAAGGAAAACACATTGGAAGCCTGGGGGCTGGTGGACGGACAGCCCACATCAAAGCATTTCGATCTGCTCATTTATGACGACGTTGTAACCCTGGAGTCGGTCAGTACTCCTGAGCAGATCACCAAGACAACGGAAGCCTGGCGGTTGTCCCTGAACCTTGGCGCGCGCGGCGGTGTCCGCCGCATGATCGGTACCCGTTACCATGCCAATGACACGTATGACGCCCTATTACGGCAAGGGTCGGTAAAGCCTCGCATCTATGCGGCCACCGAAGACGGTACTTTTGAGGGTGCTCCCGTTTTGCTTTCGCGCGAACTGCTGGACGAGAAACGCCGGGATATGGGGCCGTATGTCTTCGCCTGCCAGATGCTGCAAAATCCTCTGGCCGACAAGGCCCAGGGCTTCAAGGCAGAATGGCTGCGCTACTGGCAGAGTCAGCAGGACCACTGGCAGGGCATGAACCGGGCCATATTCGTCGATCCGGCCAGCAGCAAGAAAAAGGGCAGTGACTATACCGTCATGGCCGTTGTCGGCTGGAACGCCGACGGCAGCCTGTATCTCATCTATGGTTCCCGCGCGCGCCTCAATCTCACGGAGCGCACCAAACGCCTGTTCGATCTGGTGCGCCAGTACAAGCCCTCGTGTGTGTACTACGAAAAGTACGGCATGCAGTCAGATATAGAGCACATTGACGATGTCATGCAGCGCGACAGCTTCCATTTCAACATTCAAGAGATAGGCGGCAGCACTGCCAAGGTCGACCGCATTCGCCGCCTGATTCCGTGGTTCGAGCAGGGCCGCTTTTTTCTGCCCATCGTTTCCAATTTTGTGGATGAAGAAGGCACGGTCAGAAACTTCACGCCCATCTTTGTGGAAGAGGAATACGGATCCTTCCCCGTCTGCGCTCATGACGACATGCTGGACTGCATCTCCCGCGCCGTTGACCCGCAGGTGGGCATGGAGTTTCCCGAGTCCGTTGACAGCCGCACTCCGGTTGAAAAAGAACTCGCCCGCCAGCAGGAGGCGCAGCGCCTTATTGCCGAACAGACTTCCGGCAACACCTACGGCCTGCTCTACGGCTATAACCCGGAGGGGCCGCAATGGTGACCTACACATTTGTTGAGGCCCAAAGCCCGGAGCAGCGTCGCCTGCCGTGGGACCAGATGCAGGCTGAAAACCTGATCCACGCCGTGCTCTGGCACAAGGGCGAACCCACTTTTGTGGACTGGCTGGCCAGCATTAACCCGGCCCATGCCATTTGTGGTCTGGGCTACAGCGGTGAAACTCTCGCCGGGGCCGTGTGGGTCAGTCCGGTCATGGGCCTGTGCGGCTGCATCCACTTCTGTATTTTCGAGTCTGCCAGGGCTGATTGGCGTAATCTGGGCAGTCAGGCTATCGCCTGGCTTTTCGATCTGCGCCCCTTCGCCTCCCTGGCCGCAATCTTTCCCGCAAACTATGGACATGTGGCCCGCGCAGCCAAGGCATGGGGATTCAGTTTTTCTCCCCTGCGTTTGCCGATGGCCTGTCATATGCCCACGAAAACCAACCCCTCCCGCTGCCGCGACGCCATTGTGGCAACCCTGCGGCGTGAAGATGTTGTGAGGTAACTATGGGCGGTGTAATCAGTTCTATTTTTGGTGGTGGGGCGTCGGCCCCGTCGCCTGTGGTGTACGAGGCAGAAGCAGCGCCCCGCGAAGTTGAGCATGAAGCCGAGGCCACCAACGTGCGCGACGACGAACAGCGCAAAATCCGCGCCCGCAGGCAAATGGGCGGCACGTTGCTCACGTCTCCCCTGGGTACGGTGGGCAGTGTTGGCAGTTCCGGCGCATCCCTACTTGGCCGCAGCTCGTAGGTAGTAGCCATGCCAGCCATGACACTTAAACAAGCCAGGCAATTGGTGAGCCACCTTGAAGGGCTGCGCAACAAGCGTCTGCCGCAATGGCAGGAGCTTGGCCGCCTTCTGTTGCCATCGCGCGGACTGTTCAAAGGTGAAGAGCGCGAAGGCCTGCGCGAGAGCAGGTTGTTCAACAACGCTGGTCAGCGCGCCCTGGGCAAGGCCGCCGCCGGCATGACCCAGGCCATAACCCCGGCGTCGTCTCCGTGGTTCCGCCATGCCTTCATGCTGCGTGACGACCGCGAGGCCACGGGCGGCAATGAATATGTGGACACCGTGGACACCCGTATCCGCGCCATTCTTGCCGCAGGTGGATTTTATCAGGCCATACATGCGTTCAACCGTGAACTGCTCGGCTTCGGCTGCGCCCTCCTGTACTGCGAAGACAGCATGAAAAGCATTGCCCGCTTTGATTGCCAGACCTGCGGTACATACTGTGTCGCCGTTGACGCTGACCGTAACCTTTCCTGCGTCACTCGCCGGCTCACCATGACGCCAACCGACATGGCGGAACGCTTCGGCAAAGGCAAGCTGTGCAGTGCCACAGTGTCAAAGCTTGAAACCAAGCCATATGACCCCATCAATGTTGTTCATATAGTGCGCGCCCGCACAGAGCGCGACTCAACGAAGGCCGACAGCAGCAACATGCCTTTTGCCTCATACTGGTATGAGGAATCTGGCGGCGAAGACTTCCTTCAGGTCGGCGGTTTTCTCGAAATGCCGTTCTTTTTCACCACATGGGAAGAAGCGCGGGGCGTGTATGGCACTGGTCCCGGTGACGAAGCCCTGGCCGACCAGCGCGGCATTGAAGGCTGGGAAGCCCGTAAGGCCGTAGGTGTAGAAAAGATGATTGACCCGCCCATGCTCTGCCCCGGCACACTCAAGCAGCATGTGGACAGAAAGCCCGGTGGCGTCACTCCCGCAGCTATGGGCGCTGGCAGAACAGACGGTTGGCGGCCGCTGTATGAAGTCAATTTTGCCCCGGCCATCGCAGCCGTGCAGGAAGAAATAAACCAGATGGCCATACGCCTTGACGACATCATGAAGGCGAACATATTCGCCAACATGAGCCTTGAGACACGGCCCGCAGGCATGACCATGACCGAATACATGGACCGCCGCCGTCGCGCTGCCGAACTCATGGGTCCCACAGTATCGGCTTATGAGCCGCGTGTCCTGACCCCGGTCATCGAGCGAGTATATGGCATGGCCGACCGCTGGGGGCTGCTGCCGTTTCCACCCGAGGGGCTGTCACAGTGGGCATCGTTACAGGTGTCATACATGTCGCCCATGGCGCAGATGCTGGAGCAGTCCGGCGCTGTGGCCATCCAGAGCCTTCTTGAATTGTTGCTGCCCATCATCAATGCAGACCCCGGAATTGTGGACAAGCTCGACACTGACCAGATCGTGGACGAACTGGCCCAGCGCCTTGGCGTTCCCGCGTCCATCATACGCAGCGACGAGGTTGTGGCAGCCATCCGCCAGCAACGGGCAGAAGCCCAGGCGGCACAGCAACAGCAGGAACAGATGGCCCTGGCCGCGCAACTGGCGGCTCAACTCGGCAACATGCGCACACAGGGAACAGTGGCCGGTGAAATTCTGGATGTTGATTCCGTCCGCAAGGAGCAAGCGTAATGAATCATTTGCTATCTTTTGCTAAAGGTTCTCAAGAATTTTTGAAGTACGGGCAGGAAGCCTTTCAAAAGCAGAGGCCGAAGCATGATCAGGCCCGCCGCGATCTGCACGACACCCTTTCCCGTGAATGTGGCATTCGCGTGTTTGATCGCCTGCTCCGCGACCTTGGCGCAGGCGGCCTCATGACCACCGAAGACGATATGCGTATGCGCAACATTGCCGAGCAGTTGTTGCAGCAGGCCGCACAGGCCCATCCCGAAGCTGCCGCCAGGATCATATGCGGCCTGTACGGCATCGGCTCCGGTGTAGCCACCCTTCCCCCTACAAACACAAATCCCCAGGAGGATGAAAATGAATGACATTGCTACCCCCGGCAACCCGGCCCCCGAAACCACACCGCCCGCGTCCGACCCTGCTTCGCAGAATGCGACGTCCGCACCTGCCGCGCCCCCGGCTGCACAGCCTGACGGCAATCCCGCACAGCCAGGCAATGCGGATGCTCCTGCTGCCGATTGGCGCGCAACCCTGCCCGAATCCTGGCGCGACATGCTCACGGACGCCGCGGACGAAGAAGCCGCCCGCAAGATTCTGGAACGCGGGTTGAACTACAACCCGGCTGCCTCTCCGGATGATGTGGCGCTCACCTATCCTGACGGCATTCAGGTTGATGAAGCCGTGAGCGGTGACTTTAAAAAATTCTGCGTTGACAAGGGCATCACTCCCGCTCAGGCCCAGGCGCTGCTTGACTGGCAGATCGGGGCCAGCAAGCAGATTGCCGACACCGTTATCGCTAACGGTCAAAGAGAACTGCGCGAAAAGTGGGGCCACAACTACGACGCCAACACTGCCCAGGCCCTCAAGGCTGTGGTGGCTCTGGACAAACGCATGGAAGGTCGCCTGGCCGAAACCCTGGCCTTCACCAACATGAACAATAACCCGGTTCTGGTGGAAGCGTTCCACCACATCGGCCAGCTTATTTCCGAAGATCAGCTTTCCGCCGGTCAGGCCGCAGCCGCGCCCGACAAGGCCGAAGCTCCCGAAGAAACCTATAAAGGCATGTTCAAGTAAGGAGTACCGCCATGCCCATGCAGACCCTCAAGGAAATCGCCGCCGACAAGGCGAAAAAACGCCCGGAAATGGTGGACTACCTCACCGAGGAAGCCCCCATTCTGGACAGCCTTAAATGGATTGGGGCCACACATGGCCTCTGGAACGTGGAAGAAGTGCTTTCCGGTATCAAGGGGGCCAGCTTTGTTGACCTGGGCGCCCCCCTGCCCAGTGTGGACGCCAAGACTGACCTCAAGCAGACCTATGTGTCCGTCATGGGTGGCGAAATGGAAGTATCTGTTGACAAGGCCGCACAATTCGGCGGGCCGGATAAATACTTCTCCCGTCGTGAAAATGCCATCCTCAAACAGGCCGGCATGGATACCGAGGTAGCCATTTTTGAAAAATTCTGGCGCAAGGCTGCCCTGCAAAACGAGTTGATCACCAAGGGAGAGGCTACCGCAAAGTGCTACACCATCATGGTGGTGCGCTTTGACCAGGAAATCAACGTGGGCATTTACGATCCCAACGGTTTCAACCAGGGGCGCCTGCTGGAAGTGTCGCCCATAAACGGCGGTGACAAATATCATTTGCGCAGCCAGTCCGGTGTTCTGGGTTATGGCGTGGAATATCGCGGGCGCTTCGGCTGGCAGCTACTGGCCCCCAAAAAGGCCGTACATGCCATTGTCAACGTCAATGGCGACAACCTGCCCACCCTGGCCATGCTTGAAGATGCCATTGCCGAGGTGCGCGGAACGGCCAGTAATACCTTCATTTTCGGTCACCACAAGATCCTCACCAAAACCATGAGCGCCATCAAAAAGGACTACCTGCAACTTTCCAACGGCGACAAGTCTCTTTCCACGGCCATTGGTGACCTCAACGGTATCAAGCTCGTGGGTTCCTACAACATGGCCGACGGCACAGAAGCCAAGGTCTAGCCCCGCGCGTATCGGGCATATCACAGGATACAGCCATGACTTTTGAATTCGGCAAAGAAAACCGCTGGCATGATCAGTATTTCGGCACGGACCTCGCCGTTACCACCGACGGCGCTGACACTGATGCCCTGGCCGTTGGTCAGCACCTTGGCGCGCTGGCCATCACCGTTTGCGCCAATGGCGCTGTGGACGCCACCAGCCTTGAATTGACCTTCAAGGAAAGTGACACCGAGAACGGCACGTTTGAAGCCCCGGCTGCTGCTCTCAAACTCACCATTGCCGGTACGTTTGCTGACGGCCAGACCATCGGCAAGATGCTGCTGCCCGACTGCAAATCCTTTGTAAAGGCCAATCTCAAGGGCACCGCCACCGGCAAGGTGGACGTGTTTCTTTCCTACATAGCCCGCTAGCTCACGCTGGCGCGTACGGGGGTGCGGCTGCCTTATGCCGCACCCCCGCAAGAGGTAGCCATGATAAGCGATACCACAACCAGCATCCGGTATGTCGTGACTGATGGAGTGTTGAGCTACGGCATTCCGTTTCGCATCTATGCCCCCGCAGACGTGGCCGTATTCTGGTCTGTTGACGCCCGCGCCGACACAGAACTTACCCTTGGCACACATTATACTGTCACCATCCTGACCGAAGGCGGCATGGTCAACCTGCTGCCCGGCGTTGTGCCTGTGGGGGCCGTCCTGGCTGTGGTTTCAAACATCCCCGCCACACAGGAAGCAGATTTTTCCAGTACCAGCACCGTCAACACCGCAGCTCTCGAAACACAGCTTGACCGCCAGGTTCAGATGATTCAGCAGCTTGAGGACCAGGTGTCCCGCGCCGTAGTTTTGCCCGCCACCAGTGCCGAAACCCCGCAGGATGTGGTGCGGGCTGTTTACGCCGCGCGGGATGACGCACAAACAGCGAACAGCGAAGCCCAGGCTGCTATGAACACCGCTGCGAACAGCGCCGCCGCTGCCGCAGAAAACGCTGCCCGTGCCTTCAGTCAGGCCGACCGCG
>OJPW01000285.1_pt1 | contig 50666 bp, 45 predicted proteins | sample 1598571 | NCBI WGS metagenome assembly OJPW01 (sample SAMN03922493, study PRJEB24848) | human gut metagenome | isolation source: stool sample | host: Homo sapiens | place: Germany | collected 2011-05
AAGCCAGAAGAAGCCCTGCCGAACATCACGCCCCATACCATGCGCCATACATTCTGCACCCGCCTCGCCCACGCTGGGATGAACCCCAAAGACCTGCAGTACATCATGGGACATTCCAACATCAATATGACGCTGAACTATTACGCACACGCTACTTTCGACAGCGCAAAAGCTGAAATGCTGCGGATAGCAGCTTAGTAGTAAATCAAGGTTTTACTACTTCTTTACTACTTTTGAAAGCAAAAACCTAAGCGGATATAAAAATATATGTGAGTTTCTTCCGATACGAAAAATGCCGGAAAAGCCTGTAAATACGGGCTATACCGGCATATAAGAACTTCTAAAAAGATAATCAAAATTCATATCTAATTTTAAGAGGTAAAAATAGCACAGGAGCGTGAATTATGAGTCAGGAACCGAAAAACAAGGAAGAGGGCTTTATGTACAAGTTCGCCAGCTTCATCGTCGACAAACGGAATCTGATTTTTCTGATCGTTGCGATCGGGCTGGTCTTCTCGGTCTTCTCCCGCAGCTGGGTGCAGGTAGAAAACCAGCTGTCCGCCTACCTGCCGAAGGAGTCTGAGACGTACAAGGGCCTGCACCTGATGGAGGACGAGTTCACCACCTTCGGCACGGCCAAGCTCATGCTGGTGAACGTCTCGTATGACGAGGCGCAGGCCGTCTCCGAGCAGATCGCGGATATCGGCGGCGTGCAAAGCGTGAGCTTTGACGACACCAGGGATCACTATACCAACGCCTCCGCCCTCTACGACATCACCTTCGACTATTCCGAAGACGACGACCGCTGCGAGACCGTCATGAACGACATCGAGTCCGCCCTTGACGGCTACGACATGTACGTCTCCGCGACCTTCGGCGATACCGCGTCCAAGACGCTCGCGCAGGAGATCGGCGTCATCGTCATCATCGTGGCGATCGTCGTCGTGTCGGTGCTGGTTTTGACGTCGCAGACGTATGCCGAGGTGCCGGTGCTGCTGCTGACGTTCATTGCGGCGGCAGTCCTGAACATGGGCTCGAACTTTTTGCTCGGGACGATCTCGTTCGTGTCCAACTCCGTCACGATCGTGCTGCAGCTGGCGCTGTCGGTCGACTACGCCATCATCCTCTGCAACCGCTATAAGGAGGAGCATGAAAAGCTTCCCATCCGCGAGGCGGTCATCGTCGCGCTCAGCAAGGCCGTGCCGGAGATCTGCGGCAGCAGCCTCACGACGATCGGCGGTCTGGTGGCCATGCTCTTTATGGAGTTCCGCCTGGGCTTTGACCTCGGCATCTGCCTGATTAAATCCATCTTCTTCTCGCTCTTTGCCGTGTTCTTCCTCATGCCCGGCCTTCTCATGCTCTTCGGCAAGAAGATCGACGCCACGCGCCATAAGAACTTCGTCCCGAAGATCCCCTTCGTCGGCCGCTTCGCCTACGCGACGAAGAAGATCATCCCGCCCATCTTCCTCGCGGTCATCATCGTGGCCATGCTCTTCGCCAACAACTGCCCGTACGTCTACGGCTTCAGCTATCTGAAGACCACCAAGCAGTCCGCGCAGCAGATCGCGGACAATATGATCGATACCACGTTTGGCTCGAGCAATATGGTCGCTGTCGTAGTCCCGGCGGGGGACTACACGTCGGAAAAGAAGCTGCTGGACGAGCTCGGGACCTATGACGAGGTCGACTCCACCCTCGGCCTTTCCAACGTGGAGGCCATGGGCGGCTATATGCTGACCGACGCGCTCACGCCGCGGCAGTTTTCCGAGCTGACGGACCTCGACTATGAGGTCGCGGAGCTATTATACGCGGCCTATGCGGCCGACGGCGGCAACTACGGCAAGATCATCGGCGGCCTGCCCAAGTATTCCGTGCCGCTCATCGATATGTTCACCTTCCTCTACGGCGAGATGCAGGACGGCTATGTCTCGCTCGACGCCGATATGACCCAGACGCTCGAGGACGCCTATTCGCAGATCACGAACGCGAAAAAGCAGCTGCAGTCCGACGACTACAGCCGCATGCTCGTCTATCTGGACCTCCCCGTGGGCGGCGATGAGACCTACAACTTCCTCGACCAGATCCGCGCCGTCGCGCGCAGCTATTATCCGGACGGCGATGTGTACGTCGTGGGCGATTCCTCGTCCGAGCAGGACTTCAAGGCCTCGTTCTCGCGCGACAATGTCGTCGTGTCGGTCCTGTCCATCCTGATCGTGTTGGTCGTTCTGCTGTTCACGTTCAAATCGGCCGGGATCCCGGTGCTGCTGATCCTGGTCATCCAGGGCAGTATCTGGATCAACTACGGCATCCCCACCATCACGAACAGCCCCCTGTTCTTCCTCAGCTATCTGGTCGTCTCGTCCATCCAGATGGGCGCGAACATCGACTACGCCATCGTCACGACCAGCCGCTTCATGGAGTTCAAGGACAAAATGCCCAAAAAGGACGCCATCATCGAGACCATGAACCTCGCCTTCCCGACGATCATCACCTCGGGCCTCATGATGGTCATCGCCGGCATCCTCATCGGCCAGATGACCTCCAACGCCGCCATCGCCGGTATCGGCGACAGCCTCGGGCGCGGCACCATCATCACGATCATCATCGTCATGTTCATCCTGCCGCAGATCCTGCTGCTCGGCGAGAAGGTCATCGATAAGACCTCCTTCGACGTGCCCACGCCGGTCTCGCAGCACCAGTCCTCCGGCCGCGTGCGCATCGACGGCATGGTCCGCGGCGAGATCCGCGGCCAGATCCACGGCATCGTCCACGCCTATGTCGACGGCGATGTGAACATCAGCCTGCTCTCCGGCCAGACAGAGCCGGACCCCGGCGAGGACACCGACCCGGCGCCTTCGCCGGAACCCGAGGCGGAGCCGGAGCCGGAACCCGGTGAAGAAGCCGCTCCGCAGGACGAACAGCCGCAGGAAAAGGAGGCCGAAGCACATGAAGAATAAGCAGAAAGCCGCGCTGCGGCTGCTCGCGGCGCTTCTGGCGCTGACGCTGCTCGCGCCGCTCGGCCTGACGGCCTCGGCGGCGGACGGCCCGGATACCATCTACATCGATTCCGCCAGCGATTTTGTGAGCTTTGCGAAAAGCTGCGCGCTCGACACCTGGTCGGCCGGAAAGACGGTCATCCTGCGGGCGGATATCTCTCTGGCAGGGATGGACTACACGCCCGTGGCCGCCTTCGGCGGCACGTTTGACGGCGGCGGCCATACCATCTCCGACCTGAACCTCACCGGCAGCTACAGCCCCGCGGGCCTGTTTGCCGCCATCCTGTCCGGCGGCAGCGTGGAGGATCTGAACGTGGCCGGTTCCGTGGCCGCGGCGGGCGACAAGATCGTCGCCGGCGGCATCGCGGGCGAAAACTACGGCCGCATCGTCTGCTGCAGCTTCACCGGCATGGTGCAGGGCAGCGCGCAGATCGGCGGCATCGCGGGCGTCAACCGCGTCTCCGGGCAGATCATCAGCAGCACATTTGACGGCAAGGTGCAGGCGACGAACGCCACGGGCGGCATCGCGGGTCTCAACGAGGGCATCATCCGCCACTGCACGAATACCGGCAGCATCAACACCAACAACGTCGACGCGTCGCTGAGCCTCAGCGACATCCAGATCGACACGACGCTCGATCTTGCCAACCTCACCACCTCGCAGACCTTTCTCACCACGACCGAGACCGGCGGCATCGCCGGGAGCAACACCGGCCTGATCGCGGGCTGCAAAAATACCGGCACAGTCGGCTATGAGCACGTCGGCTACAACATCGGCGGCATCGCGGGCTCGACGAGCGGGTATCTGCGCAGCAATACGAACGAGGGCACCATCCTCGGCCGCAAGGACGTCGGCGGCATCGCCGGCCAGGTCGAGCCGTACGTGGCCGTGACCGTGTCCGAAAGCACGAAGGACCAACTGCAGACCCAGCTGCAGGACCTCAAGACCCTGACCGACCGGGCCACCGCCGACGCAGGCGGCGCAGCGAGCACGCTCGGCTCGCAGTTGGCCGGGATGGGCACGTATCTCGACGGCGCGGCCAACGCGGCCAATAACCTCCGTGCCACCGCAACGATCGACGCCGGTGCACTGGCAGACGGCAGCGTGACCGGCGGGGCCGACCTCACCGTAGGCGACGCCTCCGCTGGTATCGGGGCCGCCATCGGCGCCGGGAAGGACGCGGACCTCACCATCGACACACACCCGCTGGAGATCGGCAGCAGCACATCCGCCGGGATCGGCGCGGGCGTGGGCGGCTTTGTCGACCCTTCGGATCTTTCTCTCTCCGGCGGTACGGACGGCAGCGGCGCGCTCAGCGCCTCGCTGCAGATGAACGCCGACGCCTCCATGCCGGAGCTGGCCTCCGCCCTGAGCGGTATGGGCGCGCAGATGCGCGCCATCGGCTCGCAGGCGGCGAATCTCTCCACGACCCTGCAGAACGACGTGCAGGCCATCAGCGATAAGCTCGGTGAGATCAACGACACCGTCTTTGCCGCCATGGACGAGCTGGAAAACCGCGACCTCGTCACCGACGGCTCGCAGACCGACCCGGACAGCATCACCCTCGGTGCGGTGCGCGCGTGCGAGAATACCGGCACGGTGCAGGCCGACCGCAACGTCGGCGGCATCGCAGGCGCGATGGGCCTGGAATACAGCGCCGACCCGGAAAGCGACGTGAGCCAGAGCCTGTCCTCTTCGGAGCGCAAGCAGTACGAGCTGCGCGCGCTGCTGCAAAGCTGCGTCTCGACCGGTGCCGTCACGGCCAAGAAGGACTGCGCGGCCGCCATCTGCGGCCGGATGGACCTCGGCCTTGCAGAGGGCTGCGAGGCCTACGGCAGCGTGGAGAGCCAGAGCGGCGACTATGTCGGCGGCGTGGCGGGCATCTGCAGCGCAGCCATTGAGAAGTGCTACGCAAAATGCGAGCTTTCGGGCGGTCGATACCTCGGCGGCATTGTCGGCAGCGGCGTGACGGACAGCGTCACGGGCGGCGGCAGCACCGTCTCGGGCTGCACCGCGCTCGTCCGCATCGGCGCGTATGAGCAGTACGCCGGCGCGATCGCGGGCAGCGACGCGGGCGCGTTCGCGCAGAACCGCTTCGTCTCCGACGCGCTCGCGGGCCTGAACGGCAGGAGCGTCGCCGGTGCGGCAGAGCCCATCGCCTACCGGACGCTCATGGAAGACGAGACCCTCCCCGACGCCTTCCAGACGTTCACCGTGCAGTTCGTCGCGGACGGAAATGTCCTCAAGACGGTGGAAGTGAACTACGGCGAGTCGCTGGACGAGAGCGCGTACCCCGACATCCCGGCCGTGGACGGCCAGTACGGCGTGTGGGACCACCCCACGCTCAACTCCATCACCTTTGACACCACCGTCACGGCGGAATACCATACCTGCGTCGACGCCCTGCCGAGCGACGCGCAGCGGGACGACGGCCGCCCGGTCTTCCTGGCCGAGGGCGCCTTCTCCGATACCGACCGGCTGCAGGCGCAGCCGCAGGCCATCACCCCCACCGCCTTCGGTGAGATCTCCGCCAGCGTCCCGGAGGCCATCCGGAAGTATTTCCAGAACATCTCGGACGGCCACGCGCCCGCGGCGCATGTGGCGAAGTCCGTCATCGAGCAGTGGCAGCTGCGGCTGCCGGAGGATGGGGCCGACACGCACACCATTCGCTTCCGCGTCCCCGACGGGCAGAAGGGCACACCGGATATCTACCTCATGAACGCCAACGGCGTCTGGCAGAAGGCGAAAACGACCGAGATCGGCAGCTATCTGAGCTTCGAGGCCTCCGGCCAGACCGTGCAGATGGCGGCGCTTTCCACCTTCCCCGTCTGGTGGGTGTGGATCGTGCTGGCCGGGCTCGCGGCGCTGCTGGTGCTGCTCATCATCCACCTGATCCATAAGCTCGGCAAGACCCGCCGCCGCCAGATGCAGGCCCTGCGCAAGGCCATGCAGGACGAGCAGAACGCGAATGACGCCGCCATCGGCGTACCCGACCCCGACGCGCAGCCTGCGCCGCTCACGCCCGAACAGGCAAAGAAGCGGAAAAGCAGGCGCCGCGTCTGGCTGATCGTGCTGCTGGTGCTCGCCGCCGCGCTGACGGCCGGCGTACTGATCTACCGGGCAAACCTCAAGAGCAGCGTCGACGCGCTGCTGCTGCTCAAAAATCTCTCAGCCCGCAAGGAGCTGGATATGGATGCCTCCGTGCAGATGGACCTCGGCGACGAGACGCTGCAGACCGACGCGCATCTGTTCCGCACCCAGGCGGACGGCAAGACGATCCTCTGCATCGAGGAAAACGGCGTGCGGCTGTATTATTACGACGGCTCGATCTATCTGGAAAACGGCAGCGCCTACCGCACCAGCGGTCTGTTCCCGGATTATTCCACGCTCGGCGAGCATCTGCTCGAGCTCTATAACGCCACAGACGTGACCTACGCCCGCGAAAGCGGCGAGGAGGTCTACTCCGTGACCGCCTACGGCCAGGACGCCGCGCAGGCGCTCTCGCTGCTGACGCCGACGATCGCGGACTCCCTTTCCGCCGTCGATAGCATCGACCTCTGCATGCACGTGCAGGACGGCGAGATCCGCTCGATCGAAGCCTCCGGCAGCTGCGAGGCGCAGGACGCGGGCGGCGTGACCCAGCCGATGAACGTCTGGGCGGAGCTCACGATCCAGCCCGACGTCCAGACCCCGCACAGCGTCCCTCAGGCCGTCACAGACGCCATGGCGGGCGGCGGCTATCAGGGTAAGCTCGAGCTGACCGAGGACCTGCTGCGCGTGATCTCCGCCGTGTCGGAGCTCGGCAAGCGCGACCCGCTGGCCGCCCGCGTCAGCCTCACCGCCAACTGCGGTCCGGTGATCTTCAATACCTCGCTCGACTACTTCCGCACCACCGAGAATGGCCGCAGCGTCAGCGGCATCCGCGCAGGCAGCGTGGAGCTCTGGTTCACAGGGGAGAAGGTCCTGACGAAGGACGGCAAGACGGCCTCGGCCAGCGAACAGGCGCTCACCAAGTGCGCCGATCTGCTCGACATTGCCTACCGCGCCTGCCTCGAGGGCGGCGTGACGAGCACGCAGACGGAAAACGGCTATACCTACACGCTCACCCTCAGCGCCGACCGGACGCGTCAGGCCGCCTGTGCCATCGCACCGGACGCGGAGAAGCTGAACGTGGAGTATCAGCCCGGCACGATCAGCCTCGACGTGCAGGACGGCAAGGTCACGGCCCTGCGCGTGGAGCTCGGCGGCAGCGTGCAGGTCGCGGCCGTGGATACCCAGGCCTCCCTTGCGGCCCAGTTCACCTTCCGCAGCGATCTGACCGCGGAGGACGTCCGCGTCCCCGCCGCAGCGCTGGAAAAGCTGTAAAAAACGCAGAAAACGCCCGGTATGCAAGGCATACCGGGCGTTTTGCGATTATTTTTCCCAACGGTCGATGAGTGCCTGGATCTGTGCGGTGAAGCGGGTAAGATCCCGGTTCGGCCGCTCCTTGCACCCCTGCGCGACGAGCAGCAGCCGCTGTGCCGCGGCGATGAGCGCGTCAAAGACGCTCTTCTTGCGCGCTGCGCCCTTTTTGGCGATGGGCCGGCCGGCAGGGAAGGCGGTGAGCTTCCCGGCCGCCAGATCGAACTGCGCGCCCGAGAACGGCGCGATGGCAACATACCCCTTCTGCTGCAGCAGCGCCTGGAAGGCCTCGCAGGCCTCGGTGTCGCCGTGGTTGATGAAGACGACCTCGGGCTTGCGCTCGAACGCCTCGACCCAGTTCAGCAGCCCCTTCTGGTCGGCGTGGCCGCTCGTGCCGTGCAGCACGGCGATCTCGGCGTTCACGGCGATATCCTCGCCGAACAGCCGGACCTCCTTCACCCCGTCGAGCAGCGCCCGGCCGAGCGTCCCCTTCGACTGGTAGCCCGCAATGAGGATGATGTTCTCCGCCATCCACAGATTATGCTTCAGATGGTGCCGGATGCGGCCCGCGTCGCACATGCCGCTGGCGGACAGGATGACCTTGGGCCGGGAATCGCTGTTGATGGCCTTGGAATCCTCCGCTGTGAGCGCAAGCTGCAGCCCCGGGCACCAGATGGGGTTCTGGCCGCTTTTCAGGACCTCCTGCGTCTCCGGGTCAAAGCAGTCGGTATCGCACTGCAGAAAGACGCTCGTGGCCTCCTCGGCCAGCGGGCTGTCGAGGTAGACGGGGAAGCCGTCGTGGCCGTGCACGAGCTTCTTCTGCTTGATCTCGCGCAGCAGGTACAGAAGCTCCTGCGTCCGGCCAACGGCGAAGGCCGGGATGATGACGCTGCCGCCGCGGTCAAAGGCCCGCTGCAGCACGTCGGTCAGCTCGGCGCGCACGTCCTTGGGCTTGTCGTGCAGGCGGTTGCCGTAGGTGGATTCCACTACGAGATAGTCCGTCTCCGCGACCGGCTGCGGGTCGTTCAGGATCGGCTGGTCGATGTTGCCCACGTCGCCGGAGAAGACGATCTTCTTCTCTATGCCGCCCTCCTGCAGCCAGAACTCGATGCAGGCCGAGCCCAGCAGATGCCCGATGTCGGAGAACCGGACACGCATCCCCTCCGCGATCGGCACGATCTGGCCGTACCGGCAGGGGCGGAAGAGCGAGGCCGCGCCCTTCGCATCGTCCACCGTGTACAGCGGCACGACCGGCGGCTCGCCCGCGCGCTCGGCCTTGCGCGTTTTCCAGGCGGCTTCAGATTCCTGGATGTTGGCCGAGTCGCGCAGCATGACGTCCGCCAGCGCGCAGGTCGCGGGCGTGGCGTAGATCCTGCCCCGGAAGCCATCCTTGTACAGCTGCGGCAGCAGCCCCGCGTGGTCGATGTGCGCGTGCGTCAGAAAGACGGCGGCGACGTCCTTCGCAGCCACGGGCAGGGGAATGTTCTCATAGACGTCCACGCCCTGCTCCATGCCGCGGTCGATCAGGTAGCTCTCGCCACCCAGTTCCAGCAGCGTGCAGCTGCCGGTGACCTCGTGCGCTGCGCCGACAAATGTGATCTTCATAGCGGATCCCTCCTTTTTTATCAGTATAGCACAAACTGCCGGAAGTGCAAATACGGCGCGCCGCCCCGCCCGAAAAAATATTCCGCGTTTTTTCAAAAAGTTCTTGACTTTTTGGCGCTCTTCGTCTATAATCAGCCTTGCTGTTTGAGTTGCTGGTATAGCTCAGCCGGTAGAGCAGCTGATTTGTAATCAGCAGGTCGGGGGTTCGAATCCGTCTACCAGCTCCACCGTCGAAAGACGCTTGCTCCATTCCGCTTTCCGCAGAAGCGAAAAGCTCCATATCCGCAATCGCCTTTCTCCTCTTCATTTTGAAACCGCTTCGCTGGGTTTCAAAATGAGTACAGCAAAGTGAATATGGGGGAATTCCCGAGTGGCCAAAGGGGACAGACTGTAAATCTGCTGTCAATGACTTCGGTGGTTCGAATCCACCTTCCCCCACCAGCAAAAAGCCTTGAAATCACACGATTTCAAGGCTTTTTGCTTACCTGTCGTACCCACTTTTGTACCCACTTCGGTATCTGCAAGCGAATTGCGGAAACAGAAAACGTAGGAGCTTGACACGCTTTGCAGTGTCAGATAAAATATAAGTAGTAAGTTTCTGCTTTCTCTTTGCAAAGGTGACCATTTCACCGCAAAGACTCGTTTCTTCCCGCAAAGCTAGGCTTTGCTATATTCTGATTCATAATTTTATTTGAGCATTTTCCTGATTTCGGGGGACTGCTCTTTTTCAACGAGATAAAAATTTAAGTGCGCAGGAGAATACAGCTCTCCTGCGCACTTTTCATATAAATCGCGATTCACTTAAAAAACAAACTGCCTTTTGAAAATCAAAAACAGCGTATGTGATATTGTCTGGGTCTGGTTCTTGAAGCACTGCCTGAGAAATGTGTCAAGGCCTGTCGCCTTGCTACAGTGGGCGAAATACTGTAGCCGCTCCGAATGAGCGTATATGCTAGGCACTTAGCAGTCCCCGCCTTCGTGATGTCTGCGGTACAAATGACATCACCTGACAATTATCACAAATCCAATTCGGAGTGTATCTGCTTGCAGCGACAGGTACATAGAACACCACAGCTGCTATTTACTCCAGCGAAAGAAAGAGTCCTGCCGGTTGGCTCTTAATCTTTGAATAAACTCTTTTCTTACAAAGAGCGCACGTGAACTGGTTATTTGACCATCATTCGATGGGAAAATAACCAGTGAACCGAACAAAACCGGCAGCCTAACGGCCTTTAGCAAGCTGTTAGACTTGGTTAATGGGCACCAACCAAAAAGTCCACGTTGAATTTAACTCGCTCGCTTCGAGCTGGCGGCACATCGTGCCGATTTTTTGAAAAGGTGGTTTTTATATATGAGCAAGAAAAACAGAAAGTTACACCCGAAGAAGCAAAAATACAAGAATTTGAAATATCAGATAAAAGAAGTCGAACTGGTGCGCTTAGAAAAAGCGAATGTTCCGATGCTTACCCAAACTGAGAAGCAGTATCGCAATCATACAGTCAAATTTGCGAGTTGGTGCAAAGAGCAATATGGTTGTCGTATGTTGGAAGAATGCAGTACACATATTCAAGATTACGCAGATTTTCTCGTCGCACGGGGAAAGTCGCCATCGACGATTCATACATACCTAGCTGGCATCTGCCGAATTTGCGGCGTGCCCTTGGCTGACATTCAGAAACCCATGCGCGTGGTAGCCGAAAATATTCGCTCACGCGGTATAAAAGCCGTAGACAGCCGGACAGATTCTAGCCGGGAAGCATCACCACGGTTATACGATTTTGCTCGCATCGTCGGAATACGCAGAGCGGAGTATTTACATCTAGCTCCAGATGACCTTGTCACAGATGACTTTGGTAACTGGTGTATACGCGTAAAAAAGGGCAAGGGCGGAAAACGTCAACTCCAACGTATATTGCCAGAGGAACTGCCCGCGATAAAAGCCGTCTTTGACAATCCAGCCACCCTAGAGCATTTATTCTCAAAGGGAGAAATGAACAACAAGATAGACCTTCATCATTTGCGTGCGCTGAGGGCGCAGCAAATGTATCGCTATTACTTGGGTAAAATTGAAAACACGCTGGGGTATCGCGAGCAGCTTATCGCTGAAATCCGTCATATATGGGAACATGATGATGATACTCGCAAAGAAAATGGTTACAGGGCAAAAAGGTGGAGCGATATGAAAGTCACCGGGAACTATATTTTGCGTGGAAATAATCGCAAACTTGCCAAAAAGCATGGACTTCCGCTGCAATACGACCGTTTATCCCTCCTCGCTGTTTCAATTTTCCATCTGAGTCACTGGAGACATGATGTTACAGTCGCAAATTATCTTTTGGCGGTCTGACGATGCCCAAAACAGCCCCATTGAAGTTCCTCTTCAATGCTTTTCTAGCGCACCATCACTATGATAAGCGGGGGCGAGTGGCGTGATAGGAATCCGGAATTTTTCGTACAAAACGACAGAAACCCGCAAAGCACTAATATCACTGGGCTAGAGCCATTTTGTACGCTATTTTGAAACCGTACAAAATACAAAAAACAAACAAAATTATTATGTACGATTTTCTGGTCTTATCCTCCGTAGATCGGATCAAAATTATGTACGTTTCTACTTAATGTGTTTATTTCTTTGCTGGGTTAAGAGATCCTGACCTATCAGATATCTGCAAAAGGCACGAAAACAAGTGATGTTAAGCAGGTATTTTAATTGGCAGAAAAAGAAACCAAATTCTGTGCTTTTCTATTATGCTTGCGTTCTTAAATTACTAATTCGATAGGTCGAAATCACAAACACGTTAAGTTAAAAGTGGTTTTGGATTCCTGATTGACAAATTTGCCAACTTATGATATTTTTGGGGTGGAAGGTTGAGCAGGGCTCACACCGTTTTGATGCAAGTCACATCGGCATGGAAAGTCTGTCGGTGGCTTGAGGGGTGTTTTGATTTCCTGGATCAACTTCTCTTCAGCGGGAGGACTTCTGTGATGAATCTTCATGATACCTATCAAAGAAACGCGGATGGCGCCTTGAACGAAGGGAAACCTTGCAGAGCCATGGGAATTGATATTGGAACAACAACCGTCAGCGTTGTTCTGCTTGACGGTATGAGCGGCGAACTGCTTGGGAAAAGTACGGTTGTTCACGGAGCGGACTTGCCCGGCGATCTGCCGGAAGCACATCTGCAGGATCCGGACAAGTTGACAACGGCCGCACTGCAGGCGGCAGAGGCGTTGATGGAGCAGTGCGGTGCATCGGATTGTATCGGCTTGACCGGGCAGATGCACGGTATGCTCTATGTCAATGGAGAAGGGCAGGCGGTCAGCCCGCTCTATACCTGGAGAGATGGCCGAGGCGTTTTGCCGGGAAACGGCGGAAGCTGCGCGGAACAGCTGCGGTGAACCGGCGGTGAAGCATCGGCAGGGTTCGGCCTGACGACGCACTTTTGGCTGCAGAAGCAGGGAGGGATCCCGCAGAATGCGGCCGGTATGGTTACTATCAGTGATTATCTGGGAATGCGGCTCTGCGGCCGAACGGTGCCAATTATTGCTCGGGATATGGCTGCCAGCTGGGGCAGCTTCGATCTGCGGCAGGGGGACTTCTGCAGGGAGGCGCTGGAGCGCTGCGGTGTGGACACGGCGTATCTGCCGGAGGTAGCATGGGAACACGGTGTCATGGGTTATGTGGCAGGTGGCTGTGGAAAGGGCGCACCGGTAGTTGTCTCGCTGGGAGATAATCAGGCCAGTGTCTTCGGTTCGGTGCGGGATTTGTGCAGTACGGTACTGCTGAATATTGGAACCGGAAGCCAGATATCCGTCGGAACAACGGGCCACCATGACTGCGGCGGTTCCATTGAGTTGCGGCCCTGTGTTGGCGGCACATCGCTTCTGGTGGGCTCTGGACTTTGTGGTGGCAGCGCCTATGCGACACTGGAACGCTTTTATCGGGAGATCGCTGGGACGGAGACACCCATGTACGGTATGATGGAGCAGCAGGCACGGCAGTTTTTGTATGAGTACGGTATGGAAGCGGCATGGAAGGTTCGGACCACCTTTGCCGGAACGAGAAGTGACCCCGATGCGCGGGGTATGGTGGGGGGAATCAGTACGGGGAATTTCCGCCCTGGCGCCCTGACCCTGGGAGTTCTTCAGGGAATTTTGGAAGAGCTTCACGGGATGTACCGTCAGATGTGCGAAATGACCGGAACAGAGGCCATCCGATTGGTGGGATCCGGCAACGGGATTCGGAAAAATGCACTGCTGCGGGAGCTGGCAGAGGAGCGGTTTGGCATGGCGCTGGAGGTTCCAATCTGGGAAGAGGAGGCGGCCTGCGGTGCAGCGCTGCATGCGCTGGCGGCTTGCGGGCTGCAGAACAGTATAGAAGCTGCGCAGCAGCTGATCCGATACGGATCAGCTAAATAGACGAGAGAAGAATAGAAAAGCACGCATCACGGAAACCGTGATGCGTGCTTTTTGCGTCCGGGAGGCGACTTCCTAGCCGGAAGCAGAATGTCTCCCGAGACGCAGCAAAAAGGAGGAGGTTTAACAATCGGCTGATTGGAAGTAACGGCTGCGCAGTTTTTTCAGGAAGTCAACAGAGGCTTTCATCTCGTCCATGCCATTCATGCCGTCTTCAATCGAGACCCATCCGGCAAAGTTGCAGGAGCGCAGACGCTGGAAAATCGCTTCGTAATCATTGACACCCTGACCGGTAACGCCGTGCTGCAGGCCTGTGGGATAGCCGGTCTGTTCCATGTTCAGGAGGGCATCGGAAATTTCGTAGCCTACTTCCAGGAAGCGGTCGCTGGCGTGCATGGTTTTGACTCTCGGGAGCACCAGATCCAGAAGTTCAATGGGATCTTCACCGGCAACAAATGTGTTGGAGGGATCGTACTGAACGCCAAACCAGGGGGAGTCGATGGCGTTGACGATCCGCAGGAATAGATCCATTTTCTGTGCAAATTCAGAGTATTTCCAGTATCCGTCCTTGAAGTGATTTTCAATGACCAACTCAACGCCGCAGCGTTCCGCTTCCGGCAGACAGGCTTCAATGCTGTGCACCACCTGATCAATGGTGGCATCAGCATCTAGGCCAGGACGTTTCTGGCCGGAGAGGGTACGGCAGAAACGGCAGCCCAGATCGGCAGAAAGACGGATTGCGGCCTTCTGTCCTTCAATTTGCTGTGCCAGCTCATCGGGATCCTGCACGGTGAAATCGGGGGAATAGCACATCATGGCGATGACCATGCCCCTGTCTTCCACGGCTTTACGAACCCTTGCCACGTAGGCCGGATCCTCCGGGTGTCGGAGGAAAGAGGGCAGCAACTCCAGTCCTTCACACTCCAGCATGGTGGAGGTCTCGATCCAGTCGAACAGATCCATTTTTCCAGTGTTGATTTCATCAATCCAGCACTTGGGGAATGCACTGATTTTCATGGCAGTCATCTCTCTTTCTGGTGTTTTGGGATCACACAACGCCATTGCGTGCCATAGCGGAGCGGGTGGTGCGGTAACATGCTTCCACCACCTGGTCTGGGGGAATGGTGTTGCCGGGTTGCTCAAAGAATTCAATGGAGACCATACCGTCGTAACCGGTTTTCTTCAGATTCAGAAGGAAGCTGTCCAGATCAATGACACCGGCATCGCAGTAGGTGCGATGCGCCTGCTTCAGGGTCTCCGGCGGTACATCCGGTGCGTCATTGATGTGAACGATAAAGATCTGATCTCCCGGTATGGATGCGATGGCATCGAAGTCGCTTTTCTTTTCGTACAGGTAGAGGTTGAATGCATCCAGGGTCAGGCCAATGTTGCTGCGGCCGGTGGCCTGCAGAATCTGCAGACCCTGTGCAACGGTCCGAACAGAGCAGCGAACGGAGCCGACCAACTCGATTCCGACCTTCATACCGTATTCCGCTGCCAGATCCGACAGCTTCTGCAGCATGGGTGGGAAGAGGTTCAGGGTGTCATCGAAGGAATAGCCGTAGGGAATCTCTCCCTGGACTTCGGGATTCATGGGCGGCACGACAATGATACAATCGGATCCGACGGCTCTGCCTGCTTCGAAGGCAAAACGGATATCCTTCAGCAGGGCCTCCTGTTGTTCCGGATTGTCCATAGAGGAGAGGAACTCCCGATAGACATAGGTTCCGCCAATGGCATGGGGCTTCAGGTGATGAGAATCAAAGAAAGTGCGCAAATCTTCCAGTGTGTGCTTCTGCAGATAGCTGCGGATCCGGTCGGTTCGAAGTTCCAGATAGTCAAAACCGGCAGATTCGGCCAAAAGGAGATCGGTTTCCAGATCAGAGCTGAGGACAATACAGCCTTGGTTGAGTCCAATTTTCATATTGAAACCACCTTCCGCGAAAAGTGTGTATTCTGCTGTTTAGTACGTTGCGGTTGATACAAAAAGTATAACAGAAAAAAACACGATTTGTCAATAAAAATATTACAATACAATTTACTGTACTATAATATAGTACAAAACGTGGCTTTTTGTTAAGATACTACAGACTAAAAGGCTGGTTTTTAACGAGATCGTAGAAAATCAAAAAGTTTTCGTGAAACGCTTGAAAATCCTGCAAAAAGTTGTATTCTTGAAATATGTACCGCAACAAAAGATATAGTACCATAATGTAGTATAAAACGAGGAGGTTCAGGTATGAAGAAAAAAACAATCATTGACCTTTACAACATGAAAAAGAATGGTGAGAAGGTGTCGTGGATCACGGCATATGATACGCCGTTTGCTTCCTTTACAGAAGCTGCCGGCATCGACATGATTCTGGTCGGCGACTCTCTGGGTATGGTTGTTCAGGGATTCGACAGTACGATCCCCGTCACCATGGATATGTGTATCGACCATTGTCAGGCGGTTCGCCGCGGTGCACCGAATACGTTTGTTGTCGGTGATATGCCTTTTGGGTCCTATCAAGCTTCTGACGAAGATGCTGCCCGCAATGCCATCCGTTTCCTGAAGGAAGGCGGCGTGGATGCCATTAAGCTGGAAGGCGGCAAAACCGTAACGTCCCGCATTCGTGCCATTCGGGATTGCGGCATTCTGGTTTTTGGCCATATCGGTTTGACGCCTCAGTCCTCCGGTGTTCTCGGCGGCCATAAAGCACAGGGGCGGACGGTAGAGAGCGCCCGTGCCGTGCTGGAAGATGCACTGGCAGTTGAGGCGGCAGGTGCAAATTTCCTGCTGGTGGAAGCTGTTCCTCCCGAAGTGACGGCTCAGATCCATAAGATGCTGAAGATTCCCGTCTACTCCATTGGCGCCGGCGCACCCTGTGATGGTCAGTTGACCATTTTTGCTGACACCATCGGCATGTTCCAGGCATTTACGCCCAAGTTCATCAAGAAGTATGCGGAGATCGCACCCATCGTCATTGATGCTTACAAGCAGTATGTGGTAGATATCAAGAGCGGTGCATTCCCCGGTGAAGAGCATGTCTACCATATCATTGGCGATATTGCACCCTTTGAAGAACTGTTCCGGGAATTTGATGAGAGAACCCTTTAAATCGTTGAAAAAAGCAAACATGCTTTTTCAAAATAAGAAATATGGAATGGAGAGATAAAAATGAAAAAGATCATTGCAATGCTTCTCTGTCTGCTCATGGTTCTGAGCCTGGTTGCCTGTGGCGCAAAGGAAGAACCGGCCGCTGACTCCAAGGCTCCCGAAGCTCCTGCGGCTGAGGGCCCGGCCGAAGACACCAAGGCTGAAGAGCCTGCTGAGGAAAGCAGCGATGCAGCAGAAGGCGAGCCCTACAAGGTTGGTTTCTTCGCTCCCCTGTCTGGCGGCAACGCTGAGTACGGCCAGCAGAACCTGAACTCTGTACAGCTGTATGCCAAGCTGCTCAATGAGAAGGGCGGCTGGTTCGGACGTCCCGTTGAGATCATCCCCTATGACGATCAGGGCGACCCCACCACTTCTCTGGCAGTTGTAACCAAGCTGATTAAGGAAGACAAGGTCGATGCAATCTGCGGTACCCAGCAGAGTGCCTGCCTGATTGGCTGCATTGAGACCATTCAGGCTGCCGGCGTTCCCGTATTCACCGGCGGTACCTCCAATTCTTTTGCTTCTGCCCCCTACATCTATCGTACCACCGTTTCCACCGACTACTCTACCGAGCCCATCCTCAGATGGATGAGTGAGAATGGCTATGCAACTGTTGGCATCTTCTATCAGGATGACGATGCTTCCGTGACTGCAGCCGATGCATTTGCAGCATTTGCAGAAAAGTACGGTGTTGAAGTCGTTGCCCGTGAAGTGTGCAGCGGTGAGGACACCGACTATACCGGTCAGTGCGTCAATCTGGTCGCTGCCGAACCCGATGGCATCTTCTTCGCCACCAACGGTACTCAGATGACCCAGTTCCTGAAGCAGATCCGCGATAACGGCTATGAAGGCTACTGCTTTAACAAGGAAGCAATCCAAATGTTCACCATCGAAGTTGCCGGCGACGCCACCAATAATGTTGCTTTCGCATGGCCCTGCTGCACCTTTGCTGCTGTTGAGGATGCTCCCGAAGGCACCGAACTGCGCCGCATGCTGGAACTGTACTATAAAGAATATGGCAAGATGCCCACTTCTGACTGCGCATTCCGCGGCTGGGATGCCATGCTGATGCTGGATGCCGCTGTCAACCTTGCGGGTGAGTACACCAAGGAAGCTGTTGCTCAGGCTCTGTATGATCTCGGTCCCGTGGAAGGCTGTGCAGGTATGTACGACTTCTCCGAAGGTGAACTCTGTGCCGATGGTATCCAGAATATTGAGGATCTGTGGTACATCGAAGACGGCACCTACTACAAGCTGGTGGCCTAATTGGGGCAGAATTGCCGCTGAACCATATCCGCTTTCTGACGGCCAGGGCAATCCTGCCCTGGCCATGCCTGAAAGAAGTGGATCCCCGAATTATCACATGAAAGGCGGTTTTATAAGAGCATGATTATCAAACTCCTGGTTAATGGTCTGGTCATTGGCTGCATTTACGGTCTGTTGGCACTGGGCTACAGTCTGATATACAAGTCATCTGGATTGATGTCTTTTGTGCAGGGCGATTTTCTGACCATGGGCGCCTATATCGGCTTGGCTCTGTCCAGAACGGATCTGCCGTTTTATGTATTCGTTCCTTTGACGATGGTCACTATGTTCATCGTGGGTATGCTTGTGGAACGCGTCATCATCCGGCCGTTAAAAAGAAAGAACCTTCCCGCAATTTTTATTGTGCTTGCCACGATTGCACTATCCTACATTATCCAAAACGGCGTACAGTTTATCTGGGGAACAACAATGATGTGGTTCCCGTCTCTCTTTAACGTCGGAAAAATCAAAGCATTTGGGCTGTCCTTTACCATGGAGACGATCGTATGCGTCGTTATTTCCATTATTCTGATGGTTATTCTTGCTTTGTTTATGAAGTATACTCGCCTGGGAACATCCCTGCGTGCATCGGCAATTAATCCTGTTGCAGCCAAAGCCTGCGGTGTGAATGTCAATTTTTCCACTGGCCTTTCCTGGGGGCTGGCCGCAGCGATTGCAGCAATTGCCGGCTGCCTGCTGGGACCGATCTACGGCGTTTATGCCACCCTGGGTTCTACCACCGGTACGAAAAGCTTTGCTGCAGCAGTTATTGGCGGCTACGGTAATTTTTACGGCGCTATCCTCGGCGGTGTGCTGCTGGGCCTGGTGGAAACCCTGATTGCCGGTTATATCTCCTCTGCATGGAAAGACCTGATCGCTTATGCGATCCTGTTGGCGTTCCTCTTCACCAAGCCTTTTGGCCTGTTGAATGAGCGTACCATTCAGAGCTGACGGGCACTGCAGTGATGGGAGGTATTATATTTGAAACAGATCAAACAAAAGCTGGGCGGTAAGCCCATTCTTGCAATGCTGTTCCTGCTGGGCTTGGTGGGTGTTCCTCTGGTATTTAACGGATCCTATTTCCTGCTGCTGTTCTGCTACCTGACCTTCTATTCCATCGCTGTTTCCGGCCTGGATATCCTTGTCGGCTACAGTGGTCAGATGTCCATGGGACATGCAGCCTACCTGTGCATCGGTGCATACGCATCTGCCGTACTCCACGCCAATACCGGAATGCCGGTATTGCTGTGCATGCTGCTGGCAGCGATTATTGCAACTGTCATTGGCACTGTAATTGCCTGGCCGGCCACCAAGCTGGTCAATCATTTCCAGTCCTTGTCAACCATTGCATTTGCTTTGATTGTGCTGCGTGTTGTCAAAAACACCCAGTTTTTAGGTGCCGCCGTTGGCTATCACAGTGTGGATATCCGCATTTTTGGCTATGAGCTAGATACCTATACCAAGTATTACATCTTTATGTTCCTGGTAATGACACTGTTTTTGATCATCAAGCAGCGGCTAGTCAACTCCAGAACCGGGCGCGCATTGATTGCAATCCGGGAAAACCCCCATGCTGCTGACGGTATGGGCATCAACGTCCGGGCCTACAAGGTGTTGGCCTTTTCCATCAGCACATTCTATACCGGCTTTGCCGGTGCGGCCTATGTCCATCTGCTGCACTATGTGGCGCCGGAATCCTTCGTACAGACGGTTTCCGTCATGCTGATTACCATGCTGCTCTTCGGCGGTTCGGCATGCCTGATGGGACCCATTATCGGCGTTGGAAGCGTACTTCTGCTCAATGAGCTGCTGCGTGATGCGGCTCAGTATCAGGTGTTTATCTACGGTTGTATCCTGCTGGTGATTATCATCGGTCTACCCGGTGGACTTGTGGGCGCCAGCAAAGATATCAAACGGTGGATTCAGCACCGCCTGCAGAAGAAGGCAGTTTCTGCAGAAGGAGGGAAGTCTGATGTTGCTTAAAACCGAGAATCTGACTCTGAAATTCGGCGGTCTGGTGGCAAACAATCAAGTAAACATCATGGTTGAGGAGGGCTCCATCACTGGTCTGATCGGCCCCAACGGTGCCGGAAAGACAACCTTGTTCAACCTGATCAATGGCGTCTATGCTCCCACCAGCGGTAAGATCTACTTCGATGGCAAGCGTATCGATGGTTGCAAGCCTTATCAGGTCAATCGGGCCGGTATCTGCCGCACCTATCAGATCATCAACCTCTTCAAGAAGATGACCGTGCTGGAAAACGTTATGGTAGGTATGCATACAACCATGAAGTCCAATTTTATCCATGCAATTCTCAAGAACAAGTCAGAACAGATCGAAGAGAAAAAAGCACGGGAAGAGGCATATGAACTGCTGAAGTTTGTTGGCATTGAGAATCAGGCCAATAATATGGCAGGAAACCTGTCCTACGGACAGCAGAGACTTCTGGAAATTGTTCGTGCCATGGCCAGTAAGCCGAAGCTGATTATGCTGGATGAGCCTGCCGCCGGTATGAACGGTGCAGAAAAAGAAGCACTTGCCGATATTGTGCGTCGGATCCGCGATCAGGGATTTACGGTTCTGGTCATCGAGCATGACATGAAATTTATGATGGGCTTGGTGGAGAAAATCTATGTTCTGAACTTCGGCCAGCTCCTGGCTTCCGGTTCTCCGAAGGAAATTCAGGAGAATCCAGAAGTTATTGCGGCATATCTGGGAGGTGACTGAGTTGGCACATTTGCTGGAAGTGGAGAATCTGGAATATCGCTATGGAAATATCAAGGCACTGCACGGGTTGAACTTCTATGTGGATGAGGGCGAGATCGTCACTCTGATTGGCACAAACGGCGCTGGAAAGACGACCACGATGCACACCCTGGCCGGCCTTAATGATCCCCGCGGTGCCAGCGGAAGCATTATCTTTGACGGAAAGCAGATCTGCGGTCTCGGCGGACACCGGATTGCTGGCCTGCGTCTCACCCAATGTCTGGAAGGCCGTCAGATTTTTTCTCAGCTGACAGTGGCCGAAAATCTGGCCATGGGCGCTTATACGCGAAAAGATAGCGCCGGAGTCAAGGACGATATCGCAAGAATGTTCAAAAAATTTCCCCGTCTGGAAGAACGAAAAAATCAAATGGGCGGAACGCTGTCCGGCGGCGAGCAGCAGATGCTGGCTATTGCACGCGCGTTGATGGCACGTCCCAAGATTCTCTGTCTCGATGAGCCGTCCCTCGGTCTGGCCCCGGTCATCATTCAGGAAGTATTCCAGACCATCAACGAAATTGCAAAGGAAGGTATGACCATCTTCTTCGTGGAGCAGAACACAAAGATGGCACTGAAAATTGCAAACCGAGGTTATGTGCTGCAGACCGGCGAGATTGTTATGGAAGACACTTGTGAAAATCTGCTGCACAATGAAGAAGTGCAGAGGGTCTATCTGGGATCCAATTAAAGTAAAAGGCGAGGATTAATTATGAAGAATATTGGCATTAATCTTGAGGTTGTAAATCAGTTTAACAGCTGGATCAATGATCCGAAGAATCCGTATATCCGCCAGATCAGAAGCATTCTGAACAAATACGGAACCGTAGAAGAGATCAATGCAAAGGCCCGGAATGCCAAGCTGTTGTCCACCCGCATGTCCCGTCTGGAGGCAATCGGCGCCACCGAGTATATTGAGCAGATTAAGTGGCTGGAGAGACAGCGTGATATTGGTTCGTTTGTTTCCATTGAGGAGTTCCGCAAGAGCGTTCTCGGTGACGACTATGCAAGCTCTTATTTCCCTGAGACCAATGCTGTTACGCTGGAGATAAGCTCCCTCAACTACTTCGACTGGCTGATGGAAGCAGCTCGCCAGGCACTGGAAAACCGCACTCTTCTGCCGACCCGTTACATCGTCATTCGTCCCCTGCGGGATGTGGAACTGGCTCGCCCCGGCGAACTGATTGCAATCGATGCCGCACTGGACGTTATGGGTGCCACACACTGCATCCAGATGGATACCACCGGCAAGAACACCGGTGCAAACATCCATGCGCTGACCACCGATACCATGATTGGCTGGCTGGGTGGCTCCGGTATGCCCAATGAGCATGTTCTGATGTGGATCGATGAGCTGCTGTACTACTACACGACTTATGGCGTTGACCATATCCTCAATGTGACACCGGGCACCATGCTGGCCTGCTCCATCCTCTACCGCATGGGCATCAACGTGACCATGAAGGGATCGGTTCTGATGGGTACCGATAATGTCTATACCGGTATCGTCTATCTGCTGCTGACCCGTATGTTTGCAAGAGATGACGGCTCCGTTCCTATGCTGGGCCTGAATCCCTCCGACTCCGTCAATCTGGAGACCATGCGTCAGCTGGCAGATTTGCGCCTGATGCTGGGCCTGGAAAACAAGGTGCGTATCGAGCAGCATGTTACAAACTTCTACAAGGGTGTTGTGGCACAGCCGTTTGTCCGCCGCGATCTGCTCGTGGAATCTGCCAAGACCATCCCCTATATGTCTGCCAAGCACGAAGGTGCAGATCCTTCCATCGAGGCAACGCTGGAGCATCCCTCCAACAACCTGGAGTTCGTTCTGCCCGACAAGGAAGTTCTGGCCGGCAATCACTTCGAGCATATGCAGCAGAGCTTCCTGTATGGTGTCAGTGAGCTGAACAAGACTGCTGTTGAGCTGACCCGCAACAAGATGGCCTTCCTGGCTGCCAGCAACCTGCACCGCAGATACTAATCCGAATCAAAACCAGGCTCACACGCTTCAAGGCGTGTGAGCCTGGAAAACATACCCACGCGGAAAAGCGAAAAGGAGCATGTAATGAAAAAAACCTATAAACCCGTTTTTGGTCCGGAGGACTATATCAACGTCCATACTTACACGGCCATGGGTATGAGCTACGAAGATTTTGAGTTGCCGGTCATCGGCATCTGCAATACATGGAATGAAATTGTTCCGGGTCAGTACAACCTGCGGCAGGTATCCGATTTTGTGAAAAAGGGCATCCTACGAGCCGGAGGAAACCCGGTAGAGTTTGGTACCATTGCCTGCTGCGACGGCGTCACCACCGGAAATGATGGCGATTACTATGTTCTGCCTTCCCGGGAAATCATTGCCGACAGCGTTGAGGTCATGGCAAAAGCGCATAAACTGGACGGCATTGTTCTGGTTGGTTCCTGCGATAAAATCGTGCCGGGTCTTTTGATGGGTGCGGCGCGCCTGAATATTCCTACCATTTATATTCCCGGCGGCCCCAGTCTTTCCGGTCCTCCCTTTGGAAAGAAACTCAAGGGTGACTGCACCTGCATCACGGAGGCTATGGGCATGGAGCAGGCAGGTGTCATCACCCATGCCGAGCTGCAGAAGCTGGCTCGGCTGACGGATCCAACCTGCGGCTCCTGCCAATTCATGGGTACAGCCAATACCATGTGCTGTTTTGCTGAGGCTCTGGGTATGTGCCTGCCCGGTGCAGCTCTGATTCCGGCAGTTTATGCCGAGCGGTTCCGCTGTGCCTTCCAGACCGGCGAGCAAATCGTGCGGTTGGTAAAGACCGGAATTAAACCGAAGGATATTATGACCCGGGAAGCCATTCGGAACACCATTAAGGTCATGATGGCGGTGGGTGGAAGTACCAATTCGGTTATCCATATGTGTGCCATTGCCCATGAGCTGGGCTACGATCCGGATGAAATCATGAACGAGTTTGATCAGATCAGCGCTGAAATCCCCCACATTGCCAGTGTCAACCCAGCTTCCTACATCTATGACTGTGAGGACTTCTACAAGGCAGGCGGTATTCCTGAGGTCATGAAGAAGCTGCGGGAACACCTGGATTTGTCGGTCATGACTGTCACGGGCAAGACGATGGAGGAAAACATCAATACTTATATCAATCTCTATCCCGACAATCAAGATTTGATCCGGGATATGGACAATCCTCATACAACTTTGGGCGGTATTGCCATTATGCGGGGTAATTTGGCGCCGGATACTGGCGTGTCCAAACCGGCGGCCATCCATGAGAGCGTCCGTCGGTTTACTGGTAAGGCAGTCTGCTTTGATTCGCAGGAAGACTGCGTCAAGGCGCTGGAACAGTGCCGAATCAAAAAGGGAGATGTGGTTGTTGTCCGTTATGAAGGTCCCAAAGGTGGGCCGGGCATGCGGGAAATGTATGCACCGCTGAAAATGCTCAACGGTCAGGGATTGGCGCTGGACACGGCACTGATCACCGATGGTCGTGTTTCCGGCACTAACAACGGCTGCTATGTGGTCCACGTTTCACCGGAAGCTGCTGTTGGCGGTCCCATTGCTTTGGTGGAAGACGGCGATGAAATTACCATCGACGTGATCGAAAAGAAGTTGGAGCTCCATGTCAGTGATGAAGAGCTGGCCCACCGGCGGGAAAACTGGAAGTTCACACCGAAGCCTGTGGGCGGTTTTCTGGCCCGGTATGCTGCGCTGGCAACCTCCGGCAGCCGAGGCTGTGTGCTGGACTGGAAAGGGTTGTGCAAACATGAGTAACACATTTCAGTTTTTGACCTACTCCGGATTTCGGATTTCCACGGGGGCGGGATATGAGATTCTGGTGGATCCGTTTTTGGATGACAATCCCGATACCCAATTTCAAAGCACGGATTTTGAAAAAGTCGATTTGATTCTGGCTACCCACGGGGCTTATGACCATGTTGGCGATACGGGAAAAATCGCCTGCCGAACCGGCGCATGGGTTGTCTGCCCCGATGATGTCAAGGCTCTGCTGCTACAGCAGGGGGTACCGGCAGAGCAGATTTTTGCCGTACCCTGGGGTATGACAGTCAATTTCGGTAAGATCCGCGTCAAACCGGTGGAGAATCATCATCGAACCGTGGTGCAACTGCCGGAGGGCGGTTTTGTGACCTCCCAGCCGCTGGCTTTTATGCTCTGGCTGGAGGATGAAACCTGCGTCTATATTGCCGGTGACACGGCGATTTTCAGCGATATGAAGCTTCAGGCAGAGCTGTACCATCCACAGATTGGCCTGATCAACGCCGTGACAGAGGTGGCGGAAAAGATCCCGACACCGAGACGTCCCTTTGTGGAAACTGGTGAGATGTCACCCTATGAGGCCGCACTCTGCGCGAAGTGGATGGGACTGGAGATGGTACTGCCGTGCCATCATATTGACCCGGACAAAAATCCGCAGGTCATGGAATTTGTAGCCCATGCGGAAACTCTTTGCCCCGATACAAAAATCTTTGTTATGCGGGACGGAGATCAGTGTTGCTTTCCAAATGATTGACAGGAGGGTATTTAAGAATGAAAAAGATTATAAATCAGCCAGAGCATTATACCGATGATATGCTCCGCGGTATCTATGCTGCCTACCCCGATCAGGTAAAATACGTCGATGACAATCTGCGCTGCTACTGCACCGCCAAAAAGGTGCCCGGCAAGGTCTCTATCGTCACCGGCGGCGGTACGGGTCACCTGCCGCTGTTCCTTGGCTTTGTGGGAGAAAACCTTCTGGATGGCTGTGCAGTCGGCAGTGTGTTCCAGTCTCCTTCTGCTGAGTGGATCTATAACGTCAGCAAGGAAGTTGACAACGGTGCCGGCGTCCTGTATCTCTATGGCAACTACTCCGGCGATATTATGAATTTCGACATGGCTGCCGAACTGTGTGAAATGGATGATATCAAGACTCGTTCCATCGTCGGTGCCGATGACGTCTGTTCGGCAGCGCCGGAAAACAGCGATATCCGACGCGGCGTGGCCGGTATTTTCTTCCTGTACAAATGCGCCGGTGCCAAAGCGGCCCAGATGGCAACACTGGATGAGGTGCTGGCAACGACACAGAAGGTCAAAGAGCGCGTCCGCACGGTGGGCTTTGCCATGAGCCCCTGCACAATTCCGGAAGTCGGGCATCCGAACTTTACTCTGGAAGAGGGCGAGATGTCCATGGGTATGGGCATCCACGGTGAGCCTGGTATTTGGAACGCTCCGATCAAGACATCGAAAGAACTGGCAAAGTACACAGTGGAGACTATCCTGGCAGATATGCCCATGGATACCGGCGAAAAGGTTGCCATACTGCTCAACGGCCTGGGTGCCACATCGATCGAAGAACTCTATATTCTCAATGCCGATATCCATCAGGAGCTGAAGGATCGCGGGATTACTGTTGTCAAAACCTATGTGGGCGAGTACGCCACATCCATGGAAATGACCGGCGCATCCGTCTCCATCTGCCTGTTGGATGACGAATTGAAGGGACTGCTGGAACTGCCGGCATCAACACCGTTTTTCCATCAGTTTTAAGCGCTGCAAAGAAAGAAGGTTACAATATGGAGAAACTGACCAGCCAAAGCTGGAAAGAGATTCTAGCTGCCGCTGCAGCCGTATTTGAAGAAAACTGCGAATTCCTTTGCGGTCTGGATGCACAGATGGGCGACGGAGATCTTGGCCTGACGATGAAAAAAGGCTATGCTACTGCTGCCGAGGCCGCTGCGGCGCTGGAAGAACCGGGAATTGGCAAGCTGTTGATGAAAGTCGGTATGAAAATGTCTTCTGCAGTGCCCTCAACCATGGGTACGCTAATGTCCTCCGGTCTGATGACCGGCGGAAAAGCGCTGGGAGACCGGCAGGAGATGGGCGCGGCAGAACTCGCCCTGTTTCTGGGCGGCTTCTGTGACGGCATTATCAAACGCGGCAAATGTGCTGTTGGAGACCGCACAATCCTCGATGCATTGGATGCTGCCAGACAGGCTGCTGTAAAGGCAGCTAAGCAAGGCGGAACGCTTGAAGACGTTGCTATCGGCGCTTTAAAGGGCGCTGAGGAGGGCGTAGAGCGGACAAAGAGCATGACGCCGAAGTTTGGCAAGGCAGCTGTCTTTGCTGCAAAAGCGGTTGGAACAGCAGATCAGGGCGCCATTGCTGGCAAACTGCTGATTGGTGCAATACAGTCATATATTTGTTACTGAAAGGCGATTCCAGAAAAGATTCACAAAGAAACGGAATGAGTTTTGAACAGTGGAATGGTTTTGGGATTTGACTTGATTTTCTGAACAATACGTGGCAAAATTATGATTATTAAAGCGATAAAGCAAAGGACAGGGGAAACTGAAAAGACATGGAGAAAGCAAAAACAATTCAGTCGATTGATCGGGCAGTTGATATATTAAAGTGCTTTTATAAGGCCAATCTGCTGGGAATTACGGATTTGAGTCGTATGACCGGTATGCATAAATCCACTGTTTCCAATATCGTTCTAACGCTGGAAGCCAATGGGTTTCTGCAGCAGAACGGAACCAGCAGAAAGTATGAGCTGGGTACGGAGTTGAGTCGTCTGGCAGCTAATGTTAGCGCAGATATTCGTACGGTTGCCAAGCCCTATCTTTGTGCCATCCGGGATGCCTGCAGGGAGACGGTCAGTCTGGGTGTCTGTCAGGGAATGCAGGCGATGTACATTGACAGCGAAAAGGGTTTCCACTCCATTTGCAGTATTACCATCCCCGGTACCAGCTACGCGACTCATTCTGCAGCGTTTGGCCGCATCATTCTAGCATATATGCCGGAACAAGAGAGAGAGCAACTGTTGAAGCAGGTGGAGTTTGTCTCATACACGAAAAATACAATCTGCGATATGGATGAACTGCGGGAGATCCTGGCACAGGCTCGCATAAAGGGCTACACGGTCAATATGGAAGAGACTGAGGTTGGTCATGTCTGTATTGCTGCGCCGGTGCTGGACAGCATGAGATATCCGGTGGCGAGCATCTGCGTATCCGGTCCGGCCACGCGAATCAACGGCGAGCGAATCGAGGAAATCGCTGAGGTACTGAAGGACCAGACGAGGGAGTTGTCTTGGGCTCTGGGCTGCCGACATCCGAATCGGAAGGCTTAATCAGAGAGAAATGCGCAGCAGGGAAGCGGATTGCTTCTGCTTGCAGGTGAGGGACCCGGTTCGTATATACCAATATATCCTTCTGTTTGGGACTGTCTACATATCACTCCAATCTAGGACTGGAACCACTTATGGTGGTTTTCGGCCCTGGAGTCTGCCGGGGTTCTGCAGGAAACGCGGAACAGAATATCGATTGACCGGAGAACACAATTGCCGCAGGGAAAAAGAAGGGAGAGAGTATGGCAAAAGTAATTATTTTCGATGTGGATGGCACACTGTTGGATACAGAGCGGGTCTATATGGATGCATGGCGTCAGGCCGGGCCACTCTTTGGATATGAGATCTCCGACAACGTGCTGTTGAAAACAAGAGCGGTAGATCGTTCTGTTGCAGTTGAGGTTTTTGAAACAGAATACGGCAGCGAATTTCCATATGATGCAATTTTTAAAGAGCGTGTACGCATTTCCGAAGAAATCATTGCAGCCGCCACGGCTGATGAACTGATTAAACCCGGAGCAGAGCATGTGCTGGTACAGCTGAAAAAACGCCGGCTGGATATTGGCGGTGGCATCCTCCACAGACATCCATAAAACCAGGTCTCATCTGGCACAGGCCGGGCTTCTGCGTTTTTTTCTACGGTTATCGGTGGGGATATGGTTCCGCAGAAAAAGCCTGCTCCCGATGTATTTCTGCTGGCGGCAGAGCATCTTGGTCTTTCGCCTAGTGCGTGCATCGTTATTGGAGATTCTCCTGCCGATGTGTTTGCCGCAGCGGCAGCAGGCATGGATGTATATTTGATTCCGGATCAGGTTCCTGTCAATGAAAAGACCTCTGCAATCAGCTGCTGTGTGTTGACAGAAATCGGTCAGTTGCCGTCGGTGCTGGAGGGACGGCTTGACTGTATGATCGATTTAACTCACCATCCCAGATTCTCAAAAACACAGAAATCCCACAGGTTGTGGAACACCTGCGGAACAAATTATATCACAAAAGGCTGACATTTCCTGTCCACTATGCTGTTCTAAGAAAAGCAAAAACCACTAGTGAATACATCTGTTAAGAAAAAGCAGACACTGAAAACACTATTGTTGTAGATGCCTAGAGCCGCCGTAGTCCGCTCGTAATTATAGGAACGAACATAGTTGTTATGCAATTTTGGACCGTTTTAACCGTTGCCAGATCGAAGCCAAGGAACGACCCTTCCTTGATCCAACCGTTGATTGTTTCAATCACAGCATTATACCAATGCTGAAGGTTGAGGATTAAAAGGTTAGATTTGGCCAGATTGAGGCACTAAAAGGGATTAGCTTCGAAGTTAATCAGGGCGAAATTGTAGCGCTGATTGGAAGTAATGGTGCAGGCAAAACCACAACATTACGGACGATATCTGGTTTAGAAAAGCCTGCTGAGGGAACGATTCTGTTTGAGAGAACAGATTTAACCCGCTTGCCCCAGCATAAGATTGTAGAACTTGGCGTTGCCCATGTTCCTGAAGGAAGACGTGTATTTGCGAATATGACAATCTACGAAAACCTGTTGCTGGGTGCGAATATCCGTAAAGACAAAACAAAGATTAAAAGTGATATTGAATATGTCTATTCTCTTTTCCTGCGCCTTTTTGAGCGAAAAAACCAGATGGCAGGAACTTTGTCTGGCGGAGAACAACAGATGCTGGCAGTAGGGCGTGCACTCATGACAGGCGGAAAAATACTTCTGCTTGACGAACCTTCAATGGGCCTTGCACCTATTATTGTTGAAGAGATATTCAATATTATCTGAAATCAACAAACAGGGAATGACAGTTTTGCTGATTGAGCAAAATGCGTTTATGTCTTTACAGATTGCCACGCGTGCATATGTTCTTGAGACAGGTAATATCACGTTGTCCGGAACTGGGCAGGAGCTTTTACACATGGAAGCTGTTAAGCAGGCGTATTTAGGAATATAGTTTTGACACGATCAACAAAAATCAGTGTAGATTTTAATATCGCAGAATTATCGTCTTCCTGCAATGAAAGGTCTGCAGATAATGTACTGCCCAGAAGTAGTTTCTCAGTAAAGTGGACTTGTCCAGAGTGCCACGGGGAGTACACTGCACCAATCTCCGATATGGTTTCGGGGAAGGTAGATTGCCCGTATTGCAATGACAGACAGGTCTTACCGGGATTTAATTCTCTCGCCAAAAGGTATCCTAATATCGCAGAATTGTGGTCTTCCTGCAACGAAAGGTCTGCGGATAATGTGCTGCCCAGGAGTAAAAGACAGGCAAAATGGATATGTCCAGATTGCCACGGAGAGTATTCCGCACTAATCGTCGATATGGTTTCAGATATATTTTGGGAGAGGCGTAGTTATCGAGGCGACTTTTCTCACATCCATTCTTATGAACCAATTTACCGGGACACATTCAAGCGCAACATAGACGAAGTGCTTGACTCGGTTTATCGCGGAGTCATCCCACAGCGTATTCGAAACGATGACGGCGCCATGGCAATGCTTGTGCCGTGCGGCGCTGAGAATACTAACTAACTAAAAGAGACACCCAGAACCAAGTATATTACTTGGTTCTGGGTGTCCCATTCTTTTCTGCTGTCATTGCGTCACGAATCAGTCGGTTGACAAATGCGTTGACCGTTTCGCCGTGTGCTTTTGCAAACGCTTGAATTTCTGCTTTTTGCCCCTTCGGAACACGGATTTTGATTTCATCAACCTTTTCAGTACTCCATTTTTTAATTGCCCGCAGCTGTGCTTCCGTAGCCATTGTGTATCTCCGTTCTATGAGATTGTCTAAATTGTCAATTATGTATATATTAGTACCCATATATTTATGGATGTTTACACATTTATATATGGGTACTAATATGCTATAATCAAGTCAACAAATGAACATCGGCAGCGTCCGAAAGCTGCAATCTTTCGGACGCTTGCGCGGGCGACGCTCCGCCTGCACAGCAGTTATCCTGCACCTTAAGGTTAGTATACCCTTTTACAGTCTCCTTTTCAAGGTGCAAATGAACGCCGTGTGGGAATCGGCCTGCGGCGTTCATTTGTATATCTTGAACGGAGGAGTTTTTATGCCTTTGAAAAATGGAACGATTTGTACGCGTTGTGGAAAGCTCATGACAAAACACCTCAGCGGCATTTGCAGCCAATGCCGGCGGCTCAGTTGTACCAAACCGTGTAAGGCTTGCGGAGAAACCGGGCGTAATTTGTATGATGGTGTATGCACATCCTGCCGCACAAAAGCCAAAACGCAGCGGGCAAAAACATTCTATCCGAAAGCAATCGAACAGGTGCGCCAGACGTTGACGCTGCTGGAGCTGCTGGATAAGGGACTGAGCTTTGGAAACGCCGCTTCTATATCGGGAATGTCTAAAACAGCCGCATATATGCGCATTAAAACCGTTCTACCTGTCAGTGCGCTGGATTTCTCAGAGGTCGCAGCAGATGGAAAGTAATGCCGTAGATGTTTATGCTGCAAAAGAACGACTGTGCCGCGATATGCGCCTTTTAGATGCCTATGCCGCTGGCACGCCTGTGTGCGGAATTGCAAAACAGATGGGCATGACGAGTCTGGAGGTTGCGGTGCAGCTGCGGGTGCTTCTGAATGACCATGCATGGCTTTTAGACAAAAATGTCCGCAGATTGATGCTGCTGCAACCGGAAGCCGGATTTTTGAATATCTGAATGCCAGAAAGATTTCTCTGCCTGAGTTGTGTCACTATTTGGGGTACAGTGCGCAGGAAACGCCTCATCGCTGGCGGGAAGGCAAGAATTTGCCGCCGCTGAAAGCCGCCTACGCCACCAGTCTGATTCTTGGAATTCCAATCAATGATTTTATTGTGACTGTTCCGGAATGAATGGCAAAACCGCCGGCTGCAACAACAGCCGGCGGTCAGAGTTCTCTTCTTTTCATCCTATTCTCCTGTCACGCTGCCGGGAAATACAGCGGCAGTTCTGCGGGTGTGGCACCGATGATGCGCAGCACATCGTACATCTCATCCACACGCCAAGCGACCTGACCGGTCATTCGGTGGCTAAGGCTTGATTCAGACATCGCCAGTTTTTCGGCTAAATCCCGCTGCTGCAATTTGAGTTGTCGCAGGCGTCCTGCAAGATAATCATAACTCATGCTGTGTCCTCCTTTCTTTGATTCTACTTTTATTGTAAGTGGAATCAAGCAAAAGTCAAGCGTATATTTAGATTATTTTTATTACATTCTAAATAATAACTTGATTTTTGGATAACTGAATTGTATAATGGCTGTAGAAAATGAAAGGAGGTGCAGTATGAATACGATTTTTTCAGAGCGATTGAAAAAAGCAATGGACTTGTGCGGATACCGGCAGGCTGATGTGCTAGAGAAAGCCGCGTCCATTTGTAAAGAGACTGGTACGAAGCTGGCCAGCGGTGACTTGAGCCAGTATTTATCCGGAAAGACCGTTCCGAGGGCAAAGAAGCTGGACGTGTTAGCGCAGGTCCTTGCCGTGAATAACGACTGGCTGCTTGGACGCGATGTGCCTATGGAGCGTACAGATATGCAGTTTGAGGCAGACATTGCGGCTTCCACACAAGCGCGATTAACGTCAGCAAATAACGCGATTTTAAGGGAACGGGAAATCCGGCAAATCGGATTGCTCTATCACCGTGCATCTCCTGAAATTCAGCAGGCAGTCCGTTTGATTCTAGCACAATATGAAAATCGGCCTGACAACGATGAAAACGGCTATTATAGCCACGAACTATAAAAAACGCCACATGGGTGCTACCAACACCCATGCGGCTGCAGAAAAACATCAACTCGACGAAAAGCAAATGTCTCCTTCCTGCGTCACCAGTCTACCACACGGTTGCGCAGAAAGCAAGACGGAAAGGATTATATGCGCAAAAATGAAGCAAAGTGGTTTGACTCAGCGAACCGTTGGCAAATCAAGGTGCAAAAAGACGGTGTGCGCCGTACTTTTTTCTCGTCTATAAAAGGCACAAAGGGTAAAATTGCTGCGGAAAAGCAGGCGGATAGCTGGCTGGAAAGCGGCATTGAAAACGAAAATGTAAAGTGCGGCGAGCTACTGGATGCCTATTTAGAGCACGTCCGAAAAGGCACTGGAACAAGTAGCATTAAACAGCATGAAAACTTCATCAAGAACTACATCCGCCCGGCGATTGGAAACCGGAAAATCAAATCTCTTACACTGAATCATTTGCAGGCAATCATCGACGACGCCTACGCTGAAAAGCATCTTGCGAAGAAGACGCTCCAGGACCTGCGCGGCTGCATTTCCGGCTTCCTGCGTTTCTGTCGCCTTGGAAAGTATACGACGCTTGTTTCGATGGATTTGCAAATACCGCGCAGCGCCAAACGTCCTCACAAGAATATTTTGGGAGCGCAGGAGCTGCAAAACCTGTTCATTTTGGAAAATACGGTTCTGAACGGCAAAAGTCAGCCGGATTGGTGCATCCACGCATACCGTTTTTCGGTCCTGAACGGGCTGCGCCCCGGAGAGCTGATTGGGCTTCGCTGGGAGGATATTCAGGGAAATATCCTGCACATTGACCGTTCCGTGAATCACTACAAGGAAGTTACTGAAGGGAAAAATGAAAATTCGCAGCGCGAAATCTTCTTGCAGGGTCTTGCCATGGCGGAGCTGGAAGCGCAGCGGCAGCAGCTTCGGCAAGCCGGCATCATTTCGCCATGGGTGTTTCCAAACGAGCACGGCGCATGCTTTACGCAGAGCACATTCCGCAAACGCTGGAACCGCTATTGTTCGGTCAACAACATTCAAAATATCACGCTCTACGAGCTCCGCCACACGTTCGTGAGTGTTTGTGACGATATGCCGGATGGCTTAAAGAAGAAAGTTGTCGGACATAGTCAAAGCATGGACACAGATGGCATCTATGGACACCGAAAGGTCGGCGATTTGGAGCGCGCAGCCGCATACAGCGATGCGGCATTCCGGGCAATTTTATAACAGTGCAAAACCGCGCCCATTGCTTGTTACGAGCAATGGGCGCGGTTCTGTCTTATTGTTGTGCCTGTAGAGCGCAAAACTGCGTGTCAATACTAGCTTTTCTGTTAATTTCCATAACCGTACCCACTTTCGTACCCACTTTTAATTTTGAACACCGAAATACGGTATTTTCAGGCACAAGCAACGCGAGCAAATGCCTGTAATATCAACGGAATTTCGATTTTCGGCAAAAAGTGTCATGCTTCGAATCCACCTTCCCCCACCAATCCCGAACACGAAAGTGTTCGGGATTTTCGTATATTCACAGAAAAATCTGTATATTTCAAATGGGAAAGTGTTGAATCCGAACGGCTGATTCTGCCTGACCCTTATTTTGACCCTTTATACGGCGGTTTCAGGCAGTCCAATCTGACCACTTGATACAGAATGTCACACACTGGATTTTGCTGCTTCTGTGCTTTCGCGGATGCGGCGAAGATACTGCCCCATGCGGTTTGCACTTTCGCGTTTCATGCCGGGCGTGGCGTGTGCATAGGTGCTGAGCGTGAATGATGCAGTTGCATGACCCAGATTTTCCTGCACGGTTTTAATATCGTCTCCGGCTTTCAGGCTGTTCACGGCGAATGTGTGTCTGAGATCGTGGAACCGAAGCTCGGATAACCCCTGTGATCGCATTACACGCTTGAAGTTCATATAGAGCGTCTTGTTGTTGACGTAGCGCCCAAACTATTGTTTTATTGTCTGTCGCTGTCCAGCCAAGCGACAAATTCTTCTAGGGAGAGTTCCCTGGCAACGCACCTGTCGCGATTCTGGCGCGCTTCTTTTGACCATGCTTGAAATTCCTCACGGGTCATTAGACCATAGCGAATACGGGCGTTGTGCGCCTTGTAGGAGCGTTTGTATTCCTTGACTGCCGGATTTTCCAGCTTGCGTTTTTCATAGAGCCGCAGCGCACCGCTGTCCTTGCACGTTTTTGTAGAACCGTCAATCAAACGGTCGCAATACTCGGATTTGTAATTGCGCACCACGCCGAAATAGCGTCCGCAGAATTTGCACTTCCGATAGCGCAGATTTTCCCGCGCATAGCGCGCCAGCAAAAACGCAGCCAGATCATCCAGTGTTTCCGTCAAAAGGACTTCGGTATGAAACTGTTCCGGCAGCACAAGTTCTGCGCCCGAAAGATAGAACTCCAACAGATCATCGTATCGGAAAACGGATGCTGGTGCCAAAAGACCGTCTGATCGTCTGGATTGACCGGAACACAGGAGGTGACCATGCAGAGAGCAGATGAAAAAACGACCGTTCCGAATCCATCCGCTGCAACAGATGGGGAACAGTCGCTTTTCAAAGAACCTGACGCCAGTATAGCAGATTTTCCGCTGCCTGACAACGAAGATTTTTCAGACGATTTCTTTCGGCGTATCAACGATCCTGGATTTCTTCCGACCTATTCCATGCCGGAACTCTACGGCAGTATCTTTCACAGCAAACCGCCGATCATCCAAAATCTGCTCTATCCGGGTACATATCTGTTTGCCGGTGCGCCGAAAATCGGCAAGTCATTTCTCATGGCGCAGCTTGCCTTTCATATCAGCAGTGGAAAACCACTCTGGAATTTTGCGGTGCAGCAGGGAACGGTTCTCTATCTGGCTTTGGAGGACAATCAGGAGAGACTGCAACAGCGGCTTTATCGTATGTTCGGTACAGATATTGCGCCCGCGCTCTACTTTTCCAATGCAGCAAAGCCGCTGGGCGGCGGACTTGACCAGCAGATCGAGACCTTTCGCCGGGAACACCCGGATACAAACCTTGTCATTATCGACACGCTGCAAAAGGTTCGGGAATCCGGAAACGAAAAATGCAGCTATGCCAGCGATTATGAGATTATCAGCAAACTGAAATCGCTTGCCGAAAAGCTGCGAATCTGTCTGCTTCTGGTACACCATACGCGCAAGCAGCAGGCGGAAGATCGGTTCGATATGATCTCCGGAACAAACGGTTTGCTCGGCTGTGCGGATGGGGCGCTGATTCTGCAAAAGGAATTTCGCACCGCGAAAACTGCCACACTGGACATTTCCGGCAGAGACCAGCAGGATCAACGGCTGTATCTGTCGCGTGACGAGCAGACGCTTGCATGGAATCTGGAGCGTCAGGAGACGGAGCTATGGAACGCGCCGCCAGACCCGGTTTTGTCGGCGGTAGCATCGTTGGTCACGCCGGAAAACGAAAAATGGTGTGGTAGCTCAACGGAGCTCGCCGCCGCGCTTGGTACGGAACTGAAGCCAAACGCGCTTTCCATGCGGCTGAATATCCGCGCGGCGAAGCTGGAGCAAGATTACCACATTCGTTACGAATCAATCCGGACACACGCCGGGAGACAAATCATTTTGACCTATCTCCGGTGACAGCCGTGACGACCGTGACGGCTTATTGTGCGCTGAAAAACATCGTCACAGCCGTCACGGTCGTCACGCGCAGCACAGTGTTATGCAGATTTCAGCAGAGCAAAAACGTATCCATTTGCATTAGCAAGTATGGCATTTGGTAGCACAAATGCCCGCTTGTCAGGGAGAACCCTGAAACCCCAGCGCGTTTGCGTCTCCTCGTGAGACGCAAAACCGAGAGACGTAATAAAATCAGGAAGGAGCGATTCATGCGTAAACGAAACAAGCACATCAGTGTGTGGATGACCGAGCAGGAATATACACATCTAAAACAACAGGCGGCGCAAAGCGGATTAGGTATGGACCCGTTTATCCGCAATCTGGTTCAAGGCATTCGGATTTGCGAAAAGCCACCAGAACAGTGTGTAGACATGCTTCGAGAATTGTCTGCAATCGGGAATAACGTCAATCAGATTGCGCATTGGGCGAACAGCAAGGGGTATGCTTCACAGGCGGAAATCCATGAAGCAGCCGTTCGTGTAAATGAAGCTTACATGATGGTCAGAGACGCGTTTCGATGAGCGCACAGGAGTAAGTTCCCATTGCGTCCTCAGAGGTTGGGATTGTATTCCGCTGTGCGCACACGGTCAAGGCCGCTGGATTGCTGGGGCAATCCAGCGCGAGCGGCGCAGTTTTGCAAACTGCGCCGACCTTGACAGTGCGCCCCCATCGGAACGATGGCAGCCAAGAGGACGCAAAGCAGGAGCAGCCCGCCGATGGCGGGCTGCTCTCATACACAAAAAACTTTCGCAAAAACTTTGTCTATTTTTCAAAAAACATCCCCGGGGGGAGCTTCACAATCAAAAAATGCTTTGATAGGATAAAGGCACAGTTCATACACTCCCAATCCTCGAATGCAAAAACGGTATCGCGCTATCTTGGGGAAGACGTAGCGCGATGCCGTTTTTTGCGGCAGCTTCAAACACGAAGCACAAGCCATTGGGAGCAAGTTCAAATGAAAGGTGAAAGATGATGAAAAAGACAACTCGCTACCTCGCGGCGCTGCTCGCCGCGCTGACGCTGCTTGGACTGTGCGCTTGCAGCGCACAACAAACGCCAGCAGAAACTACGGAACCACCGGCTGCAACAAATGAAGCAGCTTCAACCACAGAAACGGAAGAAATCAGCACCGAACCTGAAACCACGGATACAGAAGCCACCACTCGGACGATCACCGATGGGAATGGCCGCGAAGTGGAAATTCCGCAGACGGTTGAAAGTATTGTTTGCGTTGGCGTAGGCGCGCTGCGCTACTCCTGCTATATGCAGGCGCAGGACTTAGTTGTCGGCGTTGAGGATTACGAAACCAAAGCCGGAATGTCCCGCCTTTATAACTATGTGAACTTTGATAAGTTCGGCACGTTGCCGGTAACCGGCACGAACGGTGAACCGTTTGTCGAGGAAATCATCCATGTTGGTCCGCAGGTCATAGTTATGTCCTCGTATGCAAACGTTGACCCCGACGAGCTGCAAAGCAAAACCGGGATTCCGGTTGTTATGGTTCCCGGCAGTGACACGACCCTTGATGATAAAGCGTATGAAACGCTGCGTATTCTTGGCGAGCTGTACGGCAAAGAAGATCGCGCCGAAGCCCTGACAACCTATCTGCATGGTATTGAAGATGATCTTGCTTCGCACACAGAGGGTGTTGCAGAGGAAGAAAAACCCTCTGTCTACGTTTGCGGCGTATCCTTTAAGGGCGCACACGGTTTCGAGGGTACAGAAGCGTTCTATGGCCCGTTTGAGCTGATTCACGCGAATAACCTTGCAAATACGACCGGACAGACCGGCGCATTTGACATTGACACGGAGCAGGTTCTTGCATGGGATCCGGACGTGATCTTCGTTGACTTTAACGGTATGGATTTAATCAAGGAAGATTATGCAACGAACGCAGATTTCTATAACAGCCTGACGGCTGTGAAAGAAGGACATGTTTACTCGCAGATTTCGTTCCGCTCCAGCGCATCGAATCTGGAAACTGCACTGGCCGATGCGTATTATGGTGCGACCATTCTCTATCCGGAGCAGTTTGCGGATGTGGATGTAGAAGCGAAAACTGGAGAAATTTTTGAAATGCTGCTGGGCAGCAACCCTTATCAGGACCTAAAGGATGCTGGCTATGAATTCAGACCTGTCACAATCGGCGAATAACGATTCCGGCACGGCCTATCGCCGAAATCAAGTCAAAAGCTGCTGCTTTCTTGGAATATTGTTTCTCAGTCTGCTGATCGCGCTTGTGCTGTCCTTGCGGGCAGGCTCTTACAACACGCCGATCGCGGAGTTGGTCAAAGGAATCTTTGGAAAAGCAGCCGACGATAAAATCAACCTTGTCATTCGCAACAACCGCTTGCCCCGGATCTGCACGGCACTGATTGCGGGTGCTGGTCTGGGACTTGCCGGTTGTGTGATGCAGGCAATTCTCCGCAATCCGCTTGCATCTGCGTCCACATTGGGCGTTTCACAGGGCGCTGGCTTTGGTGCGGCGTTTGCGATTATTGTGCTGAACATGGGCGCGGTAGGAAACCTTGGCAGCGTTGCAATTCCGCTGTGTGCGTTCGTCGGCAGCATGGCAGTTGCACTGGTTATTTTGGGCCTGAGTCGATTTCGTCAGGTTTCTACACAGGGAATTGTCCTTGCAGGTACGGCGATCAGCGCCATGTTTTCCGGTGCAACGACGCTGATGCAGTATTTCGCAGATGAAATTCAGCTCAATACGCTGGTGTTCTGGACGTTCGGCAGTCTTGGCAACACGAGCTGGGGCGACGTTGGAAAAATGCTGGTCGTGCTTATTTGCGTCTCTGCCTGCTTCTTCCTGCGCCGCTGGGATTATAACGCGCTGCTGAGCGGCGAGGAAACAGCCGTCAGTTTGGGAATTAACGTAAAACGGCTTACACTTTCCAACATGGTACTTTGCTGCCTGCTGTCTTCGGTGATTGTGTCCTATATCGGTCTGATTAACTTTATCGGCTTGATTGCACCGCACATAGTTCGCTTGGTCGTTGGCAATAACCACGTCTATCTGCTGCCCGGCTCTGCGATGGCGGGCGCACTCATTCTGCTGCTGGGTGATCTGTTTGCGCGTGTTGTCATCAGTCCAATCATCCTGCCGATTGGCGCAATTACCTCGTTCCTTGGCGGCCCGATGTTCCTCTATCTCCTGTTCAAAGGAGGAGATCGAAAATGCTGAACGTTGAAAATCTTGCCTACCACTACAAAGGCAGACCGGCGGTTCTCAAAGACGTGAACTTCAATGTAAACACAGGCGAATTTCTGGCGATTCTGGGTAACAACGGCGTTGGAAAAAGCACGATGCTGAAATGCTTCAACAAAATTCTTACACCGGACGGCGGGAAAATCATACTGGACGATGAAAACCTCCTGCAAATGAGCGCCCGGCAGGTTGCGCAGCGAGTAGCGTTTGTTGCGCAGAACGTGCCAAGTACACAAATGACGGTTCACGATATGGTTATGCTGGGACGCAGACCCTATATGAAATGGGGATTTACGGAAGACGATCATCAGATTGTTCATCAAGCAATGGCCCAGCTTCGGATTGAACCGCTGCGCGGACGCTTTCTCAATGAACTATCCGGAGGGGAACGGCAAAAGGTGATGCTGGCGCGTGCGCTGGCGCAGCAGCCAAAGCTCTTGCTGCTCGATGAGCCGACGAGCAGTTTGGATATTCAAAATCAATATCAGGTTTTACAGATCGTTCGGGATATTTGCCATGAACAGCATTTGACAGCGATTGTTGTCATCCACGATCTGAACCTTGCGCTGCGGTTTTGTGACCGATTCGTTCTGTTACGTCAGGGCGGTGTCTACGCCTGCGGCGGGAAAGAAGTCTTGGACAGAGATGCGCTGCGGGATGTGTACCATGTAGACGCGGAGGTCGTAGCAGTTCAAAAACAGAGTATTGTCCTTGTTGATGAAAAGGACGCAACACGTTCATAAAAGGGAGAAACAATATGGCACATAAATTAGATTCAGAAAAAAAGCTCTGGGAAAAGGCCGCAGCCTTTCACGGCCATGTATGCCCCGGCCTGACGATCGGCTACCGTGCGGCGCTGTATGCGATTGATCTGTTGGGATTGACATTTTCGGACGATGAACAGGTCGTGTGTATTACGGAAAATGATGCCTGCGGCGTGGATGCGATTCAAGCGATTCTTGGATGCAGCATCGGAAAGGGCAATTTACTGTTCCATATGCGCGGCAAACAGGCATTTTCGTTCTATAATCGGAAAACCGGAAAGTCTGTCCGCCTTGTCTTGAAAGCAAAGCCGCGCGACATGACGCGGGAAGAAACGTTCGACTATTATCATAGCTGTGCAGATGATGAGATGTTTGATGTCAAGGAAACAAAAATCCGGCTGCCGGAACAGGCCAGAATTTTTGATTCCTATGTCTGTGATTGCTGCGGTGAGACGACCGGCGCAAACTGGATTCGGCTGTCCGGTGACAAAAAGCTGTGCCTGGACTGCTATGAGACGTATGACCGATTTGACGTTTGAACGTTTTTCGGTTGACCACAAATATGACCCTTTACAGCTTAGACAGGCAATAAAACAATAGGCTGGCTGATACGAAATTCTACGGATTCTGAACGTAAAATTACAGATTTATACGAAAAATATTTCTAAAAACGTGATTGCCAGACTTCGAATCCACCTTCCCCCACCAAACATGAGAAATCCGAACTTCTTCCCTGTGGGGATTGGGTTCGGATTTTTTGTTTATATCAAGGATATTGCATTTTAATCCTCTACCCCCTGGCTCTGTGTGACTACAGAACCGGGGGCTTTTTCTGTTTGAAAGTATTACTGGAGGTGTGCTGTCGAATACAGTATAACTATGGTAAGAATGATTTTATATCGGAGGTGAAACGTATGTAAAGGAGCCACCTATGAACAATACGGTAAGGATTCCGCAATCAAAAAATTAAAGCTCCTGATCACCGTGGTGGACCGGCCCAAGGGCGAGTTTTACCTGGATGTACTGGGGCAGTACAATGTAAATTTTCAGATGGTGACCAACGGCCAGGGAACGGCCAACTCCCAGCTTTTGGAGCTGCTGGGTCTGGAACCCCACAAGGCGGTGATCCTCAGCGTGGTTCGGGAGGACCTGGTGGAGGAGATCATGAATTGCCTGGAAGACAAATTTCACTCGGTCCGGGGAGGCAAGGGCATTTGCTTTGCCGTACCCCTATCCAGCGTGATCGGGGTCAATCTGTATCAGTTTTTAAGTGACAACCGCATGGGCAGGGAGGGATAAGATGAAAACGGAAAACTACGAGGTCATTTTTGCAATCGTCAACGCAGGCTTTGCCGAGGACGTGATGGACGTAACCCGGGAAAACGGCGCCCGGGGCGGCACCATACTAAACGCCCGAGGGGTGGTCAAAGAGGACACCGCCCACTTTTTCGGCATCACCGTCCGTGCGGACAAGGAGATTCTGATGATGGTGGTGGAAAAAACCATCCGGGATCGGGTGCTGAACGCCATCTACAAAGAAATGGGCATGGCCAAAAAAGCCAAAGGCATCGCCTTCTCTCTCCCCGTCTCCGACGTAGCCGGCCTGGCCGTACCGGAACCGGAAAAAAAGGAATGATTTCTATAAAAAAGCACCCGAAAGGGTGCTTTTTTGCGGCCAGAATTACAAACAACGGAAGCAAAGGTAAAAACCCATCGTACTCGTCATTCCGAGCGAACGCAGTGAGTCGAGGAATCTTCCAGAGTGGCAGATTTTACCTTGTGTTGGTGCTTTTCTGCCACGTGCGTGGATTTCTCCACTCCGCTGGCGCTAAAGGCCTGAATGACATGACGGGGGGCGTTTTTTGTATTATCGGAAATAGTTCCGTCCTTTCACGTGCGGAACGGCACATAGGCCGTTCCCTACGGTTTCGCTGGGAGTGGCACGTTTTCAACCGTGGGATTCTAAGGGTGGACGTTGATCATATGGGGCGTTTGTACGGATTCGCATACTGGTTCTGCAATATTTCACGCCCCCCGCTGCCGCATCGGTCAGGGCTACGCCCTGCAGCTTCCCGGTCGGGGAAGCCAAGCCCGGTGGGCGGGCTTGGCTACGTCTTTTGGACTTTATTTTTCTCCCACTGCCACAGAATCAGAAAACCGATGCCCGCAGCGATCCAGGAGGAGATATAGATATCGATGATACATTCCATGGTATGCTGTCTGGGCAGCACCAGCAGGATCCCCAGCACCCGCAGAAGGCAGATGGACAAAAGGGTCAGGATCATGGGCCTGACCGTATCACCCGTTCCGCAGCATGCGCCGGAAAAGCTTTCCGCCAAAGCATAAAACAGGAAAAATGGGGCCATTCGCCGCATAAAAGCAACCGCCTGGGGTACGACTGCCGCCGCATCCTGCACGGGAACAAACAGGTCGCCCAGCGGGGCCGTCAGGAAATACAGGCCAAGGCTTACCGTCCCCACTGCGGCCACGGACATGGCCGCACCGATCCGATTGCCTTTACAGACCCTGTCCCAACGTCCCGCCCCCATATTCTGGGCGGTATAGGTCGTCAGTGCCGGCCCCATGGCATCCGCCAGGAGCCAGATCAGCATATCCAGCTTGTCGCAGATGCCCCAGGCCGCAATGGTGTCTGTTCCCATCGTGTTCACCGCTGCCTGCACAATGGAATTGGCCACCGGGAACAGCACCGATTGCAGTGCCAGCGGAATGCCGGTCCGTACCATGGCCCACAGGTGTTCCAGCCACCGCCGGAGCCGCCGTGCGCCGATCCTTTGCGGCAGTTTTTTCCCTGCCATCCACAGTGCCATTGCCGCACTGACCATCTGGGCAAAAACCGTTGCGATCGCCGCACCTGCGGTTCCCATCTCCAGCCCGCCCACCAGCAGAATGTCTCCCACAATGTTGATAATCGAACTGACCAGCAGAATATACAGGGGACTTTTGGAATTTCCAAAGGCACGCAGGACACCGGAGGCCATGTTGTATAAAATCATGGCCCAAATGCCCCCGAAATAAATTCTCGTATATTCCAGGGTCTGAGCATAAATATCCTCCGGGACCTGCATGAATTGCAAAAGCACAGGTGTCAGCAGAACACCTCCTACTGCGCACAGGATCCCAAGTACTACCGCCAAGGCTCCGGCTGAGAGCATGCAGGAGCGCAATCCGTCCCGGTTCTCCGCACCAAAGTGCCGGGAAATCAGGATGGTCGCCCCGGCAGCAAGGCCGTTCATAAAATTGATGGGAAACCGAAAGAGCGTATGCACGGAATCAATGGCCGCCAGTGCGGTCTTCCCGGCAATGCGCCCAACGATCACCGCATCCGCCGTCACATACAGCTGCTGCACCAGGCTGCTGAGCATCAGCGGCACCACAAAGGCCAGCAGGGCAGAACCGATGGGGCCGGAAATCAGGCTTTCGTTTCTTTTCACGCCATCCTACCTTTCCTCAGGAAACAGATGACAGGCCACGCCGTGTTCTTTGGACAGCCAGCGCATTTCCGGTTTTTCCTGGGCGCACTTTTCAAAGCATTGGCTGCAACGATCCCGAAATGGGCAGCCCGCCGGAATATCCAGGGGGCTGGGTGGCTCCGAGTCAATAACCGTAATAGGCTTCCTCGGGTCCGTATCCAGGTCCAGGACTGCATCAATGAGTGTACGGGTATAGGGATGCCGGGCCTGAGTGCGCAAATTCTCCCCAGGTAAAATCTCCACCACCCTGCCCAGATACATGACCGCCACCTGATGGGCCACGCTCTGCACCAAAGCAATGTCATGGCAGATAAAGCCTATGGTAAGGCCCTGCTCTCTCTGAAGTTTAACGATCAGATCGATTATATTTTTCTGTACGGATACATCCAATGCTGCCGTTGCCTCATCCAAAATCAGGATCTCAGGCTGGAGGGCCAACGCCCGGGCAATTGCTACCCGCTGCCGCTGACCGCCGCTCATGCTGTGAGGGTAACGGTCTTCAAAATCTCCGGGCAGCTCCACCATTTCCAGGAGGCTGCGGCATACCGCTGCCCTTTCCTTTGGGGCGATCAGGCCAAAATTCAGCAAAGGCTCACAGACAATATCCCGCACCCTCATTTTGGGATTGAACGATGCGCCGGGATCCTGAAAAACCATCTGAATGTGCCGCCGTGTCTGCCGTAGCTTCTCTCCCCGAAGGGCCGTAATATCCTGGCCCCGATACAGGATCTGCCCGCTGTCCGGCCGGTCCAACGCTACCAGGAATCGCATAAATGTGCTTTTGCCGCAGCCGGATTCCCCTACAAGACCCAGCGTTTTTCCCTTTACCAGCTGCAATGAGACATCCTCATTTGCCCGCAGCCATCGGCCGTCAGAAGCGGGATAGCTTTTGCAAACATGCAGGGCCTCCATGATCACTTCCGGCTCAGACATAACGCACACCTCCCAACGTCGGAACGGATTCCAGCAGACTTCTTGTATAGGCATTGGTAGAAGATTGGAGAATGGTGTCCCGGTTCCCCGCCTCCTCGATGCGCCCCTGGCGCATCACCAGAATACGGTCTGACAAATAGGCGGCAACGCCCAGATTATGGGTGACCAGCAGGATTGCCGTTCCATAATCCCTGCGCAGTCTGGCCATCTCCCCGACGATCTGGGCCTGGGTCGTCACATCCAGCGCAGAGGTGGGTTCATCCGCCAGCAGCAGCTTCGGCTCATAGCTCATGGCCATGGCAATGCCCACCCGCTGCTGCATACCGCCGGAGAGCTGAAAGGGATAGGAGCGCATGATATTTTCAGGGCTTGGCAGTCGCATTCTGGCAAGCATTTGGGTTCCTTTTTTCCAGGCTTCTTTTTTTGTCAGTTTCTCATGGGTTCGCAGATACTCCGCAAAAACGGTACCGATTTTGCGGGTAGGATTCATCATGGCCCCGCTGTCCTGAAAAATCATGGAAATCTCCCGCCCTCGGACGGTGCGCCACTGCTCCGGGGTAACATCCAGAAGATCCTTTCCGTCAAATACAATATTCCCCTGGGTAACAGCACCGCCTCCCGGCAACAGCCCCAGGATCCCACGGATCACGCTGGTTTTCCCGCTGCCGCTCTCGCCCACCAGACTGACGATCTCACCAGGCTCCATATGCAAAGAAAAATCCTCCACAGCCTGAGTTTCCCTATAGGCGATAGTAACATGGTCCAGTTCCAGCATTTTTCTACGCCTCCTTGGGGTCAAGAATATCCCGCACGGAATCTCCCAGCATGTTAAAAACCGTAACGACCAGGAAAATGGCCAATCCCGGGAAGATCATCATCCAGGGTGCGGACTGCATACAGGCACGGCCTTCGTTGAGCATATAGCCCCATTCCGGCGCGGGGGGCCTGGTACCGAAGCCCAGAAACGACAGTGCCGCCAGTTCCAGCATCATGCCGCCAATATCTGTAGTGGCCGTAATGATCAGCGTGGGCAGGGCGTTGGGAAGCATATAAGAAAAAAGCATATGCTTTGTTTTGGAGCCTGTCACAATGGCCGCTGACACATAATCCCGGTCCCGGATCTTCAAAACCAGGCTTCTGGAAAGTCTTGCGTACTTGGTCCAGTTGACCAGGACAATGGCGATGATCGCATTCCGGCTGCCCGCCCCCATAATTCCGGCAACAGCCAGAGCCAGCACCAGGCCGGGAAAGGCCAGCATCATATCCGCAATGCGCATGATCACCCCATCGACCCAGCCCCCAAAATATCCGGCCGTCACGCCTGCCGCAGTGCCAACCAGGAAAATCAGAGCGACCACACCAAAGGTCGCACTGAGAGAAGCCCTTGCTCCGTAAATGACCCGGGTGAAAATATCCCGGCCCATTTTATCGGTGCCAAAAATATGCGCCCGGCTGGGTGCCGCCAGGGCCTCCGTCAGAGAACCTTTCAGGGGATCCGCACCGCCGGTCACCACCGGGGCAAATATCGCCCCCAGGATGATCAGCAGAGCCAGAATCAGGAAAAATGTAAACTGCTTATGGGCAAGGAAGAAATTTTTCTTTTTCATCGTATCTGCTCCTTTGCCCGCATTCTGGGGTCTACGGCCCCATAGGAGGCATCTACCAGAAGATTGATGACCATGTAAATCAGTGCCAGCCAGAGAACGTACCCCTGAATCAGATTATAGTCGCTGGAAGTGATGGCCGAAACCGCCAGATTTCCCAATCCGGGATAGGAAAAAATCACTTCTACTACACTGGTACCACCAAGCAGACTGCCAACGGACAGTCCAAACATGGTGATAAGCGGCAGCAGCGCATTGGGGAACACGTTTCTCCACAAAATCACGGATTCCCGAACGCCCCTGGCCCTGGCCCCCACCACATAGTCCTGGTTCATCTCTTCCAGAACCGCCGTGCGGACCTGCCTGGTATATTTAGAGGACATGGCAAGGGCCAGTGTCAGCGCAGGCAGAAAAATACTGCGCAGATCCCCGGCAGAACTGATGACGGGAAAGACCTTTATATGAACGCAGAACGCCAGCATCAGCAGCAGGCCCACCCAGAAATTCGGCATGGCACAGCCTACAAAGGTCAGCCCCCGTACCAGATAATCGATCCACCGATCCTTATAAACTGCGGACAGCATACCAAGAGGCACTGCCAGAAGCAGCATCAGGCCCATGGAAAGCAGGGTCAGCTTCACCGTAGGCCAAAGCCGCCCCAGAAGCAGCTCCGTCACCGGCTTGTTCAGCGTATAGGATTTTCCGAAGTCTCCCCGCAGACAGTTCCGCAGCCAGCGGAGATACTGGGTCGGCAGCGGATCGTTGAGGCCCAGTTCTTCCCTGGTTTCCGCCACCAGTTCCTCCGTGGGCATGATCCCTGCGGCAGTATACATATTGCGCACAGGGTCTCCTGGAGACAGATAGGTCAGCAAAAAAGTCACAAAGCTGATACCCACCAGCACCACCAGGATCTGCGCCAGCCGAAGAGCCAGTTTTTTCTTCTTCAAGGCCGATTCTCCTCTCTTTATACACAGCCGAGGCTTTGGCCCCGGCTGTGCGAGAAACGTTTTTCTTTAGGCAGGTACGATTTCTGTGGTCAGCCAGTAGTAGTCCGCCGTATGGATATGGGCGAAGCCCACATTCTTGGAGTAGATCATGGAGGAATTGTAGTAGCCGTCCACAATGACCAGGGCGTCGTCGATGACGATCTGCTGCATCTGCCGGATCAGGTCTGCCCGCTTTTCAGTGTCCATCTCACCCTTGAGCTGCTCATAGAGGGCATCGTATTCGGGGTTGCTGTAGCCGCAGTAGGTACCGTCTGTGGTCCAGTTTGCCATATACTCAAAGGGATCGCCGGTGCCCACTGTGGTCCAGTTGTTATTATTGAGATCGTACTCGCCCGCCGCCAGCTTGCTCCACTGATCGTCCGAGCTGCCGAAATCCGCGGTGCAGGCAATGCCGATTTCCGCCAGATACTGCATATGCGCATTGGAAAAATCATTGAGCATCCGGTTTTCATAGGAAACATAGCGTAGGTCGATTTTCTTTCCGTCCAGTTCCCGGAAACCGTCGCCATCGGAGTCCACGATGCCCGCATCGTCCAGCAGTTTCTTTGCCCCCTCAGGGTCATACTTATAGGGGTTTACCAGCTTGTCATAGCCATAGCTCAGCGTGGAGGGCAGGACAGAGAAGCCGGCAGTGTACAGCCCGCCTATGGTCTTGGAGGAGCAGATGGGATCATTGTCAATGCCCATGAGAATGGCCTGCCGGAGGGTCTTGTTGCCCAGAACACCGTTCAGGTTCATCCAGCTGAAACCGCAGCGTACACCGGAGGCAATGTCCACCGTGTAATTGGCGTCCTGCTGGAAGTTCTGGATGTCCGAAACATTGGTGATGTTCTCCACCAGGTCCACCTGGCCGCTCTGCAGTGCCATGGTCTTGGCAGAGGCATCGCCCATAAAGAGAATATGGACCTTGTCATAGGGTACTTTTTCCCGATAGTTGGGGTTGGCTTTCATATCGTAACCCACACCCACGCCGTTGAATTTGTCGATCATATAGGGACCGGTACCGATGGCACCGTTGTCAAAATCCTTTGTATGCTCCACATCCAGGATCGCCATCACCGGATAGGCCAGCTGGCCGGGCAAATTGGCATAGGGCTTGGAGGTCACGATGGTAACGGTATTGGCGGCATCATCGGCAGTCACCTCCGCCTCATATTCCAGGTATTTCTGAGGCTTGGCAGAACCGCCGGGACCCACCTCTTTCAGGTAATCAAAATAGGCCTTTACGCTGGAGGGAGTAAGGGGGCAGCCATCGGAAAATTTGATGTCCTTTTTCAGGGTAATGACCCACTGGGTGTGTTCGTCATTGACCGTATAGCTCTCCGCCAGCCATGGCTCCACATTCATATTGTCGTCAAATCGAAACAGTGCTTCACTGATGCCATAGCGCATACAGTTCCAGGAGGAACTGATGGCCATAGCCGTGTTGACGGACCCGTCATCATACATCTGACAGCCGAAGTTCAGTACCTTTTGGGATGTTTCCTCTTTGGCATCCTCCTGCTTCCCGGCGCAGCCGGAGAGCAGCAATGCAGCGCACAGGAGCAACGCCATCCATGTTTTCCGATGTTTCATACCTTATCATCCTTTCATAATTTGTTCCCAAAATACGGCGCAAAAAAAAAGCCGGACTTCCGTCCGACTAAAAAACATACGCAAAGGAGACACCACCAAAAATGGCAACAGCTACATTTTGCAGAATGATCCCTGTCCGACGCAAGTGCATTCTCAAAAATAAGCAGGTCTCCTGACTTAAGTTACGTCCGCAGCGCCTTCCCAAAAAATCAGTGGCATCATGCTGCATCCTGGCTATCACAGTGACGGGATCGTCCCGGAATCACACCGGCTTCCCTTTTCATCGGGCAAACGCCCGAACTTATTTTCAGCGGCCAAAAGGCCGACTTTGTGAACTTTTCATTATTATTGCATAACATATTCGTCCTGTCAACAAAATAACGATAGAATTAAATACATTTTTATTTGAAAATGCCAAAACCTAGAAAGCAGACCCCAACGATATGAAAAAGTCCGGATTATTCATGTACGGGTAAGACTACAGGACTCGATGGCCGCTTTGCCCCCGGCAAAGCGTATGGTTGCCACCAGTTTTTGAACTGGTGGCCGCAAGATGCCACTGGCTTCTTGCATTTAGATGGGTTCGAGTCTCGTAGTCTCCACCAAACATAAGAAATCCGAACTTCTTCCCTGTGAGGGATGGGTTCGGGTTTGCTAATATCAGGGATATTTCCTATTAAATACCGATTGGAAATCCAGACAACGTAACCCAAGCAAACAAGTTTTTGACCAAAGTGCCCCCCAAAATGATTCCAAATAGCAAATCGTACTATTCCAAGAAGCACCTAAAAGTTAGAAAAATGCCCGGTATTCAGCCAGAATACCGGGTATTTTGCAGTTGCGAGCACATGACTCAAGCCTATGACCTCTGGTTTATGAGCTGCTTTTTGAAAAAACAGAGTTAAATAGTTGAAATAGATTTTGTATCTTTGAAAATACTGCGTTTTTTATCACAAAAGCTCACATGGCTCTGCCAGATTTTGTATAATCTATCCCCGCAAAATTAGGGAAAAAGCTTGGTAAACCAAGAAATCCTATTTTATATTTTCGTGCATCTATTATACATGCACTTTTCTGGGATTCTGATAATTAAAAAGTTACATTATAGGACTTATTAAAAAGTCATTGAGTAGCACTTGTAATCGTATTCCCCGAAGATTCTCTTGATAGATGGCGCCCGCCATGTTAGCAAGACATATGTTATCTGGCATGTTGAGGAAAAGCTGTTCTCAAACTATATTGTGTCCAATATGGTGGAGGACTCGCTGGGGACAAGGTTGTTTGCCGAAGCCAAATCGGTAGAAGATTTCTATTTGCAGGCCAGTGTGCTCCAAGGGAATGTGGTATAATGATTTTGGACAACTCATCAAATGACAAAAAGGAGAGAAACGAGATGCCCAATCCATGCTGGAGGGTATACATGCTTTGGCCTGTGCCAAGACATTAGCTGAGCTCCTGGTTTCTCCAAGACCGGAAGCATAAAAGCGTCCAACTCCTTCTCCGCACCAGATTACCATACAGCCGGAGTCAGCCATGATTCGAATTGCTGCATGGGTCACGTTCGTTCCTGGCCCCAGCAGCAAACAGGTCACACCAGATACGGGAATCGGCATTCTGCCCTCGGCAGAAATGGACACAATGGCATTATCGCCCTTCTCAATGACGGCATGCTCAACGTAAAGGTAAGAAATACTGTCTCGGAGCATTGGCAATTCCTGAAAATTCAAGATATGACTTCCTTTCATTCAATATTGTCCCAATATGTGTGGAGTAGATTGCTTGTACGCCAAACCTAGGGGGTTCATCATCGGTTCATCCCCACATGTGTGGGGTAGATGTATTTGCAAGGGCTTCCTGATAAGGAAACAAAAATCCGGCTGCCGGAACAGGCCAGAATTTTTGATTCCTATGTCT
>OJPW01000305.1_pt1 | contig 47953 bp, 52 predicted proteins | sample 1598571 | NCBI WGS metagenome assembly OJPW01 (sample SAMN03922493, study PRJEB24848) | human gut metagenome | isolation source: stool sample | host: Homo sapiens | place: Germany | collected 2011-05
GGCCGTATCCCGGATGCGGCAGGGACTGGCGGAGAAGGAAAAGGGCCGTGGCAGGGACCTGCCGCAACAAGTAAAATCAAGACAAAAAATCATTCCCGGTAGGTGCTGCATGATACACCCGCCGGGAATGATTCGTATAAAAAAGGAGTAAGGATGGCAAATTAACCGCCGAGGTAGGCTTTTTGCACCTGATCGCTGGCCATCAGCTCGGCGCCGGTACCGGAAAGAACGATGCGGCCGGTTTCCAGGACATAGGCCCGGTCGGCGACCTCTAGGGCGGCCTGAGCGTTCTGTTCGACCAGGAGGATGGTGGTGCCGGAAGCGTGCAGCTCCCGGATGATTCCGAAGATTTGCTCCACCAGGATGGGCGCAAGACCCATGGAGGGTTCATCCAGCATGAGCAGCTTGGGGTGGCTCATCAGGGCGCGGCCCATGGCCAGCATCTGCTGCTCGCCGCCGGAAAGGGTACCGGCGATCTGTTTACGGCGTTCCAGCAGGCGAGGGAAGCGCTGATAAACGCTTTCCAGGTCCGCCTCAATGCCGGAGGAGGGCTGGGAAAAAGCGCCCATCTCCAGGTTTTCTTGCACCGTCATCTGCAAAAAGACATGGCGGCCCTCCGGGACCTGGGCCAGGCCCATGCCCACCAGCTTGTGGGCGGGGACGCCGTGCAGGTCTTTTCCGTGAAAGAGGATGGAGCCGGAGCGGGGATGCAGAAGCCCCGAAACGGTATTCAGAATGGTGGATTTACCGGCGCCGTTGGCACCGATGAGGGTGACGACCTCGCCCTCGTGGACCTCGAAGGAAACGCCCTTAACAGCGTGGATGCTGCCATAATAGACATGGAGATCACTGACTTTCAGCATTTCACTCATGGGTTACGCCTCCTTTTTACGGCCCAGGTAGGCCTCGATGACCTTGGGATCGGACTGGATATCCTCCGGGGAGCCCTTGGCGATGATGCGGCCGAAGCTGAGCACGGCGATGCCCTCGCAGATATTCATAACAAGACTCATATCGTGCTCGATGAGGAGCACGGCGATCTTGAAGGTATCGCGGATGGTGCGAATGTTTTCCATCAGCTCGGCTGTTTCGGAGGGGTTCATGCCCGCGGCGGGCTCATCCAGAAGCAGCAGGCAGGGGTTGGTAGCCAGGGCACGCAGGATCTCCAGCCGGCGCTGGGCGCCGTAGGGCAGGCTGCCTGCCTTGGCATTCGCAAACTGCTCCATGTGGAAGATGGAGAGCAGCTCCATGGCGCGCTCGTGGGCGATGCGCTCGCCTTTCCAGAAGGAGGGCAGGCGGAAGATGCCGCTGGCCATATTGTACTTGATCTGGCTGCTCATGGCGACGGTGATGTTTTCCTCCACCGTCAGCTCCGAAAACAGGCGGATATTCTGGAAGGTACGGGCGATGCCGGCGCGGTTGACCTGCGCGGTGGTCATGCCGTGGATATCCTTGCCATCCAGCAGGATGGTGCCGTGGGTGGGCTGATAGACCTTGGTGAGCAGATTGAAGATGGTGGTCTTGCCAGCGCCGTTGGGGCCGATGAGCCCGGCGATCTCGGTGCGGCCGATGGTAATATCGAAGTTGTCGACTGCTTTCAGTCCGCCGAAGGTCACGCCGAGATCAATGCACTCCAGGATGGGGCTGATGGAGGCGTCGCGCTCCGGCAGGAGGGCAACGCTGCGGTTGACCGGGACCAGCTTGGTTTTATTGTGGGTCTTGACAGACATTTAAGCGCCCTCCTTCTGCAAAGATTTGGCCTTTTTCTTTTTGGCGCGGCGCAGCAGCTCGGCCGGGGAGATGCGGTGGAAAAATTCCTTCATGGTGGGATTATTGGTGGCCAGCATGACGATGATGAGGACGATGGCATAGAGAAGCATCCGGTAATCGGCAAACTCACGCATGGCCTCCGGCAGGGCGGTAAGCACAATGGCGGCGATGATGGAGCCCGGGATGCTGCCCATGCCGCCCAGTACCACGATGACCAGGATTTCGATGGACATGTTGTAATCGAAGGTGGCTGCCTTGACATTGGCGAAGAAGTGGCCGTACAGCACGCCGGCTGCCCCCGCGAAGAACGCGGCCAGCATGAAAACCATGAGCTTGTAGCGGGTAACATCAATGCCGACCGATTCGGCGGCGATGCGGTTATCCCGGATGGCCATGATGGCGCGGCCCTGCTTGGAGCGCTTGAGGTTCATCATGACAAGAACGGTGAGCAGCACCAATATGACAGCGTAGGGCAGGAGCTTTTTTGCATTGGAATAGATGGGGTTGGTATTGAGGCCTAAAGCGCCGCCGGTAAAATCAAGATTGGTGATGATGTTCTTGATGATCTCGCCGCAGGCCAGGGTGACAATGGCAAGATAGTCGCCCCTGAGCCGCAAGGCGGGCAGACCGACCGCAAGGCCAAAGAGCGCCGCTACCAGGCCGCCAACGACCATGGAAAGAGGCAGGCGGACCGCCATGGGGAGGACATCCACCAGGGCGATGGACAAAAGGCAGCCGGAGAAAAGTCCGACCGACATGAACCCAGCGTGGCCCAGGGAGAGTTCCCCCAAAAGGCCGACAACGAGATTGAGCGAGACCGCCAGCACGATGTAGACCGAAATGGGGATGATCATATTGGAGAACTGGCGGGTGAGACTGCCGCCATACAGCAGGTAGGCGACCACAGCGTAAACCGCTGCGACCAGGATGAAGGTCAGAAGATCGCCGGAAAATTTGAATTTTTTCTGTTTCATCTTCTTACACCTTCTCATTCATTGTTTTACCCAAGAGGCCGGTGGGCTTGACCACCAGGACCAGGACCAGAACGCCAAAGACGATGGCATCGGCCCAGAGGGTGGAAATATAGGTTTTGGAGAGCTGCTCGATGATGCCGAGCAGGATGCCGCCCAGCATGGCGCCGGGCACCGAGCCGATCCCGCCGAATACGGCTGCCGTAAAGGCCTTGATGCCGGGCATGGCGCCGGTGGTGGGCTTGATGTAGACATAGGACATGCCATAGAAGATGCTGGCGACAGCGGCCAGCGCCGAGCCGATGGCGAAGGTAATGGAAATGGTGCGATTGACGCTGATGCCCATGAGCGCCGCGGCGGCTTTATCCTCGCTGACGGCCCGCATGGCCTTGCCCATACGGGTGCGGTTGATGAAGAAGGAAAGCACCACCATGATGAGCGCGGTGACCAGCAGGGTAAGGATGGTGACACCATCGATGGTGACGCTGCCGATGGTGACCTGGCCCAACTGCACAATGGTGGGATAGGCCTTCTGCTGGGAACCGAAAAGGATCAGGGCGAGGTTCTGCAAAAAGTAGCTGACACCGATGGCAGTGATGAGCACGCTGAGGGGCGGCGCCTGGCGCAGCGGCTTATAGGCCAAAAATTCGATGAGGACGCCGAGCAGCGCACAGATAAGGATGCTGAGCAGCACGGCGATGAGGGGCGGCAGGCCCATCTGCGCAACGGCGATGATGCCGGCGTAAGCGCCGATCATGATGATATCGCCGTGGGCAAAGTTCAGCATCTTGGCGATGCCGTACACCATGGTGTAGCCCAGCGCGATGAGGGCGTAAATGCTGCCCAGACTGAGTCCGCTGATTAAGGTTTGGATAAAGTGAGTCATGGTAAGTTCAATCCTTTAATAAGTAGGCTTGCTCCTCCGGACAGGAGACCTGCCCGGAGGGAGCCGCTTTGAGGAGATAGAGATAAGAAAGAAAAATGAAGAATGAAGATAGCTTAATGAATTAATCCTGAGAATCGAACAGGGTGCCGACACCATCGTAGTAGAGGATAGCGCTGGCGGGCTTATTGGTGTTGCCATCGGCGGTCCAGGTCATGACGCCGGTAACACCCTCGACGGTGAGGGAGGTAAGAGCGGAAGCGAGTGCCGCGCCGCTGGTGGAGCCGGCCTTTTCGACGGCAGCCTTGATGGCATAGATGGCATCATAGGCATCGGCGGCGAACTGATCGGGGGTAGCGCCGTAGGCTTCCTGATACTTCTTGACGAAGCTCTGAACATTCTCTGCGGGATTATCGGCGGCGAAGGGGGTGAGCATCAGAACATTGTTGGCGAGGGAAGTATCCTGCTCGACCTTGCCGAGGATGCCATCGAGACCATCGGCACCGAAGAAGTAAACATCATCGGCGAACTTGCCATGGGCCTGGGTGAGGAAAGTGGAGGCTTCCTCCGCGTAAAGGGGGATAAATACCAGCTTGACACCGGAGGAAACCAGCGCGCTGACCTGAGTGGAGAAATCGGTATTGGTGGAGGAGGTGAAGGTCTGGGTCTCGGCGATGGTGATGCCCAGCTCGCCGCACTTCGCTACGAAAGCATTATACAGACCGACGGAATAATCGTTATCGCTTTGATAGAGGATGCCAACGGTATCGACCATGTTGTTATCCTTGATGTACTGGGCAGCGGCAGCGCCCTGATAGGAATCGTAGAAGCAGACGCGGAAAGCCTTATCGTTGCCATCGATGCACTTATCGGCGGAGCCGGAGGGGGTGATCAGCAGGACATCATCATCACGGGCAGCGGCAACAACGGAGGCATTCTCACCGGAGAGAACGCAGCCGAGGGAAACCTCCATGCCCCAGTCCATCAGCTTGCCATAGGCATTGACAGCGCTTTCGGACTCGCCCTGGGAATCCTGATAGCTGAGTTCGATCTGCTTGCCGGCAATGCCGCCAGCCTCGTTGATCTCCTTGACGGCCAGTTCAGCGCCGTTCTTTTCGGACAGACCGTAGTTGGCATAGGCGCCGGTGAGGGGGCCGATGCCGCCGATCTTGACAGTGGTGGCGTCGGGGGTATCATTGCCGCCGTTGTTGGCGGGTTCGCCGCCGCAGGCGGCCATGGCCAGAACCATGAGAACGGCCATCATCATACACAGAAACTTTTTCATTTTGTTTTACTCCTTTGCTTTTGCTAATTTAGAACATATATACAAAAAACGGCCCCGCCGTTTGGCAGAACCGCTTACTGTATCGGGAACAGTTAATGCAAATTCATTCCAAGAACGGCCAATATGAACGGCATCATAATCAGCAGGGGCAGTCGAATAATGCCCAGCAGGCTAATAATGACGGCAACAAAAATGGACGCCATAACCATGGCGCCCATAATAATGACGATATTGGCAGAGCTGGCAGAAGCGGCGCAGGCAGAAGAAGCCTCTGTGCATGCAGAAGCGAAGTGATGATTCTGATGGGCGGTAACGAACTTCATCATGCCGGGGCTCCTTTCCTTCACCGCTTGGGGTGAATTGATCTTTGATGCTGCCATTTTAGCGCTTTAGTTTGATGCTGTCAAGACTAAAAAACTGACAAATGCACACAGGAAAACCGATAAAATTTTCGACAACAGGGAGAAAATACACAAATAGGGGGGGATTTGTGCTGCTTTATGTGAAGAAAATTCATCAAGCGCTAAGAAACCATAAATATTACTGCGGGAAGTCATCCAGCCGGTGGAGGACTTTTTTGAGGAAGAACAGCGAGGAAATAAGGCAGACAACCTCCGCGATGGGGAAGGCGAGCCAGACATCATCCAGCACACCGGTGAGGGAGAACAGGTACGCCACTGGGATGAGTACGATGAGCTGACGGCCCAGCGAGACCAGCATGCTGTATATGCTTTTACCCAGGGCCTGGAACACGCTGCTGGCAACGATGCTGACAGCGGCCAGCGGGTAGGTGAAGGAGGTGATGCGGAAGGCCGGGATGCCAATGGCGATCATGGCTTCGGAGGCATCGAACAGGCGGAGCAGCGGTACCGGCAGGAAGAAGAATGCGGCCCAGCCCAGCAGCATGATGGTGACAGCGGTGATGGTGGAGGTGCGGATGGCCTGATGGATGCGGCCGCGGTTGCGGGCACCGTAATTGTAGGCGACGATGGGAACAACGGCATTATTGAGGCCGAAGAGCGGCATAAAGAAAAAGCTGTTGAGCTTGAAGTAGACGCCGTAGACCGCCGACGCGGTGGTGCTGAACGCCAGCAGGATCTGATTCATGAGGTAGGTGGTGACCGAGCCGATGGCGGTCATCAAAATGGAGGGGAAGCCGATGGAATAGATCTCGCCGATGAGGGGAAAATTGAAACGGATCTTTTTGGGATTGACACGGACATCGGTATTGTGCTTTTGATTGAGGACAATGCCAAGCACTGCGGCGACCAATTGACCGATGATGGTAGCATAGGCAGCGCCCCGGACGCCCATGGCAGGGCAGCCGAGGAGGCCGAAGATCATGATGGGATCGAGGATGATATTGATGATGGCGCCGATGCCCTGAATGAACATGGTGATGAGGGTTTGGCCGGTGCCCTGCAGCATCCGCTCGGCGGTAATCTCCACAAAGATGCCGATGGAGCCGATGCAGACGATGGAAAGATACTGGGCGCCGTATTCCGCGATGATGGGGGAAACACCCTTCTGCATGGAGAAGTAGAGCTGAGAGCCGAAAACCCCGAATAGCGCGAATACTACGGCGGTGCAGATGGAAAGCAGCAGGCCAACATTAGCGACTTCCTCGGCGGCCTCGCGGTTTTTCTCGCCCAGGCGGCGGGAAAGCAGGGCATTCATACCCACGCCGGTGCCGGTGGCAAAGGCGATCATGAGGTTCTGAACGGGGAAGACCAGCGAAACGGCGGTGAGGGCATCCTCGCTGATGCGGGAGACGAAGATGCTATCGACGATATTATAAAGGGCCTGGATGAGCATGGAGATGATGAGCGGCAGGGCCATATTAAAAATGAGCTTTTTGACCGGCATTGTCCCCATTTTGTTTTCTTTTGGCATGGAATTGACGGACATGACGACCTCCGTAAAAGTATTTTTGCACAAATAACAGACTTAACTTATAGTATACTATTACTAAATGAGAATGTCAACGAAAGGGAAAAAGGAGGGAAAACCGTACCGGTTGGCAGAAAAATGTCCCCTGCTGTTCCCGGAAAGGAGCGGCAGGGGGAATATTTTTGTGCTTTTACAGGGTGACAAGGTTCCGGAGAACTTCGACCATCTTTTCCAGCGAACGGACGGGGATAAATTCGTGGATGGAGTGGAAATTGAGACCGCCGGTGGAGAGGTTGGGGCAGGGAAGCCCCTCGTAGGAGAGACGGGCGCCATCGGTGCCGCCGCGGATGGCGACGATCTTGGGAGTGACGCCGGCCTTTTGCATGGCGGCTTCGGCGTTATGGATTAGGTACATATGGTCGGTGAGCTTCTCTTTCATATTGTAGTAGCTATCGGTCATATGCAGGGTAAAGGTGCCGGCACCGTATTTCTGATTCATAAAATCGGCGGTTTGCTGCATGAGCACCTTGCGGGTCTCGAACTTTTCCCGGTCGTGATCGCGGATGATGTAGGCCGCTTCAGCGGAGGATTCATCGCCCGACATTTCGCAGAGGTGGAAGAAGCCCTCATAGCCCTCGGTGTGGGCGGGAGTTTCGGCGGCGGGCAGCAGGCCGATAAATTCCGCCAGCAGCAGGGCCGCGTTCTTCATTTTGTTTTTGGCACTACCGGGGTGGATATTGAGCCCCCGCACCTTGACCGTCGCCGCCGCGGCATTGAAGTTTTCATACTCGATCTCGCCCAGCTCGCCGCCATCCACGGTATAGGCTTCCTTGGCAGGGAAGCGATCCATGCGGAAGCGGTCGGTGCCGCGGCCGATCTCCTCATCGGGGGTGAAGCAGACGGCAATGGGACGATGCTTTACCTCGGGGTGAGCCAGCAGGTACTCGCACAGGGTAACGATCTCCGCCACACCGGCTTTATCATCGGCGCCCAGCAGGGTGGTGCCATCGGTGACAATAAGCTCCTGGCCGATGTATTCCTCCAGGAAGGGGTAATCGACGGGGGAGAGGGCGGAGGCACCCAGCTCCAGCACACCGCCGGGGTAGGTGACAATGCGGGGCTTGATGTGGTCGCCGGGGACGGCGGGACTGGTATCCATGTGGGCAATAAGGCCAAGGACTTCGCCCTCGCCGGGGAGATAGCCATAGACATAGCCATCGGCATCCTGCTCTACATCGGTAAGTCCCAGGGCTTTCAGTTCTTCAGCAATGGCGGCCCCCAGCACCAGCTGATTGGGGGTGGAGGGACAGGTCTCGCTCTTTTCATCGCTGTTGGTGCCGTAGCCCACATATTTTAAGAAGCGTTCGGTAATATTCATGGGATGAGCCTCCTTCGTTTATTTTAGGAATCCGTTGACGATCTCCCGCTCGGCTTCCTCTTCGGTCAGGCCGAGGGTCATCAGTTTGATGATCTGCTCACCCGCGATCTTGCCGATGGCGGCTTCGTGGATCAGGGCGGCATCAACATGGTTGGCGGTAAGGGCCGGGGTGGCGATGACGCAGGCCTTATCCATGATGATGGCGTCACATTCGCTGTGACCGGCGCAGGCATTGTTGCCATTGATGCTGCTGCGGAACTCCTGCTTGCTGTGGTCCCGCGCCACGCTGCGGCTTACCACATCGGCGCTGCAGTTCTCACCGTTCAAGTCGATGGCAAAATCGGTGATGGCGTGCTGGTCGCCGGTGGTCATGATCTTTTCGTGCACCGTAAGGGTGGAGCCGGCTGCCAGGGTGCCGCCGGTTTTGCGCAGGGTGTCATCCACCCCGGCGATCTGGGTGGTCTCCATATCCATGGAAGCCCCTTCCTCCAGGTAGACAATGGTGGTGGGGTTCATTACCCGCTTGCCGCGGCCTTCGCCTTCGCCGTAGTGCTTTTCCACATAGCGTAGGTGGGCGCCTTTCCCCACATGGAAGGTATGGATGCCGTCGTGGGAGGTTTCCTCGGCCCCAGCGCAGTGGATGCCGCAGCCCGCAATGATGACCACATCGGCATTTTCACCAATATAGAAGTCATTATAGACCAAATCCTTAAGGCCGGTTTGGCTGACGACCACGGGAATGTGGACGCTTTCATTTTTGGTGCCGGGGGCGATGATAATATCAATGCCGGGTTTATCGGTTTTGGTGACGATATTGATATGGGCGGTGGTATTGCGCCCGGCGGGGGCACCGTTGGCACGGATATTGTAGGCGCCTACCGGCAGGCTGTCGAGATCGGCGACCTCTTTCAGCAATCGTTTCTGGATTTCGTCAATCATGGTCAGCGCACCTCCTTGATGGGATCGGAAAGCATACTGCACACCGGCGGGGCGGTATCGATATTGCGCAGCAGGCGGGGGAGGACTTCCTCCCGGGGACCGCATTCCGCCAGGCGGCCATCTTTCAGCAGGACGATGGTATCGGCGATATTAAGGATGCGTTCCTGGTGGCTGATGATCAGAATGCTGCCGCGGGTCTGCTCGTACATCTTTTCAAAGACACGGATGAGATTCTGAAAGCTCCAAAGGTCGATGCCGGCTTCCGGCTCATCAAAGACCGAAAGGGCGGTGCCGCGGGCCAGTACCATAGCGATCTCGATGCGCTTTAATTCACCGCCGGAGAGGCTGGCGTCCAACTCACGGTCGATATAATCCCGGGCGCAAAGACCAACCTCGCTGAGGTAGGCGCAGACTTCGGCGATATTGGCGTCCTTTCCGGCGGCCAGGTTCATCAGGTCGCCGACCCGTAGGCCCTTAAAGCGCACCGGCTGCTGAAAGGCATAGCTGATGCCCCGGCGGGCGCGTTCGGTGATGGAAAGGGCGGTGATGTCCTCGCCATCCAGCAGGATGTGGCCGGAGGTGGGGGTATAGATACCGGCAATGATTTTGGCCAGGGTGGATTTACCGCCGCCATTGGGACCGGTGATGGCCACAAAGCGGTCCTGGATCGTCAGGCTGATATCGTGCAGTATTTCACGGTTTTCTTCGGTTTCGTAGCTGATGTGTTGCAATTCCAGCATAGAATACTCCTTACATAATAAGAGATGGACGGGCCACAAATAAGACCTTACGAGTATAGTTTACACATTTTTAGGGCAAAGTGCAAGGCTGTGGGGGAAATTCTCCATAAAAAAGGAGCAAAACAGTAATGCGGCGGGGGAAATGACGAGTTAGCCTTGGCAAACTGCACAAGTTTTTTGTTAGTCAAGGCTAACCTGATGGCAGGACTGCCGAAAATGCGGAAGGAGAATTTTTTTTGAGAAAAATCCATTGACAAGAGAGGGCGGTTTTTGTATTATAATGCATGGTTAGCAAGCGCTAACTGCAAAGTGACATCAGCCAAAAGAAAGACACCGGCTGAGGAACGGAGGACAAACAAATGATGCCTTTAAGCCTGGCGCAGGTAGGGGAAGAAAATATCATCAAGCGCATTGGCGGCAGCCCGGAGGTAAAACGCCATTTGGAGAATCTGGGCTTTGTGGTGGGCGGTGAAGTGACCGTGGTAAACACCCTGGGCGGCAATGTGATAGTGAATGTAAAGGAAGCCCGCGTGGCCATCAGCAAAGAGATGGCGGTAAAAATTATGGTATAACGGCAGCGATGCCTTTTTACACTACATAAGCACAAGCGAAATGTGACAAGAAGGAGGAACCAGACGATGAAAAATCTGAAAGAGGCCAAGATCGGCGAGACCGTCCGTGTGGTAAAGATCCATGGCGAAGGCGCCATCAAGCGACGCATCATGGATATGGGCCTGACCAAAGGTGTTGAGGTTTATATCCGCAAGGTAGCGCCGCTGGGCGATCCCATCGAGGTAACGGTGCGCGGGTACGAGCTTTCTCTGCGCAAGGCCGATGCCGAACAGATAGAGGTAGAATAAGTCGGACCCCGCGGGAGGCTGCATCCCGCATTTTTAACGACATATGGTTAGCGTCTGCTAATCAAAATCATCAGAAAGAGAGGCCATAACGCATGGATGTAAGAATTGCCCTTGCCGGTAACCCCAACAGCGGTAAAACTACCCTGTTCAATGCTCTTACCGGTTCCAACCAGTTTGTAGGCAACTGGCCGGGTGTTACCGTAGAGAAAAAGGAAGGTAAGCTGAAAAAGCACGAAGGCGTTACCATCACCGACCTGCCCGGCATTTATTCCCTTTCCCCCTACACCCTGGAAGAAGTAGTAGCCCGTAATTATCTGCTGGGCGAGCGCCCCGATGCCATCCTGAACATCATTGATGGTACCAACCTGGAGCGTAACCTGTACCTGACCACCCAGCTGACCGAGCTGGGCATCCCGGTCGTCGTCGCCATCAACATGATGGATTTGGTAAAGAAAAACGGCGATAAGATCAATGTAGAAGAGCTTTCCCGCCAGCTGGGCTGCAAGGTGGTGGAGATCTCTGCCCTGAAGGGTACCGGCATTATGGCCGCCGCCGAGGCTGCCATTGATGCCGCCAAGAACAGCAAGACCGTTCCGCAGCACACCTTCTCCGGCAGCGTAGAGCACGCCCTGGCCCACATTGAGGAAGCCGCCGTGCACAATATGCCCGAAGAGCAGCAGCGCTGGTATGCCATCAAGATCTTTGAGCGCGATGATAAGGTGCTTTCCTCCCTGAATATCGATAAGGGAGTATTGGAGCACATCGAAAATGACATCAAGGCCGTAGAGACCGAAATGGATGATGATGCCGAATCCATCATCACCAACGAGAGATATATCTACATCGGCGAGGTCATTAAGGCCTGCTACAAGAAAAAGAATCACGGCGGTCTTTCCACCTCCGACCGCATCGACCGCATCGTGACCAACCGCTGGTTGGGCCTGCCCATCTTCGCGGTCGTCATGTTCATCGTTTACTGGGTTGCCATGGTGGGCGTGGGCGCCCCCGCTACCGACTGGGCGAATGACGGACTGTTCGGCGATGGCTGGCATCTGCTGGGTATTGGCAGCAAGGCATATCATGAACAGGCAGACGATTATACCGCAGCTACTCAGGCGGTAGATGCCTTCTTGGGTCTGGACATGGAAGCGGAGGATTTTGACGCCGATGCGGCCTTGGCGGAGATGAAGAAATTTAAGCCCGCCGGAAACACCGCTACCATAGAGGTAGAAGATGAAGAAACCCTTGCAGTTGACGAGTGGACTGCATACTATGACGCAATCCCTGAAGGAGCAGATGAAGATACCACTGTTCCCATGACTTATGTAGACGCAGTAAGTTATTTGGAGAAGAACGGCTTTGATGAGCCAGACCCCGCTGATTACGGCGTATGGGTACCCGGTATTCCTGTACTGGTAGGCAATGCCCTGGAAGCTGCCGGCACTGCCGACTGGCTCTCCGGTCTGATTCTTGACGGTATTGTGGCTGGTGTCGGCGCTGTTTTGGGCTTTGTTCCCCAGATGCTGGTACTGTTCCTGATGCTGGCTTTCCTGGAGGCCTGCGGCTATATGGCCCGTATCGCCTTCGTTCTGGACCGTATCTTCCGCAAGTTCGGCCTGTCCGGTAAGTCCTTCATCCCCATGCTCATCGGCGTGGGCTGCGGTGTGCCCGGTGTTATGGCCTCCCGTACCATTGAAAATGAGCGTGACCGTCGTATGACCATCATGACCACCACGTTCATCCCCTGCGGCGCGAAGGTGCCCTTCATCGCCATGATCGCCGGCGCCCTGTTCAACGGCAGCGCCATCGTGTCCACCTCCGCTTACTTCATCGGCATGGCTGCCATCATCATCTCCGGCATCATGCTGAAGAAGACCAGAATGTTTGCCGGCGACCCCGCTCCCTTCGTTATGGAGCTGCCCGCCTACCACTGGCCCACTCTGGGCAACGTGCTCCGTTCCATGTGGGAGCGCGGCTGGTCCTTCATCAAGAAGGCCGGTACCATCATCCTTCTGTCCACCATCTTCGTGTGGTTCACCACCTACTTCGGCTGGGTGGACGGCACGTTCCGCATGCTGGATGAGTCCGAGATCGACTCCTCCATCTTGGCTGCCATCGGCGGCGCCATCGCCTGGATCTTTGCACCTCTGGGCTGGGGCAACTGGCAGGCTACCGTGGCCTCCATCACCGGTCTGGTGGCTAAGGAGAACATCGTCGGTACGCTGGGCATCCTGTACGGCGGCGGCGACGGCACCGTGTACGATGCTATGGCGGCGGCCTTCACCGGCATCACCGCTTACAGCTTCCTGGTGTTCAACCTGCTGTGCGCTCCCTGCTTCGCGGCCATCGGCGCTATCAAGCGTGAGATGAACAACGCCAAGTGGACGTGGTTCGCTATCGGCTACCAGTGCGGCTTCGCCTATGTCATCGCGCTGATGATCAACCAGTTCGGCAACCTGTTTGCCGGCAGCGCCAACATCCTGGGCGTCATCGTGGCGGTCATCCTGCTGGCCGGCCTGATCTACATGCTGGTCCGCCCCTACAAGGAGGCCACCAAGCTCAGCGCCAAGGTCTGATATCTGCGCAAACTATCCCATCAGCAAAGGAGTGATTTTCATGCTGGATTGGATCGCGGCAAACCTTGCCACCATATTGATTTGTGCCTTACTGATCCTCATCGTATTTCTCATTGTCAGATACCTGCTGCGTCAGAAGAAGGCGGGAAAGAACTCCTGCGGCGCCGGCTGTGCCCACTGTGCCATGCACGGTGAGTGCCACGGCACCCACGCGAAATAACCGCGCAAGACCTCCGGCGAGAGCCGGAGGTCTTGGCACTTTCAAATCTGGAGGTACTATTATGATCGAAACCATTCTGAAAATCGACGGCATGGCCTGCGGCATGTGCGAGAGCCATATCAACGACGTGGTGCGCCGCACCTGCAGCGTGAAGAAGGTCACGTCCTCCCACAGCAAGGGCGAGACGGTGATCCTGTCGGAGCAGCCGCTGGACGAGGCCGCGCTGGCGGCGGCCATCAAGGCCACCGGTTACGAGGTGAAGGGCAGCGAGTCCCACCCCTACGAGAAAAAGGGGCTGTTCGGGGCTTTCAAGCGGTAACGCGCACTTGCGCCGTGCCCGCAGACCTGCTATAATCACAACAGAACGACAAAAGACCCCCGTGCCGCAAAGCGGTACGGGGGTCTGCCGGGATACAGGAGGGGCCGCGATATGAAAATGACGGTGCTGTTCGGAAGTCCGCGGGGTGCGGAGAGCAATACAGGGGCGCTTTTGGCCCCGGCGCTGGAGGTCTGGCGTCAGGCGGGGCACGAGACGGAGGTGTATGTCCTGTACGACCTGCGTATTGAGGGATGCCGGGCCTGCCGGTGCTGCCAGACAGACTGGGAGCACCCGGCCTGCGTCATCGACGACGATATGCAGCCCATCTTCCGCAGCATACTGGAAAGCGATGTAGTGCTGCTGGCTACGCCTATCTACTCCTGGTACTGCACCGCACCGGTGAAGGCGGCACTGGACCGGTTGGTGTACGCCATGGACAAATACTACGGCCAGAGAAAGGGACCGTCGCTGCTGGCGGGGAAGGCCATGGCGGCGGTGCTCACCTGCGGCTACCGGCCGGAAAGGGGCGCCGATCTCTTTACAGAGGGGATGCGGCGCTGGTGCCGTCACACGGCCATGACGTGGCTGGGAGCGCTGGAGGAGCGGCACATGGGCTACGGTACGGTGTTCATGGACGGGGAGAAGGCGGCGCACGCCGCGGCGTTTGCCGGTGAGCTTATGGCGCGGCTGACAGGCGCTTCTGAAGAAGCGGCGCCAGCGCGGCCGTAACGGCGATCTTCAGCATGTCCCCCGGCAGGAACGGCAGCATACCGGCCCAGAGGATGGCGGTGAGGTCCATGGCCTTGCCCATATAGCGGTTCAGGATCACCGCCATATAGGGCAGTCCCACGGCGTACAGCACAGCAAGGCCCGCAAAGCACGCCAGCGCCGTCCGCAGGGGGTGAGGTGCGCGGCGGGCCGTTATGAGACCAATGACCCATGCCGAGGGGATAAGGCCCAGGAGGAAGCCGCAGGTGGGCTGCAGTAGGTAGGACAGCCCGCCGCCCTGGGTGAAGATGGGCAGGCCCATAAGGCCCAGCGCCACGTAGACCGCCTGACTGGCCGCACCATAGGCGGGACCCAGCAGGCAGCCGGCCATAGCGGTGCAGAGGAATTGCAGCGTGATGGAGGAGTACCCCAGCGGGATGCGGATGAAGGCACCGGCGGCGGTGAGCGCCGCAAACAGCGCGGTACGGGTGAGGAGACGGGTGTTCATGGCGGCGTGTCCTTTCGCGTTTTTTCCATTGTACTCCGCCGCCGCGCAGCCGTGCAATAGACAGGAACCATAAAAAAGCCGTCCGTGAGGGCGGCTTTTTCGCCGTGGTGACAGGTGGGGGCTTGCGGTCCTGCCGGGGATATAGTAGAATCGAAGGAGAAACACGGGGAGCAGCCCGGGGTGAACAGGAGGGACGGCTATGGAGACGGCACGGTGCAAGGCCTTTGTGGCGGCGGCGGAGACAGGCAGCTTTTCCAAGGCGGCGGAGGCGCTGAGCTATACGCCCTCCGGCGTGAACCAGCTGGTGACGGCGCTGGAGAAGGAGTTCGGGTTCCCGTTGTTCCGGCGGAACACCAAGGGCGTGGCGCTGACGGAAAACGGCGAGTTGCTACTGCCGGTGATCCGCAAGTTCCTGCGGCAGGAGGACCGCATCTTCGAGCTGTCGGCGGAGATGAACGGCCTGCTCATCGGCAGCGTCAACATCGCGGCCTACTCCAGCATTGCCACCCACTGGCTGCCGGCGGTGATCGGCGCGTTCCAGCGGGACTATCCCCAGATCCACATCAACCTGCTGGAGGGTATCTGGCAGGAGGTATCCCAGTGGCTGGACGACCGGGTGGCGGACATCGGGTTCCTCAGCTATCAGGAGAATATGCCCTACGAGTGGATCCCCCTGGCGGAGGACCCCATGCTGGCGCTGCTGCCCCGGGATCACCCGCTGGCCGGTGCGGGGGCCTATCCGCTGGCCAACTGCGCCACGGATCGGTTTATCATGCCCGCCAGGGGCTGTGACGATGACGTGACGGCGCTGTTCCATCGGACGGGCATCGTGCCCAACGTGCAGTTCACCACCATCGAGAGCTTTTCCGCCATGTCCATGGTGGAGCAGGGGCTGGGGATGAGCGTGATGAACAAGCTCATCACGGAGAAGCGGGTCTGCGACATTGCCATGCTGCCGGTGGATCCGCCGGCGTCCATCACGCTGGGCATCGCGCTGCACTCCCGGGCCGACCTGTCCCCGGCGGTGCGGATGTTCCTGAAATACGCCGTGCGGATGTTGACAAAGCATGAAAAGCATTAAAAAAACAAGGCGCTGCCCGCGGGTAGCAGCGCATAAGACAGGTTTATAAGGTTTAGAGAGAACAGCGTGGCGGAAGTCACGCTGTTCTGCTTTTTGATGCGTGAGTGAGCATTTCGGCAATGATGCTCTCTGGCAGGAAACCAATGCAGGCAAGGCTGATATGCACATCCTGCACTCGCTGCCCGCTGCTCTTATCCGGCGCGGAAACATAGACCCTGTTCACAAGATCATGCAGCACAGCGGGCGTCAGTTCCTGCAAGTTGGGATATTTTTTCGCCCGGAGGATGAACTGTTCAATGCTGTCGGCTTCTTTCTCCTGCTGGGTAATCGCCTGCTCCAAAAGCTGCATTTTCTCCGTCAGCTCTGTTTGCTCATTTTCATAGTCGGCGGACAGCTTTTCAAATCGGCTATCATTGATTTTGCCGGAGATATTGTCCTCATAGAGCCGTTTGAACAGACGGTCAAGCTCTTCCATCCTGCGCTGTGCCTGCGTAAGCTGTCTGCGCTTTGCGGCGAGTTCTTTCTTGAAGTCCTCCTTGCGCTTTGCACCCAACTTATCCCGGAACAGATCCTCGCAATCGGAGATATACCAAAGCAGGATTTGCAGAAATTTCAGCACGCCCTTTTCCAGAACAACCGCACGGATGAAGTGCGTTCCGCACACGTCTTTTCCCTTCTTGCGAGAGGTAGAGCAGACGAAATGATCCTGTCGTTCTTCAAAGTTCCGCGAGGTGCAGTAGTACATTTTTTCTCCGCAATCGGCACAGTAGGCAACGCCGGAAAAGAGGTTGCTCTTGCCCGTTCTTGCCGGTCTGCGTTTGTTGCGGCGCAGCTCCTGTACCCGCTGAAAGGTGTCCTCATCCACAATGGCTTCGTGGGTGTTGCGGAATATCTTCCATTGCTCCGGTGGATTCTCGATGGTCTTCTTGATTTTGTAGGACTGCCGGTGCGTTTTGAAGTTCACGGTATGCCCGCAATACTCCATCCGTTCCAGAATTGCGGCAACGGTACTGCCGTTCCAGTTGTATGGATTCTCCGGCAAAGTGCAGCGGACTTTTCGTTTTTGCCTGTCCTGATAAACGGTGGGTGTCAACACATGATCCTCTTTCAGCATCCGGGCAATCTGCGTCGGACCGTTCCCGTCCATGCAGAGGGAAAAGATGCGCTTGACCACCTGTGCCGCTTCCGGATCGACGAGCCAATGCTCTGAATTATCCGGGTCTTTGACATAGCCATACGGCGGAATTGTCGTCAGGTGTTCGCCGGATTCTCCCTTGAGCCGGAGTGAGGTACGCACTTTCTTGCTGCCGTCCCGAACGTAGTATTCGTTGATAATATTGACGAACGGAACGAACTCATTGTCTTGCTGGTTGGCACTGTCCACACCACTATTGATGGCAATGAACCGCACGTTATTCTGTGGGAATGTGATCTCGGTATACATCCCAACTTCCAAATAATTTCGACCGATGCGGCTCATGTCCTTCGTGATGATCGTACCGATCTTTCCGTCTTCCACCAGCGCCATCATGCGCTGCCAATCCGGTCTTTGAAAGTTCGCACCCGTGTAACCGTCATCCACAAAGAACTCCGTATTGCGGAAGCTGTGTTCCTTTGCATATCGGCTGAGATAGGCTTTTTGATTCACAATGCTGTTACTGTCGCCCTGTGATTCATCGTCACGGGAAAGGCGGCAATACAGCGCGGTAATTTTGTCAGACTGCTTCATAGTAGATTCCTCCATCATCTGAGGACAGTCTGCCAAGACAAGGTTGCTGTTGGTCACGATCACACGCTCCCTTCGGAGTCGATCAGCTTCACCGCCTTTTCGGGAAAGGTGTGCGTTCCGTCAAAACTGGCAGTAAAGCGGTAGATGGTGTTTCCTTCTTTCAGGCGCACCGTGATCTGCGGTAACTCCTGCCAGAGAGGAACGGGGGCACTGCGGCTGCCGTCCGATTCCACTTGGACGTTACGTTTCTTGTTATCCATTTGCACCTTCCTTTTCATTCAGATTTCCGAGCAGCGCCGCATGAATCTCCCGGAGCAAAGTGCGTGATATGACCTATTGTTATTCAGTATATCACGACAATTTCCGGGATTCCATTGGGCAATGTACCGGGATTCACAGGAGAATTACAGGCAGTTCGCCGGGTCGCACAGCCGTCCGTGCCTGTCAAGAAATCGGCTTTGCCTCGCTGCGCGTCCTTGACAGGCTCGTTCGCCTTTGCAAGCCGGTAATCAAGGCGGCGATGCCGCCATTTGCCAATGAAAATCAGCTGCGCTCCAAGACTTTTTTAATCTCTTGGCCTAATTATAACAAGAACAAACGTTCGAGTCAATGCGATTATGAGAGGAAGAGCAAGCACAGCAAGTGTAGCTACACTTGCGAAAAACGGCGTGGGTTGACCGGGATTTTCTTGCAGTACAGCAAGCAAATCCGGTGAGTACCCACACCGAAAAACAGAGCGTTCCGGCTGACCGCTGAAACGCCCTGTTTTCATTTTTGGGATAGTCCCAAGCCCTTAGAGAAGAGCACTTGAAATGATTTACCCATTGTGAAACCGGTTTTGTTTTGCTACAATGAATTTAAATAATGATTGCGCAGAGGTGAGTATCATGCCCCTTATCATTGTTCGCAATGACATCACGAAAATGAGCGTGGACGCCATCGTCAACACGGCGAAGGAATCCCTGCTGGGCGGAGGCGGCGTGGATGGCTGCATCCACCGCGCGGCGGGACCGGAGCTGCTCCAAGAGTGCCGGACGCTGGGCGGCTGCCGGACCGGCGAGGCCAAGCTCACCGGCGCGTACCGTCTGCCGTGCAAATATGTGATCCACACAGTCGGCCCCGTGTGGAACGGCGGTAAGTACGGCGAGCGGGAACAACTCGCCTCCTGCTATCGCACCAGCCTTGCGCTGGTGAAGAAGCACGGCTGCGAAACGGTCGCCTTTCCGCTGATCTCCTCCGGCGTTTTTGGCTATCCAAAGGATCAGGCGCTCCGGGTGGCGGTGGACACCATCAGCGAATTCCTCGCAGAAAACGACATGACGGTGTACATCGTCATTTTCGACCGCGCGGCGTACCAGATCGGCAATAAGCTTTTCGCGGACATCGCCGCCTACATCGACGACCACTATGTGGATGCCCACACCGACTCCCGCCGGGAGCGGATGCGCCGGATGGGCGTCGTCGAAAGCCGGATGCTGACCGCCTACGAGGACGTGTCCATGGCGGCCTCCGGGCTGGACGAGGCGCTTGCGCATCTGGATGCCGGATTTTCGGAGACGCTGTTGAAGCTCATCGACCACAGCGGCAAAAAGGACGCCGAGGTCTACAAGAAGGCCAACGTGGATCGCAAGCTGTTCTCGAAAATCCGCAATAACCCGGACTATAAGCCCTCCAAGTCCACGGCCATTGCCTTTGCCATCGCGCTGGAGCTGAGCCTGCCGGAGACCCGCGACCTCATTGCCCGCGCGGGCTACGCCCTGAGCCCCAGCAGCAAGTTTGATGTCATCATCGAGTATTTCATCATGCAGCGGGATTACGACATTTTCAAGATCAACGAAGCGCTGTTCGCGTTTGACCAGAGTTTGCTGGGGGCGTGAGAGTTGCGGCTAAGATATGATTCGCAAAAATAACAAGCTCTCTTGTGAAATCACGAAAGCGAGGGACCGAGATGAACGAAATTGAGACAGCAAGAAAGAACGAGCTCCTGAAAGCAATGTCTGCAACAGAGCTTGCGCCGCTAGAAGTCAAAAATGAAATCAGCGTGCAGACATATAGCAAAATACCCTTGTCGAGGCTGACGGCACTTGGAACGGGGTTTGAACCTGTTGTATCCGCCATACAGCAGGTAACGAGCCACGGACAAGCCACGAGCGGATTTTATAAAGTGACCATTCCCAAAGGCACGTATCTCGCTCAGTTCAAGGAGAGGTCAGGCTTTCTCGGGACAGCTGTCGGGGAGCACGGAATAGTAGGACAGGCACAGCTGAATCCATTGCTGTGTGACCCCACCACGCTCCTTGCAGCTGCGGCACTTGCCAACATAGATAAGAAACTGGACGCTATTCAAGAAGTGCAGCAGGAAATGCTGGATTTCCTTGTGCAGAAAGAAAAATCCGCATTGAAAGCAGATTTGAACTTTCTGATGGACATCCAAAACAACTACAAGTACAACTGGAACAGCGAAAAGTACAAGGCTGCCAACCACGCAAAGGTTTTGGACATACGCCAAGAAGCTGCTCGTCAAATTGACTTCTATCAAGAGCAGATCAAAAAGCAATTGGGCAAGAAAGCACTGCTCCATAGTGATCATGATGTTCAGAAAATGCTTGAAAAAGTTCAAGGTGAGTTTAAAGAATACCAGTTGGCTCTCTACATCTATGGTTTCGCCTATTTCCTCGAGGTTGTACTACAAGAGAACTACGAGAAAGCATATCTATCCGCTATTGCAAAGAGAATAGATGAAATGGCCTTCCAATACAGAGAGTTTTATTCGCTGGCATATTCTCAAATCGAGAATCTGTCGAAATCCTCTCTCCAAGCGCATCTGTTTGGCGGTCTGTCTGCAATAAACAAGGGAGCTGGAACGGCGATTGCCAAGATACCGGGTATCAACAAGTCGCAGATAGATGAAACCTTGATCGAAGCCGGTGAAAGAATAGGCGCTTACAAAAATCGCCGAGTGCAGACCACCATGCAGCAACTTTTAGAGAGACAAAGCAGCTGCGTTCGCCCGTTTATTGATAATATCAATGCCGTCAACCGCCTCTATAATGAGCCGGTTACGCTGATATTCAATCATGACACGCTATATTTGGGGTCAACTCCGGATCAAACATAAATGTCGCCCCACAGGCGACCAAACCCTCCTTCGGCTGCGCTACAATGTGAGCGCAGTCAAAACAAGGAGGGTTTTCATTATGACAGAATTGGTTTTCATCATGGATCGCAGCGGCTCCATGGCGGGGCTAGAGGCGGACACCATCGGCGGCTTCAACTCCATGATCGCGAGGCAAAAACAGGAGGCAGGCGAGGCGCTGGTCTCCACCGTGCTGTTTGACAATGAGAGCGTGGTCATCCACGACCGCTTACCGCTGGAGAAGGTGCCGCCCATGACCGAGAGAGAGTATTACACTCGTGGCTGCACGGCACTGTTAGATGCCGTGGGCAGTACCATCCGTCACATTGCAGGCATCCACAAGTACGCCCGCCGGGAGGATGTGCCGGAGAAGACGATGTTCATCATCACCACCGACGGCTACGAAAACGCCAGCCGCAGCTACGATTACGAGACGGTGCGGCGCATGATCGAGCACGAAAAAGAGAAGTACGGCTGGGAGTTTTTGCTCTTGGGCGCAAATATCGATGCGACAAGGGAAGCGGCACGCTTCGGCATCGGCGCAGACCGGGCGGTGAACTACAAGTGCGACGAGGCGGGCACGGCGCTCAATTACGAGGTCATCAGCGAAGCTGTGTGCAGCGTCCGAGCGGCACGACCGCTAAGCGCCGACTGGAAGCAGCGCATTGACGAGGATGTGAAGAAAAGAGGGAGGTGAGCGTATGTACGGCGCGATTTTGGGCGACATCGTGGGCAGCCCCTACGAGTTCGATTTCAACAACTACAAGGCAAAGGATTTTCCGCTGTTCAGCCGCCGTTCCGACTTCACCGACGATACGGTGATGACGCTGGCCGTGGCGAAAGCGCTGCTGGATACCCGTGGGCAGGATGATGCCGCCATCAAGGCGGCGTTGGTGCAGCAGATGCAGCGGCTGGGTCGTGCCTACCCAGACATGGGCTATGGTGTGCGCTTTGGCAGCTGGCTGAGCAGGAAGGATCCGCAGCCGTACCATAGCTATGGCAACGGCAGCGCCATGCGGGTGTCGTCTGCTGCATGGCTGGCGAAGGACATGGCGGAATCGCTGCATCTGGCGCAGCTTACCGCCGAGGTGACGCACGACCACCCAGAGGGCATCAAGGGCGCACAGGCCACCGCAGGGGCGATGTTCCTTGCACGCACCGGCCACGGCAAGGCGGAGATAAAGGCGTGTGTTGAGCGCAAGTTCGGCTACGATCTCAGCCGCACCTGCGACGAAATTCGCCCGGATTACCGGCATGTCGAGAGCTGCCAAGAGACCGTGCCGCAGGCAATCACCGCGTTTTTGGAGAGCCGCGATTTTGAGGATGCCCTGCGCACGGCGGTATCCCTCGGCGGCGACAGCGACACGCTGGCCGCCATCACCGGCAGTATCGCCGAGGCCTTCTACGGCGTTCCCGAAAATTTAAAGCAGCAAGCTCTCCGCAGCCTTCCCACAGACTTGACAGAGATTTTGCTCGAATGGGAAGCAACTGTGAATTGACGCTTGGAGTATAAAAAGAGCTTTGCAAGATGCAAAGCTCTTTTGATGTGTTTGTACCCTCGATTCGATACAAGATACCCGTTTATAACGGTAGGTCCAGCCCTAGTTTCCTGTAGCGGTATCGTAATATTGTTGTTTAGGCAGAATTATCCGTGGAAAGCGGCGACTACCGCATCTTTAAACTTCTTCAGCAGACCGCGATTAGCAAGTTCTTCTTCCACCATTGCCTTGTACTTTTTATAGACATATTCTTCAATGTCTTTTTCGGTCATACAGTCAAGCAGCATTACGCTGCCAAGTTTAGACAACAGTTTCGCAATTTCTGCAAAGTGCTTGGTGTTTTCCTCCATCTGAGGGTACTCTGCCATTACGCGCTTTTCCGCCTTCAGTGTGCCAAGAACGATTATTTTCTCACTGGAGAAAGAACGCCAGGTCAGTTCCCTGAAGCGGAGAGGATACTGCCCATCCAAGCAGATCCCGGAAAACACGCTCATTTCCATCACTGAGGAAGTTCTGGGCAGCACGGATACCCTTTACGATAAAATAACGGCAATCAGAGCGGAGAAAGACAACGCCTTGGTATTCTGCTTCAAAGATGGTTCGGAAACCGTTAAACGGTGGCAAGACCGTTCCAGGGCAGAAAGCTGGACGGAGGAAATGAAAGAGGCCGCACGGCAGAAAGCACTTGAGAGGAGCAAACATAATGGCTAAGAACATTACGGTCATCCCTGCCACATTGGACCGGCACACAGGGATATCTTCCGATATGCATTACAAACGGAGAGTTGCGGGATACGCCCGTGTATCTACTGATAGTGAGGAACAGCTTACAAGCTACGAGGCACAGGTGGATTATTACACGCAGTACATCAAGGCGAATCCCGAGTGGCAGTTTGTTGCCGTATATACGGACGAAGGCATATCCGCGACCAACACCAAACACCGGGACGGATTCAACCGCATGGTGCAGGATGCTCTTGATGGGAAGATCGACCTCATCGTCACCAAATCTGTCAGCCGCTTTGCCCGAAACACGGTGGACAGCCTCACTACCGTCCGAAAGCTGAAAGAAAAAGGTGTGGAGGTCTATTTCCAAAAGGAAAACATCTACACCCTGGACTCCAAGGGTGAATTGCTGATCACCATCATGTCCAGCCTTGCCCAGGAGGAGAGTCGGAGCATCTCCGAAAATGTGACCTGGGGACAGCGGAAACGCTTTGCTGACGGAAAGGTAAGTATGCCGTACCGCCATTTCCTTGGATACCGCAAGGGCGCGGACGGTCTGCCGGAGATCGTGCCGGAGGAGGCCGAGTTGGTGCGGCGGATATATAGGATGTTCATGCAAGGCAAAACCCCACACGCTATTGGTAAGATTCTGACAGCAGAAGGTATCCCTACTCCGGCGGGCAAAACAAAATGGCAGTCCTCCACCATTGAGAGCATCCTGCAAAACGAAAAATACCGTGGCGATGCCCGGCTGCAGAAGAAATTCACGGTGGACTTTCTACAGAAAAAGATGAAGGTCAATGAGGGTGAAGTTCCACAGTATTATGTGGAGAACAGCCATCCTGCTATCATTGACCCGGAGGAGTGGGATTTGGTACAAGCTGAATTCTCCAGGCGAAAGGCCCTGGGTAATCGGTACAGTGCCGCAAGCGTATTCTCTTCCATGATTTTCTGTGGCGACTGCGGTTCGGTGTACGGCTCAAAGGTATGGCACTCCACAGACAAATACCGCTGCATCATCTGGCAGTGCAATAACAAATTCAAAGGCGAACACCATTGTACCACACCACATCTGTACGAAAAGGACATCAAGGCATTGTTCCTCCGGGCATTCGGAAAGCTGATGGCTGACCGAGAGCATATTCTGGAGGACATCCAATTGGTGCAAGCCGCTCTGTGTGACTGCACGGAATTGGACACGCAGCAAGCTGCCTTGGTAGAGGAGATGGAGATCGTAGGGGAACTGATTCGTCAGTGCATTGAGGAAAATACCATCAAGGTGCAGAACCAGGCAGAATACATGGAGCGGTATGAACGTCACACCTGCCGTTATGAAAAAATGAAGAAGCGGTACGAAGCCATTGAAGTGGAACGGCAGCGCCGGAAGGAGCAGAACGACCGCATCAGCGCTTTTTCTGCGATGCTGGCAGGACAGTCGGAGATGCCCATTGAATTCAATGATGACCTTTGGTTGGCGGCAGTCGATCATGCCACGGTCAATGCGGATGAAACGGTGACCTTTACCTTCAAAAGCGGAATTGAGATAACGGAACAGATGTAAAAAGGCTCGGAGCGTGGGTTATCTCCCAAGTTCCGAGCCTTGCTCTCTATGTTTTGATATGCACCTACGGACAGAATAATCCAACGATACCGGGTTCTTTACAACGTAAAACGGACTGTTTTCTGTAGTCAAAAGTCCAACGATAGCAATGAATTTCCCGCTTCGGAGGTCGGTAGATGAATGGGTGCATTTCCGAATGAAAAAGCCTTGATATGACAGTGGTTTCCCGCATAAAAATAACGAACCGACAGTCGATAATTGTATCAACTGTCGGTTCAGTTATGGTCCGAGTGGAGGGACTTGAACCCCCGGCATCCTGCTCCCAAAGCAGGCGCGCTACCAACTGCGCTACACCCGGATATGGTGCGCCTTACGCTTTCTTGGCGGTCGGCTTTACGATTATAACCCAAAACTGGGAGGTGCGCAAGAGTATATTACCGCAAAACTACCTTTTAAATTTGAAATGTTGGCAAAAAATGTGGCGTGTTTTGAAGCGTGCAAAAAAGTCACAAGACTTTTTTGACACGCTGAAGCGGCGGCACATCGTGTGCCGCCGATTTTCTTATTCAAGCAGCTTGGCAAATCCGCCGAGTATATTGTCGTTTATGTCGCCGGTGAGGGCATTGTTATAATTACAAATAAAAGTTCCGGCGATGAGGATCATCATGCACTCGGCTTCCTTTTTGCCGACCTCGGGGCCGTATATGCGCTGAAGACAGGCCTCCATGACCTGCCGCCACTCCCGAAACTCGCCCATGACGAGCTCCTCGACCCGCTTATTATAATGCGCAAGCACATAGGTCTGCGTTGTGGCATTCGGGCGCTCCTCGCCGACACGGCCGTTGGCGACATAGCTCATGAAAGCGTTCATATACGCCAAATTCGACTCGTAATCGGCACGGTCGTGCTCGGAAAACCACTGCTTGCACTTTTCGCTCATGAACTCACGGGTGTAGCGCACATAGCTTATTATAAGCTCCTCCTTGTTGCCGAAATAGTTGAGCAGCTTGGGGTGCGACATGCCGGCCTCGGCGGCGATATCACGCAGCGAGACATTCATGAGCGGCTTTTTATCGATACACCGCTGGAACGCCATGAGGATATCATGGCGCACGGCGTCTTTATCAACGATCAGGGGCATATGAAAACCTACCTTTGCACAGTGTCATCCGTCAGCGTCATGACCACATGCTGACACAGCAGCAGCCCTGCGCTTGCCGGCACCCACACGAGCGAGCCGGGCACGCTGCGGCGACCGGGAGGCGGCGCTTCAAGCTGCTCGGGCTGCATGGGCTCCTCGGGCGAGAACACGACATCGAGATGCTCAATGCCGACATTTCGCAGCTCCCGCCGCACGACCCTTGCCAGCCGGCAATTGGTCGTCTTTTTGATATCGCACAGCATGAGCTTCTGTGCATCGCACTTGTTGCCGGTGCCGAGGGCGGATACGATGGGGATGCCGCGCTCCTTGGCGGTGCGGACAAGGTCGACCTTACATGAGACGAGGTCGATGCAGTCTACAATGAAGTCATAATCTGCGAAAAACTCGTCCCGGTGCTCGGCGTCGTAGTGACCGCACACGGCGGTGACTTCAAGCTCGGGATTGATATCCAAAAGGCGGTTTTTCATGACCTCGGCCTTGCCCATGCCGACGGTCGATTCCAGTGCGCACAGCTGGCGGTTTATGTTGCTGCGCCCGACGGTGTCACGGTCAATGAGCGTGAGCCTGCCTACACCGCTTCTGGCCAGCGCTTCTGCGCACCACGAGCCTACGCCGCCGAGACCGAACACGGCGACATGGCTGCTTTTTAATTTTTCCATTGCCGCTTCACCGAGCAGCATACGGGCTCTTAAAGTTCTTTCATTCATAATGCTCTAAAAAAGACCGCCGTTTTCAGGGCGAACACAGACAAGGAGAAACCGGCTTTGACCGGCTCTTTTCCACCCATACTTCACAAAAATTTCCGGTAATACACAAAGTATTGCCGGAAATTTGTTGTTTTGTCTGAACGAAAAATACTTCGGTCAAAACTGCTGCGCACCCTGTAAAAGTGCGTCTGTCCATAAGGCGGAAAGTCTGTTTTTACAGGGCATATTATCCCAATCTGAATTCGCCCTTTGCGGCCCGAAGTTTAATTTTCTTATCTGCCGATATACCTTGCACCGAAGGAGGTGGAGACCTTTGCGTCCTTGGTCACGACGCCGAGCTTTTCCTCCTGCCACTTCTCAAGTGCTTCGCTGCGAAGAAGATTCTGCGCAATATAATCACAAAGGTTCATATCGCCGCTCTCGTCGGTCTTGTGCTTGTTGTTGTCACGGGACTTGAACTGGACGATGTAAGCGCCGGTGCTGCCCTTGATGACGGTGACATCACCTTTTTTGCGCTCGGAGCTTTGCAGCCACTGTGCGATATCTGCTTCAATACTGCTGCCGGAGACATCCTTCTGGTTGCTGAGCTTTGCGTCCTTGACGGTTTTCTTCACGGCCTTTTCGAGGCTGAGCTTATCCTTGTCCATCGAGTCCTTGATCGTGTTTGCGGTCTCCATAGCCTTGCTCAGAGCCGCATCGGTGGGGGCGGCGGCAGTGCCGTCTTCATTCTTCTCGGTTGCGGCTTCGACGAGGTAGAAGTCGTAGGTAAACTTGTCGTAATCGTCCTTGACGCTTGCGTACTTTTTGGAAAGCTCGGAAGCGGTGAAGCTGTATGAATCGGCAATCGACTGCTGAGCCTTGGTGGCCAGCTGCTGAAGCTCCATGACCTCACGCACGACTGCACTGTTGCAGCCGCGGCCGTAGTTGGCGGCGATGAGCTTATCGGAATTGGCATAGCCGTATTCCTTGGCGTTTTCAAAGGTCTTCATCTGCTCGTCGATGGATGCGTTATCGTCCTTGTCAAGGCTGATGTCGTTAGCCTTGGCATAAGCCTCAAGTGCCGAAAGCTGCTTGAGGAAGGACTTGGTGCTGTCCATGAAATAGTCGTCCCAGGTGTAATCCTCGCCCTTGTCGCCGGACATGGTACACTTCTGCTCGTCAAGAGGCTTGGAGGTGTCCAGACCGATCAGCGAAGCATAGTCGCCGTAGCTGTTGATTATATTCATGTACTGCATATTATAAACATAGTTGCATTCGGCAACGGAGAAGCTGCGGCTGCCTGCCTTGACGCCGAGCTCTTCGCTTGCGTTGTAGTTAACGGTCATGCCGGTAAGGTTTCTGTAAAAGGCACCGGTGTTGAGATAGATGACAAAGGCGAAGAAGACGACGATAAGGATACCGATGATGGTCCATTTGATCTTCTCCTTTTTCTTTTTCTGAGCCTCCTTCTGAGAAGAGAGGGTCTTTCTGTCACTGCCGACATAACGGTCGGTCTGACGGGATGATCTTTCGGTCGATGCGCTCATAGACTAATCTTCCTTTTCTAATTTTCTAAGCACAAAACTTGATTTTACCATTATAGCGCAATCGCACGCAGGTTTCAACTGCTATTTTGCGACGGTGCTTGAACAAAATGCGGACGCATGCTATAATCCTAACCGAACGGAGGGCGGCAAGTGAAAAAACGATGGAAGAAAACGGCTGCGGCTGTCTTTATGATCATTGCGCTGGTTTGCCTTGCAGGCGTTTTTCTCATACGGGATAGCGCCGAAAATTTGGAGCTTACGCGTTATACTGCGGAGAACGCCGGACTGCCGGAGAGCTTTGCCGGCTTTAAGATAGTGCAGCTGTCGGATTTCCACGGTGCTGAATTTGTTGACGATATAGTCAGGCTCGTTAAAGCCGAAAAGCCGGATATCATCGCCCTTACCGGCGATTTCATCACCGATGGCGGCGATTTGCCGGCGGTGCGTGAGCTGGCGCAGCGGCTTACGGATATCTGCGATGTGTATTTTGTCAGCGGCAACCACGATTTTGCGTCGGGCAAGATCGACGAGCTCAGTGACATTTTGAAAGCCTGCGGCGTAAAATATCTCAGGAACGAGTATGTGGTGCTGGAGCGCCGCGGCGAGCGCATCGTGCTTGCCGGTGTTGAGGATCCCAACAGCTGGGCGGATCTCGAACCGCCGGAAGAATTTATCGGGCGGCTGCGGGCGGAGTTTCCCGACGACTATGTCGTCCTGCTTGGCCACCGCAACTACTGGATGGAAAAGTACCCGGAGCTTCCGGTACAGCTTATCCTCTGCGGTCACTCCCATGGCGGCATCGTGCGTATACCCGGTATCGGAGGACTTCTGGGCACAGATAGGACTCTCTTTCCCGACTACGAAGCAGGAAAGTATGATAACGGCCGCTACACGATGATAGTCTCCCGAGGCATCGGAAATTCCGTTGCGCTGCCGAGATTTTTTAACCGACCCGAGATAGTCGGCGTAGTTTTGAAAAATTAACAGTCATGTTTTTCGCCTGTCGTACATATAATGAATGTATGCACTGCCATCGACTGACAGGGGAATGCACGCCTGACAGCGCCCCTTTCAGCGCCTTCCACCCTTTTTTGCCTTGGGGGGTTACGACCCGCCTTCACCAAAAAAGAACGAAAATCAGCCTGCCAAAACCGTGTATTTCCCTATCAGTCGAGGGCAAAAAGTTTGAGGTGAATTATATGGAAACGGATATTGACGACATGATCTTCGGCGACTGCGACCCGGGACCGAGTGACAGATAAAAACCGAGAACTTAAAAAAGTTCTCGGTTTTTTATTTTTCATCATATGTGCGCTCTGAGATTATGTATCTCGGTCTGCCTTTCGTTTCGAGGTATATCTTGCCGATGTATTCGCCGATTATGCCAAGGCAGATCAGCTGCACGCCGCCGACAAAGCAGACGATGCAGGTCGTGCTTGCCCAGCCTGCGACCGTTTCGCCGCACAGCGCCGAGACTATGGCCCAGATAACGCCGACAAAGCTTAAAAGCGCAACGAATACGCCGAACGAGGTGATGAGCCGCAGGGGCTTGACGGACAGGCTCGTTATGCCGTCGGCGGCAAGGGAGAGCATTTTTTTGAGCGGGTACTTGCTCTTTCCGGCAAGGCGCTCGGCTCTTGCGTATTCAACGCAGGTGCTCTTGAATCCAACGAGCGGCACCATGCCGCGCAGAAAGAGGTTTACCTCCTTGAAATTCGCAAGCTCCCTGAGCACCCTTGCCGACAGCAGACGGTAGTCTGCGTGGTTGTACACGACCTCGGCACCCATCTTCTCAAGCAGCTTATAAAAGCCCTGCGCCGTGGTGCGCTTAAAAAAGCTGTCGGTCTCACGGGACGAGCGCACGCCGTAGACGACATCACAGCCGTCGAGATACGCTGCGACCATCTTGTCCATTGCGTCAATGTCGTCCTGCCCGTCGCAGTCGATGGAGATGCTTATATCGCAGCGATCCCTGGCTTCCATCAGCCCTGCCAGCAGGGCGTTCTGGTGCCCGCGGTTGCGGCTTTGGCTGATGCCGATATAGTGCTCGTTTTCCTCGGAAAGCGCTCTTATAAGCTCCCATGTGCCGTCTGACGAGCCGTCATTTACGAACATGATTCGGCTGTCATCGGATATGAGCCCGTCATCGCATAGCTGCGTGAGCTTTTTTAAGAACATCGGCGCCGTTATCGGCAGCACCTCCTGCTCGTTATAGCAGGGGATGACGATATACAGTACAGGCTTTTGCACCGAAATACCTCCGTTTCGTCCGTCAAAGGGCGTATATCTCAAAAATTCCGATGGCGGTCACACGCTCCGTGTCGTCATAGACCTTGGTCTCGATGACCGACACCGTTCGACCCTTTTTGACCATCCTGCCCTCGGCACGAAGCACCGTGCCTCTTGACGGGCGCAGAAAATGCATATTGCTGTTGAGCGTAACGCCCGGGTGATCCTCTCGGGTCACGAGAACGCCCGCCGCGACATCGCACAGCGAGTACACAAAGCCGCCGTGTGCCATCTCAAAGGGGTTCGATGTCTTATCACTGAGCTTGCCGATAACGATGCAGTGCTCGTCGTCGAAATCGACTACCTCAATGCCGTTGTGAATATTAAAGCCGCTTAATCTGTTTGCTTGTTCAAGGTATTTTTGCTTATCCATGCTATTCCTCTGAAAACGAAAACTCACAGATAAGTATAGCTTAATTTTCACCTTTCGTCAAAATTATTTTTTCGCCGCTAAGCTCCGCCGACACCCTGTCGCCCCTGCCGAGTCTGCCGTCGAGCAGCATTTCGGCGGCGCTGTCCTCGATGAGACTCTGTATCGTGCGCCGCAGCGGCCTTGCGCCGAACTTTTCGTCATAGCCCTTATCGGCAAGCGCATCGATGACGCTCTCGGGAACGGATAGATCCATGCCCAGCTCCTCAAAGCGCCCTGCGACGGTGCAGATCATGCGTTCGGTGATGCTGCGTATCTCGGGGCGGGTGAGCCGGTGGAAAATTATCGTGTCGTCGATGCGGTTCAAAAACTCGGGCTTGAAGGTCCGGCGCAGCTCCTCGTTGACACGCTCTTTGAGCTCCGAGTCCGCCGCCTGCTGCCCCTCGGCCTGCGAAAAGCCCAGCTTCCGCCGACCCTCGGTCATCGCCTTTGCGCCGATATTCGAGGTCATGACGATTATCGTGTTGCGAAAGTCTATCTTCCGCCCGCCGGAATCTGTCAAATGCCCGTCGTCCATTATCTGAAGCAGAATGCCCCACACATCCTCGTGCGCCTTTTCAATCTCGTCAAACAGCACCACCGACCACGGCCTGCGCCGCACCTTCTCGGTCAGCTGGCCGCCGTCCTCGTAGCCGACATAGCCCGGAGGCGAGCCGATGAGCTTGCTCACGGCGTGCTTTTCCATGTACTCGGACATATCAAGGCGTATCATGGCATCCGCTTCGCCGTACACTGCCTCGGCCAGCGCACGGCAAAGCTCCGTTTTGCCCACACCCGTGGGGCCTAAAAACAAAAAGCTTCCTATCGGCCTGTTGGGGTCGGATAGCCCCACTCTGCCGCGGCGGATGGCTCGTGCTACCGCCGACACGGCCTCGCTCTGGCCTATCACACGGCGGTGCAGTATCGTCTCCATGTCACGCAGACGGCGGGTCTCGTCGGAGTTCAGGTTCGTCACTGGGATGCCCGTCCACAGCGACACGATGTCGGCGATATCCTCGGCGGTGACTAAGCTTCCTCGGCTGACACGGATATGCGCCGCCGCCTCGTCAACAAGGTCTATCGCCTTGTCAGGCAGAAAGCGGTCGTTTATATAGCGCACGGAAAGATCGACCGCCGCCGTGAGCGCAAGGTCGGATATATGCACGCAGTGGTGCTTTTCAAGGCTCGTCCGCACGCTTTTGAGCATCTCGAGCGTGCTGTGCCGGTCGGGCTCGGTTACCTTCACGGGCTGGAAGCGGCGCTCTAACGCTGAGTCCTTTTCAATGTGACGGCGGTACTCCTCGGGTGTCGTTGCGCCGATTATCTGCACCTCGCCACGCCCGAGAGCGGGCTTCAGAATGTTCGCTGCATCTATCGCACCCTCTGCCGAGCCTGCACCGATTATCGTGTGCAGCTCGTCGATAAAAAGTATCACATCGCCGGCCTTTTTGACATCCTTCAAGACCGCCTTGACACGCTCCTCAAAGTCACCGCGGTACTTCGTGCCCGCAAGGAGAGCGGGCATGTCCAGCGACACCAGCCGCTTTCCCGCCATGCTCTCGGGTGCGCTGCCGCCTGCGATGTAGAGCGCTATGCCCTCGGCGACCGCCGTTTTTCCCACGCCCGGCTCGCCGATGAGCACGGGATTGTTTTTCGTGCGGCGTGAAAGTATCTGCACGCTGCGGCGTATCTCATCGTCACGGCCGATGACCGGCTCTATGCCGCCTGCGGCCGCAAGCTGTGTAAGGTCACGGCTGTATTGGTCCAAAACCCTCGTCTCGCTGTGGCGGGTGCTCGTTTTGACACTCGACTGCGGCTGGCGGCCCCTCTGTGAGCCTGCGCCGAACACCGCCATGATATCGGTGTAAATTTCATTCAGGTCGAAGCCTGCGGTCACGAGCGCCGCCGCGCCGCCGCACTCCGGCTGGCGGAGTATGCCGAGCAGAATGTGCTCCGTGCCGACATAGCTGTGACCGAGCTTGGCAGCATCACCGGCCGCCTTTTCAATCGCTGACCATGCGTGCTTTGTAAGCCCCTGCGCCGGCGTACCGGGTGCGCCGAGCCCCGCAGCGTCGGAAATTATCTCCCGCAGCCTGCGCTCTGAAACCCCACGCTCACGCAGTATCCGTGCGCCCAAGCCCGCCCCCTCGTGCACGATGCCAATCAGCAAATGCTCCGTTCCCACATAGCTGTGACCGAGACTGTATGCCGCAAGGCGAGCCTGCTCGATGGCCGACTCCGCTTTTTCCGTAAATTTCTCGTTATTCTTCAAGGCAATATTCCCCCTTGTATGCATAATATAACCTGCGTTCCGTGCCAAAACTGCCGAAATTGAGCAGCCGCATACGGGATTATTGCCAAAAAGCCAAAGAAATAAATACAAAGTGAAAAATTGCATTTGCATTTTTGAATTTCTGTGGTACAATGCAGAGTGCAAGTTAGTTGCTTGATAACAAAATGGAGGTAAATACTATGGCATTTGTTATTACTGAAGAGTGTCTGTCCTGCGGCTCCTGCGCAGAGCAGTGCCCCGCTGAGGCTATTTACGAGGGCGAGTCTCATTTCGAGATCAACCATGAGAAGTGCCTGTCCTGCGGTTCCTGCAAGGCTCAGTGCCCCGCAAAGGCAATCATTGAGGTAGACGACGAAGAGTAATTCTTCACATAAAAAGTCTGCGGTTATGTTCGTAGGTGAACCATACCGCAGGCTTTTTATTATCCGGACGGGCCAATCTCCGCCTGTGCTGCGTTAAAGTCCTAGGAAATACTCAACAGTATTTCCGTCGGACTTCGCCTTGCATAGACGAAGAATATTTCCGTCCGATGAAATTCGTGGACGGGCTGATTTCCGTCCTATAAAAACTTGCTATGAATGATTTTGTGTCGCTCTGGGACGGCGGACCGAAGTTCCGCCAGTCGGAGCATTTTAAGCTCGGCACGGACTCTGTTCTGCTTGCCGACTTTGTGAATATAGGCTCACGCCGAAAGGGTATCGATCTCGGCTGCGGCTCGGGCATTTTGCCGCTGCTGCTTTTAAGCCGTGATGCAAGGCTTTGCATGACAGGACTTGAGATAAACCCCGAGGCCGCCGAGGATGCAAGGGATAATCTCACCGCAAACGGTCTTTCCGGGCGTGGAAGCGTTGTTGTCGGCGATATCCGCCGGGTAAAAGAGCATTTTCGCTCCGGCGAATTTGACCTTGTCGTCGCAAACCCGCCGTATTTTGCCGAGGGCAGCGGCAGGCAAAGCCCGGATGAAGCCAAGGCTGCGGCACGCACGGAAACCAATTGTACGCTCAATGATATCTGCCGAGCGGCAGCGTATCTGTGCCGCACGGGCGGCGTGCTCTGCCTTGTGCACCGGGCAGAGCGCCTGTGCGATGTGCTGTGTGCCCTGCGTGAAAACGGGCTTGAGCCGAAGCGCCTGCGCACGGTGTCGCACGATGCGAAAAAAGAGCCGTCTCTTGTGCTCGTTGAGGCACGCCGTGGCGGAAGTGCGGGACTGAAGCTCATGCCGCCGCTGTTTGTGCGCAGCCTTGACGGCACCGAGACCGATGAAATTCTGAGGATATATCACAGGGAGGGGACACCATGAGCGGAAAGCTGTATCTTGTCGGAACGCCGATAGGCAATCTCGGCGATTTTTCGCCCCGAGCGGTCGAGACCTTGCAGGAGGCCGACTTCATTGCCGCCGAGGACACTCGGGTAACGCTCAAGCTTTTGAACCACTTCGGAATCAAAAAGCCCATGGTGAGCTATTTTGAGCATAATAAATACGCCTCCGGAGCGAAAATTTTCGAGCGCATCGCCTCGGGCGAGACCTGCGCTCTCGTGACCGATGCCGGCATGCCCGCCATCTCCGACCCGGGCGAGGACATAGTGCGTATGTGCGCCGCAAACGGGGTGGAGGTCGTGACCGTGCCCGGGCCGTCGGCGCTCATCTCGGCAATTGCGCTGTCTGCGCTGCCGACGGGCAGGTTCTGCTTTGAGGGCTTCCTGTCCACTTCTAACAAAAGCCGCCGTGAGCATCTTGAAAGCCTTTCGGCCGAGCGGCGCACCATGATATTCTACGAGGCGCCGCACAAGCTCCTGCGCACGCTTGAGGACATGAAGAACACCTTCGGCGAGAACAGGAAGATTTCGCTCTGCCGTGAGCTTACGAAGCTGCACGAGCAGACAATTCGCACAACGCTCGGCGGAGCACTTGAGCATTTCGTGCAGACCCCGCCCAAGGGCGAGTTCGTGCTGGTCATCGACGGCGCACCCGAGGAGGAAAACGAGCTTACGATAGATGACGCACTCGAGCTTGTCGAGCGATACATGGGCGAGGGACTCGGCCGAAAGGCAGCGTGCAAGAAGGCGGCTGCCGACACCGGCTTTTCGTCAAACGAGCTTTACGAAGCGTCGCTGAATAAATAAAAAACCGCTGACATAAGTCAGCGGTTTTTTGCCTTTTGCGATCAAATCTTGTCCTTAAGCTTCTTGATGCAGTCGGGGCAGATGTTCTTGCCCTTGTAATTGATGATGTTTTTGGTGCTGTCACAGAAAATGCAGGAAGGGTGATACTTATGAAGAATAATGTTATCACCATCAACAAAAATCTCGAGAGCATCCTTTTCAGCAATATCCAAGGTGCGGCGAAGTTCGATGGGCAGAACGATACGTCCGAGCTCATCAACTTTTCTGACAATTCCGGTAGACTTCAAACGACTAACCTCCAATCAGTCTCCAATCAGTGAAGTTATCCCACAAATATACGAGCTAATTATATCAAAAGTAGACGGAGTGTCAAGGTTTTTCGGTTCGAAAATAAGAACTAATTGTTAATTTTTTTGCGCAGAGGTAAAAACACTCAAAAATTTTTCATAAATTCCTGCCAAACAAATAGGTTTTACTAAAAACCGATTGAGGGGGAACAAAAAATGCTGATGGGAATTGTCTGGACAGGCATGATCGCGGTATCGATTCTGTATTCCTGCGCCGCCGGTACGACCGCCGAGGTCGGCGAGGCTGCGCTCAAGGGTGCGCAGGCGGCGGTGGAGCTGTGCCTGTCGATAGGTGGGGTCATGTGCCTTTGGTGTGCGGTGATGGAGCTGATGCGCCAATGCGGAGTTGCCGATGCGCTTGCCGGGGCGCTGCGTCCCGTGCTCCGCCTGCTGTTTCCGGAAGCTGCGAGGCATGAGGATATACTCCGACCGCTTTCTGCGAATGTCAGCGCAAATCTTTTGGGGCTGGGAAACGCAGCAACGCCTATGGGCATAAAGGCCGCCAAGGGCATGGCGGCTCTCGGCGACGGGGTCACGGCGACAAACGAGCTGTGCAGGCTCGTCGTTCTGAACACGGCATCAATTCAGCTCCTGCCGACCACAGTGGCGGCCATCCGAGCCGCCGAGGGTGCGCAGCAGCCGTTTGACATTCTGCCTGCCGTGTGGCTGAGCTCGGCCGTCTCCGTTGCGGTCGGGCTCACGGCGGCGTATCTCATGCAGAGGGCGGCAAAGTGAACGTTCTCTTGACGCTTGCCGTGCCGCTCATCCTTGCTGCCGTGGGCATCTGTGCCGTGTTCGGCAAAGCGGACATTTTCTCGGCGCTGACCCGTGGCGCCGCCGAGGGGCTCGTGACGGTCAAGGATATGTTTCCGGCGCTGGTTGTGCTGTTTCCGGCAGTATACATGCTGCGAGCTTCCGGCGCGATAGACGCATTAGCGGCATTTTTGCAGCCGGTGCTCTCACTTGCCGGCATACCCGCCAAGACCGTGCCGCTTGCGCTCCTGCGTCCGATCAGCGGCGGAGCGGCGACGGCGGCTGCGGCTGATATCATAAAAACCACCGGTGCCGACTCGCTTGCTGGGCGCACCGCCGCCGTCATGATGGGCTCAAGCGAGACGACATTCTATGTCATCGCCGTGTATTTCGGAGCGGCAAAAATCAAAAAGACACGCTGGGCGATACCGGCGGCACTGTGCGCAGACCTTGCGGTGTTCATAGCCTCGGCGATCATTTGCCGTGCCATGTGGGGATAAATTGAAAAGCGTCGGGAAATAATAGCATCACTTAGGAGAGTGATGCTATGCAGGGCAAGGTCGAGCTGAGCGGCGTAAACACATCTAAGCTGCCGCTGCTGAAAAACTCGGAAATGCGAGAGCTAATCGCAGCGGCGCAGTCGGGCGATACGGCCGCACGGGAAAAGCTCATTTCGGGAAATCTGCGGCTCGTGCTTTCGGTGATACAGAAGTTCTCCGGCAGAGGCGAGAGCATGGACGATCTGTTTCAGGTCGGCTGCATCGGGCTTATCAAGGCCATCGACTGCTTCGACCTGAACCAGAATGTGCAGTTTTCGACCTACGGCGTGCCGATGATATCCGGCGAGCTGCGCAGGTTTTTGCGTGACCACGGCGCTGTGCGTGTGTCAAGGTCGATGCGTGACACGGCCTACAAGGTCTTGCAGGTAAAAGAAAAGCTCACCGCCGAGCTCGGGCGGGAGCCGGATGTCGAGCGCATCGCAAAGGAGCTCGGGATAAAGCGCTCCGAGGTGGTGTTCGCCCTCGACGCCATCTGCGACCCCGTGTCTCTGTACGAGCCCGTTTACAGCGACAGCGGCGAGAATGTCTGCGTTATGGATCAGATAGGCGACGAGCGCAACACGGACGAGCACTGGCTTGAGCAAATTGCGCTCGGTGAGGCGGTGTCGAAGCTTAGTGACCGTGAAAAACGCATACTCGCCATGCGCTTTTCAAGCGGCAAAACGCAGATGGAGGTCGCCCGGGAGATAGGCATAAGTCAGGCGCAGGTGTCCAGACTTGAGAAAAATGCGATAAACCGCATCAAAAAAGAAATACAATAAAAAAAGACCGTTCGTGAGAACGGTCTAATTGTTTTAACTCAGTCAGTTACATACGGCAGGAGAGCGATCTGGCGGGCTCTCTTGATAGCCTCGGTGAGCTGACGCTGATGCATTGCGCAGGTGCCGGTAGTGCGGCGGGGCAGGATCTTGCTGCGCTCGGACATGAAGCGGCGGAGCTTAGCGGTATCCTTGTAATCGATAGCGGTAGCCTTATCTACGCAAAACTGGCAAACTTTTCTGCGCTTGCGGTTTTTGGGATTGTTCTTATCGAAAGCCAAAGCTGTATCCTCCTATGAATATTTTAGAATGGCAGCTCGCCGTCGTCGTCGCCGAGCTCCGAGAATGCGGAAGCGCCCATGCCGGGGCTGACGCCTTCATTGCTGCTCTGATATGCGGGACGGGAGTCGCTGCGCATTTCGCCGCCTTCGCGGCGCTTGCTTTCGCCGAAATAGATATTGTCAACTACGACCTCTGCGTTGCGGCGCTTGCCGCCGTCACGGTCGGTCCAATCACGGATCTGCAGGCGGCCGGAAACGACTGCCATGCTGCCCTTGGTGAAATACTTGCTGACAAATTCGGCTGTCTGACGCCATGCGACGCAGTCGATAAAATCGGTCTGCTTCTCACCGCCGTCACGGCCGCCGAAATCACGGTCGACTGCGAGGGTGAAGCTCGTCACAGGTGTCTGGGACTGGGTGTATCTGATCTCGGGATCCCGAGTCAGGCGACCCATAATGGTAATGTGGTTAAGCATTGTTCGTCTCCTTACTCTGCACGCAGGGTGATCAGGCGACGCATAATGCCGTCGGTGATACCGAGAATACGATCCAGCTCGGCGGGGAACTCAGCGCCGCTGGTGAACTTCATCAGGACATAGTAACCCTCGGAAATGTAGTTGATTTCGTAAGCGAGCTTGCGCTTACCCATCTCCTCCAGTTCGTCCAGGGTACCATTTGCCTCAACGAGTGCCTTGAACTTCTCGACGATAGCAGCGGTCTGCTCCTCGCTGAAGTTCGGGTTGATGATGTACATTACTTCGTACTTTTCGCTCATTTTTGCCATGGTTTGCACCTCCTTCTGGTCATTTGGCCTCCGCTCTCGGCGGAAGCAAGGATACCTGTCCATAATGACAAGCTATATAATTATACATGATTATCTTGGAAAGTCAAGCATTTTTTACGCCTTGATCGTCAGCGCCGCCTCTGCGGTGATGCGGCCTATCTGCTTGCCGCCGTACACGCCGTCAAAATCCCACTTCGCCCAAATAGGCACGGCGACGGTCTCGCCGATCTCGGCGGGGATGGTGACGGTGGCGTCATAGATGAGCGTTTCGTGCTTTTTCGAGTTATCATCGATCCTGATCGGGTCACTCACGAATGTATACTCCTTGCCGTACAGGCGGATAGAGCCGTTGTGCTGACCTGCGTTTATGGCGTATGACACGATATATACCTCGACATCGAGCGTGAGCTCCTTGCTGTTTGCAGAGGTTATGTGCCAGTCGACACGCATGTTGATGTTCGCACCTGTTTCGGAGCTGATGCTGCCGGTCTTATCGAGCGTGCGGGCTTCGGGCTTGGGAGTTGCCGTGGGCTTCGGGGTCAACGACGGCTTGGGCGTTGCGGTCGGCTCGGGCGTGCTCGTCGTATCGGGAGCCTTGCTCGGCGACGATGTCTTAACGGCCGCCGAGGGCACAACCTTCGTCGATACGGGCTTAGCATCGTCATTTGCGGTCACGGGTGCGCCGGAGAGTATCTCGCTGCCCGTTGTCCATGCGAGTATCGCCGCAATTATGAGAAGCACCAGCACGAGTGCGATGAAAACATTGGATCTGTGCTTGTCCATATTAAAACCTCCGTGGACATAATGAAGTAATTATACAATAATAAAACGCAAAAATCTACACCCGATGCTGCGGAAAATGCCCGATATGTTGACAAGTTGCTCGGAAAAAAGCTATAATGTGTTCAGCGAAAATGACTGGTCTGTCAAAGAACTATGTAAAAACGATTGCGGCAGAGTAAACTCCGATACGCAGCAGGGGGAGTGTGAGGGGGACAAGGTCCCACCTCAAGTTTGATAAATAGCCATCAAAAACGCCTGTTAAGGCTTTTTGACGAGCATAGCGAGATTTTTCGTGAAGCTCTGCTTCACAAAAAATGTGGCGTTTTATGAGCGAAAGCGAAGGAGGCGGCGGTTTTGGCGGAGCTTGAGACGAAGGAAAATGAAATTAACGGCAAAGCCGAGACTAAGCGCACTTCCCGCCGCCGCAGATCAAGGCACAGAAAGCAACGCCGCCGTGTCAGCGGCGTTAAGCTCATCACACTCACGGTATCGGTCATCGTCATGCTTGCTTTTTGCGGAATTATGATATCGCCGCTTCGGGGCTGTGTGATGCAGGATGTCAACATCGGCACATCGACAGCGCAAAAGGCGGCGCTTAGCGATGCCGGGGTGAGTGCCGACACGGCGAAAAATACCGAGACTGATCTGATAAAGCTTGATGACGGCATGTGCTATAAGGTCGATTTTACGGCAAACGACATCGATTACAGCTATATTATCTCTGCCGACACCGGCAAGATAGTCATCAGTCGCAGTCAGCCGCACCCAAGTGATAAATAATGCTGAATAAGCAAAAACGGGAAGCTCGGCTTCCCGTTTTTTGTTATTGCTTCTCCTCGATGAGCGGGAGATAATCTTTGTATTCGGTGTCGTAGGCACAGGAGTAGCCGGCATCCATTCCTCTCATGCGGCGGTGGCCTCCTGTATGAAAAAACTGCATTGATTAATCGAAATTAATACAATTTATATATATCACGGCGCTATTGTCAACAGTATAACATTCGGCTTTTTGGGATATTTCATGAAAAAAGCACGCAAAACAATCGTTTTGCGTGCTTTTATGTGCATTTTGTAAAATTTATATCTATTTTTAATCGATGTATTTCTTGCAGTCATCGAGCACGGCGTCGATATCTTCGGGCTTTTTCGGCTTGCGCTCGGGGGCTTGGATGGTGGGCTCGGGCTTATCCTCCGTTTCGCCCGGCTCGAGCACCTGCGCCTTTTCAGGCTCGGCCTTATCCTCGGGGGCGTCCTGCACCTCGGCGGGTTTTTTCATGTTGCTTACGATCATCCACGACTCCAGTACGAACATTCCGGCAACACCGAAGTAGATAAGCTGCATACCGAAGTAGCGGCTGTCGGCAAGGACGGTGAAGCACATGAATGCGGCAAACATCGAAATGAACAGCGCCTTGTACGGCTCTGCCTTTTCATAGGCAAAGCCCGCGGTATAGTAAAACGCAAGAATGCAGATGCAGATAGTGATTATCTCAACGGCGAAAGCCCAGATAGTCGGATTCGAGGAGTTGACCTTGTAGCAGACGACGAGCCATATGCAGAACATGACGATGGGTATGGTCATGAACACGCAGATGATCGGAGGAGCGTAACGCTTGCGGTGACTGCTGCAGATGAGCGGGAAGGTAATACCGCTGAGTACGGCAAACACTGCGATGATCCTGTAGGCCGTCGAATACAGATCGTCCGAAACATTGAACATGGTGACGATGCCGCCCAGCACCGTGACAAAGGCGATCACAAAATAGGCGATCGGGTAGAGAATACTCGTTCCGTTAAACACTGCGAAAATGTTTCCGGGAGCCTCAAACTTACGGGCCTTGAGCTTTCTTACAAGAAAATAGAACAGCACCGCAGCGCCTAAAATGACCAAGGGAACGAGAATATTAAGTGCGCTTGGATTTACAAGCCCTGTCTCCGCGTCAAAAACCGACTGGTTTTGCAGCCAGCGGAAGAATGTGCCGAATGCACCGGCGGCGCAGACATAGCACGAATTTATCAAAGCGTTTTTTCGCATATTACCAATCCAATCAGAATAATTTTGTATGGAATTATATTATACTTGTTTGGCTCAACAGTCAACCGAAAAAGATGTGAAAGGAACGCTTATGATGAAAAGATTGCTGCTGTCGTCGATGCTTTTGACCTGCGTAACGCTGGCCGTGGTCATCATGACTGCCCGTGCGCCGGTGACCCCGCAGGCGGAGCCGACGCCGCCTGCCGCAACGGCAAAAACGCTCGATGCCGATGAAAAGCGCTATATAACCGTTCTGTGCGGGGACGAGCCTGTTAAAATGACGGTGCGGCACTATCTTGTGGGCGTTGTCGCAGCGGAAATGCCCGTATCCTTTGAGCCGGAGGCGCTCAAGGCGCAGGCCGTCGCCGCACGCAGCTATCTCCAGCGCTTTTTGGCAGATCCCAAGCACGATAACGCCGATATCTGTGCCAAAAGCGACTGCTGTCAGGCGTATCTGAGCATAGCAAAGCTCAGAGAAAAGTGGGGAGATAGCTTCGATACATATATAAAAAAGGTGCGTTCGGCTGTTGCCGCCACCGATGGAGAGTACCTGAGCTACGGCGGCAAGGCGGCGCTCACGGCGTTCCACTCGTCGTCGGCCGGTGCGACCGAGGAAAGCGGCGCAATTTGGAGCGAGCTTCCGTATCTAAAGTCCGTTGACACGCCCGAGACCGCCGACAGCGTGCCCAACTATGTGAGCACCCTCTCGCTTGCCGACATTGACTTTCGTGATACCATACTCTATCTCAAGCCCGAGGCGGACATGACCGGCGAGGCCGGCGATTGGGTGAGCAAAATCGAGCGCAACTCATCGGGCAGGGTGCAGTCTGCCACGATCGGCAAGGTGAAGTTCACGGGAGCCGAGCTGCGCAAGCTTTTCTCCCTGCGCTCGACAGCGTTTGAGCTCAAGCACACAGACGGACAGTTTACCTTCACCGTCACCGGCTACGGTCACGGCGTGGGCATGAGCCAGTACGGCGCAAACACCATGGCCAAGTCGGGGTCGAGCTACAAGGAGATACTCGACCATTACTACCCGGGGACAACACTATCTTAATTTGCAATAAATAATTTCTTGACAAACAGGCTTCCTTGTATTATTCTCATGAATGAGAATGGCTCAAAGGGGGCCTTTTGCATGAATGCGAAAACCGTGATGAACCCCGCAAGACTGCGCATCCTTGAATATTTCATCCTGCACGAGAGCGCCACCGTCGCCGAAATGCGCTGTGAGCTTTCGGATATCCCGCAGGCGAGCCTTTACCGGCATATGTCGGCCTTGGTTTCCGACGGCTGGCTCATCATCGAGTCCGAGGAGAAAAAGCGAGGTGCGACCGAGCGGCGCTACAGGCTGAAGCCGAGCGTCGGCGAGGGCGGCAAGGCCGATTACATGCAGGTGTTCGATGTGCTCATGTCGCTCATGGCGACGTTTAAGCGCTACTTTGCCAAGCCCGACTGCGATCCCGTGCGGGATATGCTCTCCGTCGGCACGGCGGCATTTTTGCTGACCGACGAGGAGTACACCGAGCTTATGACGGCAATGTCCGGACTTTTGGTCAAAAACATCGGCAATGCACCCGCCGAGGGCAGAAAGCAGCGCAGGCTGACAGTAATTTCATCCCCATGTGAAGAGGAGGAGCAATAGATGCTTAAAATTCAGAATTTCAGCAAGGTGTATGACGGCAAGCCCGCCGTCGATAACCTGAGCCTTGAGGTGGAAGCCGGTGATATCTATGCGTTTATCGGCCATAACGGAGCAGGCAAGACCACGACCATCAAGGCCTGCTGCGGCATCCTGCAATTTGAACAGGGCGACATTTTCATTAACGGCTTGTCGATAAAGGAAAGCCCGATTGAATGCAAAAGGCAGATGGCCTACATCCCCGATAACCCCGAGCTTTACGAGTACCTTTCCGGCATAAAATACTTGAACTTCGTCGCCGATATCTACGGTGTGGGCAAAAAAGAGCGCTCCGAGCGCATTGCAAAATATGCCGACGCCTTCGGCCTTACAGAGGATCTTGCCCAGCCCGTGAGCGCCTACTCCCACGGCATGAAGCAGAAGCTTGCCATTATCTCGGCATGGCTGCACGACCCGAAGCTCATCATCATGGACGAGCCCTTTGTCGGTCTTGACCCGGTCGCAGCGCACACGCTCAAGACCATGATGCGCGAGCATTGCGATAACGGCGGTGCGATATTCTTCTCGACCCATGTGCTCGAGGTCGCAGAAAAGCTCTGCGACAAGGTCGCCATCATCAAAAACGGCAGGCTCATAACCAGCGGCGACATGGATACCGTAAAGGGCGATGCTTCTCTTGAAGCAGTGTTCCTCGAACTGGAGGGCGAACATGCTTAAAGCTTTGTTAAAGGTAAACGCAGCGGCGCTTCTCAATTGGCTGTCAGGCTCCGGCAAGCGCAGCGGCAAGGGCAAGAGCAGCAAGGGCAAAATGATAGTCTACGGACTTTTGATGCTCTATGCTCTGGGCGTGTTCTGCTGGCTGTTCGGTCAGATATTTGCTCAGCTGGCAGCACCGCTGTACACGGCGGGCAGCGGCTGGCTGTATTTTGTGTATGTGTTTATCCTTGCGTTTGCCGTGATGTTCGTGTTCAGCGTTTTTGCTGCGAAAAACAGGCTTTATGAGGCCAAGGACAACGACCTGCTGCTGTCGATGCCCATTTTGCCGTCGACTATACTTGCAAGCCGCATGGCGCTGCTGCTTGCAATGAATGTGCTGTTCGGTGCGATAGTCGTCGCCCCTGCAATATACAGATGGTATGAGGTCACGCTCTTTGACGCAGGCTCGCTCATCTGTATTATTGTAGAGTTTTTGGGACTGTGCCTGTTTTCGCTGTCGCTGTCGGCGCTGTTCGGCTGGCTTTTGTCGCTCGTGTCGTCCAGGATGCGCAAAAAAGCGCTTGCGGAAACGCTGTTTTCATTTGTGTTCTTAGCTCTGTATTTCTATTTTTACAGTCAGATCAATGTCATAATCTCCGACCTTATCGTCAATAACACGGACATTGCCGAATCGCTCGGCGGCGTTGCGCCCCTTTACTGGATAGGTGCAGGTGCGACCGGTGAGATAGGCCCGCTTGCGCTCGGTATGCTCGTCATGCTCGTGCCGTTTGCGGCGGTGTATGCTATCCTGTCCGCCACATTTATCAAAACCGCCACGGCAAAGCGAGGAACGGCGAAAATAAAGTACGAGGCAAAGGAGCAGAAGGTATCTTCCCGCAGCTCGGCTCTGCTCGGCAGGGAAGCTGCCCGTTTCTTTTCAAGCTCCACCTGCATCGTCAACAACGGTCTGGGCACTGTCTTTATCCTTATCGGAGCGGTCGTCGTGCTCATTTACGGCAGCGATATCCGCAGGTTTATGAACTGGATCATGATACCCACCGATTACGCAGTGTGTGCGGGAACGGTTGCCGTTGCGATGATGGCGGGCATGGTCGTTCCCACAAGCTCGTCTGTCTCGCTCGAGGGCAAAAGCATCTGGATCATCCAGTCTATGCCCGTTGATCCCGCACAGGTGCTGCTCGGCAAGCTCACGCTCACGCTTGTCATCTTCCTGCCGCCTGTGGTATTCTGCATGCTTTCGCTCATATTTGTGTTCGGCACCTCCGCTCAGGTCGCCGTACCGGCGCTCATTTTAGCGGTATCCACCGTCGTCGTCATGGCGGAGATCGGCCTTATCGCCAATGTCAATCATCCTTTGCTCAACTGGACAAGCGAGACGCAGGCGATCAAGAGCAGCGGCTCGGTACTCATCTCCATGCTTATTGATATGGTCATCATTTTCACCGTCGGATTCGGCGGCTATCTCATGCTTGACAAGGGCGTGTCCGCCGAAATGACGCTTATGATCTTTGCAGTGGTCATGCTGCTGGCAGCCCGGCTGCTTTACGGCATCATAATCAGAAGCTCGGCACGCAAATTCGCCTTCTTGAGCTGAGTCGAAAAATAAAGTGAAATTATTAACGGCTGAGCCTAATTGTTCACGATTTGTTCACAATTAGGCTCACCTTTTATGTATAATATGTTAACAGACGCTGTACATGTTAATATGGTGTGTCGTAATAACCGATGGCAAACTGCAAAGAAAATTATAAAAAGTTTGTCATTTTTCTTTACTTTTTTGTAACCATGTGCTAAAATGTCAAACAACAGACAATGTGATCGATTAAGTAATCTTTTTATACACAATAAATTATATAGGGAGGAACAATATGAAAAGAGTATTACTTATGGTTTGCAGCATCTGCCTAGTGCTCGCATGCCTCTTCGGCCTGTTCGCGTGCGTTGCAGGCATGAAGGATGTCATGAACATTAAGGAGTACAAGCAGTATGATACAGACCAGGCACTAGAGGGTGTCGCAACCGCTCGCGACGGTATCAAGCAGCTCCAGGAAAATAAGGATGTCTACCTCAACGGTGTCGGCACATATGAGGCTGGTCTCATTGAGCTGTCGTCCGGTAAGAGCGCCCTCAATGCAGGCTACAAAGAGTATTACGCAGGTAAGAAGGCCCTCGAGGAGGGCAAAAAGGCTTACGCAGAAGGCGTAAAGGCTCTTGAAGCGGGCAAGAAGGAATACGAGGCAGGTAAGAAGAAAATTGCCGAGAATACTCAGGCCTACAACGAAGGCAAGGAAAAGCTTGCAAAGATCGAGCCCCTCATGCCTTATCTCAACCAGTATGTCCAGTTCCGTGACGGCACCATCGCAAAGCTGCCCGGCTTTGACAGCGCTCAGGCATGGTTCGTAAAGACCGTTCGTCCCATCGCAGCCAATCTCGGCATCACCATTCCCGATGACGTTACCGATTTCCCCGCATTCATGAACAAGATGGTAGCTGACGGCAAGGCTCAGCTCAAGGAATACGAAGACGGCGTGGCAAAGCTTGCCGAGGCCGAGAAGACCATTGCAGCAGGCGAGAAGAAGCTTGCGGCAGCAGAAAAAGAGATCGCAGCAGGCGAGAAGAAGCTCGCCGACGCCGAGAAGCAGCTCGCAGCGGGCGAGAAGAAGCTTGCGGCAGGCAAGAACGAGCTTGCAAACGGCGACAAGAAGCTCAAGGTTTACGAGGGCGGCCAGGAGCAGCTGGCAGCAGGTATGCAGCATCTTCTTGATGAGATGGTCCCCTGCACCACCCGCAGCGGCAAGCAGACCGTTCCCAGCCTGAAGGAGCTGCTCGGTGACGACTTCAGCATCTGGGTTCTTAACGACAAGGGCGAGGTCAAGGTCGAGCGTGGCTGCCAGTTCGTCGATCTTGACGCCTGCGCAAAGCTCTGCGACGAGGCCGTGCACTACGTCGAGCTCCAGACAGTCGACGTCAAGAGGGAGCTTTATCCCCGTATCGCAATGAACATCATGATGGCTCTCGCAGCTGTCATCGGTATTGTGGCAAGCATCGTTGCCATCGTCGGCGCTGTCACCGGCAGCAAGAAGACCGGCTTCGTCGGCGGCATCATCACCGCAGTTCTGGCAGTTGCGGCTAACATCGTCGGCCTCGTTGTCGGCTACACCGATTTTGTATATCAGACCCGTGAAATCGTTGACGGCGTCAAGGAGTACACCTACTCGGGCGATCTCCAGCTCTACGCTCTGATAGTTCTGGCCGTCATCGCAGTTATCTTCACTATCGTAGCAGGTCTTGCACGCTCCGCTGCCAAGAAGGCAGAGGCCGAGACCGTTGCACAGGCAAATCAGGCAGCAGCCGCCGGCGCCGCAGCCGCAGCCGTAGCTGCAGCAGCTCCCGCAGAGGCAGCTCCCGTTGAGGAAGCCCCTGTTGAGGCAGCTCCCACTGCCGAGAGCGAGAAGCTCGCAGAGCTTGAGGCTGAGAATGCAGCTCTCAAGGAAATGGTCGCAAAGTTAGCGGCAGACGCGGCAACCGTCAAGGAGTGATCTCCGTCCGACCCGTGAGCGGATACACAGATCACGCTCCGGCCGAAAAACAAACCAAAGCCCACAGAGTATTCACTCTGTGGGCTTTTTCAATACGCTTTTACGCTTCTGCTGGTCGCTTTTGCGTCAGCCCGACCGGTGAGTGCATACCAAAGTTTAGCCTGTACATCAACCTATCGGTGCGCAGCATGCTTTTTACACCTGTCCGGCAGATTTCGTGAACCGGCTGAAGATGAAGTAAACGGCGCTAACCGCAGCGGCGAGGTAATACGGAAGCTTCACCGGCGCAGAGCCGATGCCGGACACCAGCGGCTTGAGCCGGATTTCTCTATTCATTGACAAAAACCTCTCTTTTCAGATTAACAAACTCAACCCTCGACCGAGGGTAAAAGAAAAAAGCGCAAGTCCGGTTTTGAAGTGAACCCCAAAAGTTAGACAAAATATTTATTAAGCGACCTGAAGGGT
>OJPW01000315.1_pt1 | contig 46572 bp, 37 predicted proteins | sample 1598571 | NCBI WGS metagenome assembly OJPW01 (sample SAMN03922493, study PRJEB24848) | human gut metagenome | isolation source: stool sample | host: Homo sapiens | place: Germany | collected 2011-05
CACAGAAACCTGTGCGATATTACCTCGCTTATAAAATCAACAAAGCATCTGGCAAATATAGAGAAGCCCTTAGAAACTTTGAATCATTTGACAGCATCACCAACGAAGCACTCAGAGGCAAAACCACCCAAGGCTTGTCGAACGCGGTCACTATTCATTTTGAACAAGCCAAACAGCTGGAAAAAGCAAATAATGAAAAAGCCATGTTCCGCTTATGGATGATTATTGCCATCATATTATTAGTGTTGGTGATATTGTGCTGGCTATTCTATGGCAGATACAAGCACAACAGAGAGATAATATCCCAGTATACAGACCTCGCCCGACAATTACAGGAAGACCTGTCAATAAAGGAACAGACAGTGACTGACAGCCAGAACAAGACAGCCGAACTTCTATCCACGCATTTTGAGGAGTTTGATGCCATCTGTAAAATTTCATTTGAATGGGCTGATACGCCAAAGGAACAACAACGCATCGCCAATGAAGTGAAAAGGCTTATAAAATCTTTCTCCGACACCAAGAAACTCAAGCAGCTCGAAGATATGGTGGATAAACACTGTGATGACATAATGAACGGGCTACACAATGATTATAAGAACTTGAAAGAGGATGAATACCGATTCTTCCTATTTTCCATTCTCGGTTTCTCAAAGAAAACAATAGCCATGTTCTTAGGAAAGTCAACAGTCAACTCAATCTACGATCTGCGTAGGCATCTGATTGACCGACTCCGAACCCAAGATCCATCCGCATGTGACAGATACATAGCCATGCTTAATAAGTGATTACATTTGTGTCAAGTATTTGGCAGTCCATATAATTCAACCAGTCGATAAAAGGCTCATAAATACATAATTGTGCGCTTCAAAAGCGGCTTGCCTAATTTTAAAATTAGGCAAGCCGCTAATTCATTTATAATGAACAGTTTAGACAACATATCTGCCAAACGATTTTCATGGATTTTTTAGGAGGAAAGCACAATGCCATGTAACTTTGTGGTGTAAACATTAACCCCAGACTGTATGAGAACATTAAAAAATTTCATTGCCATCTTGGCTGTTTGTACTACCCCATTCATGACATTGGGGACGGCAGCGCGTGACATCACGGGGCGCGTAGTTGATGATGACGATGCTGCCATGGAGTATGTCAATGCCGTGGCAATAAACAGGGCTGACTCGGCATACATCACAGGGTGCGTGACCGATGCGGATGGTCGGTTTTTGTTTCATAATATGCCTGACTCGGCTGATGTGCTGGTCAGGCTGACATCCGTAGGTTTCATGCCCGTGACATGCGCGGTGCCTCCGTCGGGAGATGTCGGCACCGTCAGCATGGCTCCACAGACGCTGATGCTGGGCGAGGTAGTGGTGAAAAGCGATCGCCCCGTCACAGCCATCCGAGGGAACGCCTTGGTGACCAACATAGACAACACCGTGCTTGCCCATGCCGGCACTGCCAACGATGTGCTCGCACAGGTGCCGATGGTGCTCGGGCATGACGGCAAGTTTACAGTGTTCGGCAAAGGCACTCCCCTCATCTACATCAACGGACGCAAGATGCAAGATGTCCACGAGCTTCAGGAACTCAGCTCGGAGGAGATCAAAAACGTGGAGGTCATCACCAACCCCGGCGCACGTTACGATGCCTCGGTCAAGTCGGTCATACGCATCACCACCAAGCGTCCACAGGGCGAGGGATGGAGCGGGCTGCTGCGCGAGCGTGCCGGCTTCCGCCCCTACTTCCTCTCAAGCAGCCAGGCAAACATCAAGTACCGCACAGGCGGACTGGAGGCTTTCGGCAATTTCGGCTTCGCCACCGGGCACTTATCTGACAACAACACCAACGACATGACCACACTCACCGACTCACATGTATTACATCAGAACATGGATCTGGATTCCAAGACGCACATTACAGATTTCTTCGGCTCACTCGGAGTATCATACCTTTTCAACGACAAACACTCAGCAGGTGTACGTTATACCAGTTCATACGCCACACAAAACGAAGATTACAACACTTATAGCGATGTGTCAATCAACGACATGCTCACCTACCGCCTGGTCATGAACGGCAAGCGCGAAAATGACAACTACCCCTACCACTCAGCCAACGTCTACTATAACGGCACCGTCGGAAAGACCGACCTTGACCTCAACGTGGACTACCGCTGGAACAAAATCCGCAACACCCTCCTTGACCGCGAGACGAGCATTGCAGCCAACGATGCGGAGATCAACTCCCGAAGCACCACCCACAGCCGCCTCTTCGCCGAGAAGTTCATAGTGGGTCACCCGGTATGGAAAGGTCGCGTGGAAGTCGGCGAGGAATACACCACCACTCGCTTTAAAAGCGTCTATGACACCGATGCCTCCCAAATTACGGATGCCGACACGCGCGTTGACGAAAACAACATCGCCGCATTCGTCGACTTCTCGCAGCAGTTCGGCAAATGGCACGCCCAGATAGGACTGCGCTACGAGCATGTCAACTACAAATACTTCGAGGGCGACATCCTCCAAGATCAGCAGAGCCGCTCCTACAACAATTTCTTCCCCTCATTTGCCATCTCGACCACCCTCCGCAACGTACAGCTGTCGCTCAACTACTCCTACAAGACCCAGCGACCGTCATACTCCTCGCTTGACGGAGCCGTAAGATACATCAACCGCTTCACCCTCGAGAGCGGCAACCCTTATCTGCAACCCGAGAAAATCCAGACTGTCGAACTTACAGGCTCATGGCGCCAGTTTTTCGCCCAACTGTCATATACCTACAAGAAAGACCCCATACTCGACTACGCATCGACATATCAGGATGACGAGGATGTCAAGCTCTACACCAAGATGAATTTTCCCCACATCCATTATCTGTCGGCATTCGTAGGCAGCCGATTCAAGGTAGGTATCTGGGAGCCTAACGTCAATGTGGGTCTGCGCAAGCAGTGGCTGACCGTGGACTATGACGGCGGACGCAAGAAGCTCGACAACCCGAGGGTGATGCTCCAGTGGCAAAACGCCATCCACCTCCCCTGGGACACATGGCTCAACATCGACATGGAGTGGATGAGCGACGGCAACGAAGAAAACCGCTTCGTGAAATCGGCTCAAGACTTCGGACTCAACGCCAAGCTCTACAAAGCCTTCTTCAACAACACTTTCAGCGTGACCCTCGAAGCCTACAACATCTTCAACAAGCGCAACTACCGCGAGACCACCTACTGCCACGACGTGACCGTCTACATGGCTGACACCACCAACAACCGCGAATACTGGCTCACCCTCCAATACACCTTCAACGCCACCAACGACCGCTACCGCGGCCGCGGAGCCGGCGCCTCCGAAAAGTCCCGCCTCTGATAGGTGTAGAGACGCGATGCAATGCTATTTTCTTAAGCATTAAACATGAGAATGGAGAGCTGCAAAACCGCGATATTGTAGGGACATGCCACAATGCGGTTGAAATTGGGCTCGCGGTGTTAACCGCGAGGGGAGCAATAGCCACATGCAAGCAAGCCTTTAGGCTTGTGCAGCTTGTGGGAAACGGATTGCGGGTAAAAACCGGCGGCGTAGCTGCCGGGGCTACCCCACACATCAGCCCCGGCAGCTAACGCCGCCGGAATATGACGGGGTGGCATTAGACCACAAGCTGCGCAGACCTGACGGTCTGCTTGCATGTGGCTACTGCTCCCTTCGCGGCTCTGCCGCGAACTCCTTCCAGCTTCCTGCCTTGTTTCAACAGCATTGGGACGCATCGTGCCTCCATAGGAGGCAAACAAATTAGGCAGTGGTCATGCAAGCCGTGTGCTTGCATGACCACTGTTATCATACATCCACACACGAAATCGCCTCCGTAGGAGGCGCACTTACTATCGTGTGATGTACACCTCCTACAGAGGTGACTTTTCCTTCATTTTCATATATCCTACATGCGACCCAATATCACATCGGATTGTCGGGGGTTTGGGCTGCATCGGCGAGGGGATTCCAGCCCTGCGCCTTGATGGGAAGCTCGGCGCCGTCACGGGTGACCATCATGCAGCCGAGATCTTCCTTGGTGATATGACCGATGACCTTAACGCCTTCGAGCTTGCTGACGGCATCGTGCATGTGGAGAGGCACTGTAAACAGCAGTTCGTAGTCCTCGCCACCATTCATGGCAGCCGTGACTAGATTCATGCCGAGCTCCTCAGCCATGACCGCCGTCTGATAGTCGATAGGTATGCGGTCCTCATAGACACGGCAACCCGTGTGGCTCTGCTTGCAGATGTGGAGCAGTTCTGACGACAGACCGTCCGAAACATCCATCATCGCCGTGGGCACTATGCCAGCTTCAGCCAACTCGCGGATGATGTCGCGGCGAGCCTCAGGCTTGAGCTGACGTTCCACCAGATACTCCTTGCCGGCAAAATTGGGCATGAAATCCTGCTGCCCTGCCGAAGCGACCTTCTCGCGCTCAAGCAGCTGCAAACCCATGTATGCCGACCCAAGGTCGCCCGACACGCATATCAGGTCAGTATCCTTGGCTCCGTCACGATACACAATCTTGTCCTTGGGCGCATCACCTATACATGTGATGGAGATGACAAGTCCCTGGCGCGACGAGGTGGTATCGCCACCCACAAGATCCACACCGTATATCTCACAGGCGAGGCGGATGCCGGCATACAACTCCTCGATATGCTCCACCGTGAAACGCTTGCTGATGCCGAACGACACGGTAATCTGCCGCGGAGTGCCGTTCATGGCATAGATGTCGCTGAAATTGACTATCGCCGACTTGTAGCCGAGATGCTTCAGCGGCACGTATGTCAGGTCAAAATGCACACCTTCAAGCAGCAGGTCTGTGGTGACGAGCACCTCCGTGTCAGGATATTCAAGCACAGCAGCGTCATCGCCGACAGATTTCTTGGTTGAAGAATTGACTACAGGGAGCTTTTCGGTCAGGCGGTGGATAAGCCCGAACTCGCCTAATTGAGATATTTCGGTCATGAATGTTAGGGGAATGATTATCTGTTGTTTACATCTGCTCCACCATGCCGCGGATAAGCGCAAGCATCTTGGGCTGGGCGTTGACGGCTGCCTGCTGCACCTCCTCGTGGGTAGGCACCTGCTTGATGTCCTTGCCGCCGAGGTCGGTGATAACCGACAGACCGAACACCTTCATGCCGCCGTGCACGGCTACAATCACTTCGGGCACAGTAGACATGCCCACAGCATCGCCACCGATAACGCGGAAATACTCGTATTCAGCCGGAGTCTCGAATGTCGGACCCGTAGTGCCCACATACACACCGTGCATCAGGCGGATACCCTTTTCAAGAGCCACAGCATCAGCCAGTGCTACGAGCTTGTGGTCGTATGCCTCGGTCATGGCAGGGAATCGCGTACCTAACTCCTCGTAGTTCTTGCCACGGAGCGGATTTTCGGGGAAAAGATTGATGTGGTCGGTAATGACCATCACGTCGCCTACCTGAAATTCCTTGTTCATGCCGCCGGCAGCATTGCTGACAAAAAGGGTCTTGATGCCGAGCATCTTCATCACCCTGACAGGGAAGGTCACGCTCTTCATGTCATAGCCCTCATAGTAGTGGAAACGTCCTTGCATAGCCATCACACGCTTGCCGTTGAGCGTACCGAATATGAGGTTGCCGGAGTGTCCTTCTACCGTCGATACAGGGAAGTTGGGGATGTCGGCATATCGGAGAGTCTGCTTGTCCTCGATATAGTCAACGAGCGAGCCAAGTCCTGACCCAAGGATTATAGCGATTTGAGGCATTTCGCCTGTAACTTTTCCACGAAGGAAATCAGCAGTCTGTTTAATCTGTTGCAGCATGGTAAGATTTGTTTTAAGGGGATATGTAGTAATAACAAAATTCACAGGCGACATGATGACATGTCATGCCTTAAAATTTGCTTTTTTAGCCAAACGGATGTTGCGGATAAGCTGCCGCAGGGTCGGCTCAAATTCCTCTTCATTCTGTGGCATAAACTCTACCTTGATGGGCAGATAGAAGATGGCTGACTTGAGCGAATGAGGGAAATACGGGTTGTTGGAAAGCCGCACGGCATCCTTTTCGGTAGTGACTATGAATTTGCGCTGACCTGGCAGTTCCTCAAATTTCTTTTTGAGCAGAGCCATGTCGCTCTGGGTAAAAGCATGGTGGTCAGGGAAGCGGAGCATCTTGACCTTGGCGCGGTAATTGCGCAGATGCTGTACGAACGGACGCGGATTTGCCACGCCGGTCAGCGTCAGTATCGAATCGTTTTCAGTGAGCCAGTCAAGATATGGGATATATGTCACGCTTTCGGGGAAAACGCTCACCAGATGTCCGTAGGCATATTTGGAGAAAAACAATTTCTGAAACGGAAACAGGTTGAGATTCTCCTTGAATATGCGGCAGTCCATCGGCTTCATGTCGTCGGTACACTTCGTGACCACCACCACATCGGCGCGGTTCAGAGCCGACATAGGTTCGCGGAGCCGTCCCAATGGCAGCAGTTTGTCATAGAACACGGGGCGGTTGCACTCCGTCAGCACCACCGACACAGCCGGCTTGACATAGCGGTGCTGGAAAGCATCATCGAGAATCAGCAGATTGATGTCTTTGTTGATGTCAAGCAACTGTCTGATGCCCCGTACACGATCCTCACACACCGCCACAGTGATGTCATCGCCATATTTCTGGAATATCTGATATGACTCATCTCCGATATCCTCTGGACGCGAGCGGTGGGTAGCCAGCACAAATCCCTTGGTGCGCCGTTTGTATCCACGGCTCAGCACTCCGATATTATAGTTATAGCGCAGTGCCTCGATAAGATACTCGGTGTGAGGAGTCTTGCCGGTACCGCCGATGGCAATATTGCCCACGACGATGACCGGCACGTCAAACTCATGCTGTTTGAGTATGCCGGTATCAAACATCTTGTTGCGCAGTGTAATCACCGCCCCGTAAATCTTCGACAGGGGGTAAAGCAACAGCATGTCTAATATCTTGCTCCTCGACATCGGGATTCAGGCAGTCAGGTTTATCAAAAGTCCATGACGGTCATGGTACGTGTCTGCATCGGCTCCATCTCCGAGAGCTGCTGCACCTGCTTCCACACAGGATATGCCGCGCCGAGCTGGTGCATGGTGATGCGTTCCTCTATGGCATTGCGCATCAGCAGCAGGTCATAGATGAAATCATATTCCGACTGCGGGTATGCCATCACCTCCGTGCGCTTCATGCCGAGCTGCTTGGTCATGTCAGCCACAGCAGCATCCAGCCCCCCGAGCTTGTCTACGAGACCGATTTTCAGGGCGGTCATGCCATCCCATACACGCCCCTCGGCGATAGCCTGCAACTTAGCCAAAGGCATCTTGCGACCCTCGGCACAGCGCTTCGTGAACAGCGCGTAACCGCGGTCAACCGAACGCTGCAATGCTGCCACCGAGCGGGTGGACGGTTTCTGGAACACATTGATAAGCTCACCCTGCGGGTTGGTCATATACTGGTCGTAGTGTATGCCGAGTTTGTCATTCATCAGACCCGACACGTTGGGTATGAGGCCGAAGATGCCGATGCTGCCGGTGAGAGTCAGCGGTTCGGCATAAATCTTGTCAGCACCACATGATATGTAGTAACCGCCCGATGCGGCATAATTGCTCATAGATACATAAAACGGCTTACCTGTGACCTTCTTGAACTGGTCAAGAGCCTCCCATATCTGCTCCGAGGCAAATGCACTGCCGCCGGGAGAGTTGACACGGAGTATCAGACCTGCCACATCGTCATTGTTCATCAGAGCCTCTATCTCCGGCACCATCCGCTGTGCTGAAATGCCGGAAGTGCCGTCATCCGAAATCTCGCCCTCGGCATAAAGCACTGCCACATGCTTCTTCTTTGGTTTAGTCTCGGCAAGCACCGCCTTAGTGGCAGCATACTGCTTGACATCAAGCAGCTGTATGTCATCAGGTTCATCGCAGTCGGTCAGATCGGCAAGGAGCTGGTTGACCTCGTGACGATATGCCAGACGGTCCACCACCTTCTCACGCACAAGATATTGCGGATCCTGAAACGCAAGCATCGAGTCAGCCCACTGGTTGACCTTCAATGGTGTCACATCGCGGTTATCCCCTATGTTTTTGGTCATGTAGCCCCACATCGTCCCGAGAAATTTGGCATCCTGCTGACGGGCGGCTTCGCTCATGCCGTTAAGCAGGAACGGCTCTACCGCGCTCTTGTATGTGCCGACCTTCACCACTGTAAACGACACGCCTGTCTTGTCAAGGAAATCCTTGAAATACATGCCGCCGGTGCCGAGACCGTGAATGTCGACCATGCCGATAGGGTTAAGGAATATGCTGTCGGCAACGGAAGCTATATAGTATTCGCTCTGCGAGTAGGCATCGCCGTAGGCATAGACCCACTTGCCCGATTTCTTGAACTTCTTGATGGCACGTATCAGCGCGTCAGCCTGGGCAGCGCCGAAACCTCCGCTCTTTGCTTCAATAAACATGCCGTCGATATGCTTGTCCTTGGCAGCCTCCTCTATGGCTTTGATCGCCTTGGCAAGGGGCAGCGGTGTCTTGATGTCGTCCATGATGAAGTCCTGGAGCGAGGGACGGTCGCTGTTATGCTCGACAATCGACATGTCAAGGCTCAGATGCAGCACCGAGTGGTCCTTGGTCTCCATATTGGCATATTCTTCGGAAACCGACGAGGAGCTTACGGCAATCACGAGCACTACAGTGCCCAGCACTACGAGTATTCCTGTGATCCAAAGAGCAGCCATCGAACCCAGAAATGCGATGAAAAATTTTCTCATTATATCAGTCAGATGATGTGTTATCAAGTTGGTTATCTGCAAAGTTAAGAAAATAACCAACTTAATAAAACATTTCCCCATCGTTAATTTAAAAGTTTTCTGAAAACAGGTCAAAATCCAAAGTTTCATGCACCCCACACAAATGGGGGGGGGATGTTGCAAAATCAAAAAACGCGCCTCAAATTGTGGGCTGCAACCTGGTGCATCAGCCGACATGCTGACCATCAGCTTGTGAATTTCGGCTGCTTCTGGGTGCAGCCCAATGCTGTTGAATTAAGCACAGTCAGTGAATACAAAATAAGAGGTACGTCGGAGACGTGCCAACCGTGCGAAACCCCATGCACGGAGCGTTAGCGAACGTACATGGGGAGACAGGATGCCCATGTAAAACCAACCTCGGAGAGGTTGTGGTACGCATGATTATGTATGTAAGTCATTGATTAAAATATAAATGAGAATGCTGGTACAGGGACGTGGATATGCCCCAACCTCTCCGAGGTTGATCATCACAGCATATCATCTGACCCCATGTACGTTCGCTAACGCTCCGTGCATGGGGTTTCGCACGACTGATACGTCTCCGACGTATCTATCCGCATCAGAGCCTTAAACGGCATTAGGGTGCAGCTCTATAATTTGGAGTTTTGCAACGTCTATTTTTAGGGGATGATATACACTCCGGATTTTATCTCAAAGTGGGGTCGGGAGTGCCGTGCGGATTGCGTATCCACCGGGATGCCGCACTCATAGTCGGCAAAATCCTGTTCATCGAAGGACTGAACCGGGCAAACAGTATTATAAGCATCATCAAAATACCGAATAATATCAGATAACCATAGCATTCCTTGATGGCAAGCATGATGTTCTGCTGAGTAAAATACTCCGTGAACCATGAAAAGCAGTCACCACTTAAATTGTCCAACCCGGAGGATGTCAGCATGACATTCTTACCCATAGCCCATGCGAACATACGTTCCACCAATGCTCCAGCTGCTGCCGTCCCTACACCACAGCGGGCAAACCCGATAATGGCGATATTCATGAACATGTGCTGAAACGGGATGTTGCGGCATACCATATAAGTGGCTCCCGCCTCCATCATCACCTCTCCGGCACCGAAAGCGAACAGCGGTATATAAAACAGCCATGCTTCCGCCGAAGGGTCAATGAGAAAATAGCATGCGATAACGTAGAATGTGGTCAGAAGAAAGCAAGTAAAGAAAAAGATCTTCATACGCCATTTCCATCTGACAATGGCGAAATATGTCAGCACCGCCCCCATTATTATGCCGTAAATCTCCGGATAGTTGAAGTTCACTATTGTAAAATAGTCATATCCCGCGACTGCGTTCATAAATACGGGCTGCAATACATGGGCGGACGCTTGGATGACGGCAATTCCCAACAGTACGAATGAGACTCGCGATGTCGTAGGGTAGCAAAACGCCTTCAACGAGATAAACGCCTCTTTCTTATAGTGCGATTCAATCAATGTCACGGCAAACACCGCAATGAACAGCCATGTCGCATACCAGATCTCACGGCTGTCCCACCAATCATAGTGTTCTCCGAAATTGAATATCCACGCGGCTATGCAGCAGCTCGCAACCCAAAGAACATGACCCGTCCAGTCCACTCCCTTGAGCGGGATGAACGGCGCCCCACGGTGATCACGATTCATCATGAAATAGACGATAAGGTCGATAACCATCATCAGTCCCACGATTATAAGATAGACATATTTCCAGTTGAAATCGTATGAAATGTAAGCCGTCATCAATCCTGAAATCTGTATTGACCCGCAGACAAGGATATATACCACAGGGAAGAACACGCCATAATTACGTGTCGGAGTTATATTTAATTGGATTGTACTCATGCAGCCGAACATTCCCATCATCTTGAAATATCCGGCGAAAAGGCATACGAGCCACAATACCCAAGGGATCGTGGAGTATGGAGCGGCAACTGCACATATGATTGATCCGATGCTTGACACGAACCACATCTGGCGGCTGTAAAAATAGAATTTCCACCTGAACAGCACCGGGAATATCATGTTAAGCCCGATAAGGGAGCAATAGCTCGCCATCGTCACATCCTCGCTGATAAACGACAGTTCACCCACCATCTGGCTGAGGGCTGCAAGATACACTCCGCCTGACAGTTGATAGAAAAAGGCGAAAAGTATGATAAGCCAAAATCTCAACTGTCGTGGCACCCACGGTTTATACACCAGAAGGCGGTTGTTGGTGAAAGGGCTTGGTCCGTGTCCCATCACTTGATCACCTTACATTCCACATTCATGCCCGACCGTAACCGAGCCATCTCCTTCTCGGGTGTATCAGGTGCAAACCGTATCTTCACAGGTATGCGTTGCTCTACCTTCACAAAATTTCCGGTTGAGTTGTCCTGCGGCATAGGCGAATATTTTGCACCGGTTGCATTTGATATTGCTTCGATCACACCCATGTATTTCACATCGGGCACGGCATCGACTTCAATGCTCACACTGTCACCTACCGACATCCTGGCTGTCTGCGTTTCCTTGTAATTGGCGATAACCCATGTGTCATTGGTGTCAACTACCGACACTATGGTCTGCCCTGGCTGGATAAGCTGTCCCGGCTGAATGTTGCGTCGGGATGTAAATCCGTCACAGGGAGCAAGTATCACCGTATAAGACAGGTTAAGCTGGGCAAGGCTTACGGCAGCTTCCGCCAGTTCTATTCCGGCATCATTCTGACCGAGGCGGCGACGTTGCTGTTGCGCCACCAATCCTGTTGAACTTTTTTGCCGTGCCAATGTGTTTCTCTTCGCTTCAAGAGCGAGATAGTTGGTCTCAACAGCGTCATACTGCTGTTGAGTCACAGCCTCCTGCCTTAGAAGCACAGAATAACGGTCAAGATCACGTTTGGCATTGCGCAGCAATGCCTCCACCTCGGCAAGTGCCGACTCCGTCACGGTGATGTCATTCGTCGAGGTGGATACTGCCGATATCGCGACATCTTTTCCCGAAACGGCATTTTGCAGGTTGGCTTTTGCCTGTGCGAGTTGCAGACGGAAATCCGCGTCCTCTATTATGGCAAGTGTGTCACCCCTGTGTACGGGTGTGTAGTCGTCAAACCGTATTTCTTTCACAAAACCCTGTACACGGCTGTTGACCGGTACAATGCGTTGATATACCTGCGCGTTGTCAGTGAACGTCGATGAAGAGAATCCGATGAATTTGCAAGCTATCCATACGAAACCTGCGAGTATGAGTATGATTACTCCGGCGTTCTGGAGTCTGCGGCGAGTTTTTTGTTTCATAATGTCGATAGTGTTCCTGCTATATAATGGAGTTGATAATAATAAAGTCTTGTTGATATTTCGGCATTTACGAGTCTTACACCCGCGTCAAGCCTTGCGTTTGATGCGTCAAGCATGTCGGTGAGCAATGCGAGCTGGTTGTCAAAACGGTTTGACACCACAGAGTAGTTTTCTTCCGCGAGTTGTACGTTCTTACGCTCTATAGCCAGACGCTCTACAGCCTGCCGGTAGAGTGTCAAGGCTTCGTTCATGCGCCGTTCTATTCCGCACGCCGTTGCCTCTATTTCACTTCGTATTCTCGCCAACTCAAGTTCATGCCGACGGGTGGATTTCGGTGTCGTGAAAAGGGATGAGATATTCCACTTGACATTCACCCCGACAAACCATGCGTTATAGTTCTTGTTAAGTGCCGGAACTTCAAAAGTCACCGGACCGAGAAAATTGTCACCTGCCACTATACCTATCTTGGGTATGTATTCCGAATGTGCGACTCTACGGTTCAGTTGCTCGATATCTGAAGATATGTCCAAAGCCTTAAGTGATGGTGAAGATTCCGAGGCTGTTTCAAGCCAAGAGTGTGTATCGGCTTCGGAGGTCAACACTCCATCCGCATCAATATCAGGAACGATTTCGGTATTGGCGTCAAGTCCGAGCAAAGAAACGAGATTGTTGTTGAAGATACGTATAGCATTTTCTGTCGCCAGCCTGTCATACGACAATGATGAAAGCCGTAACTCGTATCGCGTTATGTCATTCTTCAAGACTAGCCCTTGTGAATGTTTTGCTTCCATCTCGCCTACAAGTTTCTCGGTCAGGCGTATGTTCTCGTCATACACTCTCAGGAGATTACGGTTTTTAGCAAGTTCAAGATAATTTGTCGCTATAGCCATCCTGACCTCATTGACGGACATTATCCTGTAGTTCACCGCCATTTCTGTTCCCTTTTCTGCAAGACGCACACCCGAAGATATTGCACCGCCTGTGTATATCGGCTGGTACAATTCCACTCCGAGGGTGTTGCTGAAATGTGGTAGCCTGTCACGCATGGCGTGGCTGAAATCCCGGTCAAGAATTGTCCCGTCACCAAGATAACTCAATGTCAGCGATGCATTTATCTGGGGCATCCGGGCAGTTTTTGCCACAGCTTCTCCTTGGCGTGCGACAGTGATTGCCGCATTTGTAGCCCCGATATCCGGGTTTTGTTGATTGGCGAGAGTAAACAATTCACCGATAGACATCTGCCGGATTTCCTGACCATAGGCATATGGAATGGAGATAACGGCAAATGCCATTAACAATCTGATTGTCTTTGTCATTTGTGATTGTTGGTTTATTTTGAAATAATAGATATAGACACACGAAAAACAGCACCGATGCCGGTTTTGGCATGGTGCAGTCCTATCTCACAGCAAGATTTAACTTACTGTAATGCGTTCCAGAAATCAGTTAGGAATATTAAATCTATGCGATAAGGCATCATTTCATCCCGCAATGGCGCAATGCTCTTACCGTCCGCTACAAGGAGTCCCGAATCAGGAGTATCTGTTGTTGATTTATACATTACTATATTGACTGTCCGCAGGCATTCTCAGCACACTGCATCGTCAAATACGGATGCAAATTTAGCAATTAGTTCTTGAGTGGACAAATATTTTGACCATCGAGGGCTAATGTAGGGTCAACCGTTTGGATGATTAAATAAAAAACGCTAAATTTGGATATCAGACATCAACTAATAACCAATCATTAACTGACAATCCGACACACACTATGGAAGTATGGATCATATGGCTGATTTTTGCTGCGGCACTCGTGATAGTCGAGCTGCTGACACAATGGATTTCGGCATTCTGTCTCGCCATCGGCTGCATCGCAGCCATGATAGCCGAGCTGTGCGGCGCATCGGTCGTATGGCAGCTTGTATGGCTCGCCGTGGGCACTATCGTCGGCTTCGTATGCTTCATCCCGCTGTTCAAGCGCAGAGTAGAGCGGAGAAAACTTGCAGCAGACCATACCGGAGTCAGCAACATGGACGCCCTCATCGGGCGCAACGCCAGAGTCATAGCAGACATACCAGCCCAAGGGTTAGGACGTGTGAAACTTGACGGTGATAACTGGCAGGCTAAATGCGCAGTGCCTGTGACCGTCGGCACCGAGGTCAAGGTGGTCGGTTATGACAGCATCATCCTCAAGGTTATACCTGCAGAGTGACAAGCCAAACTTATTTTTCATTTCCACATACATTAATCACACAGACATGTCAGGAACATTAATCCTCGCAGTGGCTCTCATCGTTGCCGCTATCATCATCGTATCTGCCGGCGTCAAAGTGGTGCCACAGAGCGAAACCAAAGTCATCGAGCGTCTCGGACGCTTCCACTCCGTGCTCGGACCAGGTCTCAACATCATCTGGCCCTTTATTGACAAACCCAAAGTGGTGTACACGCGCCGCATCGAGACGGCAGTAGGCGGCCGCACCATCGTGCGCATGTCGCAGTCATCATCTATCGACCTCCGCGAACAGGTCTATGACTTCCCCTCACAGCAGGTGATCACCCGCGACAACGTGATGACCGAAATCAATGCACTCATCTACTTCCAGATCGTTGACCCGAAGAAATCTGTCTATGAAATCGACAACCTACCCAATGCCATCGAGAAACTGACGCAGACATCGCTGCGTAACGTCATCGGCGAACTCGAACTTGACGAGACCCTCACCTCGCGCGACACCATCAATACACGCCTCCAAGCCATCCTTGACGATGCCACCAACAAGTGGGGCGTGAAGGTCAACCGTGTCGAGCTTCAGGACATCACCCCTCCCGAGAGCGTGCGCATAGCCATGGAGAAGCAGATGCAGGCAGAACGTAACCGCCGTGCCGACATCCTCAACGCCGAGGGCGAGAAGAAATCGCTCATCCTCCGCTCCGAGGGCGAAAAGGAGTCACAAATCAACCGCGCCGAGGCTGCCAAGCAGGCTGAAATCCTCAAAGCCGAGGGCGAATCACGCGCCAAAGTGCTCCAGGCTGAAGGCGAGGCAGAAGCAATACGCCGCATAACCGAAAGCATCCGCCAGTCAAACACCGACCCTGCCACCTACCTCCTCGCCACAAAATATATCGAGGCTCTCGAGCAGATGACCAAGGGCAAAAACGACAAGACCGTCTTCATCCCCTACGAAGCCTCAGGCGTACTCGGCTCGCTCGGCTCCATCAAGCAGCTATTCAACAAGTAACATAGGATAGAAAGTCTTATAAGATTTATAAGATTTATAAGATTTATAAGATTTATAAGACTTATAGGATATAGCATAAGAGCGCGGCTCCACCAAGGATGCCGCGCTCTCGTTTACTTCCTCCAGAACTCCGGCACAAAGAGCACGAAGATGGTGAAAATCTCCAGACGGCCTATCAGCATCACTATAGACAACACCCATTTGCCTGCATCAGGGATTATATCATAGCTGCTGCCATAGCCGGTGATACCTGCTCCAAGACCATTGTTGCCCATGCATGAGAATGTAGAGAAGAAGGCATCTACCAGAGGCACATGCATACCTGTGAGTAGCAGTGCGCTGATAAATATAGTGACCATATATATCACCATGAAAGCCATGATCTTGCTGATGATGGTGCGGTTGATCAAGCGTCCGTTGACACGCACCGCATATACCTCGTTGGGATTGACCACTTGACGCAACTGATGCCATGTGGCTACTATCACACAACGGATACGGTCAAGCTTGGCACCGCCCGTAGTGCTGCCGGCACAAGCACCAGTGAACATGAGCAGAAACACCAGCACCAACACGGTTGTACCCCAGTTTTCAAAATTTGTGACCGTGTATCCAGTGGAAGTGATGGTTGAGACTATCTGAAATATCGGTTCGATGGTTATGTCCTGGATGTCATGAAACTGGTCGCGGACCACTATCGCGATATCGAACAGCACAAACATGCCCAATACAACATAGACATATGTGCGGAATATATCATTGCGCCACAATGTGCGCAATCCTCCCCCGTGCACAGTGGCAAACAGCAGCCCGAAGTTGATGCCGCCGATAAACATGAAGATGGTTATGACAATTTTAGTGTAATACGAGTCATCCCATGTGCCGATGCTGCCGTCGCTCGTCGAATAACCACCTGTAGAGATAGTGCTCATAGCGTGGCAGATGCTCTCGAACAGGTTCATCGGTCCGAACCACAACAGGAATATGAGAACTGCTGTCAAAATCAAGTATATCATCCACAGCGTCTTGGCGGTCTGCGAGATGCGGGGCGAAATCTTGTCGTGGGTTATACCTGTCACCTCGGCATTGAACATCATCAACCCACCAGAATGGTTGAACTTCGGCAACACAGCAAGCGTAAACATGATGATACCCATGCCACCGAGCCACTGCATCAGGCATCGCCATATCTGGATGCCGTGGGTGAGTGTCGAAACCTGACTTATGACAGTAGCACCCGTAGTAGTGAAGCCCGACATCGCTTCAAAGAAGCCTTCACTGACCGTCAGAGGAGTAGGTCCTATCAGCAGCGGCAACATACCGAACGCCGAGAACACCACCCACACAAGAGCCGTAAGCAAAAATCCCTCACGCTTGCCCATATTTGCCAGACGCGGGCGGAAACACAGTATCGCCACAAGCCCAGCCCCGGCAGTGATGGCAATCGACTCGACAAACGCCATGGCATCATCTTCGTCATAGATTAGTGATGTCGCCAATGGTATCAACATAAATGCCGCCTCAATCAGCAACAGCCAACCGAGCAGACGGCACACGGCGGAAATATTGACCACAGGTGCCTTTATGCCAAGATGAAAGGGCTTGATAAATGCCATCTGTCAATAAAACAATTTATCAAGCTTATGGATGGCACCACCCAGTGTGAATACCAATACGTGGTCGCCTGGCTGTAGCTCCGTCTGACCTGAAATAAGCATGCCGCGTCCGTCACGTATCATGCCGGCAAATGTGATATCTCGAGGCAGCTTCAGTTTGTAGACCGGTGTACCTACGACCTTCGCTCCTTTGTGCACTTCCAGCTCTGCCACCTCCGCATCTGCCAATGCGAGGCATTTGGCTGTGTCAGTATCTGCATCGAGCAATATCTGGAATATCTTGCTCGAAGCTATTAGCTTCTTATTGATGATTGTGCCGATGTTGAGATTCTCAGCCTGAGATATAAACTGTATGTCCTCGACCTCGGCTATCGTTTTCTCAACGCCTAATTCCTTTGCAGACAGACAAGTAAGGATGTTTGCCTCCGAGCTGTCAGTGAGAGCCACAAAGGCATCGAAATCCTGTATGCCCTGATCGCGGAGCGTGTCAATGTCACGGGCATCGCCATAAACCACACGCACATTTTCGCACTTCTCAGCCACCTTATCGCAGCGTTGACGGTCAATCTCTATAACCTTGATTTTGAACTTGTCGACAGCCAGATTGGCAAAACGCATGGCGATGCGACTGCCGCCCATGACGAGTACGCGACGGATCACCGTGTCCTTCTTGCCGCACATCTCGCGTATGTCCTTGACATGATCCTTTGTAGTGGTGAAATATATTATGTCGCCTGCCTCTATATCGTCATCACCTCGAGGGATGATGGTCTCGTGATTGCGCTTGATAGCTGCCACATGCACGTTATGGATAGTTCCTGTCATGTCGCGCAGCTTCTTTCCTGTCAGGGGAGCATTGTCGCGTATCTTCACTCCGATAAGTATAAGCTGTCCGTCGTGAAGTTCAAACCAGTGACGCGCCCACGAACGCTCCAGTGCCGTCATGATCTCATGGGCAGCAAGCAATTCGGGATAAATGAGGAAATCAACCCCGCGGTCATCAAAGAAACCGCGGTTTTTCTCACGAAGATATTCGTAATTGTCTATGCGCGCCACCGTGCGCCCCGCACCGAGCTTCTTGGCTATCTGGCAGGCAAGTATGTTTTCGGTCTCTGACGGGGTTACGGCTATGAACAGGTCGCAACCGACCACTCCGCTCTCACGCTGGGCATCAAACGATATAGTACTGCCCTTATGGGTCATGAGATTATAATTAGCATCAAGAATCTCAAGTTTCGCGGCATCCTTGTCGATGACCATTATATCCTGGTCTTCGCTTGACAGCATCTTGGCAAGATGAGTACCCACCTCACCGGCTCCGGCTATTATTATCTTCATAATTCTTACTGTTTCTATAGATCATATCACTTCCCAGCCGTCACAGCCTTGCTCACAGCATCCTCAATCGAACGGGAGTCTATGCCGACGATTTCATGGAGCTGCGCCACGGTGCCGTGGGCGATAAAGCGGTCAGGTGCTCCGAGCATCGTGATGGATGGATGGTAGCCGTTGGCACACATCCACTCAGCCACCGCACTGCCCATGCCTCCGGCTTTGGTGCCGTCCTCAAGGGTGACAATCGGGACTTTCATATCGCCCACTTGCCGAAGAATATCCTCATCAAGGGGCTTGGCAAAAATCATGTCATAGACTGCTACCGATATACCGTTGTCACGGAGGCGTGCCGCAACTTCCGATGCGCGCAAAGCCAGCGGACCCATAGCGAGTATGACACATTGATTGCCATCAGTGAGTTTTTCGCCACAGCCTATGGGTATTTGCTTCAGATCGCACTCCCAATCGGTCAACCTTCCCGCCCCACGTGGATAGCGGATGGAAAAAGGTCCGTCATGAAGCGACGCAGTGTACATCAGTCGGCGAAGCATGTGCTCGTCACGTGGAGCTGACACCACCATGCCGGGGATGGTGCGCATATATGCTATATCATATAATCCATGATGGGTGACACCGTCCTCCCCTACCAGACCCGCACGGTCTATGCAGAACGTCACAGGCAGATGCTGGATAGCCACATCGTGGATGATATGGTCATATCCGCGTTGCAGGAAAGAGCTGTAGATAGCACAGAATGGATGCAGACCCTCCTTGGCAAGTCCGCCGCTGAACGTGACGGCATGCCCCTCTGAGATACCGACATCAAATGTGCGCTCAGGAAATACCTCCTGTAACTTGCTCACCGACGTGCCCGATGGCATCGCTGCCGTGATGCCGACTATCTTGTCGTTGCCTCTGGCAAGCTCGACAAGAGTGTTACCGAACACATCCTGATATTTCAATGGATGCGGTCCTGGCGCTGGTGCAGGTCGCTCACCAGTGACTGGGTCAAACTTCCCCGGAGCATGCCAAGTGGCAGGGTCGCGCTCCGCAGGCGCAAAACCTTTCCCTTTGACGGTGCGCAGATGGAGCAGCTTGGGGCCCTTCATATCCTTGATATCAGTCAGCACTCTGATCATGCGCTCGATGTCATGACCGTCAAACGGACCGAAATAACGTATATTCAGCCCTTCGAATATATTCTGCTCGCCTCCGAGGAGGGATTTTATGCTGTTGTTAAACCGCAGAATACGGCTGCTTGACTTACGGCTTATCAACCCCATCCGCCGGAGCAACTTGTATGCCTTGTAGCGGATATTATTGTATTTCTTGGAAGTGTTGAATTTGGTGAGGTAACGGTTGAGCGATCCGACATTGCGGTCAATCGACATATCATTGTCGTTGAGGATGATAAGCAGATTACTTGCCGAATTAGCCGCATTGTTAAGTCCCTCGAACGCGAGACCTCCACCTATCGAAGCGTCCCCGATGACTGCTACTACATGACGCTGCGGTTCACCCTTGAGAGCCGAAGCGACAGACATGCCGAGAGCTGCGGAGATGGAATTGGACGCATGTCCGGCAGTGAAAGTGTCATATTCGCTCTCAGCAGGGTTGGGAAATCCGCTCAGTCCACCGAGACGGCGGTTGGTATCAAACTGACGGGCGCGCCCCGTCAGGAGCTTGTGAGGATATGCCTGATGCCCCACGTCCCATACGATGCGGTCGTCAGGAGTGTCAAACACATAATGCAGTGCTACCGTCAGCTCCATGGCTCCCATACTGCTCGCGAAATGTCCTGGATTATGCGACAATTCGCTTATCAGGAATTTACGCATGTCGGCACACACCTGTTTAAGCCCTTCGATGTCGAGCTTGCGCAGATCCGACGGAGACTGGATCTTGCTTAATATAGGATAGTCACTTTCGTTAAGCTCTACCATTGCCTTTGTTGTGCTTTTCGTCGGTATTGTTGCTTTTGCCCCTGATATGCTTCTTATACAGAGGCACGAAAACTATGATAGCCGATGCCACGATGACAAACAGGGTCATGAATGTAAACGGACGCGATGTGGCCACGAGATAGCACAGGGCAATCCAAAGGAGCACTATGCAAGCCATGCGAAATTTAGTAGCGTTGTTCATCTGTCACAAAATCTACAGTCCGTATCCTAATGCAAATGTACTAAACTTCCGCCAAGCATCCAAATCCGCTTATTGGTGATCAATCAAAAACCTTACAGCCGTCACAAGCGTTTTTAGGATATTCACACATTATATCAAACATAAGCTATGAAAGAGAAACTGACAATAGCACTCGTGGCACATGACCACCGCAAAGCGGACATGGTGGACTGGGTGAAATTCAACGCCGCTTATCTGTCAAAGCACCATCTCGTATGCACCGGCACAACCGGTTCGCTCATCCGCCAGGCGTTCAATGACTTAAATCTTGAGGCAGAGGTAGATTGTATGCAGTCAGGACCTATGGGAGGCGATGCCGAAATAGCAGCTATGGTAGTACGCAAAGAGATAGACCTTGCCGTATTCCTCATAGATGACCTCAACGCACAGCCCCATGAGGCTGACATACAGATGCTCCTGCGCCAGTGCCGCCTCCACAATGTCCCCATCGCCTGCAACCGCATCAGTGCCGACCTGATGATTTCCAGCACCCTATGGTCTGACCCATCCTACCACCCCCTTCCACAAAGCTACATCCGCTTTGACCGCAAATAAAAAAACTGCTATCAAATAAACGCCGTCGTCCAATTATGGACGACGGCGTTTATTTGTAGTGTGCTCTAAATCAATAAGCCTGCCAGGGCTTGATTTCTACTTCGTCGAGGGGGACGCTGGTGAAGGCTTCGATGAAGGCTGATGCCAAGCGGGCATTGGTCAGCAGCGGGATGTTGAGGTCGATGGCTGCGCGGCGTATCTTGTAGCCGTTAGTCAGCTCGGCACTGGAGAGGTTCTTGGGGATGTTGACCACGAGGTCTACTTCCTTGTTGTGGAGCAATTCGAGTGCCTGGGGCTGCTTGTCAGGCTCGCTGGGCCAATGTACGCAGATGGCAGGGATGCCGTTCTCGTTGAGGAACTTGTGAGTACCGCCTGTAGCGTAGAGCTTGAAACCTGCATCATTAAGCTTATGGGCTGCATCAAGCAGGTCGGCTTTCTGCTTCGGGGTACCTGTAGAGAGTAACACACCCTTTGAGGGGATGCGAAGACCTACGGAGAGCATCGACTTGAGCAGAGCATCATTTGTGTCGGTGCCTATACAGCCGACCTCACCAGTGGACGACATGTCAACGCCAAGCACAGGGTCAGCCCCTTGCAGACGCGAGAAGCTGAACTGCGATGCCTTGATGCCCACGTAGTCGAGGTCAAAAGCATTTTTGGCAGGGCGGTCTACATGGATGCCGAGCATCACCTTGGTGGCGATGTCTATGAAGTTAATCTTAAGCACCTTGCTGACGAAGGGGAAGCTGCGCGATGCACGCAGGTTACACTCTATGACCTTGATATCGTTGTTCTTGGCAAGGAACTGGATGTTAAACGGACCCGAGATGTTGAGAGCCTTGGCTATCTGCGAAGACACTTTCTTTATGCGTCGCATGGTCTCTACATAGAGTTTCTGCGGCGGGAACTGGATGGTAGCATCACCAGAGTGCACACCGGCAAACTCGATATGCTCCGAGATGGCATAGACCACTATTTCGCCGTTCTGAGCCACGGCATCCATCTCTATCTCCTTGGCTCCCTGAATAAATTCACTGACCACTACAGGGTGCTGCTTGCTGACGTTGGCAGCAAGACGGAGGAAACGTTCAAGCTCGTCATTGTTGCTGCATACGTTCATAGCAGCACCTGAGAGCACATAGCTCGGACGCACGAGCACCGGGAAACCGACCTTCTCGATAAATTTGTTGATATCCTCGAAGCTCGTCAGCTCGCTCCAGCGAGGCTGGTCGATGTGCAGACGGTCAAGCATCGCCGAGAACTTGTTACGGTCTTCGGCATTGTCAATGCTCTTGGCTGATGTACCGAGTATGTTGACATTGCTCTTGTCAAGACGTGTAGCGAGGTTGTTAGGTATCTGACCGCCTACACTGAGTATGGTACCGTGGGGCTGCTCCAGCTCTATGATATCCATCACGCGCTCATAGGTGAGCTCGTCAAAATAGAGACGGTCACACATGTCATAGTCGGTGGAAACCGTCTCGGGGTTGTAGTTTATCATCACCGAACGCCAGCCCTCCTTGTTAACAGTCAGAAGCGCATTGACCGAACACCAGTCAAACTCTACCGACGAGCCGATGCGGTAGGCACCGGAGCCGAGGACTATTATAGAGCGGTGGTCATGGAGATACTTGACATCATTCTCCGAGCCGTTATAGGTCAGATAGAGGTAGTTGGTCATCGCAGGATATTCAGCCGCAAGGGTGTCAATCTGCTTGACCACAGGGGTTATGCCGAGTGATTTGCGGTAGGTGCGCACACGGTCGCTGCCCTCCTCGCTGTGCTCATTCATCCAGTCGCCAAACACAGAGCGCGCAATCTGGAAATCGCTGAATCCCTGCGACTTCGCCTGACGCACGAGCGCCTCGGGAAGTTTCTCCACCTCATCATACTGCTCCATCTCCTTGGCAGTGTCAATGATGTTGTGGAGCTTGTGGAGAAACCACTTGTCTATCTTGGTAAGCTCATGGATGCGGTCAACGGTGTATCCGCGCTGCATCGCCTGAGAGATTACGAATATACGCTTGTCGGTAGGAGCAGAGAGAGCTTTGTCGATATCGTCCACATTCATGAACTTGTTTTCGACAAACCCGTGCATGCCCTGCCCTATCATGCGGAGACCCTTCTGGATTACCTCCTCAAAGGTGCGTCCGATAGCCATGACCTCGCCGACTGATTTCATCGACGAGCCGATTTCACGCTTTACACCGTGGAATTTGCCAAGGTCCCAGCGAGGTATCTTGCACACAATATAGTCAAGAGCCGGCTCGAAGAAAGCCGATGTCTCCTTGGTGACAGAATTGCGGAGGTCAAACAGACCGTATCCCAGACCGAGCTTGGCAGCCACGAAAGCCAAAGGATAGCCGGTGGCTTTGGATGCCAGAGCCGACGAACGGCTCAGACGCGCATTGACCTCGATGACACGGTAGTCCATGGACTGCGGGTCAAAGGCATACTGCACGTTGCACTCGCCGACGATGCCCACATGGCGTATAATCTTGATAGCCAGCTGGCGCAGATAATGGTAGTCTTCGTTACTGAGAGTCTGCGAGGGAGCCACCACGATAGATTCGCCGGTGTGGATGCCCAGCGGGTCAAAGTTCTCCATGTTGCAGACGGTGATACAGTTGTCGAAACGGTCACGTACCACCTCATATTCCACCTCTTTCCATCCCTTGAGCGACTTCTCCACAAGCACCTGGGGCGAGAACGAGAGAGCTTTCTCACAGAGAGCTATCAGCTCCTCCTCGTTGTCGCAGAAACCGCTGCCCAGACCGCCCAGAGCATAAGCGGCACGCACGATGACCGGATAACCGAGTTCATTGGCAGCCTTGATGGCATCAGCAGTAGAGTTGACAGCCTCGCTCTTGATAGTCTTGACATCGATCTCGTCAAGTTTCTTGACGAACAGCTCGCGGTCCTCGGTGTCCATGATGGCACGGACAGGAGTGCCGAGCACCTTGACATCGTACTTGTCAAGCACACCGCTCTCACTGAGAGCCACACCGCAGTTGAGGGCTGTCTGACCGCCGAAAGCGAGCAGGATGCCGTCAGGACGCTCCTTCTCTATGACCTTTTCAACGAAATAAGGGGTCACGGGCAAGAAATAAATCTTGTCGGCGAAACCGTCAGAAGTCTGCACAGTGGCGATGTTGGGGTTGATGAGGATTGTCTCGATACCCTCCTCCTTCAACGCTTTCAGTGCCTGAGAGCCGGAGTAGTCAAACTCGCCAGCCTCGCCTATCTTGAGAGCACCGCTTCCGAGCAGAAGCACTTTATGGAAGTCAAATCTATTAGTCTGCGACATGTGAATATGATGTTGTGGTGGGATATGTAGTGTTAGATGGATAAACTGGGTCTCGATGTCAGAGCAACGCTATGAATTCGTCAAACAGGAACTCTGTATCCTTGGGACCGCTGGATGCCTCTGGATGGAACTGAGCCGAGAAAAACGGCTTGCTCTTGTGGCGTATGCCCTCGTTGGTGCCGTCATTCATGTTGACAAACAGCGGCTCCCAGTCAGCTGGCAGCTTGGAGCTGTCGACAGCGAATCCGTGGTTCTGCGAAGTGACAAAGCACTGGTCGGAATTGACTCGACGCACAGGCTGGTTATGGCTGCGGTGTCCGTATTTTAGTTTGTAAGTCGTAGCTCCGGCTGCCTTCGAGAGAAGCTGGTTGCCCATGCAGATGCCACAGATGGGTTTGCCTATCTCTATGGCTTTGCGGATATTTTCTACGGTCTTCTCCGCCATATCGGGATTTCCGGGACCGTTGGATATAAACAAACCGTCGTAAGGTATGGTGGTGAAATCATAATCCCAGGGGACACGCACCACTTTGACTCCGCGGCGTGTCAGACAGCGGATGATATTGTGCTTCACACCGCAGTCCACGAGCACGACTGTCTTGTCACCCTCGCCATGGTATTCCACATCTTTGCATGACACCTTGGCTACAAGATTCTCCTTGTTGGGATCGTAGAAATCCACGTCTTCAGCACCCTCTACCACGATTTTTCCGAGCATCGAGCCGTGCTCGCGCAGATGTTTTGTCAGGGCGCGTGTATCTATGCCGTAGATACCCACTATATTTTCCTCTTTGAGCCAGTCGGCAAGGCTGCGGTCAGCCTGCCAGTGGCTGTGGTCATAGGTGTAGTCCTGCGCTACTATTGCCTGGCAATGTATGCGGTCACCTTCGTAATATTCGCTGACATCATCTTTCTGCCGTCTCGGCGGCACTCCATAATTGCCGAGGATGGGGTAAGTCGTGACCAGTATCTGTCCCTCATAGGAGGGGTCGGTCAGACTCTCAGGATAACCCGTCATGGCGGTGTTGAAAACTACTTCACCGGCTGTGGAACCCTCATAGCCGAATGATTTCCCTTCAAAGGTTGTGCCGTCTTCAAGAGTGAGGACAGCGCGTTTCGTTTCACGCATAGTCTGTAAAGATGGTGGAGAATTTTTCCGTTTGATTGAAAAACCTATAATCGGGGCAAAGTTACTCAAAAAATCCCTACTGTGCAACAATGGTTTCACCATACTGGAATATTACATTTTTTAACGAAGCTGGCACAATCCCAAATAAAAATCGCTATATTTGCATCATATCTTATCACATCCATGCAATCCATAACCAGACACATCTTAGCAGCTGTCCTTATATTGACAGCATTATGCGCCCGAGCCACCTCCGAGCTGTCAGCATTTGAAAAACAACAGATAATAGACAGCATCAAAGCCGGATTAACTAATAAGGTAAATTCCACCGAGCGAATCAGCATGCTGACCGACATCTTCGACCTTACGAACAGCATCTCACTGAAAGACTCCGTAGGCTCCGCCATATACAACTTGGCATTACAGACCGGCAACAGCGAAGACGGGCTTAACATACTGCGCCATCTCGGCAATCTGCATGTCAAAGAGGATTCGTTGCTGGCAATAGATATCAACCGTGCCAAAAGGTTCCAGCCCTCGCCGACACGCGACATGACTGTGACATTTTTAAGGATGCTGCGTAACCACAACGGTCTATGGTACGCTGACGAAAAGACACGCGCCCACCGCCTGCAGCAGCTACTCGACATGGTCAATGCCAACCCTCCGACCGACATATATGAGAAAATCGTGCTGCTACATGCTCTATGCCTGTACATAGGCAACACTTCGCAGGGAGATATGCTGATACACTACATGAACAAGCTGGAAGAACTGGTGGAATCGCTTCCAGAAGACCACACACCCCTGCGTAATGCGTTCTACACCCAGGCAGCCATCATATACCGTCTCAACGATGACTATGAAAAAGGTTTACAGATAGACCGCAAGCGGCTTGAAGCCATCGGAATGCTGGAGAAAAGCAATGCGAAAGCGGGACGCAAATACCGCAACTACAATGCACACTATTATATCATCTACACCCACATGCTCAGCAACTACCCCCTGCTGTCGGACAAGGAGGTAGAAAGCATATATGCGAAAATACAGGCATTGCTGAAAACAAACGACCTCGCAGCCAACACAGAGGCACACTCCGGACGCGCCGAAATCTACTATGCGATGCATCACAAACGTTATGATGAAGCCCTGAAACTCATATATAAAAATAAAGACAACTATTACAACCGCTCATATCTCCACATCCTGTACAGGCTGATGGTAGAGTGCGGGCGTAAGACAGGCAATAAAGAGGCACTGCTGGACGGGCTGGAAGGATATAACAGCGTATTGGAAAAGACCATCAAGACCCGAATGCAGGAAAAAGCCCAGGAACTCCAGATCATATATGACATCAATGAGCTGAAGGAACAGAACCTCAAACGCGAGCATCAAGCCACCAGAACTCGCACCATGATGCTGATGACGGGTACGATAGTCCTGTTTGTGCTGCTTGTGGTCCTGTTTTTCATGTATCATCGCATGCGCAAACTCGCTTCCCATCTTAAGAAGAGCAACACCGACCTGAAAATCGAGAAAGCCAACATACAGAAAGCACAGGCTGACCTTGTGAAAGCCCGTGACGATGCACAGGCTGCCAACCGCACAAAATCTGATTTCATCAAAAACATGAGCAACGAAGTGGAAGGTCCCCTGCATGTTATCAATGAATACACCAATCTGCTGATAGACTGTGTGGATACAGGAGACAAGCCCTATCTGCGCGATTTCTCAAATAAAATACAGTTCAACTCCGAGTTGCTCCTCAACCTCTTCTCTGACGTGCTGACGCTGGCACAGGCTGACAATAAGACCCTGTCAGTACACCCGAAGAAGATCGACCTGAAGATGATATGCGACAACGCCATAACCGTCATCCGTCACCACGCAAGCAAAAATGTCCGTGTCGGATTAGCACCTGACCTACCAGACGTGCAGATAGACACTGATCCCCATAGGTTGTCGCAGATTCTATACCAGCTGCTGTCAAACGCAGCCAAATTCACCACCGAAGGCTCTATCGAGCTGTCATACCAGGTACTGCCCGCTGTCAATACTGTGAAAATAAGCGTGACAGACACAGGCATAGGCATAAACGAGGAGGACCAGGACAGGATATTCCAGAGATTCAGCAAACTTGATAGTTCTTCACAAGGAGCGGGGCTCGGATTGGCACTGGCACTACAACTTGCGCAACTGCTGGGTGGCCATATCGAGCTCGACACCACATATGACGAAGGGTCGCGGTTCATCCTTACCATCCCGATGACATCCATCCCTACAGCATAGCACACAGCTACTTGTTAATCTATGTTTGTCTCCATCATCTCTGTAGGGACATGGCATTATTCTTACTGCATCTCCTCGTACTCCATGGATGCCAGCTCCCACAGGCTCATGGCGTTTTCGAGCTGCTTGGTGAGGGAAGCATGGAGAGCATAATCTTCCTCGGTCAAGGCTTCGCCCGATGACATACGCGCCTCGAGATCCTTGATGGCTTGCTCCCGCTGCGCCACATCTTTCTCGGCATCCTCTACCTTCTTGCGGGCGCGGCGCAGAGCCTTGTCACGCTCGCGCTGCTCGGCATAGCTGAGCTTAGGCACAGACGCTTCCTTAGTCCCGGCTGCAGGCTTCGGAGTTTCAGCCTTGGGAGTCTCCTTATCTTTCGGAGTCGGTGAAGACGGTTTCGCAGCCTCTAATTGGGCAAGTGAATCAAGCTTTTTCTTCTCCAAAAATTCATATATGCCACCGAGGCACTCACGCACCTTGCCGTCACCAAATTCGTAGACCTTTTCCACCAGACCGTCAAGAAATTCACGGTCATGGCTCACGACGATGACTGTGCCGTCAAAGTCCTTTATCGCCTGCTTCAACACATCCTTTGAAGCCATGTCAAGATGGTTGGTAGGTTCGTCAAGAATAAGCAGATTGACCGGCTGCAGCAGCAGGCGTATCATCGCCAGTCGGGTACGCTCGCCACCCGAGAGCACTTTGACCTTTTTGTCAGATGCTTCTCCGCCAAACATAAATGCACCGAGTATGTCGCGTATCTTAGTGCGGATATCCCCCACTGCCACCCGGTCGATGGTGTCAAATACGGTCAGCTCGCCGTCCATCAGCGAAGCCTGATTCTGTGCGAAATATCCGATCTGGACGTTATGTCCTATCTTCAGTTCGCCGGTATAGGGAATTTCACGCATTATGCACTTGACCAGAGTCGACTTGCCCTCGCCGTTTTTGCCCACGAAAGCCACTTTTTCACCACGCTTGATGGTAAACGTGGCATGGTCAAACACCTGGTGGTCGCCGTAAGCTTTGCCTACATTATCGGCTATCACAGGGTAGTCTCCCGAACGCGGCGCGGGCGGAAAACGGAGATTGAGACGCGATTTGTCTACCTCATCCACCTCTATCCGCTCTATCTTGGCGAGCTGCTTGATGCGGCTCTGCACCTGCACACTCTTCGTGGCCTTGTAGCGGAAACGCTCTATAAAGTCCTCCGTATCCTGTATCTGCTTCTGCTGATTGAGATAAGCACGCATCTGCTGCTCGATACGCTCCTTGCGAAGCTCCACGAATTTAGAGTAATTGACGGAGTAGTCATAGATCTTGCCCAGCGATATCTCAATGGTGCGGTTGGTCACATTATCAATAAATGCACGGTCGTGGCTGACCAGCACCACAGCCTTGGCACGGTTGACCAGAAAGGACTCGAGCCACTGGATAGATTCAATGTCAAGGTGGTTGGTAGGCTCGTCAAGCAGCAACACATCGGGATGCCCCAAAAGCAGCTTGGCAAGCTCGATGCGCATGCGCCACCCGCCTGAGAACTCGCATGTAGGACGCGTGAAGTCATCGCGACGAAATCCGAGACCTATCAATGTACGCTCCATCTCAGCATCATGGTTCTCGGAATTTTCGTATGTAAGCCGCTCGGTCAGAGTGGTCATGCGGTCTATGAGATCCTGATATGAGGCACTTTCATAGTCAGTGCGTTCCGACAGTTCAGCCGTATAACGGTCAAGTTCCTGCTGCATGGCATCGATATGCGCAAATGCCTTGCGCACCTCCTGCTCCACAGTCAGAGTATCGTTGACCTGCATATGCTGCGGCAGATAGCCTACCGTTACATCCTTGGGGACAGCCACAGACCCTGACGTGGGCGACTGGATGCCGGCGATGATCTTGAGCATCGTGGATTTGCCAGCGCCGTTCTTGCCCACGAGAGCTATGCGGTCACGCGGATTGATGACGTAGTTGATATTGTCAAAAAGAGCTTTGGCAGAGAACTCCACCGAAAGGTTCTGTATGGAAATCATATGATAGTCGGATGACGTAAGAATAATCGGAGTGCAAAGTTACGGACTTTGCAGCCGTTATGCAACCCCATCTCGTAGGGTGGTGCATGCCCACGAAAATGCACTGCAATTTGTAGGTATGCACCCCAATCTGTTTACCAATCGACGTAAAATCACATCGTAGGGACGCGGCGTGCCGCGTCATCGTACCAGGCGAGGTGTATTGCTTTTGATGACGCGGCACGCCGCGTCCCTACAAGCATGTAGAGCGTTAAATGACACCCTCACACAACCCACGCAGGAGCTGTGCGCCACCTCCAGCGGCGGCAATCTGTGGCGGAACAACAACATGGGTCAGCCAATCCTGACGGATTGTATGACCCATGCCTAATTTATGCGACCCCGCTGGGGTCGATATTGTGTCATCTCTGCTTAAGGCGTCAGAATATCACCTGGAGACGAGCCTGGATGGTGTTGACATGGCGATTGTACATAGCCGCGCTTGATGATACATTGGTGTAGCTATAGCGCAGACGAGCCAGGAAATACTTATTGAAGTAATAGTTGAAGGTGATAGAGGCATCGTTAGTGCGGCCGCCATAGATACCGGCATCAGCATATGTGGCATCGGTGTAGTTGTAACCGAGCACACACTCAAGGGTTTTGGGACCAGGAGTGGCAAGACCTGCATCACCATGAGAATAGCCGTAGTCCTTACCGATCAATATGCCACGGAGCAATCCGTAGACACCCTGTGCCTGATAGTGCTTGAGACCGCCTTTACGGTTGACATTCATGTAGTAATACTGACCCTCGAAAGCGAAGCGGTTCATAGCTACGAGCCATTCGGGCGAGAGTTTGAACACGCTGCGGGCATTGCTGATGTTGGCACCGAGCATATCCACGCTGCATACGCGGGTCGGGAACGTAGCAGAATATTCAAAGTATCCTTCAGAAGCCTCCGATTTGCCCTCGTCGTTTTCCACGGCAACATGGCGGGCACCCTGATACCAGAGTGACAGACCGAGCTGGGCTACCTTACCGGTGTCATGCCACGGACGGAAGACGAAACGGTTCATAGCGCCAAAGCTGGTCTTACCAAGCTCATTGGCATGCTTCTTCATGGCTTCGCCGTCAGAGAAGACGCTGACACTGGAGAAGATATCACCCTTGTCATAGACATACTCGACGCCGATGTTTCTGCCAGTGGCATTGAAATATGTATCGGTGATGGGGGCTTCCATCGAGGGCTTCATCGATGACGAGGTAGCAGCCTGAAGTCCAAACTGATGCACAAAGTAGCCGGCACGCAGATACATGTTGTCATTGAGGTTATATTGCATGTACACGTCTTTCATGCTGAGCTTGTTGAAGCTGTAGCCCACATCGATTTTGGCAGCCCATTTGCCATAGCTTGCCTTGGCACCCATGCGTATGTCAGGCATGGCTACTCCATCACTGAAGCCGTCTTCATTAGGCATATATACAGCCCCGTCAAGGAGCATTCGACCTGTAGGTTTGATGGAGAATTTCGGTTCATCGTCAGCGGCAAACACCGAAGACACGCTTGTTAACATTAAGGCTGACGCAGCAGCGAGAGTGATGAAATTTTTCATACCTTTGGGATGTTTGGGGGATGTGAAAAATGGAAGTTTTTTGTTAGGGGAGAAACGTGGATGTCAAAGACTGTAAATGTCTGCGGCATGAGAAACACGGCACAAAGATACATGTATTTTTCATAGCCAAAGGCATCGTGCTTTAACATTTTAATTAATGTTTCAGTGTTCAATTTCCAAGGTATGGAGGCCTTGATGCTTATTTTCGGAGTAATAACATCACGACTTGAAAAATAGTTTATACAAACATGAAAATTTGTAAATAAACATTATCCTGCATCTGTGTCAGAACATTTTTAGCCAACAATCGTTAATACTACAAAATGATAAGGCATGACCTTACCGATGCTTATTTTCTTCAAGTGACCTTTAACTTTACAACTCTATCTAATCCACCAAAAACTACCGACACAATGAAACGACTGTTTTCCGTAGCAATGCTGCTGACATTGCTTGCTCTGCCTCTTACAGGCCTCGCCCAAGCACAGAGAAGCCAGGAATTCAAGGATAAATATAAGCTCAAAGAAGCCGTGGTGCTCAGCCGCCACAACATCCGCTCGCCACTTAGCGACAGCAAGAGCGACCTCGGACGCATGACACCTCACCAGTGGACCAAATGGAGCGCAGGCAAGAGCGAGCTGACCAGCCGCGGCGGCGCACTGGAGACCATGATGGGACAGTATTTCCGCAAATGGCTCGTCGATGCCGGCATGTTCCCCGAGAACTATGTCCCCACTGCCGACGATCTCAATGTAATCGCCAACTCGATGCAACGCTGCATCGCCACGGCTCAATACTTCACATCTGGATTCATGCCCGTTGGCGGAGTTACCGTCAACCACCGATACACTCCGTCAAAGATGGACCCCCTCTTCAATCCTCAGTTGACCAAGGTGACACCTGAATTTGTCGCCACTGCCATGGAGCAGATCAATGCCATGGGCGGCAAGAAAGGCATAGTAGGTGTCAATGAAGCCATCGCACCCAACTACGCTCTGATTCAGGAGGTGCTTGACGTGCCCAACTCTCCCATGGCAAAGGAAAACGATCCCAAACTCAAGGATTTCAAGAACTACAACACCGAAATCGTGCTTGAGAAGTGGGCAGAACCCTCCATGAAGAAAGGTTCCGCGCTTAAAGACCTCAATGCAGCCAGCGATGCATTCATCCTCCAGTATTACGAGGAGCCCGACTCCATCAAGGCAGGCTTCGGCAAGAACCTCTCGCGTGAAGACTGGGCAAAAATCGCGCAGATCAAAGATACTTACCAGGATATGCTCTTCACAGCTCCCATCGTGGCTGCCAACGTTGCCAATCCGCTCATCCAGTACATGTATGACGAATTGCGCTCGCCCGACCGCAAATTTACATTCCTCGTAGGCCACGACTCCAATCTGTCAAGCGTACTGACCGCTCTCGGAGTGGAAGAATATGAGCTGCCCAACGCCATAGAGCGCAAGACCCCTATCGGCTCTAAGCTCGTCATCGAGAAATTCGTTGGTCCTGACGGCAAGGAATACGCTGACCTCAACCTCGTGTATCAGTCAATCGACCAGCTCCGCAACATGGAACTCCTCAGCCTCGAGAATCCCCCCATGGTCTACCCCATCAGCCTCAAAGGTCTGAAGAAAAACGCCGACGGGCTCTATAATCTCGCCGACCTCGAGAACCGCTTCGAAGAAGCCCTCGCCGCCTACGACGCAATCTGATATCGTACCTTATATACATACATTCCCGTGCCTGTCAGCCTCAGTGGCGGCAGGCACGGACTGTTTTATGTCATATACTCAAAAACTATCCTATATGGATGGTTGTTATCCATAATGTAAAACCTGAAAGTGAAGCTCCGGTTTCCGAAACTGATTAATCTGCGTCCTGAACATGAAAATATATCACTCTATGGCGATAGCCTCAGTAGTGTCAGTGGCGGCAATAGCGTTTTCGCTCACTCCGACTGCCACTGGCGAAGACACACCCTCATCAACGTCAAACGACGAGTACGCGGCGATATTGCCACAAACGTGCAGTATATGTGACGGCAGAGGCGCAGTGACGGTATTGTCAGACAGCGCGGAGGTCTCCTACCAGTGTGCCGCATGCAGAGGATACGGCAAAATCACCACGTATCCTGAGTATTGATAGTCTTTGCCTACTTAGAGGGACATGCCATGGCATGTCTGAAAATGCAGTCTGGCAGCGGAGTAAATGATTGGGATATCGGCTGACATGCCAAGGCATGTCCCTACAAGTGAGGTCACACAACCTTGCAGAACCTTAAAACGGCATAGAGTACTGCTGATATTTTCGCATGATAGAGCAGTGGGGTTGAGGGTAATTTTGTGACATAATCACAAAATTAAAGTCCATCATATGACCACAAAATCAAACCATAGCGTCCGGAAAGAGAAGTGGAATCGCCCTGTGTCCCGTAAATTTTATGAAGCCATCATAAAGCAGATACACACCGTCGCATCACTGAGCGATGACATCAATGCCGACAATGTGATACGCTGTCTTGACGATTACCTGACCAACCGCACCGCCACTGCCGACTTCACCGAAACCGAGACAGTTGTATTCACCCTCCTGCAGCCTCTGATAGACCAGGCTATGCGCCGTTCGGAGCGAGCACGCCAAGCCGCTGCGCGCCGACGCCAATGCTGCAAGCCTGTTGAAACTAATCAAGCCACATCGCTTAGCGCCGAGTTTATCGTGACAGACATGCCACGACCATCTACTCGTGAAGAAAAACGGATAATGCGCCGTGAAGCCACCCTGCTCCGACGCCAGCAAAAACACCTCAAACGCCTACGAAGCCGCCAGCCAAATGCAATGACAGAGAAGCCGAATCCAAAATTGCCCAATCCTGATAAACCGTCAGGTCTGTAGGGACATGCCGTGGCATGTCCGCTCTCTGCAACATTCGCAAACGTAAAACCTGACTGGCGGACATGCCGTGGCATGTCCCTACAAAACTTGTACGAAATCTTGTATCTGCAATTTACTCTACCTCTCAAGGGCAGATCAGTCGAACTGTTTGCGGTGGAAGATGAAGTTGCGACCGAGGTATTTTTCGCGGACTATGGGGTTGGAGGCGAGTTCTTCGCTGGTGCCTTTGAAAAGGATCTTGCCCTCGAAGAGGAGGTAGGCTCGGTCGGTGATGCTGAGGGTCTCAGGAGCGTTGTGGTCAGTGATGAGGATGCCGATGTTCTTCTCCTTGAGTTTGTAGACCACCGACTGGATATCCTCGACGGCTATGGGGTCGACTCCGGCAAAAGGCTCGTCGAGCATGATAAATTTGGGGTTGATGGCAAGGCAGCGGGCTATCTCCGTGCGGCGGCGTTCGCCACCTGACAGCTGGTCGCCGAGATTCTTGCGCACCTTCTGCAGCGAAAACTCCTCAATCAGCGACTCCAGCTTTTCTCGCTGGTATTCCTTAGAGGTGTTGGTCATCTCAAGCACCGAGAGGATGTTGTCCTCAACCGACAGCTTGCGGAACACCGACGGCTCCTGAGCGAGATAACCGATGCCGTTCTGTGCTCGGCGATATACGGGATATTTGGTAATGTCGAGGTCGTTGAGGAAGATACGCCCTTCGTTGGGGGTGATAAGTCCCACGGTCATGTAGAATGTCGTGGTCTTGCCGGCACCGTTGGGACCAAGCAGCCCCACTATTTCGCCCTGCGTGACATCTATGGAGACATGGTTAGCCACGATGCGGTTGCCATATTTCTTGACGAGATTGTCGGTGCGCAGCACCATCTTGTCATCAGTTGACGCATGCTCCTGAGATGCCGCAGCTACGGCGGCATTATCTTCCTGCTGTTCTATCATTTTCTCAATCGTGATTCTATATAGTCAGTGAGCAGATTGACTGCCACAATGTTGTTTCCTCCCTGAGGCACTATGAGGTCGGCTTTCTTCTTTGACGGCTCTATATACATGTTGTGCATGGGCTTCAGCACCTCCTGATAACGGTTTATGACCATCATGGGTGTGCGTCCGCGTTCCACGCAGTCACGTGTGATGACACGGATAAGACGGTCATCGGCATCCGCATCGACAAACACCTTCACGTCCATCATGTCACATAGCTCCGGCTGGGTGAGCACCAGGATGCCCTCGACAAGCACCACGTCACGAGGCTCCAGGGTGATGGTCTCTTTCTGCCGTGTACATGTCAGATAGCTATAGGTGGGCATCTCGATAGTCTGTCCGTCACGCAGAGCCTTGATCTGGTCAACCAGCAGCGACCACTCTATGGCAGCCGGCTCGTCAAAGTTGATTTTCTGTCGGTCTTCGGGCGGCACATGGCTTGAATCTTTATAATAGTTGTCCTGTGAAATGACAGCCACTTCGCCCTGAGGAAGAGCTGAAATAATCTTGTTGACCACTGTGGTCTTACCAGAGCCTGTGCCTCCGGCTATGCCTATGACTAACATGGTGTAATCTGACTTGGGGAAATATGGACGGTTGGGAAAAAGATGTTAAGGTAACAGAGCTGCCTATTGCGCCTTTTGGACGCATATATTGGCAAAGTTAGCCATTAAATTTTATAATTCAAGTGAGAGATGGCGATTTTTTCAGTAACTTTGCGACGGTCAATAAGCCACCTATATATATTTATCAATATACTGACAGATGATTTTCACAAAATCCATAGCCAATTTCGGCAAATACTGCCTGTTCATGCGGCGGGTGTTCAGCGTGCCCGACAAGTGGAGGGTATTTTTCTCCCGAACTGTTTTCGAGATACAGAAATTAGGAGTGGATTCCATACCGTTGGTCATCATCATCGCCCTCTTTATCGGAGCGGTGATCACCATACAGATGCAGCTCAACTTCTCCTCCCCTCTCGTACCGAGCTATTCGACAGGACTTGCCACACGCGAGATAGTGCTGCTGGAGTTTTCCAACTCCATATTGTGCCTTATCCTTGCAGGCAAGGTGGGCAGTAACATAGCATCGGAGATAGGCACCATGAGAGTTACCGAGCAGATTGACGCTCTGGAAATCATGGGCATCAATTCGTGCAATTTCCTCGTGCTGCCCAAAGTGGTGGGATTCCTGTTTTTCATGCCTGTACTTGTCGTGTTCTGCATCTTCACGACCATGCTCGGCGGTTATCTGATCGCCGCGGTCACCGGCATCATCTCCGTATCTAAATACATCTACGGCATACAGACCCAGTTTCAGGAATGGTATGTGTGGTACGGACTGATAAAGTCGCTGTTTTTCTCGGTGGTCATCACCTCAGTGGCGAGCTACTGCGGCTACTATGTCAAGGGCGGTGCCCTTGAAGTAGGCAAAGCCAGCACCAACGCCGTAGTGACAAGCAGCATCATGATACTGCTTCTCGATGTAATACTCACCAAACTCCTGCTCCAATGATAGAAGTCAAGGGCGTGACAAAGTCGTTTGACGACAAGACCATCCTCCACAGCGTGGATGCCACATTCTATACCGGCAAGACCAACCTGATTATCGGACAGAGCGGATCGGGCAAGACCGTGCTGATGAAATCGCTCGTCGGACTTCTCAGACCCGAAGAGGGACAGATACTCTATGACGGTCGCGACCTGCTGCAGATGTCAGTAGACCAGACCAAGAAACTGCGCGAGGAGATCGGCATGCTCTTCCAAGGGTCGGCACTGTTTGACTCAGAGACAGTGCTTGGCAATGTGATGTTCCCGCTGATGATGTTTACCGACATGACACCCGCCGAACGCAAGGACCGCGCACAGTTCTGCCTTGAACGTGTCAACCTCAAAGGTGCGGACAACAAGTATCCATCGGAGATTTCGGGCGGCATGCAGAAGCGTGTAGCGATTGCTCGTGCCATCGCACTGAATCCCAAGTATCTCTTTTGCGACGAACCAAACTCCGGCCTTGACCCGCATACCTCCATCCTCATCGACGAACTGCTCAGCGACATCACACACGAGTACAACATCACCACAGTAATCAATACCCACGACATGAACTCGGTGCTCGGCATAGGCGAAAACATCATCTACCTGCGCAACGGCCGCCGCGAGTGGGTGGGCAATATGAAGGAAATCTACACCGCTTCCAACGAGGCTCTCAACGATTTCGTCTTTGCCACAGATTTGTTCAAACAGGTCAAGGAGTACATCGTTCACAACTCGTCGACAACTCCTCCAGCCAAATCCTGAGCCATCCCTGAGCACCATTATTCCATACATTATGGAACTTACATGTTTTTTTTGTAACTTGCGCGAAATTTCATACCATAACACGTACACGTTATCAAAACACAGATGAAAAAATATCTCGTTACCGGAGCTGCCGGATTTATCGGCGCCAACTTTGTGAAGCATCTACTTAAGAAATGGGGCAACGAAGTAGAAATCGTAATTCTCGATGCTCTCACCTATGCAGGTAATCCCATGACCATCAAAGATGAGATGGAGCTGCCCAACGTGACATTCGTCAAAGGTGACATCGGTGACCGCGAGCTCGTAACTAAGATAATGAAAGAATTTGACCCGGATTTCGTGGTTAATTTCGCTGCTGAAAGCCATGTGGACCGCAGTATCGAAAATCCTCGTCTGTTTCTGGAGACAAACATCCTCGGCACACAGAACATGCTCGACTGTGCACGCGAAGCGTGGTTTGAAGGCAAGGATGAGAACGGTCATAACCGTTACCGTGAGGGTAAGAAATATCTGCAGATCTCCACTGATGAAGTCTACGGCTCTCTGCCCAAAGATTTCGACGAAGCTCAGCCTCTGCATCTGACCGATGATGTCAAAGAAGTGGTCAAGGGACGCAAGAACCTCCAGACATTCGGCCACGGATTCTTCACCGAAGACACTCCGCTCTCTCCGCGCTCGCCCTATTCGGCAGCCAAGACCGGAGCCGACCTCATCACCCAGGCTTATCACGAGACCTACGGCATGCCCATCAACATCACCCGTTGCTCCAACAACTACGGTCCTTACCACTTCCCCGAGAAGCTCATACCGCTGATCATCAAGAACATACTTGAAGGCAAGAAACTCCCTGTATACGGCAAGGGTGACAATGTACGTGACTGGCTCTATGTAGAGGATCACGCCAAGGGTATAGACATGGTGCTCCGCAACGGCCGCATGGGCGAAGTCTACAACATCGGCGGCTTCAACGAGGAGCAGAATATCAGCATCGTGCGTCTGGTGATCAACATCATCAACCGCATCATGCACGAGGAGCCCAAATATCAGGCTCTGCTCAAAGGCATCACCCCCGATGAAATCACCGAAGACCTCATCACCTACGTTACAGACCGTCCCGGTCACGACATGCGTTATGCGATAGATCCCACCAAGATCGCGACCGAACTGGGCTGGTATCCAGAGACTCCGTTTACCGAAGGTATCGAGAAGACTGTGCGCTGGTATCTCGACAATCAGGAGTGGGTGGAAAGCGTCACATCCGGCGAATACCAGAAGTATTATGACCAGATGTATGGCAACCGCTAAGCTCTGAACCACCACTTACCCATACATATACTTTCTAACCCGAAATCATTCAGAAGATCATGAAAGGTATAGTACTCGCAGGCGGCTCCGGCACACGTCTCTACCCTATCACACGCGGCATATCGAAGCAGCTCGTACCCATCTATGACAAACCGATGGTATATTATCCCATCTCGGTGCTGATGCTTGCCGGCATACGCGACATCCTGATAATATCCACACCTCATGACCTCCCCGGATTCAAGCGCCTGCTTGGCGACGGCAAGGAGATGGGGGTAAACTTCACTTATGCAGAGCAGCCTCGTCCCGAGGGTCTTGCACAGGCATTTATCATCGGCAAGGAATTTATCGGCGATGACGATGTGTGTCTGGTACTCGGAGACAATATCTTCTATGGCCAGGGCTTCACGGGGATGCTGCGCCAGGCAGTCGAACGCACAGCCTCCAGTCAGGAAGCCACTATATTTGCATATAAGGTGAAGGATCCGCAGCGCTACGGTGTAGTCACTATTGATGACCGCGGTAAAGCTGTGAACATCGTAGAGAAGCCATCCAATCCCGAGACCAACTATGCTGTGGTGGGTCTGTATTTCTATCCCAACGAAGTGGTGAAGGTAGCACATGAAATCAAGCCCTCGGCTCGCGGAGAGCTTGAGATCACGACTGTCAATCAGGTGTTCATGGACCGTGACAAGCTCAACGTACAGCAGTTCGGACGCGGCTTCGCATGGCTTGATACCGGTACCACCGACTCGCTGATGGAGGCATCAAACTTCATAGAGACCATCGAGAAGCGCCAAGGCTTCAAGGTGGCAGCACTGGAAGAGATAGCTTTCCGCCGCGGATTCATCGATGCTGACCGACTGCGCGAACTGGCTCAACCGATGCGCAACAATGCTTACGGCCAGTATCTCATCGAGCTTGCTGACAATGGCATCAACTAAACCACGACTTATAGAACTGCCGCGCATCTATGACCCGCGCGGCAGTCTTTCATTTGCACAAGACAATGACCAGATACCCTTTGACATCAAAAGGGTATTTTGGTTATATGATGTGCCTGGAGGAGCTGTGCGCGGAAGCCATAGCCACAGGGAAGCTCATGAGCTGATAGTCGCTACAGGGGGGAGCTTTGACGTGTCACTGCATGACGGGCATAAATCGACCACCTATACGCTTAACCGCCCTTTCATCGGCCTTTACGTACCGCCGGGGTATTGGCGCACCCTTGAGAATTTTTCATCAGGCAGTGTCTGCATGGTGCTTGACTCCATACTCTACGATGAAAAAGATTATATAAGGAATTTCAACGAATTTCTCGAGTGGGTGCATACTCACAGAGACACCTCTGAGACATAGATAAAAAACGTCACACCATGAGATACCCATTTCTTGACCTCGGACTCATCAACAGCCCCTGGATTGACGAACTGAAAGAGGCGGCATGCCGTATCATCTCATCAGGCAGGTACATAGGCGGCGATGAAGTGGCGGCATTGGAGTCAGACATGGCTACGCTATGCGGCACAGCCCACGCTGTCGGTGTCAGCAATGGTCTGGATGCCCTTACACTTATATTAAAGGCATATGTCAAGCTCGGGCGTCTCAAATATGGCGATGGTGTGATTGTCCCTGCCAATACGTATATAGCCACTATGCTGGCTGTGACGGAGGCAGGTCTGAAAATCTTGCCGGTTGATTGTGACGAGATGACCATGAACATCGATACAGCAGCAATCCCATCGGAAATTCTCGACCAAGCCAAAGCTATCATGCCAGTGCATCTATACGGACGAACGGCATGGAGTCAGTCACTACGCAGCATTGCCGAATCACGAGGGCTATTAGTCATCGAAGACTCAGCCCAAGGGATAGGCGCTTATGCATCTGCGGCAGGAATCAACGGCGGACACATTACGGGTGCTCTCGGACATGCATCGGGATTCAGCTTCTATCCGACAAAAAACATAGGAGCAATCGGAGATGCCGGGATGGTCACTACTGATGATGCAGAATTGGCTTCGACTGTCAGAGCGTTAGCCAACTACGGATCTGACCGCCGCTACCACAACATATATTGCGGAAACAACTGCCGTCTTGACCCGATACAGGCAGCCATGATACGTGTAAAGCTCCGCCATATCGATGAAATCAATAACCGACGCAGACAAAACGCGGCTACCTACGAGACCCATCTTAATCATCCGCTTATCACCAAGCCTGTCATCCCATCAGAGCCACGTGAGCACGTATGGCATCAATATGTCATCTACGCGGGCGAACATCGCGACAGCCTACAGTCATATTTGACCGCCAAAGGTGTGGGTACGGACATACATTATGCCACCCCTCCGCTACACCAGCCGTGTTACTCACATCTTGAATGCCGACATGATTTCGCGGTCACCGACCGTCTGGCTGAGGGCATCCTCTCTCTACCAATCTCAGAGATGACATATCCCGATGACATAAAAGAGATCTGCGACATCATCAACAGCTTCAAACCATAGCGATGAAAAAATTCATACTCGTGCTTGCCATCGCCATAGGAGTGGCATGGACAGTGCGCAATTACGATAATCAGGGACAGGAGGGATGTCAGACAGACGCTTCAGAACTGACTTTTGTAAAGATGCCATCTGACATACCTTCTCAGATTAAGGAATACGCAAATTATACGGTTTCATTCAATTCAGAGACACACATACCCAACTGGGTGGCATGGACTCTTGAAGGGAAGAACACCAACGGACAGGTGAAACGGTCCAACAAATTCTGGACTGACGAATCAGTCAAAGGATGCGCACAGACCTCCGATTACCGCAATACTGGATATGACCGTGGGCATATGGCTCCGGCTGGTGACATGAAATGGGACAAGACTGCAATGGACGAATGCTTCTCCCTCGCAAATATCGCCCCTCAAGCCCACACCCTCAACAGCGGCTCTTGGGGCAAACTCGAAGAAAAATGCCGTCAGAGAGCCGTTGCCGACAGCATTGTCGTAATAGTCTGCGGACCGATCCCTAATGAAGAGCCGATAGCGCATATCGGATTGACAGGAGTAGCCGTGCCGCAACGGTTTTTCAAGGTCGTACTCTCACCTGCCGCCCGTCCGCCGAAAGCGATAGGGTTCATCATGCCTAATGGGTATGTCGAAGGAGGCATGCAGCGGTGCGCTGTGAGTGTTGACAGCATCGAGTCGCTGACAGGTTATGACTTCTTCTCGGCGCTCCCCGACGATATAGAATCACAAGTAGAATCACAATGCAATTTCCCACAATGGAGCCATACCCGCAGATGACAAACAATGACACCATATGCGCCATATCCACACCTCACGGATGCGGCGGCATAGCAGTGATACGCATAAGCGGACCTCTTGCCATAGATGTAGCATCCAAAATCTGGCGTGGAAAAGACCTTGCACAATCCGCAACCCACACAGCACATCTCGGCACCATTATTGACCAGAGCGGCGACACCATCGATGAGGCTGTTGCGACTGTATTCCGTGGTCCGCGCTCGTTTACTGGCGCGGATGTCATCGAGTTGAGCGTGCATGGATCCGTATATATACAGAAACGAGTGATAGAATTATTGCTTGATCAGGGCGCACGTCTTGCCGAAGCTGGAGAGTTTACTCGACGGGCATTTGCCAACGGCCGCATGGACCTGGTGCAGGCTGAAGGTATCGCCGATGTAATAGCTTCACGCAACGAAGCCTCCCACCGCGTAGCCATATCTCAGATGAGAGGAGTATTCTCGTCACGCATCCGAGAGCTTCATGACCGGCTGCTGGAAATGGCATCTCTGCTGGAACTTGAACTGGATTTCAGCGAAGAGGACGTTGAATTTGCCTCACGCGAGAAACTTATATCTATTGCCGAAGAAATACATGCCTACGTGACACGTCTGGCAGATTCTTTCTCCCGTGGGAGAGTCATCAAAGAAGGTATCCCAGTGACCATTACAGGAGAAACGAACGCAGGCAAATCCACCCTGCTCAACAGCATCCTCGGCGAGGACAAAGCCATAGTCAGCGACATACGCGGCACCACCCGCGACAGCATCGAAGACACCATATCAATCGGCAGCCACCTGTTCAGATTCATTGATACAGCAGGACTCCGCGACACCTCGGACCCCATAGAAAGCATAGGCATATCGCGCGCCATGGACAATATCGCCAAGGCATCCATAGTCATCTGGATGATCGACAGCACCTCCACCCTCTCGGCAGCCGAAGAGTCTTGGGCTCGTATCGCCCCGAAGCTCCAAAGCCATACAGACCTTGTCGTGTTCATCAACAAATCCGACATCAACCCCGCATCCTCAGAGTTCAGGGAACAACTCGCCACAACCATCACACTGCCCGCAGACACCCATTGGCTCACAGGCAGTGCACAATCAGAGACCGACATAACAAGTCTGCAAGAAATCCTCACATCCATCTCCGCCGAGACCACCGCCCCCGACGGAGACATCACCGTCACCAACATCCGACATCACCAGTCACTCACCGCCGCCGCCCAGTCCATCAGCCGCGCCATCGACGCCCTCCGCGCCGACATCCCCGGTGACCTCGTAGCCCAAGACATCCGCGAAACCCTCCATCACCTCTCCACCCTCACCGGCTCCATCACCACCCCCGACCTCCTCACCCACATCTTCTCCCACTTCTGCATCGGGAAATGACGCGATTAGGATGAAACACAAATAAACCGAAACAAACTGCAAAGAAACGCAAAGTTAAGTCTAAAAATCAGGCAGATACAGCCAGTCAGAAAACAAGCAGTTTTCGGTATGTTTATGGTTCTTTTCGGTATTTTATGGTGCGAATTTGGTGCGCGGTAGATTTATGAGTACCTTTGCGCATCAAAACGCACCAAATTTACAGGAAGACCATGAATCAGACAAAAGAATCAGTGAAACTGCGCAAGCGGCTCCGCCCTTCGGGCAATACGGCTCTGTTCCTTGAGTTCTACATCAAGGGGAAACGGACATACGAGTATCTTAACCTTTACCTTGTGCCGGAGAAGACGAGAGCCGACAAGGAGCGCAACCGCGAGACACTGCGCTTCGCGGAGACAGTGCGTGGCAAACGGCTCGTGGAGGTGCAGAACGGGGAATACGGCTTCGAGGGGGCATACAAACTTGATACGGACTTCCTCGACTACTACAGGATGCTGTGCGAGAAGCGGCAGCAGAATCCCGAAAGCCTCGGCAACTGGGGGAACTGGTACAGCGCGTTGAAACATCTTGAGAGATACTGCCGTCCCGGCATGACTTTCAGGGATGTCACACCCGAATTTGTGCAAGGCTTCAAAGATTACCTTGACAAGACCGCACGAGTGCGCGACAAACGTAAGATAGCGGAAACAACCGAAGACCGCAAGCCGCTCTCAAACGCCAGCAAGGTGTCGTATTTCAACAAGCTGCGGGCTTGCATCAACCAGGCATTTGAAGACCGCATCATCCCCCACAATCCGCTGCGAGGCATTGAGGGCTTCAAGCTGGAGGAGAAGGAGCGCGTGTATCTCACCCTTGAGGAAGTCAAAGCCATGGCGGCAACGGAGTGCAAATATCCTGTGCTACGCAACGCCTTCCTCTTCTCCTGTCTGACAGGACTGCGCAAGAGCGACATAGAGAAAATGACATGGTCGGAGGTCAGACAGCAGGGAGAGTTCACGCGCATCGTGTTCAAACAGAAAAAGACAGGCGGACAGGAATATATCGACATCAATCCGCAAGCAGTAGCATTCATGGGAGAGCGCAGGGCTCCCGATGCCCACGTGTTCCCCAACTTCTCCTATTCGTCATACTACCTGATGGAGCTGAAGCGGTGGGCTGTCCGAGCAGGCATAACCAAAGATATAACCTTCCACAGCGGACGGCATACCTTCGCCGTGCTGATGCTTGACCTCGGTGCCGACATCTACACGGTCAGCAAGCTGCTCGGACACCGCGAGATCCGCACCACGCAGATCTACGCCAAAGTGATGGACAAGAAGAAGCAGGAGGCAGCGATGCTGATACCTCCGATACTCCCACTTGAAGGCCAAACAAAGGATTGAAGCAAACGGAATACGACAACGGAGGTCAGCGTCTGGCCTCCGTTTTATTTTCGTAGAATTCTCCGCGCCCTGTCAGCAGCCAATCGGGCGACACTCCGAAGTCACGCACAAGATACCATAGCCACGCCACCTGAAAGATGTCTCGTTCAGGCTCTTTCTCAAGTGTATTGAGATTCCAACGGTTTATACCGTATTCACGGGTAAACGTCTGCTTACCCCGTATTTTACGGTCAGTCTTCAGACGGTAGAGGGCTTCAAAGAATCGGCGGACTATTATCTGGCTTTCGGGAGTCTGCATTATACTTCTGAATTTTTGGGGTTATGAGATGGAGCTTTGTTGAGTTCCTCCTCCAGACACAGCAAATCTTCGGGCGATAAATCATAAAGACGGCTGGCTACCTCAAGCAGACCGTGCACACGACATAGGATGGCATCACGCATCGCGGCAAGTTTCTCGTCAGCAAGCATGCTGCCCTCCCCGGTAAGAAGCCAGCGTGCGTTTATTTCAGGCAGCTTCTCCACGATAGCCAGCACAGGCTGAAGCCCGAAGTTCTCGCCATGCACGAGTTTGCCGAGATATTGCGGACTCCACCCCATCAGGGCGGCAAAAGCATTCTGCCGCCCCCGGGTCTTATATCGTATTATAGCCAAAAGCCTCTCGTTCATCATGCAAAGCCGTGTTTTGCCGCGTGTCCGCTCGTTTCACTCCCGGTGACACATGTACACACCTGAAGTCCAAAGCGCAGCGTGTGGCAAAATTTGGGTGAAATAACTATTATCACGCCAAAGCCTATTTCACATCATAGCGTGAGATAGTGGCTCGCAATTCTTCTGAGAATTTGTAGATGTCATCAAGGCTTTGGATTTCATGCTTTGACATCTCCTTCTTTTCATTGAACAGGGCGATGTATTTAACCGATTTGGCATTGAAATAAAACCGACAGATAGTCTTACGATTACTATCGTCGAGAAGAATAGCGAAATAAGTCTGGGCATCCCTATACGCGATACGGCTTACGTCAACAACCGAACAGAGAATAGCTTTAACGATAAGATAGGCATCAATCTCGTCCTGAGTTGTGACAATACTGCCATCCTCACTTTTATAGACCACACCATCAGGCAGAGATTCAACATCCTCTACTTTGGAGACATCCTCATCAATAGCAGGTTGCACCTCGGCAGCTTCTTTTGGCTGGGTCTTCATAGCAAGACCCAAGCGATCCGAAATCATTTCATTGACCAAGCCCGCAATAGCACTTTTTATAAGGGGAGTAAATTGGTCGATGACCTTTTGATTGACCTGACCATCATAGATGTGCTTGGTTATGTAGCGCACAAAGTCAGGAGACGGTGAGCTAAACTCCCGAGCTAAAACCGAGCGGAGCTGGGTAGTATATTTCAGTTCTTGCGCTGTGCCCAAAATATTCTCAAGATCATAGTAGGACTTGTGGAATTTTTTCAACTGCTCCACATCGGCATCAGAAAAGTTCAGAAGATCCACCACCAGGAATGGCTTTTCATCCATGAGATTTGGTTTATCAAGATCGGTATAGAAACGATACTCTATACCGTCTGTCTCTTATACACATCTCCGAGCCC
>OJPW01000319.1_pt1 | contig 46091 bp, 62 predicted proteins | sample 1598571 | NCBI WGS metagenome assembly OJPW01 (sample SAMN03922493, study PRJEB24848) | human gut metagenome | isolation source: stool sample | host: Homo sapiens | place: Germany | collected 2011-05
AAGAACGCCTATTATTTCCGCGTCGCCTGACCCAAAACCCGCAAGGCCGACGGCATCCCGCCGCCGCTGGTGCAAGTCCAGCCGCCCCCGCCGGGGCGGGCGCTCATGGGTAACACCAAAACCAAAACGCAGGAGGAACAAAATATGATCAGAAAGCTATACAAGTACACCGGCAGCATTTCCAGCTTCAGCTACCGCCGCAACAGCCCCGAAGCCGTCCCCGTCGTTGATATGATCTTGGGCGACATCAACGACGACGACAAAGCCCCCATCCGCATTTCCGCCGCTGGCGGCCTTGCCGACTACATCAACGCTATCGAATGGACTGACGCAGAAGAACGCTACCTTGCTTCCGACTGGTATTTCGACCATCTTCTTTACCTGCATCGCATCGAGGTTCCCAGCACGGAACCCGGCAAGCCTGCGAAGATCATCGCCCAGCACGAAGCCATTGACCGGGAAGCAAGCATCTTCGGCCCGTCGGAGTACATCGAGACCAGCAAGCCGGAACCCATGAACGGTGAGCAGCGCCGCGCATGGTACGACTACAACGCCGAGGATGAATACCGCTACATCCCGCCCCGCTCCAACACAAAACCCGCCGACGAATGACCCCCGCCGCCGGACACCTTGGACGGGCCGCACCGAACAAAGCGACCCGACCCCACGCACAAAACCAAATCACAAATCAGGAGGTACACAAAATGGCATGGCTTTACATCCCCGCCGAGACAGGCGAACGCATCGAAACCATCTGCAATCAGCACTACAACCCCGGACGCGGCGCGTGTGACTGCCCGCTCTGGCCCGCCTGCAGCTACTCGAACGATCTCAGAAAATCCAACGCGGAGAACACCCGCATTTTTGAGCAGGGCATGGCCGCCGCTCTGGCCGCCCTCGACAACGAAAACAGGAGGTAAACAACATGGCATCCATCGAACGCAAGATCAGCGGCACCTTTGCCCCCGTCCCCGGCGGCTACGCCCAGCAGATCAACGAGCAGACAACGCTTTTTGTCCCGGACTTCTCCGCCGCCCGCTACGACCCCAAAACCGGCGAGCTGTTCGGCTACGCCCCGGACTACGCCGCATTAGAGGCAGAAAAGGCCCCCGCCGTGCAGGCCGACAAACCCGGCGAATATGTCTACTGCTACGAAATGCAGCAGGCCCCCACGGGCTGTGACTTTGCCGCCGATCTTTCCTACTACGGCAAGCATTACTTTCTCCGCCCGCTCCGCGACGACCTGCCCCAGCTCCACGGGCGCGGCATCAGCTACGACCAGCAGCGAAACACCTACACGGTCACGTGCCGTGCCTATGACAAGCTGAAAGAGCAATACCGCATCCGCTATGAAACCTGCCTCGACTGACCACAAAACCGGATACCTTGGAGCCGCCGCACCGGACAAAGCGACGGCACCCCATAAGCGAAACCCCAAAACACAAAACGGAGGTACACACCATGTACGAACAGACAAGCATGATCTCCACGCCGCAGGCCGAAGCAAAGTCCGCCGCCCGCTATTACGAGATCAACGAGGACACGGCCCGCAGCGCTCACTACTGCGTCCACATGAGCGACTACAAGCCCGGCAACGCAACGGCGGAATACCGCCGCGCCGTGGACAACGCCGCCGCGCTGGTGGAGGCACGGAAAGCCAAGGTCAGCCCCTACTACCACGACAAGCTCGACGCGCTGCTTGACCGCTACGCCCGCCGCCTTGCCCAGTGGATGAACGACTACAACCGCAATCAGGCCAGCTACCCCAGTCAGTTCATTTCCGGCGCGGGCAATTACAACATGAAAAAGCACGAAAAGCAGATGTCCCGTGAGGGCACCCTCTGGAACGAGTACAACGAGATCAAGGCCATCTTGAACAAGATCGAGGCCGTCGGCACCGGCGCGGTAGACCTTGCCGACCCCCACGCCCGCGAAATGCTCGCTGAACAGCTCCAGAAGCTCCAAAGCAAGCTCGACGAAAGCAAGGCCCTGAACGCCTATTACCGCAAGCACAAATCCTTTGACGGCTTTCCCGGCCTGACCGCCGAGGCCGCCGCCAAGCTCACCGCCGACTTTGCCGACACCTGCCAGCGCTGCCCGTGGGTAAAGCACCCCATCCCCGACTATGAATTGACCAGCCTGCGCGGCAAGATCAAGCGCACACAAGCCCGCCTCGACGAGCTGGACAAGCGCACGGAGCAGGCCCAGCAGCCCGCCGACAACACAAAGTTCCCCGGCGGTGAGATCGTCCGCAACACCGAGGCCGACCGCCTCCAGATACTCTTTGACGAGAAGCCCGACGAGGAGACACGCGCCGCGCTGAAACAAAACGGCTTCCGCTGGTCGCCCCGCTATAGCGCGTGGCAGCGCCAGTTGACCCAAAACGCCGAGATCGCCGCCCGCCGCGCCCTCGGCCTGACGGAGTAACAAAACTGCCCAGCAAGTTATCAGCAAGTTAAACGCCCGCCCCGGAGGTCACGAGGGCAGAAAGGACACAACATGAACAGCTATCCCAACATCATGTATTTCTTCCATGACGGCAGCACCTACCTCGTCCCGCACTATACAAACGCCTCCGGCCTCGCCGTTATGTTGGACGAAGCGCGACGGGCCGCCTATCTGGATATGACAAAAAGCGGCGCAGATCACGCCGTCTACGCCGTGAAGCATTACGACCCCAAAACCGGCGATGTCGTAAAGGCTGACATTTATGCCCCCGCCGTTCTTCTGAACGAAGCCGAGTTTACCAAGCGCACCGACGCACAGATGCAGGAAAGTCCCGGTTGCTATATTCTCGCGCTCCACGCCAGAAAATAACCACAAGCTGACCTATCGGCACGACGGGGAGAAAGGGGCCTTATGAAAGCCAAACTGAACGATGCTCAGGCCCGCGCATATATCGCGGGCGATCAAAGCGAACCCGCGCAGGAGATCGAGCGCAAGCACATTCTTCATCTGACAGCCTGTTTGCAGGAAGCAGCGGGCCGCCCCGGCATGAACCTTGCTGGCCTGTGTAAAACCGCCGAGCGCTATGTCCAAAACCATCAGCGCACAGAAAACCGGCAGGAGTTAGCCTTGCTGATTGCGGCCCGCGATGCCATTAAAGCCCGCGCCTCCGCCAAAATTGCCCCGTAGACTTTTACACGCCCGCGTGTTATAATGCGACAAAGCAAAACCGAACAGGGAGGCAGACCATGAACGAAGTCCCCGAAGTGTTCCCCGCGTACCGCCTCGTCGCCGAATTTGCCGACGGCCAGCGCCTCACCTTTGACGGCCTCACCGAGCGGCAGGCACAAGACCGCATGGAGGCGGCGCAGGCCCAGCACGGCGATATATGCTGGTATGACGGCGTGACCGATCAGCACTACGAAAACGGAAAATATTACAAGCTCACCCCGCAGCCGCCGGAGATCATCGTGATCGACCTGACAGACTGCCCCGACGAGCCGGAAAAGGAGGATTGACCATGCCCATACCTGAAAGCAAGCGCCGCAACAACGATATTTACAACGCCAAATGCGACCGCATCAGCGCCCGCCCCATTAAGCCCATCGGCAACGCCATCCGCGCCGCCGCCAAGGCCGCTGGGCAGAGCGTACAGGCGTATGTGCTGCAAGCCTGCGAAGAACGCATGAAGCGCGAGGGCCGACCGCTGGAGCTTGACAGCCCCGCCGACGAATAACACAAATCCGACGTGCTATCGTGCAGAACAAAACCCCGGCAGACCGTACTAAAACGGCCCGCCGGGGCATTTTTATCTTCTCTTGCTGCTGTACAGGTATCTGCACCGCCGCCGGAGCGCTTTTCGCCTCGCTCTCCGCACAAAAAGCCACCTCACGCCCTCCACCAGCTTTTCCACAAAATCCACGGTCTTTTCCTCCCATTCGCAAATTGTTTTTCCAGCGCCGCCCCGACGATCACGGAAACCATTTCGCGCCACGCGCGAAGTCTCGAAAAACTTGTTCCTATAAGGCTGGTTTTCCTGTTCCGCCGCCTCTGTGTTCCGGCGCAAGATCAGGCGGCAAAGCAGCCCTTACTCAGCCCCGCCGGACAGGCCAAAATTTTTTGCCGCTTATTATGTACGCGCGCGCGACGCGCGACGGGCCAGCGCCTCCGCTTCCGGCAGCTCCTCCAGCACCTCGCCCAGCCGCTCCATGGCCCTTGTGTGCCAATCACGGGCCGTGCTGTCCGCCGTCCCCATCCTCGCGCTGATCTTCGTCCAACTGTACCCACGCACATAGCGCATCACAATGACCTCTTTGTACTTACCGTTCAGCGCGTCCAGACAGGCGCGAATACAGGCTTCATCCCCGGACAAAACCCGCTCCGCCTCCGCAATCTCCGCCAGCCGCTCGCTCACGCCGTTTTCCAGCGCCCGCAGCCCGCTTTCCTCTGTCGGCTTTCCCGGCGACGAACCGCGCGGCATCCCGTCACACGCCAGCCCTCGCAGTCCGTAATAATTGCCCTCCAATTCCGCCCGCTCCTGCCGCAGCAGGCGCAGCATCCCCGGAATTGCCTTGTAGTACAGGGCTATGTGCTTCACGCTGCCATACCGCATCCGTCGCCTCCTGTTCTTGGCTCTGCGCCAAATCTCCTTGCCTGTGGTGTCAATCCAACGTTTTCCCGAAGATCGGCTCTTTCGCGTCGCTCTCGTCCACATCCACCGGCTCGCCGAGAATGTCTGTCATGCGCCGGGCCAGCATATTGTAGCCGAACCAGTCCCCGCCCTCGGCCCACTCGTTGAACTGCCGGAATACGTCCTCCGTGGCGCGGACGGTCTCATTCAGCCGCTCCACGCCAAAGCCGAGGGCCTGACGCGCCCCCAGCGCATAGCATTTCACCACGATCTCCGCCGCTTCCCGCCGTTCGCCCAGCAAGGCCCAATCCCGGTTGCTTTTCGGTGCTTTTGACGCTGGCAGCACAAAATGCTCTGTCAGCAGGCCCTCCAGCTCCTCGTTCAGCTTCTTTTTCGCCCGCTCCATGCCCACGCCGCGTTTGTTGACGGCGAACCGCTCCAACGCGCCGTTTGCGGCGTTGATCACGCGGTCAAGCCGGTCTTTCCCGACGCCGTAGCGGTCATGCAGCGCAACCATGAAGCACAAAGAGATCACATGGCCCGCCGCCTCCCGGTTTTTCTCCACCCGCTCGCTCTCCGGCGTTTTCCCACGCAGATAGCGCGTCTGCGCCTGACGGGCCGCGTTGGTGCCAAAATGCGCCGGGATATGCTTATTTCTCCTCATGCTCCGCCTCCAGTTTCCCGCAGAACCGCCCGCACATGGGGCAGAACTCCGCGCACAGCACATTCAGCCCGCCGCCCCGCGCCGTGCTGTCCATCACAAGGCGGGGCCTGCCGTCCTCGCCGTATTCCAGCCAGAACGCCGTGCCGTCCACGGTCTCCAGCTTCTGGTGCCGCTGGCACAAGCCGCACACGGGCATTTCCTCCCGCTTCTGCTCCCTGTCCTCGAACCACGCCAGCTTTGCAAGGGCCACCTCGTAGCCCCTGCTGGAATACACGCGTCCGTCTTTGTCGTAGTGCGTCAGCCGTTTTTCCCACATGATGATACCTCCTCCGCCAGCTCCCGCCAGCGTTTGATTTCTTCCTTATCCTCCGCCGTGATGATCTCCGTGAATTTCCAGCCCGCCGGACGAGCGACCAGCTCCAGAAACACCCGCCGCCGCACAGGATAATCCCGCTGCATCCGCCGGACAAACTTGCTCTTGATCTCCACGATCTCCACGGTGCCGTCGGCATAGGTCAGCCGGAAATCCGCCGTGTACTGAACGCTCCGCAGCTTCACGCCGTTGTATTCCCCCGCCGGGAACAACAGAAAGCACGGGTGCGCTTCCCACTTCACGATCTCCCCGCGTCCGACCTTTGGCGCGACGGTGCCAACGTAGTATTCATACTCGCCCCGGCTGTCAAATTTCAGCCCGGACATGGCAGCGGCACGGGCCGCCGCCGTCACGGTGTCGCCCCGCTTTTTCCCGCGCCCGGCAAGCTGTGCCTCTGCCTGCGCCCGGTAACGCGGCGGCAGATCGGATAGCTCCAGCCGATATTCCATGCTTATTTCCCCCTGTTTCTCCGGCGACTCGCCTTTTTCCGCCGCGTGGCGGCGCGTTTTTTCTTCACGCCGTATTTTGCCGCCTTGTCCATTCCGCGCCGGTGGAAACGGCCCTCTCCAGTGATGCGCGACGGCTCGGCGATCGGCACCCCGGCGATTAGCCGCATTTCACGCCGCGACATGAACTGGTAGTCATTTTGAAGCATTTCTTTCCCTCCTTGGTCGATATATATTTCCTCGCCCGTGCCAGCACTCGGCGCGGCGCAAGATCACAACGGTATGCCGCTGTCCGGCGTTGCTCACCTTGGTTTCCACGCGGTTGAGCGTGTAGCCGGGGTATTTCTGCTCCCAGAACGCAGCGTCGTCTATGTACACGGTGCTGGCCTCCTCCAGCTTTTTGCGGCTCCACTTGGTATCGTTGGGCGGCGGTGTCTTGGGCTTTTCCAGTCCACGGCTCTGCCGCCAGCTTCGGGCGCACCGTTTGTTCTTGTTGATATATTTTACAAGGCCCTCCACGCTTCCGTGGTCAACGGTGAGATATTCCCCTCGTGTTAGGCCAATGCTGTTTCCGTTCTTATCGCTCCACAGCTCCTCCAGCACGTCACGGGTCAGTCCCTCTGTGTGCTGGATGATCGCGTGGTGATGATGGCGGCCACAGATCGTCCCGTCTGCCATCACCGTTGTGTACTCCGTGGCGGCTACCCACTTCGGACGCTCCACGCCGTTCTTATCGCACCAGCGATACACCCGCTTGATGTAATTCGTCCAGTCCATATCCGCCCGCTTGGTGTCTCCCGGCGCTGGCAGATGATCGTCGTCATAGGTTCCCGTCCACGAGAAGTCGCCCTTTCCGAAGTTGGCGTTTACAAGCTGCACATGGTATCTCTTGGAGCGGTTGTCGTTGTAGGTCTGCTGGGCGAGGGTACAGGCTTCTTTCTTCTTTGCTCTCCGGCTCGCCTTGTGCTGCTTTGGTGTCACGGGGTACAGATCAACCTCCATGTACCCCGCCGTGGCGTAGTCCTTGCCGCAGATATGCTTTTGTTCCCGATAATACAGGCTCATGCGGCCACGCCCCCCTCGTTTTTGCGTGTATGCGCCGTCACCGGCTTGCATACGGGCCATTTCAACAGTCGTATGCCGTCAGGCACACCCCTGTTTCATGGCTTGTCCCTTAACTTACTGCTGGTATACCAGCCCATTGCGGCCCCTCGGCCGCAACAGAAATTCTCTCCGGCACCGCCGGAAACAGGTCTCGCTTCAACCGGCAAGGCCGCGCCGCTCTCACGGCGCGACCGCATCCGGTCGTCAGATTGTCGTTGTCTCCGTCAAGATCGGCGCGAGCATCTTTTCTCTCGCCGCCTCGTAGAAACTCTTGTCCACCTCGAACCCGTAGGCGCTGCGCCCCAGCTCGTAGGCTGCGCGTAATGTGGTGCCGCTCCCAGCCACCGGGTCGATCACCACGTCGCCGGGGTCTGTGAACACTTCGATCAGGCGTTTCAACACGCCCACCGGCTTTTGCGTGGGATGTATCTTCGGGTACTCCTTTCGGCTGTCCCGCTCCCAGCGGAACCAGTCAAAAACCATGTGCTTTCCGCCGTCCTCGCCGACGTTGCGGAACTTCGGCAGCTTGTCCCGGTAGAGGACGACCGCAAATTCCGTCGCGCCCACGATCTTCATGTTGGCTTTTAACACCTGCGCGGAATAGTTCTTACAGAAAAACAGCGGATAGCTTTTTGCAAATCCGTACCGCTTTCCGTACTCGATCACGGTCTGCATCTGCTCAAAGGCACAGAACACGATCATGGCCGGGGCCTGTCCCTTTTCCTTTGGCTCTTTCTTCAACAGCCTGTTGCAGAAGTGCATATACTCCGCGATCTTGAACGTACCGTCCGTGTGGAAAAAGCTCTGCTTTGCCAGCTTGCTTTCCCCGTTCTTGTTGTCGCCGCCCTGATACCACATGGGATTGCTGGCATAGGCATCCGCGCCGATGTTGTATGGGATGTCCGCGATTACAAGCTGGGCTTTCGGCACATTGTACCGCTTGAAATTCTGGAAATTATCGTGGTATAGCTCACATTTCATATCGTTCTCTCCCTGCGCCGCCGCATCCGGTAGCACAGCTTCCCGCACCTGCGGCAGACGATGTAATTTGTGTGATACTTCCCGCCGTGCCGGTCGCTCCGGCGGCGTGTGGCCTCTATGTATTCCGTCTTGCACGGGCTGTGCAGTCCCAAGCGGCAAAGCAGCGGCTTCATCGTCCGTCACCTCTGATTTTCCGCTCAAACTGCTCGATTTCTCTCACGAGAAGCAAGCAGAGCCACGCCAGCACAACACCGTCAACCCTGCTTTCATGCACGATGCCCTCAAAGACGCATTCCGCGCCAATCCAGCACAGGTCGAGCATCACATACAGGAACAGAAACAGCAGCCCCTTTGCCGCCGCGTTCAGAACACGCTCTGTTGTTCTCCCACTCATTCCGTCTCCTCGCTTTCCAGATGCAGCAGTTCAATAGGGATTTTGTGCAGATACATCCCGATAATCATGGCGGTGCTGTTTGTCCCGCCGCCAAAGGAAACAATATTCATTCCGCTTCCTCCCCGGCATCGCCGCCCCAGTCAATCGCCTGTCCGCATTGCCCGCAGAAGCGGCAGCGGTTTCCGTCCTCGTTGTGCAGGTATTCACCGCTCCCGCAGGACGGGCAGGCCAGTACACCCGCGTCCCCGTCAGGGTATGGGCTTTCCGGTACACGCCGCCGCAGCGCCTCCACGCCCATCCGGCAAGCCTCGTTCACCGGCTCAAGGCTCTCATACGCCTCCCGGTGTTCCGGGTCTAAAATCTCAACAGCCCGTTCATTCTCCATCTTCCACACCCTCCATTCCGATCTGCCCCGCGTCCTCCGCGTCGTCCTCGGCCTCCTCGATAACCGCCTCCCGGCGCTCCTTATCCTTGTAGAACTGCTCCATGCAGAGCGCCTGAAATTCCGCAAGATCGTTGATGTACTCCTCTTTCAGAATGTTCATGGGCATGATGGCTGCCAGCACATCCATGCCGTCATGTACCACAAGATACCGCTGTCCCGCTTCGGTCTGCCGCGCCGTGTAATAGATGTATTCGCTTTTCTTGATCTCCTCCGCCAGCGGCGCAAGATACGCCTCGTTGTAGAAGATCAGCTCGCCGTCCACCTTGCAGCGGCAGGCGGAACACCATAGCCCGTTGGGAGCCGCCGCCACTTTCAGCTTCTCCGTGTCCTGCTCGCCCTGCGCATACGGCGCAAGGTTCAGTCCCAGCACATTGCTGACGCTCTCCGGCCAATCCTCGGTCAGATACACCTTTTTCCATGCGTCCGCCGTCATGTCCAACACCGTGCGCACCTTCTCGCTGCCCTCCATGTCCGGCAGCTCCGTCGCCCGGTAGATTGCCGTGCCGGTAGATAGCCAAATCCCGCTGCCCGCCACATGGAGTACGGCGCACCGGCCTCCGTTCTTGACCAAGTTTGCAAATTTCGATAGCTTCATTCCCGCCGCCTCCTTTACCCGAACAGATACAGAATACAGAATTTCAGCAGGGCAGGCCCGGCCAGCGCCAGCGCCAGCCCCCAAATCACCATCAGCGCAAGCAGCAGCATCGCGCCCAAGCCATACAGAATATCTTTCATCGCTTTCCACCTCTCACGCCGATGGTCACATAGGCGGTGCCTTTCCCGTTCAGCTCCATATCCACGGGTGCCTTGCAGTCCAAGCAGCTATGGGTGATGGTCTCCGTCTCCGCATTGGTCTTGTAGCGGAACGACTTACCGCACTTACAGTGCATGAACATGGGGCGCAGGCCCTCCAGCGGCGTTTCATGCCCGCACTCCTGACACCGGAAACTGTACGTTTCCCGCTTCGCGCAGAACGCCTTGACCTTTCCGCACTCCTCGCACACCACCAACAGAAAGCCCTTGTATGGCCCCTGCGTTTTGTCCTCCTCTGCTGTGGCCCAGCTCTCCCGCTCGCCGAACATTCGCTCCACGCGGCTGTTCCGCTCCGGCTTGTTCCGTTCCGCCGTGCCGCCGGTATGTACCTGCTCGCCGGTGCTGCCAAAGCCGCCACGATCACGGTTGCTCAAGCTCTCCACCTGCACAAACTCCATGTCCGGCGCTTTCTCCACAAGGCGGAACTGGCAGATGCGCGTTCCTTTCGGAATATGCGTTCCCTCTTTCCGCAGGCACAGCGCCGGATAGCCCCACACATCACCGTCGCCGCAATAGTCATTCTCGATCACGCCCATGCTGTTCGCCAGCAGGATGCCCCACTTGCCAAAGGTCGAGGAGCGGGGAACAACGTGCGCGTAGTAGCCTGCCGGTATCTCAATGGAAACACCCAAGGAAATGATCTTGTACTCCAGAAAGTCCAGCGTGACATCCTCTGCGGTGCAAAGGTCTATCCATTCGCCGTGAACCTCCGGCAAGGCGTTTCCATGGGTGTTGATTTTCACTTTCATATTCAATTCCTCCCGCAAAATTCTTTTGGCATAACCACCGCCGTTCCGGGCGGCACGGCCCAGACCTCCGCGTCCCGTATGTCCGTCCACTCACAGCCCCAGTATTCCGCCGCGTTCAGCAGTGCGGAGTAGTTCGACCAGTGCGGCACTACCACGGCTCCGTACTTCGGATGCACTACCCGCGCCCGGCCTCTGACCCTCCAGCGTTCCTCACGCGCCCGCCGGACGCTTTTCTGGTAACTGTCGCGGTCAAAATACATCTTCGCCCCGCTCCTGCCGCAGCCATTCCGCGTCCTTTTCCTGTCCGTAGAACGCATGACCCATCCATCCACCCAACAGCATCAGACCGAGACCGGCAAGCCCGCCGAGGAAGATCACCGTCAAATCCTCCGCGCCGCCTATTGCCATCAGGAGCAGAAAGCCCACCAGCATCATGGCCGCGCCGATGTTCTCCCGTACTCGCACCAGCTTCCGCCGCTGTGCTTCCGTCCGGCTCCGCCGGGAACGGCGCTCGACTGTCAGGCCGCCGCGCTTCATTTCACAGTATGCCGTCCTCATAGCTTGTCCCTCCGCTTACTCAGCGGCAGCGCGGGCCGTCCTGCGCCGCCTGTAGTTGTTGATGATCTCCTGCTGTGCCAGCTCTGCGCTGTAACCGATGCGCCCGTTTCCGTCCATTTCCCCGGTGTCTCCCCGTTTCAGTTCGTTATATACGGTAGACCGATGCACGTTCAGCTTCGCGGCGATTTCCTCAACGCCGCGTCCCTTGTTGTAAAGCGCCTCCAGCTCTGCGCGGTCTTTCAGCGTCAAATGTCTCTTACCCAAGCCGCTCGCCTCCTCCTTTTCCATGTAAATAGATAAAAAAATAAATGCGGGAAAACTCTTTTCGAGTTCTCTCGCATTTATTCTAAATATTCAGCGCACAAAAGTCAAGCATTAAATGCACACAATTTTTCACTTCTTGTTTTGTCTAATTTTGACAAGCCAACATGGCCGCCGTCATGTCCCATGGTCGGCAGCCTGCGTGTTTTCCTGTTCTGTTCCCCGTGTTCCGCTCCACTCACATCCTCTCCCTTTGATTGTCCTCTGTGCTGGTTTCTTCCTGTTACGCGATCAGCCCGATCTCCCGCAGGCACTCCCGGAACATGACCTCGCTGCTCTTGTACCCGAAGATTTTCCGTGGATAGTTGTTAATCCATTCCTCCGTGGCCGCGATCTCCGCCGCGCTGACCTTAGAGAAATCTGTGCCTTTCGGATGCCGCCGCCTGATCATGCTGTTGGCGTTCTCGTTGCTCCCCCGTTCCCACGAAGAATACGGATGGCAGAAATATACCTTGGTGCGCGGGATGGTCTTGTTGACAGCGCTCCGCTCCAGCTCCTCCGCCGCCGAAAATTCCGAGCCATTGTCAAAGGTGATGCTTTTGAAGATCGCTCTGAACCGTCTGGCACCGCATTTCCGCTCCAGCGCATCCAGCGCCTTGACCACGGTTTCCGCCTTTCTGTTCGGTATTCCTATGATGATGTCTTTCCGCGTTTTGCGCTCATTCAGGGTCAGCAGGGCGCTGGTGGTCTTGCACTTGCCCTTTCCGCTGTACACGGTGTCGCCCTCCCAATGCCCGAACTCTTCGCGGCTCTCCACCTCCGGCGGGCGCTGTTCAATGCTGTCGCCTGCGGAGGCTCTGGCCTGATCGTCCTTGGTCTTGACCTTTTTATAGCCCTGCTTGTGCTTCCCGTGGCGCGGCAAGTCCACCTGCGTGATTTGTAGAAAGAGGCCCTTTTTGATGTAGCTGTAGATCGTCGTCACAGAAACCGAGGTCTCGAATGTCCGCCCCTCCATCATCGCGTAGCCGAGAGCGGCAGCGGGACTGCACTCTTTTTCAACGATTGTCGCCTCGATGTAGTTTGCAAGCTCGTGATCTTTGCCGATTTTCAAGTCTGGCCCTTTCTCCCGCAAGTGTTCCTGATACCGCGCTTCCGCGATGTCCGGGCTGTACGCCGTCACCATTTCCCACGTCGCCCCGTCCAGCCGCTCATACTCTCCGCGCTTCAACTCCCGGTAGATGGTGGAAACGTGGACGCGCAGCTTCTCCGCAATCTGCGGCGGCTTCAAGCCCCTGCGCTGCCACTTCTCAATGCGCAGCCTGTCGTTCTTTGTCAGATGCTTAAATGTTCTCCCTCCGGTCTGCACCGTAAAGCCTCCTCTCTCATGCTTTTGCGCGGGCGGTGTCGGGTCTTGCCCGTTCCGCTCCGCCGGTTTGCTCTGTCGCTTTTTGTCTTATTATGATACCCACAAAATCAGCATTGTGCAACAGCATTTTTTCGGCGTATGCGCACAAAAAATCACCCGGCTGCTATATCTATGAGTATAGCAGCCAGCGGCACAGGAGGGCAAACTTCGCCAGCCGAACGGAAAACGCTCATGCGCCCCGTAAACGCAAAAGCGCAGGAAAACAAAAAAGCCCCCTCGACAGGACGGTAAAATCCTGCGAGGGGGCTTTCATTGTGTGGGTGGTATTCAGATGGCGGGGCTGTCGATGCTGCCATTGTCCTCCGTGTCGGTCCGGAAGTTGTTTGCCTTGGCTGCCTCAAAGGTGATCCCGCCACGCTTGTGGTCGGACTTCGCAAGCGAGAGGTAGCCGTTTGCTCCGGCGATGATGATCGCCTCACCAACGCCGGTGGCGGCGGTAAGCCATGCAGCGGCGGCGGTATAGCCGCTTTTGATGCACAGATACATGAGGAACAGACATTCTTGAACGATCAGCAGACCGGCCAGCATCGCCAGCAGGCACACGACCTTGCTCCATTCGACCTTGCGTTTCTTCGCGGCTCTGCGCTTGCGCCTTGCCATCAGCTCAGCCCAAACTTCTGGGCGAAGCGGTAGAGGACGGTCACCAGCTGCTCCCGCGTCATCATGTCCTCCCACATTCCGTTGAACTCATCGGAGTTTCCGCCGCGAATGATGCCGTTATCCACGGCCCATTTGCGCGCTTCCTCCGAGTAGGCGGAAGCATCGTTGTCCTGAAGCTCCTTGCGCATCTCACGCCAAAGCTCCTTGAATCTTTCAACATCCATATCATCATCCTCCGGTTCTCCGGCTGTGCCCAGCCGGGCATTGACGTCTGCCGCGATCTGGCCGTGATGTTCATACAGCCAGTTGCCGGGGCAGGACTTTTTTGCAAACCACCGATGCACGGTCATATTCTGCTTATCGACCTGGCCGATCAGCGACTTATCCCCGCGCCAGAGCAGGCGCTTGATGCCGTTGCGCTGGCAGATGTCCACGAGCAGATTGATGAGAGACTTGTAGGCCGCGTCCGTGATGGGCCACGGCTCACCAACGGCGCAGTTGGCTACCTCGATGGTCACGGCGCGATTATCGTTGCTTCTACTGGAGGTACACCAGCTCGCATACCCTTCTTCGATGTACATGCCGACGCGCCCATCGCTGCCGATTCCGTAGTTACTGCTAGATTTGCTCGTCTGGAACATCTGCCCGCAGCTCTCCACGCTCAGGTTGCCCGCCATGCAATGAATGCTGATGGTGTCAATGACATGGTTTCGCTTCCCGTAGGTATACGGGCTGAGCTTTGTGTAGCTGACAAGAGGGCTATTGCTCATAGGTCATTCCTCCTCGGGGGCGGTATGGTCTTCCTTGCCCTCACCGGAAGGCAGCGCAGCAGGCGCCGCGTCCGCCCCGTCCGCCCCGGGTGTCGCGGTAGAGAGCATATCCTTCAGCTTTTTCAGTACATCAACGGCATAGGCGGTAAAGGCTGCCAGCATAGCCAGCGATACCGCTGTCATCAGGTTTACGGTCTGCCCATCGACCTCCACCACCATCAGATCGGGGTTGAGGTATCCGGCGAAGTAGACCGCGACCAGCGCCGCTGCCACAACTGCACTCTTGATGCAGCCGTTGCGGAACTTCGTCTGATCCCATTCCCCATCAATGATGGCATTGATGGAACCGAGGGCAATGTTCGCGGCGATCAGCAGCACAAGCCCTGCGGCCAGGCGGATGATCGTCATATCCAGCATGTTCATTGTGCGTCCTCCTTACTGCAAAAAGTCGTTGCTGTCCAAGCACCGGCCGATATATTGTCTTGATCCGGTCACTGGTCAGCTCTGTTACATTGTTTTCAAACTCCGGGTGATCTTCGCAGTATCGTTCGTAGGCGGCGATGTCCCGGAGCGTTTGGTCGAAATGATCTTTCAACTTACCACCTCCCATTCGTCGATCTCCGACTTGATGCGGTCAATAAAGCTGTTGCCGCCGAGGGCCTTGTACCCGCGATAGAGATAGAGGAAGTCCTCCAGCTCGTACTGTCGGATAGTGCGCCCCTCCCTGTGGCGGTAGTAGGTATGTAGCATGTCATGCCGGAGCTGACATTTGAGCGCGTCGGTCAGCTTGTCCAGCCCAAGCAGCTTGTGCCGCACGGGCTTGATGAGCAGCGCCGCCGCCCCGATGATGATCGTCACCTCGGAGCACAGCGCCGCGATGCTTGCCAAATCTGTCATTCGTTCCCCTCCGTTATCCTGTTATCATCCACAGCCCGACCGCGTGCCACAGGCACACCGCGCCGTACACGCCCGCGCAGATACGCAGCCCCCGCCGCGCCTCTTGTGTCCCCCGCGAATCAAGCCACAACGCCAGCAGCGGCACGACTGCGCCCTTGTACCACATTATCGTGACGATGCTCCGCAGCAGGGGATTCAGTTCCGCACAGCCGCGCCGCAGCGCCCAGAGCGTGCAGATGAGATCGATCCAGTTCAATACAATTACCGCCGCCGTCATGTCACGTCCTCCTCTCCCATCGCCCGGTCGAGTTCCGCAAGCATTGCGTCCCGTTTCGCCTCGTTTGCAAGCATCTCTGTCAACTCCCGCACCATGCGGCACAGGCGTTCGATGAGTTCTGTCTGTTCCATCTGCACCTCTCCCTTCTTGTCCATTCTCGCACGATTCGCTTGAGCCGCCGCTGTAAGCCCTGCGGCAGATACGCCGCGAAAAATCGCGTGTGCGCACAGTGGCCCAGCATCCCCAGCCGGGATAAAAGGCTTGCCGCGAAATGTGCGCTCACCTTCCCGCCGCGTTTCCGGTAGGCAGCGATCTGTCGCTTTATGCAAAGCTGCTTTGCTTTTCGCAGTCGCACATCGTCGTGCCTGAACCGATACCCAAACGCCGCCACCGCACGCGCGCGCAGCGGGAAGATCTGCCAGTTTCCCTTGAGCCGCAGTCCGTGCGCTTTGAGCCATTGCTCGACCCTACGCTTGAGCCGCCGCAGCGCCCGCTTGCTGCTCCCGAGGACCGTGAGATTATCCATGTGCCGCACATAGTAGCGCGCCGCACCGTCCGCGCGGATCATGCGGTCAAGCGGCTGTAAGACGGCGTTTGCGAACCACTGGCTAAAAAACGCCCCGGCGATCACGCCGTGCTCCATCATCCGCTCGCACAGCGTCAGGACGTCTCTCCCCTTGATGCGCTCGCGCAGCCTGTCCATCACCACGCGCGGCTGTAGGCTCTCGTAAAAGTGCCTGATATCTCCCTCGAAAGCGTACCGCGTGCGCTTTTTGTCGCGTTTGAGCCAGCGCGCAAGGTGCTTTCTGCCATACCCTGTCCCGCGCCCTTTGATGCTTGCGCAGCAGTACGGGTCCATTCCGCGCATGAGCACCGGCTCAAGGACCTGTATCACCGCATGATAGATGTACTGATCCGGCCACACCGGCTGCTCGGCAATGTCGCGCCACTTGAGCGCATTTTTGTCCCAACGTGCACGGATGCGCGGCTTTGCCGGATGGTACGTCTCCGGCTCTGACAGGATGCGCCGCAGCTCCCGCACGGCGCGCGGAATGTCCGCCTCGATGCGTGCGACCGTCCGATGTGGCCGGTGCCCTCTGCGCCAGCGGTGCGAGGCGTTGACCACCGCCAGCGCGCAGCGGAGATTGTCCTCCGCCGTGACCTGTTCCAATGTGATTCTTGTTCGTTTCATGGGGTATTTGATCTCCTTGTAGCATCACATCGTTTCCCTCGCCCGCACGCTTGCACGTGTGGGGGTACTAAGCTGTGTCCCTGCTGCTGATCTTCACCAAGAGGTGTCCGACTGCCCGTGCGAGGCGTTGAGATCGGTTAGCAAAACCCTTTTACAAGGTGGCGGCAGCCAATGTTCGCGTTCGCGTTGGACGCGCTGTTGTAGTTCAGGTAAAACACGCCGTAATTCTGGTTCCGGCCGTAGTTACCGCCACGGTACAGGCACGGATTGCCAGAGCTATAGTTCCAGTTATCCGGCAGAAGGCCTGCGCCGCGCGCGAAAAAGACCCCGCAAAATGCACGGACAGCCCGATGAAAAACCGCCCTGCGGCGATAGTTCATAATTTATTTGCGCGGTCTCCTACGCAAAGGGCGGGGGCTGCGGCCCCCTCCCTCTGCACTCCCTCCCCTCAGGGGAGTTCTTGGAGGCGGCAGCCAATGCTCGCGTTCGCGCTGGACGCGCCGTTGTAGTACAGGCAAAACACGCCGTAATCCTGGTACCGGCCGCAGCTACCGCCACGGTACAGGCACGGACTGCCAGAGCTATAGCTCCAGTAATCCGGCAGATCTGGTGCCCCCTCCGGCGCGTTTCGGCTTGAGAGGAATACCGGGAACGCGCCCGCCCCGTCCTTGCAGACGTAGCTTTTCGGATAGCCGCTCGCAGCAGGGATGCCGACGGACACGCCGCCGCTGTTGTCGGAAAACGTGCTCGGATTTAAGTTGATCAAAAGCCCGTTCGAGGTGTAGCGGCAGCCGTCCACCCAGTCGAGGCAGTTGTCCCAGTACCCTTCAATGTTCCGGTACTGCGTGGTCGCGCCGTAGTTTGTGCGGCTCGCCGCCATCGTGCCGGTGTGATACGGCATGGCGTCCGTGTAGCCCATGTTTTCAACGGCGCTGTTGTTGCCGCAGCCGTAGCCAATGACCGCCTGCGAATCCCAGTTGGCAAACTCCACGATGTACAAAAGCCAGATCGTGAACATCATGGCATAGTCGCTCTGCCACACATTCGGCGCGATCTCGGTGATGTTGAGCCGCGCCACGGCGCGCGTGATGTTCACCTTCGGCTTTTCGCCGCCGTAGCTCTTATAGTCGCTCGCGCGGCAGTGATAGCGCCCGATGTATACGACCTCGCGCTCTCCGAACCCGTCGCCCCTGTCCATGTGCGCGGGGGAGACGTGGAATCCCTCCTTCGGCGCGTCCGCGATTTGAATACGGATGCCGTAGCCGTTGCTGTCCACACCGTTTTCGATGCGATACCAAAAGCGCGGGATCGCTACCATCTTTCCGCCCGCGCGTTCGGATACCTGCATCCCGCTCCACGGCAGGAGATTGTCGAACGGCGAGCCGTATCCGCTGCTGCCCGCAAGATACGGCGTGGGGTCTTGGAATCCCGCCGCGTCGCCGATGCGCTTGAGTTTGTTCCCCGTGCCCGCGCTCCACTCGACGCCGTAAATGCCGGTGCCCTGCGCGATCACGACAGGGTAGACCTGCGTTTCGCCGAAAAATAATGCCCTCGTGGAAAACTGAATGTTCAGGGCGTAGCGCCCGCCGCCCGCCTCCGTGCGGTAGTCGAGTGTTGTCCACACGCCGGTCTTGAGCGTGAACCGGCAGCAGTAAGCGCCGCGCATCGTTATCTCCGTCGTCGCGCTGTTGTAGGCGGTCACGGCAAAGTCGCTCATGAGGAACACCACGTCAAGCACGCCGTCGCCGGAGAAGATCACCATGCCCGCATACGCGCCTGTATACAGCGTCTTTGCCTTTGCGACATAGCTTGCGTATGCGCTTGGGGCGGGAATGTCGGCCTCGTTGCCGCCCGCGCTCTCCTCCAGCGTGCCGACGATCTTCGTCCCCTTGGCGTAGGCGGTCTTGCCCTTTCGCAGATCGCCCGCCTCCGCCGTCGCGTCGCTCGTATCCGTCCCGGTCTGGATCGCGGCGATCTTCTCCGGCATCTGCGCGAGCGTCATCTTGTCCGCACTGCCGCCCTTCTCGCGGATAGCGTCCGCAACTGCCGTCAGGCTTTTATCCTGCACCAGATACTCAGCCATTAAAACGTCGCCTCCTCCGCCGTGGGCACGCTCTCCGCCACCCACTGTTTATTTCTCAGCCGCAGAAACGCCCCGTCCGCCGCAGTGTCGGGCTTGGGCAGTTTTTCCTTCGCTCCGACCTTCTCCGCCCCGATCAGGCGCACGGTGCCGTTCTGGATCAGCACCACCTGATCGCCGTCCATCAATTCCTGCACCACGGGCTTGTCCGTCAATTTCACGGTTGCCATGTGTTATCACACTCCCTTACACGTCTGCCGTACCGTCATATTCGGATATAAGGTTATCCGTAATTGTAACGGCTGTATTGTCTTTGCCCCTGAACCCAGTGGTAATACCGCTCTTTCCGACTACGTTGTTAAGGCGCACAATGCCGTTTGTACATCCATCTATACTTCCAACGTCTTCGTTGGTTCCTTTGATGAACGTGTTTCCGGTAAGAACAAAGTTTTTTACTTTGCGCATTGTCAACAAATAAAAGGTGCCGCTGTATGCGTCCTCTATATGGTTTCCTGTCACTACGACATTCCTGCAATCGCTGAGCCACAATGCTGCTTCGCCGATGGAACCTTCGTTGCGGAAAATGTTACCGGTAATGGTGATGCCAACGCATTTCTTTCCCGTGAAACCTTGCGCTTTGTTCAAGTTGATCACATTCCCGATTAGCGCCAGCCTTTTCGTGCTTTCGGCATCTATCGCAAAATATCCTCCAATGATGTTGTTGGCGATCAGATTTTCCGATCCAACCAGTACATCGATTCCTGAAAATTTGCCCTCGCCATTGCCGACATAGTTTCCGCGAACAATACAGTTCGTACAGTAATACATCGTAATTCCGCCTTGGATGGTGCGACAATTCTCAACGGTCGTTCGCGATCCTGAGATTCTGATTCTTTCGCAGTCAAAATTGCCGGACGGTCCGGCAACCGTCAAGCCATGAATATAGCAATCATTTTTCCCGCAAACTACATAGATTTGGTTTGCAGTGCCTGTGATCACCGCTCCACCGTTGCCTGCCAACTCAGTGCCCGTGTGCGCAATGGTGATATTTCCGCTGATGCTGTAATCTCCGTCCAAAATGATCACTGTTCCGCCGCTGTCCGGCAGTGCGGCAAGCGCGGCATTGATTTCCTCTTGGTCGTCAGTCCCGTCGCAGAGATAGTCGCAGTCGCTTTTTTTCCATCCGGAGACGCTTGTCCCGACTACGAAGCGGGCCGACCGTGGAGATCCAATCTTTTCTTTGAGCTTGTCATACCCAGTCACCCCCGTTCCGCCGCGGGCAACGCCCAGCACGCCGCCGGTCAGGTCGTTGGTGCTGTGCTTGTGATCCTTGGCGGCGGCGTTCACTTGCTCTGCCGTCACCTTATGCGGATTTTCGCCGTTCTTTGTGTGGGCGATGAGCGAGGATACCGCCTTGGCGATCTTGCCAAACGAGATAGATAACTTTTCTCCGGATTTCAGCCCCACGAGTGCGCTTGCCTCGGCGTAGGTCGGCGTCTGGTCGTTTGTGGAGACGTTTGACACGTTCCCCAGTCCCACCTGCTCCGCCGTGACCTTGTGCGGATTACCCTTGTTCTGCACGTGCGCTTCCAACTCAGCGCGGCTGGCGTACACCAGACTTTGGGAGATGGAGGCTGTCACATTTTCGGCGTCTCCGATGTATACCAAAACGTCCATCTGCGTCTCCAGCACCTTGTCGGCGCTGGCGGGAATGTAGTCGCTTTCTCCCTCCGGCGTGTACTGATAGGCGTACAGTAAAGTCCCATCCGCCGTATCCGGATCATGCGCCAGTACGCCAACCTCCGTCGCCCTGAAACTTGCGCTCACCTGCGAATTGCTGAAAGTGGTTCGCAGTGTCACGAATACATCCCCAACCTCATAGCTGCTGATCTCCGCCGTCAGCAGCGGATTGGACAGCGCCGCCGCACTCTTCCCCGCGTCCGCGCCGTTGCCTAACTGGATTGCCGTAAATTTAATATTTACCTCCCCAGCAATAGCCCGCAGCAGCAGGTCTGTGCCGGAGGGCGTCAGTTTTAGTGCCATGTTCATACCTCCTCGTCAATGATCCGATTTCCAGTCTCGTCGGCCAACAGGTTGCCCGTCTCATCTGTCATGTAGGTCACGTCCAGCGCCGCCGGAATCTCGCACCCCACTGACACGATCCGCCCGACACGCACCGCAAAACCGGTGTACAGATGATGCTCCGCCCTTGTTTGCAACGTCACGCCGTCCAGCCACGCCGACGCCCTCTTGACCGGTTCTAAGATGCGCCTGAATTCCTCAATGGCCGTCACCGCGTCCTCTGTGTTGTCGCACACGATGCGAAAGCACCCCGGTCTCCCGCCGTACTCGAACCATTCCTCCACTCGCCCCTGTCCGATCACCGACGTGACCGTTTGGCTCACCGCTGCCACGGTTCCCATGGTGCGGCGAATAGTCATGCCGGATTTTACGATCCTGCGCTTTTGCTCGATGTCATAGCTCGTGTCGTACCAGTCGAGCTTCCAGTTGACGGCAAGTGCGTCCAGCACCTCCTCCGCCACAGTGTCGATGGCGGTATAGATTTGGCTTGCGTCGATGTAGTCCATCGTTTTCCGGTGCAGCTCCAGCATCGCCAGTGACAGCGCCATGACCCACGGCTGCTCCGCGAGGACGTGGGGCAGGCCGTCCGCGATCTGCGCATCTCTCAGCCCTTTAATCATCCTCCAGCCCTCCGTAGGTCACGGTCGCGCCGGTGCATTTCGGCAACTCCGTTGCCTTGATCACGGTGTCCACCGGGGCTGTCAGCGTTACCCGCTTGGCCCCCGCCTCCCGCAGTCGGGCAATTAGCTCCGTGGGGTTGATGTCCCGTCCCAGCTTTCTTTGCCATGTCTGGAAGTCCGCCACCGCCGCCGAGATGCGGTTTTGTATTTCGCTCACGCTTCGCTGGTCGCTTTCCGCGATCCAGTATTTCACGGTGATGGCGTATTCCACCTCGCCCGGAGCCAGCGCCGTCACCTTGTCGCACAGCGGGCGGATGGTCTCGTCGTCCAGATAGGCCGCCATGGCCGTCAGTTCCGTGCTGTTTGGGACGCGCAGTCCGTTCTCGTCCTCGATCACGAAGTAGATATTTACCTCGTCCGGTAGCGGGCTGACGATGCGCACGTCAGCTACATCGCCCCGCCACTCCCGTGCGTAGTATTCATAGGCATCGCGCGGCCCGGCGCAACTATACACGCTTGGGGCGAGGTAGATGCGTCGTGTCAGGCTGTCGTCGTCCTCTGCGTCCAGTCCGCCGGTGCTTGGTGTGGTGTTGCTCACGCTTGCAACATAGGCGATGGGGTCAACCAGTATCTTGATGCCGCCGGACAGAATGCCGTTGCTATCCGCTCCGGCCTCCTCCGCCTGCACCACCACGTCGGTGTAGGTCTCTCCCGCCGCTATCTCGCCGTATTCCACGGTGTTGAAGTATTTCCCGTCCTCGCTCTTGACCCGCGTTCCCGTCGGAATGGCCGTCGCGCCGCTTTGCTCTTCCGAAAGCGTAAAGCGCACCGTCGCCGTGGCCCGGTTTGCCTCCTTGCGCGTCAGCCCCACAAGAGCGGCCAGCGCATCCAGCGCGTCTCCGGTACTGGTTTTCAGCATTTCCATCCGTCCCTTTGCGTCGGCGTACTGCATCGTCTGATACTCCATCGCGCAAAAGGCTTTCATCAGCAGGTTCAGCGGGTCGGCCTCGCCGATCTCCGGCTCCTTGCCTGTGGCCTCCCGGTAATACTTGGTGTACAGCTCACGGAGCTGTTCTTCCGTCTCCTGCAAAGTCATGCTTTCGATGAAGCTCAGCTCCGGGCAGTTTGCCAATTCAGCGATATTAGACAAGCTCGATCACCACCTTTGGCGTCATATTTCCGTCCTGCGATTTTCCCGCAGTCCATTCCACACGGACGACACGCGCCCGTGGCTCATACTGTTCTGTCTTGCGCACATACTCCGCCGCCAGCAGGGCTTGCGCATTTTCCTGCGGGCAGTCGATAATCGTCCCGTCGATGCCAAACTCCCGGTCAAGCGCCTGCTCTCCGGCCCTCGTGGCGTAAAGCACCTGCAAATTGCGGTACACCTCCGCCGCCGTACTGCCGTTCGCGTTCCCCGGCAGTATCTCGATCACCGCGTTTTCCGTTGATAACATGGCTGCCTCCTTACAGGTATTCCTCGATGGTCAGGCTCACCTTGCACTCCACCATCGCGCCGCCGTGCAGCACCGCGCCCCACTCGTCGCTGATGTCCGTGATCTTGAATGGATACGGTGATACCGGCGAGCCGCCCACGATGAACCAGTCCGCCGCGTTGGTCTCCGCCATGCGCTGAAAATGCCGCAGAACGCTTCGCGGGTTTACCCCGTCCTGCGCCCGCAGCAAAAGATCGAACTTGTATTTCCGCAGCTTTGGGGCAATCCATTGGCTCCGCGCCCGTGCGCCTGTCCGGTTGTGGGTCGCCCAATCGCTGCCCCCTTGGCCTTTCAGCCCGCTCGGTGTCAGGATGCGCCGGTCGCTCACCGCGAACGTCATGCCCATGTAGCTTCCCAATGCCACTTTTCGCCCCTCCTTACTTATCCGGCTTTCCCACCGCGCCGCTCATGTGCGTATGGTTTACAAGGCTCACGCCGTTGATGGTGATGTCCCCGCTCGCCGCCGTGGCGTTGATCTCCGGGGCTGTCAGGCTGATCTTGGTTGGGCTTTTGATCTCCACATCCCCTGCCTCCGTTACCTTGACCGTCGCGCCGTTTATGGTGATCTCCGCGTCGCCGCCCTCCACCTCGATCTTTGCGCCTTTTTTCGCGGCGAATGTGTACTTTCCGCCTGCCGTTACGCTCAAAGCGCCTGCGGCCTCGATGCTCACAAAGGTTCCGGCCTCGATGCTCACCGTTGTCCCCGCCACGATGCCAACGCCGGTTTTGGCGTTCAGGCTCATGCTGGCGGCGCTGCTCTTGGCTTGAAACTGCCCGCCCGCCACAATGCTGATTGCGCCTTTCGCCTCGTCGTATATCTCGCCGTTGCAGGTGCGCCCTGTCCGCCGGTTCACATACTGGGTGTAAACGCCGGTGTTCTCGTCGTAGCGCTCATAAGCCAGTCCCTTTTGCGTGGCGTACTCCTTTCGGAACAGGCCCTTGTAGCCCTCCGCCGGGGTGTTGGTCTTGTTCCACACCGTTCCGGTGGTGGTTCCCGCCGCAGCTCCGTTGCTGTTGTGGCTCACGCTCACCACCTGCCCGATGCTGGGCATCTTGTACTCGCCGTTGCTGATAGCGTTGATCTGGCGGGTCACGCTTTTCCCTCGGTCAAAGTAGGTCACCTCATAGGTTCCCGCCTTATAGTCGATGGCGCTCACGCGCCCGGTTCGGTTTGTCCCCGCCATTACTTCTTCGCCTCCTCGCTGGCGATGCAGTAGCTCGCAGGCACCCAGCCCGTCACATTCTGGCCCACCGGCAGCTTTCCGCACCGCGCCGCGCTGTTGGTCACGCGGTAGCGCCCGTTGATCAGGATGCCGTCGTACAGCCAGTATGTTCCGGTTTTGGTTCCCGCCTTGTTCTTCGCTGTGCTGGAAACATACAGTGGGGCCTTGTTCAGTGTGATCGCCTGTCCCGCCTCGCCGCCCGCCGCCGCGCTGGCCGCGCCCGCCGCCGGGCTGGTGGTGGCGTAGGTGCTGTCATAGCTAACGCCGCTGTCCGCCGTCTTTTCGTGATACACGATCTTGCCGCCCACGTCCCACGAATGGAACGCCGGGCCGATGCCGCTGCACTCAAAGTCGGTGGTCAGTCCGCTTTTGGAAACCTTGTGTGTCACCTTGTCCACAAAGTATTTTCCGTTCAGGTTTCCAAAGCCTGTCAGCGCGATGCAGTTTCCCGCGCTTACCCTCCAGTCTCCGTCCACGCCGAAGCGTAGCTTCACTGTCCCGTGGTTGGCGCTGTTCAGCTCCGCGCAGAGCTGGACGCTGGCATCGTATACGCTGGTAGCCCGCCGGTTCACGCTCTTGGTGTGCGAGCCGCCGCCCACGCTGCACTCGATGTCAATGTCCTTGTCCGCGTCCGTGTAATTGAAGTACCCGCCGGTATAGGTGCCGGACAGGGTGGTGGTGTAGCCGAAGCTCCCCGGCCTGATCTGCGATCGGTCAAAGGTACGCACGGCCCGCTTTGCCTTGTACTTCTCCCGGTCATATACCCACAGCCGTCGGGCGTACACTTTCAGGATAAGTCCGTAGTTTTTGCACAGGCTGTTGTAGTAGCTGCTGTCCGTGCCGTCCTGCTCGTCGCACTCGATGTCGTAGTCGTCGGCATCGTAGGTGAACGCAAGGCCGTACCGCGCGGCGATCTTTGCGCCGATACGCTTGATGCTGGTGTTCTTCCAGATCACGTCCCGCTCCAGCTCCGAAAAGTCGCTGTCGCTGGGCTTGCTCACGCCGCCCACCTGCAAGGTCGTCGGCGCGTCCGAAAAGCTCACATCGTCCAGCACGAACAACCCGCACTCCATGATGCTCCGCTGGCCCTGCCGTTCCCAGTTGTAGCCGAGAACACGCGCCCGCAGCGTCGCGCCCTTTTCCGGCATCCAGCCCAGCAGCCATTTCCTGTCCTGCGCGTTGATGGTGATGTCGATGCTGTCGCTGTTGTCCGCCGCGCTGTCGGTGTAGGTCAGGCTCTCGATGTCTCCGCCCACCTGCCCGGCAAAAGGGTAGCTGTTGTAGCGCACATCCAGCGCCAGCCGTCTTGTCTCAATCATAGCTCGCCTCGTATTTCCACGGCGGCATCAGTCCGTCCCGCTCCTCCTCCAGCGCCGGGGTGTTCAGCTCCACCCCGGCGTTGAAGATAAACGTGTCGATCTCCTGCGGATTGGCCGCCATCAGCACGTCGGCGTGGTACTCGCTGCCGTATACCTTCTTGGCGATCACATCCCATGTGTCGCCGCTCTTGGTCGTGTACATCGCGTTTCCTCCAGTCAGTATGCCGTGCGGGCCTGTCTGCGCTGCATCTGGAGATACCACGCTTCAAACCGTGCCTGCGCCTCGGCCAGAGCCTCCTCCACCATGCTGCGGTCGGCGCTGCCCTGAATGTTGATCACCGGCGCAAAGGCTATGCCGCCTCCGCCGCCGGAGCCGCCACCGTCGATTTCCGCCAGCTCCACCGGCTTCACGCCCAGCATTTGCCCGGCCTTGGCCCAGATGTCCAGATTGTCCCGCCGGGCCGCCCGCTGGAAGCTGATCACCGCCTCCGTTCCGGCCTCGCCCGCGATGCTTGCGCCGTTTGTAAAGCCGCCTCGCGCAAGCATGGGGATTTCCGGGATGTTGATGGAGAACGACTTGCCGCCCAGCAGCGGCACCCAGTCCGGGATGGTAATGCCGAGACTGTTGATGCCTGCGATTGCCTTGTTGATCAGGGCGATCACCGCGTTAATGGGGGTCTTGAACAGAGCGCCCAGCGTATTGAAGATGCCCACGAAGATGGATTTCACACCCTCCCACGCCATACGCCAGTTGCCGGAGAACACGCCGGTGATGAAGTTGATCACGCCCTCAAAGATGGTCTTGACCCCGTTGATCGCGCTGCTGATGCCCTCGGCAAAGACACCGATGGCGGCCAGCACCGCCGGAACCACTACCTGACCAATGTGTAGCAGCACCGTGATCACCGTCTGAATGATCGGCATAAGGAACTGAATGGCCTCACCGATGATCTGCGCCACCGTCATGACCACGGAACCCACGCCGCTGATGATGGATGCGATGGATGGAGCCGCCGCTGTGATGGTTTGCAGAATGACCGGCACCACCGTCTGTGTGATAAAGCCGAATATGCTTTCGATGATGGGCCGCACCGTCGTCTGCGAAAATGTCACGAGCTGGCCGATCACGCCCATCACCGATTGCAGGATGGTGGTAATGCCTCCAAAGGCTGCGCCCGCGTCCTCGCCGAACAGATTGGTGATGCTCTCCTGCAGCGGTTGCAGCGCCTTTGCCACACCGCCGTCCTCGAACAATCCCAGCAGCGCGTCCTTGAATACCGTAAACTTTTCCAGTCCCGTGTCGCCGAACACCCGCTGCACGATTTTGTCCAGCCCGCCGAACTTGTCCGTCAGGATGCTCACCACGGCGATGATGCCGGAGATCACACCCACAATAGGCAGCGCCCCGGACAGCAGACTACCGAGGCCGCCAACAATAGGGCCATAGATACTCCCCAGCAGACCGGCCCCGCCGCTGAATATGCTCCCGACAGCTTTCCCGGCACCAGAGTTTGCGATACCGCTTACCACGCCTCCCGCTTTCCCCAGCAAGCCGGAAAGACCCTGCTGGAAGATGCTGCCCTGAATGGTAGCCGCCGCTCCAATGCCCGCGATGCCTTGCCGTAGCGGCATGGTCAACTTCCCCAGCGCACCGCCCGCCTTTCCCATAAGGCCGCCCGCGAATTGTCCGGCTCGGCTGTTGGCGAACAGCCCGCCGAGATTTCCGAGGGACGAGCCGATGCCGCCCAGCCATTGCGCGGTCTTGCTGTTTCCGATTGCCCCCCGCAGGACGCTTCCCGCGCTTTGGTAGCCGGACAACAGCCCCGGCGTTCCCGCCGCCGCGCTCAAAAGTCCTGTGGTTCCCTTGATGCCGTTTCCACCGATCAGACTGGAGATTGCCGCCCCCAGTGTCGTGCGGAAGCCGTTGCTTCCCGATGCGCCTCGGAACGCAGAGAAAAGTCCCGCGCCCGCCGCGCCCGCACTCTGGCCGCTCTTGAACAGGCCCGCAAGTCCACCCTTTCCGCCGCCGGAGAAAATAGCCTCCGCCGCCGGGGCGAACTTCATGCCAACAAACGCCGCCGCCATGCCGCCCAGCACACGCACCACCTGCTCGCCGTTGTTGATCAGGTAGTCAAGCCCCTTTTGGATGTACGGCAGCGCCGTGTCCATAGCGCTGCCCAGTTTCTCCACGCCCCGGCTCTCCAGCGTTCCCAAGCTCTCTGCAAGCTGCGTCAGCTCCGGCATATTCTTTCGGATGCTGTTTAGAAAGTCGATCATGGAGAGATTGAACTGTTTTTTCGCCGGAAGGAACGCATCGCCGATCTCGATTTTCAGCGCCGTCTTGGTGCTTTTCAGCATGGTCTCGATGGCCTCCGGGGTCTGCGATTTGATGTTGAACTCCCGCTCCATGCTTCCCGTGTACAGGCTTGGGTCGCTCACCATTTCCAGCGCCTTTCGGTACACATCGAGATTGTTGACAATCTTTGCGCCGCCCTCAATGGCCCATTGGCCGAACAGGGTGGACAGCGCCGCTACCTGTCGCTCCTGTGGCAGATCGTTGATGGCCTTGAAGATGGTATCCAGCGTTCCCACGCTGTCCTCCTGCATGGCCTTGGCGACCCACTCCGCGCTCATGCCCATCTCCTCGAACTGTTCTTTCTGGGCTTTCGTCGCACTTGCGCCCTTGCTCAAATTCACGATCATGCGCTTGATGCTGGTGCCGACGCGATCAGTCGATACGCCTGTTGCCAGCATGGCATCCGCCAACGCCGCCGTTGTGGCCTCGCTCACGCCGCCCACTTGGCCGAGGCTCGCCGCAGAATTGACCGCCTCTGCGATCTCCGCCGCCGTGGTCGCACTGTTTGCGCCCAGATAGTTGATTTGGTCAAAGAGCACCATGACCTCCTCGTGGGTCATTTTCAGCGATTGCTCCCACTTGGCGGCCCAGTTGCCCGCCTGATCGGCGCTGATGTCCATGGCCGTGCCGGTCATGGCGATGTCCCGCAGGAAACCTGTAACATTGCCGGAGCTGTCGATCTTGATCAAATCCTCCATGGCTTTGCCGGACTGTCCCGCCGCAGCGGCAAGGCGTGTCAAATCCTCCTGCGTATATGGGATTTGCGTGCTTAAATCCTTGATCGCGTCTTTCATGGCCTCGTAGTTCTGCGCGTAGGTCTTGCCGTTATCCGCCACCTTGTCGCTGATCTTTCCGGTAGCATCTGCCAGACCGTCCACATACTTGACCACATCCGCCATGTAGTTTTCAAACTTCTCCGCTTCCTTGGTGCAGCTTGCGATGGTCGCCACAGTCGCCGTCGCCAGCGTCCCCATGGCCGCAAGTCCTGCCGTTCCGATGGAGCTGATGCTGCGGGCAAAGCTGCTGATCTGGCTCTGGCTCCCGTTCAGCGCCGCCATCAGGCTTTTGTCCATCTTACCGGCGATCTTGATGCTTAACTCTAATGTTTCATTGTTCGCCATTCCTCCGCCACCTCGCTATTCAGCTCAATAAAGTCCCGGACAGGCATTTTCAGATAGAAGTCCATGCCCGTCCGTGTCACCGAGGACAGCCGGATAGCCGCTTTCCGCAGGGCCTTGGCTCCGCCCTTTATCCGAAAAAATCCGCGTCGTTCACCGCGTTTTTCAGTTTCAGCAGCTCATACAGGGGCAGCGTGGTAAAGAACTCCTCCGGGATGCCCGTTGCCATGGCGGCGATCACGCAGGAGTACAGATAGTTGGTGCTGTTCTCCGTCACCACAAAGCCCTCGCGGGCCATGCGGTTCTCCGCCTCGCTCTCATTCAGCGTGTTCAGGTCTGCCACGCCGTTCAGGTCGATGTCCCAGTACTCCTTGCCCTTGTAATGGCGCGGCTTCTCCAGATGCATCACATGGTTTTCCGTTCTGCTCTCCACGTTCAGGTGTCTGCGCACCGCACCTGCCACGCGCTTGAAAGCGCCGCGAGGCATCAGCTTGAAAAACTCAATGGGCATTCCGGTGGCCTTGACCGCCATGGCGCGGGCAAATGCCGTCGTGGTCTCGCACAGCACCGAGGCCGCCGCCTCGCCCTCGCCGAAAAGCTGCCGCTGCACGTCGATAGCGTCCTGCACGGTCATCTTCTCCAGCCCCGTCAGGTCGATCTCTCCGTACTCCTTGCCCTCGAACACATAGGGCTTTGCCAGCTCCACGATGTTCTCGCTCTTTTTTGCCCCCTCGTTTACGGTCTCCTCCGCCGTGATCTTGTCCTCTGCCATTGGTTGTCGCTCCTTTCAGCATTGTTTTTTTGTGTGAAAACACGGCCCGCCCCCGTTTGCGCAGGGACAGGCCGTATTGTTTTGCGCCCGTTAGATCAGGCTGTTCACGCCCGCCAGCATATCCTTGCCGTTGACCTTGTAGATGCCGTTGAGCTTGTCAACCTCCAAGAGCTGCTGGCCGTCCACCTCGATCATCAGGTAGGTCAGCTCCAGCGTCACGGTGGCTTCCATGGCCTCGCCCTTTTCCACCTTGCCGGGGTTGAACTTCTTCACGCGCCCGATCTCCACCACGCGCAGGCCCTTGAAGTTGTAGCCGCCCTGCTTGTCGTAGACCTGCTGCGAGGCTCGCAGCGTCAGGTTCACCGTGGACAGGGGAGAGAGCATATCCATGGCGGAGCTGTAGAGCGTGTTGAACTGGATTTCCTGCTCCATGCTCTCAAACTGGCCGATGGTGGGACTGTCCAGCTCGCCGTTCACGCCCACGCCGGAAACGGTGCTGGTTTTCATGTTGACCTCCGGCAGCGTCACCGACGCGGCCACGCCGATCATCTTCGTGCCGTCCAGATAGGCGTTATACTCGTTGATCTTCTCCGGGATATAGTTGTTGGAAATCATCTTCTTTTCCCTCCCTCATCAGTTCAGCGCGGCGGAAAGAGCGTCGGGGTCAAACTCGATGATGTCCTCGATGTCCTCCGCAGGGGTGAACGGGGTGATGTACTGGTGGAACGTGATCTTGCCGTCCAGCAGATCGGCGGTGGTGTTCTCGTCCTCGTTGAACGTGATCTCATAGCGGGCGCACACGCCACGGGCCACAAAGCCGTTGCCGCGCACGTTCTCGCTGTCCACAATGGCCTCGATCAACCGCTTGTTGGCGGGGCTGTCCACTTTCTGGAAGTAGGTCAGGATAAACGTGTTGGCCGCCCATGTCAGGAAGCGGCGGACGCTGAACCAGCGGTCTTTCGGGTCACTGATGCCGGGGTAGGCCGCCGTGTTGTTGCCCCACAGGCGGAAACCGTTCATGTTCAGCCACGTTGCCACGCCGAAGCTGTTCACGGTGTTGGCCTGCTCCTGATCAAGCACCACCTCCGTGCCATCTTCGAGGCAGGCGGCAGAAACGGCGATGGTCTTGTTGCTGGGGCTGACGTTGGGCGTGTCGTCGTTCTGCGCGTCGGTGTAGGCTGTCAGCGCCGCCGCCAGTGCGCTGCCGCTGTACACCGTGTTGCCCACCTTGGCAAAAGGCCAAACTGCGTAGGCGTTGGGGTCGCTCACCGCCTGCGCCTCCTTTGTGGTCTTGACGGCGGTGTACTTGGTCGCGCCGGTGTTGCTGCAGTCGATGTCCACAACACACACCGCGCCAAACACGCTGTTGATGCTCTTGGTCTTGGCCTGCAAGGCTGCCGCCACCGTCGCGTCCTTGCTGAAACGCGGGGCCAGCAGGATGCCGGGTGTCATGGACAGCTTCGGATAGACCTGACGCACCACCTCAAGGCCGGTCTCCTTGCCGGTGGAGCTGTCCACACCGCCCACGATGTCCGCCGCTGTCACCTTGCTGGGGTCGATCTTGTTGCCGGTCACAGTCAGGCTCGTTGCTTCCTTACCCGCGCCGGTGGAAAGCACCACGATATTCAGCGTACCGTCGTCGTTCCATGTGGTGGTGTAGTCCGTGCCTGCGGTCAGCGTGGTGGAGTCGTTCTTAACGGTCAGCCCCTCCAACAGAACGCCCGTCTCCTCCAGCACCGCCACGCCGTCGTTCACCTGAACGGTTCCGCCGGTGATGGCGATCTTGTGCTTGGCAGGGTCAAGCACATTGATCAGCACCATGGGCGCGATACCCACAACGCTGAAATTTGCGCTGATGCACTCGCAGAGGGTGTAGTTGGCGAAGTCAGGCAGATAGCCCACCGCCTCCACGGCCTCCTTGTAGCTGCTCACCAGCAGCGGCACGTTGACCGCCGCCGCCGGGTCTTTGAGCATATTCACCGGGGCGGTGCCTACGATCACCTGCAAGCCCGCCGTGCCGGTGATGGGCGCGACCATGCTGGTCGCAACCTCGCTCGTGTATACGCCGTGTTTGTATGCCATAGTCTTTCTTCCTCCTTACAGTTCGGATTTGATCTTGCCGTACAGAATGGCCTCCGCCGTTCCTGCGGTCTCCAGCCGCTTTCTCGTCTCGGCAAAGCGCTCCACGTCCACCACCAGCGCCCCGGCCTCCGGGTGAATGGCGATGAACGCCTCCAGCGCCTCCGGGATGCCGCCGTGAAATACCGTGTACTGCTTGGCAACGCCGCGCACCGTTGGGCCGCAGTAAACCTGCGTCACGCCCGCTTTCTCCCGCTCCGGGGGCGCGGTCTCGGCAGCGGTCTCCGCCGCCGGGATGGCCGTCTCATTCACAGCGGCATCCGCCGCCAGCTTATCGTTTTTCTTGCTCATACCAGCCCCTCCATTTCTGTGTCCTGTGTCATGGCCGGTGCGGTGCAGGTCAGCGAACACGCCCCGAAGTAGTACGGGTAGGTGTCGTCCTGCTGCATGGCCCATGCGATGGGTTTCAGCACGGTGAACGCCCCGCCGAAATACGGCTTGGTGCATAACCGCTGCACGATGTCCTCCTTGATGTTTGCAACATCCTGATAGCCCTCTCGCTCCTTGCCCTCGTCGTAGGCGCACACGATCAGGCTGAACTCAACCGCCTGCGGCCCGTCGTCGTTCTTGATCTCGCCGCCTGTCATGCGCACAACGATGTACGGGGCCGCCGCCGCGTCCGTGTCCACATCCGCGTCATAGTCCTCCGGCACCGGCAAATCCTGCTTGAAGATTTTCAGCTCCTTGCGGCTCTGCTGGCCGTTATACTTCTTCCCGGCGAAAAGCTCCTCCAGCGTTTCGATCAGCGCATCTTGGCAGAGCTGGGGAGTTCGCCCGATGCCTGCGGCCCTCACCGCATCCATATAGTTCTTCATGGCTTACTTCCTCCTCGCCGCTCGCGCCAGCACCCGCTCTGTCTGCTCCATCAGACGGTCTTGCAGATATTCGGACACCTCCGGCTCCACCATCGGCCAGACGGTAGAGTGCATCGCCGAGGCCGACGGGCTTCCCATCGTCACCAGCTTTTCCACCTTACCATCCTTGTTTCGCCACCTTGGGTGGCCCCGCTCCGTGACCGTGTGGCTGGAACTGGAGCCGATCTGTCGCTGCACCATGCCGATGTGACCGCTCTTGAACTGCACAAGAAAGCCCTTGCTCATGTTGGCATTGCCTGTCAGCGCCGCCATGGACGAGGCTTTCAGAACACGGGCTTTCACATACTTTGGCGCGTGGTGCAAAACCTCGCGCCCGGTAAAGCGCTCCGTCGGCCTGTGCTGGAAATAACCGAGATCGTTGCGCATCTTTGCGATGTGCAGCTCTGCGCTCAAACTGGTGTTGCTGGCCTTTTTCCGTTGCACAAGGTCTTTCAGGTGCCGCCTGCCCGCCGCGTTCACGGCGTACCGCGCCTTTGCCTTTGCGATCATCAGCTTGCGGGCCTGCCGTGCCGTGGCGTTGATGGCTACCTTGGCCGCCGCCGGGGTCTTTTTCTTCAAATCGCCCAGCGCCGCCGCCACGGTGTCCAGCCCGTCCACTTCGATGGTCAGGTTCCCTGCGTCATAGGTTACTCTGCTCATTGCCGCGTCCTTTCCATGGAAATGCGGTACACGCCCGCCTCCTCCTCGCAGTTGAGGATGGTGTACGACCGCTGCCGATTTGTCCCCTTGTCCAGAACAAGGTGCTTTCCCACTTTCGGCTTCGGCCCGTAGTCGCTCACGCGGATATACAGCACTGTGTAGGCCGTATACAGTCCCGTATCGAAGTTCTGCTTGGCTCCCGCTTCCCAGTGGGCGCTATGCTCTTTGAGCCGCTGATCGTCCACGATCACCAGCGCGTCCTTGCCGTCAACCGTATGCCAGTCTGCGTGTTCGTTCTGCTCAAAGAAAGCCGCGTCGATGTCCGCTGCGGCACAGTCCTTAAAGGTGAGCGGAGGTGCAGCCCCCTCCGCTCCGCTGTATTCCTGCTTTAGCTCGAACAGCGCCATGTCAGCACACGGTCGCCACCAGCCAGCTATCCACCTTGTCGGGGATGGGCAGCGGGTGCGCCTGCAGCTCCACCATGCGGCGGTCGGGATGATGCTCCACATAGCTGCGCAGGACGCGGCTGGTCTGGGAGGTCACCCACAGGCCGGATGCATCTTCGATGTAGGTGCAGGCACCGTAGGCCATCATGTAGTTGGGTCTGGAGCTGATCAGGATGATCATGTTGTCCGGGATAAGGGGCTTGGTCTCCGGCGCGTCAGGGTTAGTCCAGTCGTCGTAGTAGACCTCGCCGTAAACGTACATGTCGAGGCTGGGGTCATTCAGGTGGCCGAGGTACTTCACGCCGTTGGGCAGGTCGCGGGGGGCGATCTCGCCGAGGTTCATGCGGCGGTTGTCCAGCATCTTCTGCACGTTGGCATCGGCAAAGAACTTTGCCTTGGCCGTCTTGCCCATGATGATGGTGTCCACGTTGGCAAAGCCGCCGTGCAGCACCGCATCCGTCCAGTCGCCGAGGTTGCCGAGGATGTCGGCCTTGGTGCCGCCCCACTTGTTGTCGCCGGTCAGGGTTTTCTTGTTTGTCAGGCCGAAGTCGATGGTCTCGTTCACGCCCTCTCCCACAATGGGAATGGTGCCGGTCACGATGGCCTGCACCGCCATCCACTCCTCGCGGCGCGTGGTCGCGTCGTTCAGCGTGGCGTACTCCTCCATGAGCTTCTGCGCGGCCCTCTGCGCAGGGGTCATGCCGCTGTACAGATCTTCGCCCGGCAGGCGGGTCATGAGCTGGTCAGCGGTGGTCACGTCGTAGGGGTTGATCAGCGGGGGCTTGTAGCTCTCGGTCTGGTAGCCGTTGGCTTTCAACACCTTTCCGCCCACGCGGGGATGGACAAAGGCCGCCATGCGGCGGTCGCCTTTCACAAGGTCGATGTCCACGCGCTCGGTAGCGAACGTCTTGACGTTGGTGAAAAAGGTGTCGCGGAAATAGGTGTGTACGGCAGGGGTCTGTCTCACCACCTCCGCCAGATAGCGGGGGGAGTAAATGTTCACTTCGTTAGCCATATTCTTTCTTCCTCCTTACTTCAAGTAGATGCCGAGGTTACGCAGAGGAACCTCCACGTCCGCAGCGGTGGCGTTGGCGGGCAGCACCAGCGCATCGGCGAAGAACTCGCCGGAGAGGTACACAATGCCGTCCTCGCCCGATGCGACATCCTCTGCCAGAATACCGTACAGGCCCGTGGTGTTCACGGTGTAGGGGGCGCTGCTGCCGCTCACACTGATGGCGGCCAGCTTGCCGTTGCTGAGAACCACGGGAGCGCCGCGCTTCAATGCGGCGGATGCCTCCTTGACTGCCGTAACGATCTCCGCATTCCCTGCGATCAGGTAATCCGGCTGCGTGGAAAAGGTCTTTTTCGCCAAATCCATACTCATGTTCTTTCTCCTCCTTTACTGCTTCTTGCCCATGGACTTGATCGCGTCCATGAACTCGTCCTGCTTGCCCACACCGCCGCCGGTGCCGCCGTCGTTCTTCACGCCGCCCATGCCGCTCTTGTCGGCATCGGCCTTTGCTCCGTTGAGCCATGCGTTGCCGCTCTCCTTGGCAGCTTTCATCATGGCCACAGCGTACTCGCTGGCGCTCACCGGCTTTGTGAACTTGGCCTCATTCGTCAGCGCCTCGCTGCCGGACAGGGCCATGTCCTCGATGTCGTGGATGCGCTGGCGCTCGTCGCTCGTCGCTTTGTTCGCCGCCGCCTCCTCGATTTCATTGACCAGTGCGGGATAGGCCCCGCGCAGGTCGTCCACGGTCTTGATCTCGTTTGCCATGTTCGTTACCTCCTTATGGCATTTGTTATTTACAGAGCAGGAGGCGGGAGCTGCCTTGCTGCTTTGTACAAAGTTGGGTGCCTTGTCGAAAGGCAGGTGTGTGTTGACGCTGTTGACGAACAGTAGCCCGTCCCGGTTTTCGATCACCGTTCCGTCCGCCTCGTCCGTCAACTCGTCGATAAAGCCGTTTTCCTTTGCCTGCGCCGCCGTCCACCAGCTTGTCTCGTCCATCCATCCGGCCACCTCGTCCTTATCTCTGCCTGTCTTTTTCACATACAGGCCCACGATGCTTTCCCGGATGGCGTTCATCGCCTCGATGTACTTCTGCAATTCCTCGGCGTTGTAGTAGCCGTAAGCGCCCATGCGCACCGGATGCACCATGTAGGTGCTGTCGTTTGCGGCGATCACCTTGCCGCAGTGGCAGGCGACGATGGTTGCCGCGCTGGCACACAGGCCGTCGATCTTCGCCGTCACCGCCGCCGGGTGCTGTTCAAGCTGGTTGCCGATTGCCTGCGCTGCGAACACGTCGCCGCCGCCGCTGTTGATGCGCACCGTGATCTCGTCCAGCGCTCCCAGACCGGCCAGCTCCTCCGCAAACTGCTTCGGGGTCACCTCGTCGCCCCACCAGCTCGTCTGCGAAATGTCGCCGTAAAGCAGCAGCTCCACCTTGTTTCCTGCCTGATTGCAGAATTTCCAGAATTTCTTGTTTTCGGGCATTTCTGTTTTCCTCCTATTCTCCCGCCGTCTGCGCTTTTCCGATCTCGTCCACCTCGCGCTTGCGCTTGGCCTCTGTCATGCGCAGTTTGATGTTGCGGTTGTAGTCCCCGCCGGTCATTTGCGCCGTCTCCTCCTGCGCCGTGCTGAAACCGGCATCCACTCGCTTGATGGCGGCATCCACCTCCTGTACGGGGTTCAGGTTCGTCCGTGCCGGGCCGTTCCACGCGCAGGCCGTGTACGCCTTGCGCCGCGCCGGGTCGGTGAAAAAGCCCGGCGCGTTGATACGCCCACGGGCGACCGCCTCTGCAAACCACTCCTCATAGACCGGCTGGCAAAAATCGTCCGTGAACCAGTCCCGCTGCATACTACAGGTGCGCCAGAACTCGTTGAGTGCGCCGCGAGCCGCCGAATAGCTGGTGGTGAACTGCTTCATCATCACTTCCGGTGGTATCTCCAGCCCCGCGCCGATCAGGCGGATGGTTGCGTTCGTGAAGTCGTCGTACCCGGTGTTTGGGTGCTTCGGGTCTGCAAACTGCACCTCTTCGCCGGGGTTCAGGTCAATGATGGCCCCCGGCCCCAGCTCGATGCTGCTCTGGTCTGCGTTGTCGATCAGCTCCTCCGCCGGTATCATTTCTCCAAACGGTCTGCCGTCCGACGGGTTTTGTGACTTCACGAACACCGTGAACATGGCGCTGATCACCGCTGCCGTGATCTCCGCGTCCGTGTAGCGTCCAAGCTGTTTCAGGCTCTCCAGCACGGGGGCCAGCAGGGGAACGCCCCGCCGCTGGCCGATGCGTTCGCGGCTCATGATGTGCAGCACGTTCCGCCGACCGGTTGTATCGCCGTAGGCTTCTACTCTTTGCCACGTCAGCCCCGCCGCGTCCACGGCGCTGTTGCTGCCCAGCGGATGCCGGTTGCATATCCAGTATGCCGTCACCATTCCGTCCGCGTCGGTCTCCACGCCCTGCACGATGTTCTGCACTTCGTAGCCCTGCACGGTACATGGCATCAGCCGGTCAAAACCGTCCGGGCTGCATACTCGGTCTGCCTCGATCAGCCGCACACGCAGGTCATACGGCGCTCCCGCCTGATGCTTCATAGGTAGCAGGGCAATGGTGTCGCCGTTCATCAGGTAACTCAAAAAGGCGAGCTGCTGGAGCTGATAGAAGTTGTCCATTCGCTCTGCGTCGCATACCGGCGTGTCCGCCCACAGGGCGAACTCCCGCACAATCTGCGCTTGCAGCTTCTCCGCCGCCGTCTCGTCCAGTCCCAGATAGTCGCTGTCAAGCTGCGGCGCAGGCATCAATCCGCCTGCTACAACGTTTGTCCGCATGGTTTTCAGCGCCGCCGTTGCCGTTGGGATGCCCATGTAAGCGTCTCGGCTCCGCTGCCGCAGAATGTCGATGTTGTCCTCGATGTCCTCCTTGGCGCTGCCGCCGTGGTACATCCAGCCTCTCATGCTCTTTTTCGTCAGGTTGGCTCCGTAGTTGCCGTACCCGCTGTTAATCACGCTCAGTGCGGCCCTCGCCGCCGCCCGCTTCGCCGCGTGGACGGGAGCCACGGCCATGATTGCCCGGTCAAGGATATTCGGTTTCTCCATGCGCTCCCTCCTCACACGTCGCGGGCCACGGCACGATAGGCGCGGTTTCGTCCGCCGTGCTTATCCTCTGCCTCCGCCTCGGCCAGCTTTCCGGCCCAGTATTCCATTTCCTCGCGCACCCGCTTCAAGTCAGCTCGCGTCAGCATACGGCTGCCAATCTGATAGCTCTGGCCGGTGGCGATGGCCTCCTCCGCCGCCAGCCATGTGTTCAGTTTCTTTTGACACATTTCTTTCGTAAAGATTGCCAATTAAATCCCTCCTCGCCTCCGGCGGCCCGCCGGACGTTTTCTGATAGGTTTTGCGATCTCGCCCTCCTGCAAAATGGGGTTGGCGATCTCCAGCGCCGCCGTAGCGTAGTTGCGCAGGTCAAGCGGCTCGTTGCGCTTGTGCTTGCTGTCTTTCAGCTCCCACGCCACAACGCTTCTGCCCTTGCGCCAGCGCACCACCATTTTCTCGGCTGTCAGGCCGATAAAATACTGCTCGTCATAGCCCGCTTCCTCATTGAGTGGGAAGTGGCAATAGTTCGGCCCCTTGGTCTCGTGCCGCAGTCGTTGATACAGCAGGGCCTTTCCCGCGTCCACGCCGATGATGAACAGCGGCGTTTTCACGCGGTTGTTAGTGGTGGGATTTCGGATATACGGCACATCCGCGCCGCCCTTGCCCTTGATCGACCATATCTTTCGCTCCCACCGTTCCGCCGTGAAGCGGTATACCTGATCTGTGTGGTGGCCGCCGGTGTCGATGCAGGCGCTCATGATGTGCAGCACCGTCCCGTCTTTTTTCTTGAAGCCGCCCAGCAGAAAATTGTCGAGGTCTTGCCATACCTGCTCTTTCAGCATATCGCCGTATATCTTCTGGTAGCGGATGCCCCAGCTCTCCTTGCCGATGCCCCAACCGACCACCTCTACCTCGAAGCGGTCATCCTGCACGTCCACACCGGCTGTCAGAACCAGCACTCCCTCCGGCACGTCCGCATCGTACAGCTCCCGCCGGTTCAGCAGCGCGGCATCCTCCACCTGCTCGCCCTGCTCCTCCCACGTTTCGCCCAGCTCCGTGTTCACCCAGACTTTCATGCCCTCCGGGTTTCCCTGATCAAGCTGTTCCTTTGCCACAAGGAATTTCTGCACGATCTCTTTCCATGAGCAGAACGTTGAGGCCAGCGTATTCAGGTGAAAGCCCCGCGCCTCCGCGCCGGGGTTCTCCGGCACAAAGCGACCGCGCTTGCTTGCCTGCTTCCACTTGTATTCTCCGTTCACTACACCGCAGCGCTCGCACTTATACAGCACCTCGCCCTGCGGGTCGTCCTTGTCAAATACCACATTGGCCCACACGAGGGGTTGATACTCCCCGCACTCCGGGCATGGCACGTTCCATTCCTCCCGCGTGGACTGGTTGAACTCCGTTTCGATGCGGCTCTGGCCCTTAATGACCGGCGTGGAGACGATCACCGTCTTTTTGTCCCAAAAGGTCGTCTGTCGCTTCTGGGCCAAGGATAGCGGGTCGCCCTCCGTTCCGGCGCTGGCCGGATAGCGGTCAACCTCGTCCGCCAGCAGCACCTTGATGGGACGGCTGGCAAGGCCCGTTGCGCTGTTCGCGCCCACGATGGTGATGTGGCCACCGGGGAAATTCTTCTTCATGATGGTGTTGCCGGAATAGCGGCTTTTCACGTCGATCTTGTCCCGCAGCTCCGGCGTGTCCCGTATCATGGGCGCGAGCCTGTCTTTGGAAAAGGTCTGTCCCATGTCCAGCGTCGGTTGCATCACGAGGATGGGAGCCGGGGCGTAGTCCATGTAGTAGCCCAGCGGATTGAGGATGAAAGCGTCGGTCTTGCCGATCTGCGCCGCGCTCATGATCACCACCTTGCGGATGTGCGGGTCGCCGATTGCGTCCATGATCTCCCGCTGGTATGGTGCCTTGTCCGTGTGCCAGCGCCCCGGCTCCGCGCTGCTCTCCGCCGACAGCACCCGGTATCGGTCTGCCCACTCCGAAAGCGTCAAAGCCGGGGGCGGTTTCAGCACCGCCGCGCACCGTGCCAACAGCTCCAGCGTCGGCTTTGGCAGATCAATGAGCTTTCGCTTTTTCATCGCTCTGCTTCCCCTGCGGCCAGTAGCGCTCATATTCTTTTCTCACGCAGCGAGGAAACATACACAGCACCTTGTCCTCGCTGGTCTGCACCCGCCACACGCACCCGCTACATGGGTGTTTCTTTTTCTGCTTCTCCATCGTCCTCACCGTCCTCCGCCGCAAAGGCCACCCGGTAATCGCTCATTTCCTCCAGAATTTCCTCGATGGCCCCTTTCAGCTCGTCGAAGATACCCGTCTGATCTCCGCCCATGGTGGACAGGGTGGGAGAGAGCTTGGCGGGCAGCGCCAGAAAGCGGCTGCGGATGTTCAGAAACATGGACTGGATGCCCCGCTCAATGTCCGCCGTGCGGTGTACCTCGCCCCGCCGCAGGTCGTTTTCCATTTCCGCCGCCTCACGCTTTGCCCGTGTCAGCATCATGCGCTCGTTTGTCAGCGTTTCCTTGCCCGCGCCGCCGATGTAGGTGATGTACCGTGCCACTGTCGGCTGTAACTCGTAAAGCCCCGGTCGGGCCTCCACGATCACGCCCTCGTCCCGAAGCTGGCGCACTCGCCGCTCCGTCAGGCAGAGCCATTGCGCCACCACCTTGCTTGTGTACAGCTTCATGGGCTTCATTCGTTTCGTGCGATGCTGGCGTTTGCCCACATCGCTGCTTCTTCCAACTTCGTATTGGCAAGGCTCTTTTCTCTGCTGTCTGGGCAGCATTCCTCGATCAGCTCTGCCAGTTCCCGAGCCTTTGCACGGATGCTCTCGTACCGCTCCGACTGGTCTCCTTTCGGGGCGTGATAGGTGTAAATATTGTCCAGCTTTTTCATGCCATGTTCTCCTCGTCGATTTCCTCGCCGCCGTCTATGTCAGGCACGTCCACCGTTCCGGTGGCTCTCATGCGCAGCAGCTCCAGCTTCTCCCGCTCCAGCGTCGTGCGCTTTTCGCTCTCCTCCAGTGCCCGCAGGCTGTCCGCGATCTTGGCGATGCGGCCCTGCACCTTGTATAACGCCTCCTGCAATTTCAGCACACGGCTGAACGCGCTGTCCTTGCTGTACATTCCCATGCTCTGTAAGGCACCGTCCTGCTTGTCCTTGCCGCGTCCGCCCGGCACTCTCATGTCCATCAGGCTGTTGATGTACAGGCTGTCCTCCGGGGCTGCCTCATACTCCGCGATTTTGGCGAGTATCTTATGCTCCCGGAATTTCAGGATTTGCATTTCATGCTCCAGCGCGGCGCGGCTTCCCAGCGGTGTTCGCTGTACGATCTCCCGCTCCGCGTCCGAGAGCATATCAAAAAAGACGGCGCTGTACGCTCCGTCCTTTTCTGCGTTCTTATTTCCCGCCGGTGCGCCCGCATGGCTTCCGGCAGCGTTTTTCTTTCCTGCGCTGTTGCGGTTTCCCGGCTGACCGCCCCGCCGCTTCTTTGGCAGAGCTTCATCCCACTTGTCCGCTGCTTTCCAATTCCGCAGGGTTTGATAGCTCACACCCTGCTCCTGCGCCAGCTCCCGCAGGCTTACTTCCTCACCCGCCGCCTTGCGGGCGATGTATGCAGCCTTGGCGGTGTCGCGCGACTTGCTCCGCTTCGGCATTTCACACCTCCAAATAGCTGTGCGCCCCGCTCGGCCTACGGAAATATCCCGCGTAGGAACGCAGGGCTTCGACCGGCGCAGGGCGCACCAATGGCAAAGCCCGCAGCGTTTCCGCCACGGGCTTTATTCCACGGTATGATATTATCACGAAAAACCTGCGGAAGTTGCTAATCCCGAAAAATTTTTCGCTGGTTAGGAAACGCAGTTATACGATGCCATTCCCATGGTCACCGTCAACAATGTGTTATCGTGGTTTTTGTCGTTCAAAACCTGTATCTGTACCATGTAGTCCCCGTACCCGCTGGCCGTCAGCAGCTCTTGCAGGCTATCCGAGGCTTGCATGGTTGTGTATACGATTTTATCCCATGCCTCTTTCGCGTCCTTGTCACCGGTCTGCGCGAGCATAGCCGTCTGTGCCAAGCCCTCCTGCCACACGTTCACGGTGTAAACATACCCATCTTTGCTGATGGTGCAGTCGTCGCCAAAGCCGGAAAGCGCAGTCTTTAGTTTCTCCCGCAGCTCCTCCTCGCTGATCTTCTCAACGGTCTCTGCAACATGGGATGTGTATTCCATCGACGCGGCGATATAGCTGTAGTCTCCGTCCTTTTCCACCAGCGCACCACGCATGGCCTCGCCGGACACGCCCACGATCTCCTGCACCTGTTGGCTCTGCTCCGCCGGGAACATGACCACGCCAAAGCGGTATTGCCCCGTCAGCATCTCTCCGTCCTTTGTGAATGGCGCGGTCTGCGCTTTGCCGTCTTGCACTGTGATGGTCTGCGTCTCCACATAGTCCTCGCGCCCGCCCGCCAGTTCGCCATTGTAGGAAAGTTCTGCGCTCAATTTTGTTCCGTCCGGTAAGCTGGTCTGCACGGTAAATACTGGTTTCCCGTCCTCACCGCCCACGGCAATATCCATAGTCACATCAATATGCCGGATACCCGTATAGGCGTAATACTCAATGGCGATCTTTGTATCCGGCTTCCACGTGTTGGCGCTGTTCCAGCTTGTGTTCGAGCCGATCTTCACCGAGATAACGCTGTCTGCAAGAAATTCCGTTGCCGTTTCCTGCGGCTTTTCCTGAATGTTGGTGAAGCCCGCTTCTGCCAGTTGGCTTTTGACGACCTCCAACTCCATCCCCTTGCACTTTCCGCTTTCAAATGGTGCGCTGATCTTGTCGCCTGTGTCCCCGCCGCCGCATCCGGCCAGCAACACGCACAGCGCAACGACCGCCGCCATCACCGCCAGTCGCCGCAGGCTCCACCTCCGCCCGTCTTTTTCCCTTGCCATTTTCTTTCATCCTTTCTCCGTTTTTTATGGTTTGAGCTTGTTTAAGCTGGTTTGAGCCGGTCGCTCGTCCCGGCCAGCTTACGCCTATTCAAAAAGCAACTCTGCTGCGATACAGTCTGCCGCCTCACATTTGTGTGTCGCGCCCGTGTCCGCGTTTCGGCATATTGTAAATCTTTTCTACTTTTTTCTCTGCTTTCTTATATTTTGTAAATCTTTATTACAAGATTATCCATAAAAAATGGTATTGTCAAGCAGAACAGGAGGGACGGCTTATGAAAATATATGATTACTCCGGGCGGGCCAATATCTCCGGCGACCGAATACATCAGGCGCGAACTGCCCAACGCCTATCCCAAGATGTCCTTGCCGCCAAGATGCAGGTCTATGGTGTTGGTCTGGGTCGAGAGGCAATCAGCCGCATTGAGACCGGCGACCGTTTCGTTACCGATTATGAGCTTGCCATCTTCGCCCGCGTTCTCGGTGTTTCCCTCGTATGGCTCACCGGCGATCTGGAACAGAAAGAATAATAGCGGAACTGCCAACAGACTGTAGGCAGTTCCGCTTTTCTATTTCCCGTCGCGGCAGCGCCGTCCCGCTCTCTCTCTGACCATTTTCGTGATGCCACGAAAATGATACCCGCCGCCAGACGCTTCATCGCCGCCGACCTCGCCGCAGCCTGTAACCTCTCGCGCATACGCGAGCGCCCGCCCGTTCCATATTACAGCCGCCCGCCGTTCTCGCCATCAGCCGCCGACCGCTTCTACATCGCCGCCATTCTCGCCGCCAGCCGCCACATATCACATAGGCAGCTTCTTTTTTTGCCCAAAACCGCCTCGTTTTCTTCCTCTGTCGCATTTTTGACCCCCGCCAACTTTTCCCGCCCCGGCTCCCCGGAAGCGATTTTTTGACCTCATACCTACAAAAATTTTGGGCTTCCGAACCCGCAAAGGACGACCGCCGCGCCGCCAGTACCTCGCGCGGGCGCGTTTATAATTTCGCGCGGGCCTGCGCGTCCTGGTATCTTCGCGGGCGCGGGCGTTTGGTATCTCCTGCGGCCTGCTGGTCGGTGGGGCTGGCGGATGGCTGGCCGCTCTGGCGGCGGATGGCTCGCGCTATGCTGCGCCTGCGGGCCTGCGCGGCATGGTATCTCTGCGCGGGCCTGCGCGTTTGGTATCTCCTGCGCCTGCCCGACTGGCGGCGCTGGCGGATGGCTGGCCGTCCTGCTGACTGCCGGAGCTGGCCGCCGACCTGCCGACCGTCTGCCCGCCGTGCCGACACGCCGCCCCCATCGGAGCCGCCCACCCCGACCGCCTGCCGCCGGTCTGCCGATCTGCCGCCGCGACCGCTTGCCGCGCCGGTCTGCCGATCTGCCGCCGGGCAGGCCGGAGCCGCCGCCGAGGGTATTTACCGCGCCCGGTATCGTCCCCGGATAAGCTAAGCTAATATGCCCCCTATAGTCCCCCAAACGCAGCGATTTGCACAGAAAAACGCCACGGAATTTTGTGCAAAAAAACTTTCCCACGTCCCCCCTAAAGGGGGACTGGGGAACGAAAACAGCCCTATTGACGGCGCAAAAATCCGCCGCTATCATGCAGGGCAAGCGGACGGCCACAGCGACCGCCGCCCAGCGAACCGCCGACCACGGCGACCAGAAAGGGGAGGTGAACATGACCACGCCGAACACAGGCGAATTGCTTGTACAGCAGGCCCAGGAGGCCGAACGGCTCCGGCTCTTGATACTCGCTGACGAGTGCAAGACCATCGAGGAGTTCCGCGAAAAGCTCCGCGAGCGGCTGAACAAGTAAAGCGCCGGGGGCCAGCCCTCGCAAAGCTCCCCCGACGCTTTTCACCACGGGAAACGCTGGCGAGTTCGCCGCCAGCCTCCCACATATCCGCCTGGCCACCCTCCCAAGGCACGGCCCGACATTCTTTCCCCGGCACGGGCGGCGAGTTCGCCGCCGCCCGGCCACGGCTAAAGCATAGCACACCCGCCCGCAGAACGCAAGCCCAGCAGGGCAGGCCGAAAAAAATTTCCCCCTACGGGGGAACACCCCAGCCCCGAAAAAAATTCCAAAAAAATGCTTGACATTTACACGACACCGTGTTACATTCGAGCCACAGCAAACAACACGACACCGTGTACAGGCCGCCAAGGCCGGAAAGGGAAAACGCCATGACTAACAACGAGATCATTTTTGAGAACGTCCGCGCCAGCTTCACCCCCGCCCAGCTCGCCGAGCTGGTGCAAGCCACCTACCCCGCCGAGCAGATCGCCGCCCGCCGCGCCAACATCACGATCACCGTTGACGAGGGCAGCGCCGCCACCGCCGAGGACATCTTCACCGCCATGCTGGCCGCCGATCAGTTCCACACGTTCGCCGAGTGGAAGCGCATGGGCTACAGCGTGAAAAAGGGTGCAAAGTCCGCCATCACCTGCCAGCTCTGGAAGTACACCGACAAGCCCGGCAAGGCCGCCCGTGAGGCCGCCGAGGCCGCCGGAAAAGACGCGCCGGAGACCGACCCGCATTTCTACATGGCAAAGGCCCATTTGTTCCACGCCTTGCAGGTGGAGAAGTCCAAGCGTTGACCCAGCGCAAGCGGATACTTTAGCAGGGCTGCACCGCACAAAGCAACCCAGCCCCAGAAGCAAAACCCAAAAACAAGATCAGGAGGAACACAAGATGAAATTCACAGGACGCTACACCGCCGCCACCGCCAAGGCCCTGAAAGGCTCGCCGCGCCTCGTCTGCCAAGTCACCGAGGACGGCACGATCTACGTATGCAACGGCTTTCTTCTCTGCACCATGAACCCGCCGGAGTACGCCGCCACCGTGCAGGGCTTCACCTGCTGCGAGCCGGGCAACTGGACGCTTGACAAGGACGGCAAGCACGAGGACGACGCACACAAGCTCGATCTCGTCAGGCTGTACGCCGACACGCTGAAAGCCAACGCCGACGCGCAGCCCCTCCAGCGCTCCCCGCTGACCGTGCAGACCCCCAAGGCTGCCGCCGTCTGCTACTACAACGCCGCCGCCGATTTTACCGCGATCTACGACACAAAATTCATCGCCGCGCTGCACCCCGCCGCCCAGCTCCGCACCACGTCCGCGATCTCCGCCGCCGTCGCCTATTGCGACGATGAACCGTTTGCCGTGGTCATGCCCATTAAGGCCGAACCCGAAACCGTTCGCGCCGTCCGGGCCTTTTTCACCGAGGCCGCCGAGGACAACGCCAAAACCGGCGAGGCCGACAAGCTCCGCGCCGAGCTGGCCCAGTCTCAGGAAGAAGCCGCCACCCTGCGCGGCGATCTGTACCGCGCCGCCAACGAGATCGACGAGCTGAAAAACAAGCTGGCCG
>OJPW01000327.1_pt1 | contig 44986 bp, 42 predicted proteins | sample 1598571 | NCBI WGS metagenome assembly OJPW01 (sample SAMN03922493, study PRJEB24848) | human gut metagenome | isolation source: stool sample | host: Homo sapiens | place: Germany | collected 2011-05
CGCCGAACGGGGCCATGGGTCAAAATCTCGTGTCCATTTTCTTGGGTACAGTTTATTGCCGATGTGGGTCACGGTGTGGGTCAGGCAGTTGACCCACATTTTGACCCACACCATTTTCAGCGTTTTTGCAACAAAAAAGCATCGAAAACCGAAGTTTTCGATGCTTTTTGGAGCTGGTGGTGTGACTCGAACACATGACCTGCTGATTACGAATCAGCTGCTCTACCGACTGAGCTACACCAGCGCATTCGCTCAAATGCAAATGGAAGTATAGCACAAAGATTTTTTCGCGTCAAGCGATTTTTCAAACTTTTTGAAAGCGGCGGCAAAGCCGCCGCTTTTTCATTCTTTCCGCCGTCTGCGGCGGATGCGGTTGACGTGGCGCTCGAAGTCGCCGCTGCCGATGAGCTCGGCAAGCACATATTGCTCAAAGACCGGCACGGTGCAGGAATAGAATCCCACCTCGCGCCGAAACTGCTCGGAGAGCGCGGGCGGCAGCACCATGTAGCCCACGCGCATCGACGGCGCGATGGTCTTGGAGAACGTATTCATGTAGATGACCGAGCGCTCGGGTTCAAGGGCGAAGAGCGTATCCTCGCTCTTGCTCGACACGCTGAATTCCGAATCGAAGTCGTCCTCGACGATGTAGCCGCCGCGCTCCTCCGCCCAGCGGAGATATTCGCGGCGTTTGCCCGCGCTGGCGGTCACCTGGCTCGGGAAGCTATGGAACGGCGTGACATGCAGCACCGTCGCGCTCGCGCGGTTGAGCTCATCGGAGCGGATGCCGTCGCTGCCGAGGCGCAGCATCTCGCACGTGACGCCGTGCGCCTGATACACCCTGCGGATCTTGTCGTAAGACGGGTCTTCGAGCGCAAACACGCGCTCGCGCCCCAAAAGCTGCACGATGAGTCCGTAGAGGTATTCCGCGCCCGAGCCGATCACGATCTGTCCCGGCTGGACGCTGATGCCGCGCGAGCGGGAGAGATACGCCGCAATGGTGCCGCGCAGCTCGGCGCAGCCGTTGTTCGGCGACTTGACGAGAATACTCTCGCCGTACTCGCTGAGTACACGCCGCATCGTCTTGGCGAGCGACGGGAACGGAAATTCATCCTCCGTCCCGTGAGAAACGGTCGTGCGGCGCTCGGTCTCCGTCTCGGAGACCGGGAAGCAGTCCGCCGCGGCGAAGCTCACGAAAAAGCCGCTGCGCTCGCGGGATTCCAAATACCCCTCGTCGCATAGGATCGCCAGCGCGTGCTCGACCGTGATGACACTCACGCCTGTCTCTGTTGCGATCAGGCGCTTGCTGGGCATCTTCGTCCCCAGCGGGTAAACACCGCTGACGATGTCGCGCCGCAGCTGGTGATAGAGCTGTAAATACGCGCTCTGCGCGGCGGTTTTGTCGATGTGATAGTGCATAGAGCTTACTGCTTCTCGTCCGGCGCGGTAGGCTCAGCGGCGGCTTCTTCCGCCTCCGTTGTCTGCTGCACACGCTTGACAAACAGATTCGACCCGTCGGCCTTTTTGACCTTGAACTGATAGACGAGGATCCCTGCGCACACGAGCACCATCACGAGCGACAACGCCTGCGACACGCGGATGCGCTGACCAAACAGCGTCCAGTGGAAAAGATACAGGCTGTCGGTGCGCAGCCCCTCGATCCAGAAACGGCCGAGACCATACCAGATGAAGTAAAAGCAGGTGTTCTCCCCGTCGAAGCGGCGGGCGCGGGACACGACAAAATAAAGCAGCAGCAGACCGATCACATTCCACAGGCTCTCATAAAGAAACGTAGGGTGTACATCCATATACGTCGTGGCCGACGTCCAGAGCCGCATGCGCCAGGGGAGCTCCGTCGCCGCGCCGAAGGCCTCTCTATTCATAAAGTTGCCCCAGCGGCCAATAGCCTGCCCAATGAAAAGTCCCTGCACGCAGCAGTCCGCCAGCGCCCAGAAGGAGATCTTGCGGCGGCGGCTGAAAAGATACGCCGTCAAAAAGCCCGCAATGACGCCGCCGTAGATGGCAAGGCCGCCGTCCCAGATGCGGTAGGTCGACGACCAGTTGATCGAGCCGTCGCTCCCGCGAAACAGGTCGAGGTAGAAAAGCACATAGTAAATCCTCGCACCGATGATGGAAAGCGGGATGACCCAGAGCACCGTGTCGATGATATTATCCTCGCTCAGGCCGTATTTCGGTGCCTGCTTCATGCAGAAATAGAGTCCCAGCAGCATGCCCGCGGCAATGATGATGCCGTACCAGTAGATGCCGTTGCCGATGTTCAATGCCTTGGACGGCACGGTGAACTGCCAGTCGCCGAAAAGGCCGGGAAAGCTGATGGGCGCGTCGGAAAAGCTCATGGGATCGTTATCCTTCTTTCTTGGGTTCGATGATGGAGATGGCGCGGCGGCTGTCCGTCAGGTTTTCGCGCAGGAAGCGCTCGACATCCGCTTTTTCGATGCTCGCGTACGCCTCGGGGAACCGGAGCGCATCGAAGCCGCGGAAGTAGCCGTCCGCCATGGAGATGGCGATATTTTCAAACGAGTTGAGCGCGCGCAGCGTCGCGCCGAAGCTCGCGCGGCGGATCTGCTCGAAAAAGTCAGGGTCGATGCCCTCGCGCGCGAGGCGCTGCGCCTCTCCCAAGATCGCGTCGCTCACTTCCTGCGGCTGCCCGCTCTCGCCGCCGGCGCACAGAACCGCGACGCCCGGCAGCTGGTCAAAGCCGCCGCCAAAGCTCGAATTGATGAGTCCCTCATCGTAAAGGCGCTGGTAGAGCGGCGACGAATCGCCGAGCAGCACGTCGCTCGCCATCTCGCCGATGAGCGACTGGCGCAAAAGGTCACCCTCGTTCGTCTCGCACTTAAAGCCGACTAAAAACTGCGGCAGCGCGACCTCCATCTGCGTGACGGTCTCCTTCTGCGCGGCAGCGTCGTCCTCTTCTTCGCCATAGCAGCGTGCGATCTCCTCGCCGCGCTCGCGGGGCAAGACCTCCTCGGCCAGCGCGATCACCGTGTGGGGATCGACGTTGCCAACAACGCACAGCGCCATATTGGACGGACAGTAGAACGCGTGGTGGCAGTCGTACAGCGTTTCCGCCGTGATGCCCGCGATGCTCTCGACCGTGCCGGCGATGGGCACGCGCGCGGGCGACGAGCGGTACAGGCAGGCAAGGAGCCTTTCGTAGACCTGCCAGTCGGGCGAATCCTCGACCATGCGGATCTCCTGACCGATGATGCCGCGTTCCTTTTCCACGCTTTCGTCCGTAAAGTACGGAACGGAGACAAACGAGAGCAGAATGCGCAGGTTTTCTTCAAAATGCTCGGTGCAGTCAAAGTAATAGCCCGTCATCGCGTTGGAGGTAAAGGCGTTCGGCTCTGCGCCGTTTTGCGAGAGTACCTGTAGGGCGTTGCCGTCCTTCGTGTCGAACATCTTGTGCTCTAAATAGTGCGCGATGCCCGCGGGCGTGTCGCACTTTTCGCCGTTTCGGATGAACTGCATGTCCATCCCACCGTAGCGCGTGGCGAAAAAGGCGTATTTTTTGCGGTGCTGGGGCTTGGGGACGATGAATATCTTCAAGCCGTTCGGCAGCGTCTTTTCCAGGACCGTTTCCCCGATGCGGGGGTAGCTTTTCTCATTCATCCCTGCTGTCCTCCCCTGTCAGGAAATACACCGTGTCAAGCGTCATGCTCTGCGCGGCCTCGGCGATGCGCTCGTTCGTCACGGCGCGCAGCGCCGCGATGAGCTCATCCGCCGTCTCGCGGATGCCCGTGGCCGCCTGACCGAGGGCATTTTCCTCCATGCGGCCCGCGCTGTCGCCGCGCGATTCGAGCGACGCGATCAGGCACGCTCTCGCGCCCTCGACCTCCCATTCCTCAAATTCGCCGCGCTGCACGCTTGCAAGCTGGGCAAGAATTTCACGCTTGGCGGTCTCCACATCCCTGCACTCAATGCCGGACGAGACCGTCACGATACCCTTGGAGCGGTGATAGGCGGAAGAAGCATAATAGCAGAGGGACAGCTTTTCACGCACGTTCAAAAAGAGCTTGGAATTGCTGTACCCGCCGAAAATCAAATTTGCCAGCATCATCGCAGGTGCGTCGTTCGTCGACGCGCGCCAGCCCATCGAGAGCCTTCCCTGCGTCACGTCCATGCACTCGGTGATCTCGCGCGGTGTCTCCGGCGCGTTTTTCTTCTCCGCGATGACCGGCGGCACGACACGCCCGCGCTGAAGCGGCGCAAACGCGCGGGAGATGGCCTCCTCCACGCGCTCGCGCTCGGCGCTGCCGCAGTAGAAGAGCTCCAAGTGCGCGGTGGAGAGTAACTCCTGATAGTAGCGGAAGAGCGTCTGGTTCGTGATCTTCTCAACGCACGCGATGGAGCCGAACTTGTCCACCCCGTAGCGCTCGCCGCGGCACATCTCCTGAAGTAAGCGCAGGTCTGCGTAGTCGCGCTTGTCGTTGATGATGCCGCGGATAGCGTCGATGAGGTTCTGCTTCTCGCTTTCGACATAGTCGTTCAGGAAGCGGCCGTTGCGCGTCACGGGGTCGAGCAGCAGCTCGCCCAAAAGGTCGCACATCGGCTCGAGCAGCTTTTCTCCTCCCGGGACAAATTCCTCGTCGATGAAGCTCGCGGCAAAGCCGATGCACTGGTTCTCGCCCTTTTTGCGTACCGTGCAGCCGATGGACGAGCCATAGAGCAGGTCGAGCGCGGTGGAAAGTGAGCGCATATCGGGGTGCGACATCGTGCCGCGGCGCAGCACGCTCGGCAGCAGCGCGCCAAAGCTCGCCGTTCTTTCGTTGATCGGCGTGATGAGCTGCACGCTCAGCGTCCCCGTTTTGAATTTATCCGAGCGCACATAGTCGAGGTTCACCTCGGGTGCGATCTCAAGTCTGACCGGTTCCATCACGGATTCCTCCTGTGGTCATTTTTCAGAATTTGCCCTTAGGATACCACGAAACTGTGAACAATTCCACTCTTTTCTGCTTACACCGCACTTTCCGGCGCAAAAACGGAAGAATTTTCTGCTCGCATGACGTTTTTCTTGCGATTTTTCCTTGACAATTTTGATAAAATCATGTAAACTGATTCATGTTGTAAAGGTATAAAACTTTACATAAGAATCTGCACAAGGAGGAACTTCCCGTGAAAAACCAGACCTTTCGTATGACGATGCTCTTCGACTTTTATGGGGAGCTTCTCACCGACCGCCAGAAGGAATTCTATGATCTCTACTATAATGAGGACCTGTCGCTCTCCGAAATTGCCGAGAACTACGGCATCTCCCGCCAGGGCGTGCGCGACGTCATCGTGCGCGCGGAGAACTACATGACCGAGATCGAAGACAAGACGGGGCTCATCAAGCGCTTCATGCAGCTTCAGCCCCACGTGGAAAAGATCACGGACGCGGCCGAGCAGATCAAGCAGCTCAACTTCCGCCGGTATGAGGACCGCCAGCTCGAAGAGCTTGCCGGCGTGATCGAGGCCGAGGCGGCGGCACTCAAGGAGTAATACATCCATGGCATTTGAAGGACTGAGCGAAAAGCTCAACGCCACATTCAAACACCTGCGCGGCAAGGGCCGCCTGAGCGAAGAGGACATCAAGCTCGCAATGCGTGAGGTGCGCCTGGCGCTCCTCGAAGCAGACGTGAGCTACAAGGTCGTCAAGGACTTTGTCAAAACCGTCTCTGAGCGCGCCGTCGGCGCCGAGGTGCTCGACAGCCTGACCCCTGCCCAGCAGGTCATCAAGATCGTCAGCGAAGAGCTCACCGCGCTCATGGGCGGTGCCAATGCGAAGCTGACCTTCGCCTCCAAGCCGCCGACGGTCATCATGATGGTCGGCTTACAGGGCGCCGGTAAGACGACGAACGTCGCCAAGCTCGCGGGCTACTTCCGCAAGCAGGGCCACCGTCCGCTGCTCACCGCGTGCGACGTGTACCGTCCCGCGGCCATCACGCAGTTACAGGTCGTCGGCAAGCAATTGAATATTCCCGTTTTCGAAATGGGTCAGATTGACCCCGTTCAGATCGCGCAGGAGGCCGTCAAGTACGCCGGTGACCACGGCAACGACATGGTCTTCCTCGATACCGCAGGCCGCCTGCACATCGACGAAGCGCTAATGGACGAGCTCAAGCGCATCAAGGCCGCCGTCAAGCCGACCGAGATCCTGCTCGTCGTCGACGCGATGACCGGTCAGGACGCCGTGAACGCCGCCACCGCCTTTGATGAGGCACTCGGCATCGACGGCGTCGTGCTCACGAAGCTCGACGGCGACGCCCGCGGCGGCGCAGCCCTCTCGATCCGCGCGGCGACCGGCAAACCCATCAAGTTCATGGGCACGGGCGAAAAGCTCGACATGATCGAGCCCTTCCACCCCGACCGCATGGCGCAGCGCATCCTCGGCATGGGCGACGTGCTGTCGTTCATCGAGCGCGCCGAGCAGAGCATCGACGAGGAAAAGGCGAAAAAGCTCGAAGAAAAGCTCAAAAAGAACCGTTTCACTCTCTCCGACTATTACGACCAGCTCGTCCAGCTCAAGAGCATGGGCAGCTTTGAACAGCTCGCGGGCATGATGCCCGGCCAGCTCGGCAAGCAGATGGCAAACGCCGAGCTTGACCCCAAGATGATGGCACACACCGAGGCGATCATCCTCTCGATGACACCCTACGAGCGCGAGAATCCCGCGGTGCTCGGCGCCAGCCGCAAAAAGCGCATCGCCGCCGGCTGCGGACTCGAGGTTGTGGACGTCAATCGCCTGCTCAAGCAGTTTGAGATGATGCAGAGCATGATCAAGCAGGTCACGCGCGGCGGCAAGATGCCAAAGGGCATGGGCGGCTTCGGCGGCGGCCGGATGCGCGGTTTCGGGCGCAAAAAACGCTTCAAGTAATTTCCGTTGATAAGTGCACAAGCATTTCATCATAATACAAAATCATTTACATTATTTTTGGAGGTAGTAACCATGGTTAAAATTCGTCTGCGCAGAATGGGCGCCAAGAAGGCTCCTTTCTATCGTGTTGTCGTCGCTGATTCCCGTTATCCCCGCGACGGCCGCTTCATCGAAGAGATCGGCACCTACAATCCCTGCGTCTCCCCCGCCGAGATCAAGATCGACGCTGAGCGCGCTCAGGAGTGGATCAAGACCGGCGCTCAGCCCACCGACACAGTCCGTGCGCTGCTGAAGAAAGTCAACGCGCTGTAAGACCCGGGGTGCAAGAAATGAAAGACTTGCTGCTCTACATCGCCCGCAGCCTTGTTGAGCATCCCGATGACGTCACCGTCACGGAGAAGCAGGGCGCGGACGAGCTTACGTTGGAGCTGCGCGTCGCACCTGACGATATGGGCAAGGTCATCGGCCGTCAGGGCCGCATTGCCAAGGAGATCCGCACGGTCGTCCGTTCCTATGCTCAGCGCACCGGCGTAAAGGTGTCTGTCGACATCGTAGACTGAACTGCAAAAACGTTCCCGAGAAGCTCTCGGGAACGTTTTTTATTCTTGCCATCCCCCGCCGATTCCGCTATACTGGATGGATAGAACAAAACAAAGGAGCATGACAATGGGTCTCTTTTCCAAAAAGAGCGCGCCGCAGCCGAGCGCGCGCCCGGAATATATCGAAGTCGGCCAGATCGTGAACACGCACGGCGTGCGCGGCGAGGTCAAGGTACAGCCCTGGGACGTGAGCCCAGAGCTTCTGTGCGGGTTCAAAACGTTCTACATGGACGGTGCGCCCTTCCGCCCGACGAGCAAGCGCGTGCAGGGCGACATGGTGCTCATGAAGCTGCCCGAGGTCGACGACATGGATGCTGCCGCCGCGCTCAAGCGCAAGGTGCTCTCCATTCGCCGCAACGATGTCCAGCTCAAGCCAGGTGAGCACTTCGACGCCGAGATCATCGGCATGAACGTCTATAACTACTTCCCCCACACGTATATCGGCACGGTGGTGGATGTGCTCTCCTACCCCGCCCACAAGCTCTACAAGGTCAAAGGCGAGGAGAAGACCTATCTCATCCCCGCGGTGAAGGATATCTTCATCACGGACATCGACGAGGAATCGCGCGAGATCAGCGTGCACATGATCGAGGGGTTAGAGACCGATGAGGATTGATATTTTAACACTCTTCCCCGCTTCGGTCGACGCGATGATGAACGTCAGCATCCTTGGCCGCGCGCAGGAGCACGGCTGCATCACGATCAAGACGCACCAGATCCGCGACTACACGACGAACAAGCAGATGCAGGTCGACGACTACCCCTACGGCGGCGGGCGCGGCGCGGTGATGCAGGCAGACCCCCTGTACCGCTGCTGGGCGCATGTGTGTGAGGAGGCTGGCAGCCGCGGGCATACGATCTACCTCTCCCCCTGCGGGCGCACGTTCACACAGAGCGTGGCGCGCGAGCTGAAGGATAAGTATGACCACCTCATTTTAGTCTGCGGCCACTACGAGGGCATCGACCAGCGCTTTATCGACGAGTGCGTGGACGAAGAGCTCTCGATGGGCGACTTCGTCGTCACGGGCGGCGAAATTCCCGCCATGGCCGTGACGGACGCCATCTGCCGCATGGTCCCGGGCGTGCTGCCCGAGGAGGAATGCTTCACCGAGGAGTCCCACTGGGCTGGGCTTTTGGAGTATCCGCAGTATTCCCGCCCCGATGAATGGCACGGCCGCCGCGTGCCGGACGTGCTGCTCTCCGGCCACCACGAAAACGTGGCCAAATGGCGCAAAAAAGAGAGCTACAAGCGCACGATGCTCCGCCGCCCTGATCTCTGGGCGCAGTTCGACCAAAAGCAGCTCAAAACAAAGAGCGAGAAAAAAGTCCTCGCTGAAGCCAAGGCCGAAGCAGAAGCCATCCGCGCCGCGGAGGTGAAGAAGGCCGAGGAAAGCGACACCGAAACAACTGTTGAGTAACAGCTCGCACTATCTGCACAAGGCAAGGCGAACGGTCAATCGACCTCATTTGCCGCCCGCAGGCGGCAAGTATTTTGATCCGTCGCGGAGGACGACACGCGCGTCCGCAGCGACACTTTGCAGGAAATGGCGCGGTGAGCACCATTTCCTGAAGCTCTCTCATCAAGAAGCAGCTTCGCTGCTTTTTGATGAAGTAAAAAAGCGGAACAGCCTAAGCTGTTCCGCTTTTTTATGTACTTTTACGCGATGCGCTTCGCGCCGACGTAGCGGGAAGCATAGTAGCTCGCGGACAGGCTGTCGATCGTGATCTTGCCGACGCTGTAGCGCGCGTGGATGATCTGACCGTTGCCGATGTAGATGCCGACGTGGCCGATGGCGTGTGAGGAATCCGAGAAGAACACCAGATCACCGGGCTGCAAGTCGGATTTGGCGACGGCGTAGCCGCAGTTCTTATACTGGGCGGTCGCCGAGTGCGGCAGGGAGTAGCCGAGCTGCGCGTAGAGATACATCGTGAAGCCCGAGCAGTCAAAGCCGTTGGGGGACGCGCCGCCGGAGCGGTAGCGCGTGCCGAGGAAGGGCATCGCCATGGAGACGACCTTTGCGCCCACTGTGCCGTCGAGGTCGGCAGGATCGCGCAGATATTCACCGAGCAGCCAGCCGGTCGTGGAGTCGAACGTGACCTGATACCAGCCGTTCGATTCACCGACGACGGTGACCTGCTTGCCGCTGACCACCTGCGTGATCTTGTCGTAATTCGTGCCGGGACCCGTGCGCACGTTGATCGTGCCGCCCGTAACGACCATGGAGACGGTCTCGGTCTCGCTCACGTCTTCCTTGGCGTCGGCCTTGTCTTCAAGCTCTGCCTGCATCTCATCGAGCTTGGCGAGCTCTTCTTCGTTCGCGCTCTCGGTCTGAACGGATTCCGTCAGCACCGTCACGCGGTCAACGAGGTTGCGGATCGAACCGTCGTAAGCGGCCTGCGCCGAAGAGAGCGGCGCGAGCAGGCTGACGGAGAGAATGCCCGAAAGCAGGAATGATAAGCATCGTGAATGGTTTCTCATAGCTGAGTCATCCTTTCGTGAATAAAATCAGGGGGCTGCGCGGCGGCTATTTACATCTTGCCGCTCAGCGCGCGCTCAAGCCAGATGGAGGCAAATTCCATCGCCTCGCCAAGGCTTCCTTTTTCCGTCGAGCGGACCACACGGTCGCGCGAACGGAGACTTGCGTCCGTCATCTGCAGCTGAATGGAAACGCGCTTGGCAAGCGTGATATCCTTGAGCGGTGTGGTATCCAACACCTGCATCATCACGATATATTTATCCGCCATCGAGCCGTAGTAGATGAGATTATCCACACGGCGCAGCGGGTGTCCGCGGTAAACGAGACCTTCCGTAGCTTCTGCCATCTGACTCACTCCTGTCCTTGTAACCAATTTGTAACTTTGTAACCGTTTTGTAACTTTTTGCAGTATAGCATTTTTTGCCCCCCTTGTCAATAAAAGTGGGGCGAAAAAATGCAACAAACCCTCGGAGGCCGCGTTCACGGTCTCCGAGGGTCGCTATTCTGACGCTTTTCGCTTACTTGCCGAGGTAGCTGCGCACAAGCGTTTGCAGCAGCTCGTCGCGATCCAGCTTGCGGATCAGCGTGCGGGCGTTGTTATGGTTCGTGATATAGGTGGGGTCCTCCGACAGGATGTAGCCCACGATCTGGTTGATGGGATTATAGCCCTTATCCTCCAGCGCGGCATAAACGGTGGTCAGAATATGACGGATCTCAGCGTCCTTTTCCTGCGCAACATTAAACTTTCGGGTAAATTCTTCCATTGGGAGAGCCCCTCCTTTCCATGCAGACAGTATAGCAACGCAATTTCAAAAAGTAAAGAGAGCGCTGTCAACTGTAACCAAATCGTAATGTTTCCTTAAGGAATTCTCAGCGGAGCACCGCGTTGTGGTCGGCCTTGAGCGCTGCGAGGATGGACTGGACGTCCTCATCCGCCTCTTCGCCAGTCAGGCTGCGGTCATCCGCGCGCAGAACGAGGTTGAACGCCACGCTCTTCTTGCCGATGGCCACGCCGGAGCCGCGGTAAATATCGAACAGCGACACATCCTTGAGAAGGCCCTTCGCGCCGCGGCGGATGCTCTCTTCGAGCGCGCCGACCGTGACGGCCTCGTCGCACACGACGGCGATGTCGCGCGTGACGGCGGGGAACTTCGGAAGCGGCTGGTAGACAGGGATGTCGCCGCGCTTTTCATACATCGCATCGAAGCTCAGCTCTGCGGTGTAGACCTCGGTGTCCATGCCGTAGTTCGCCGCGACGAGCGGATGGATCTGGCCGAACACGCCGAGGTATGTCTCGCCCGCATACACTTTCGCGCAGCGGCCGGGGTGATAAGAATCATTGTCGGTGCAGGCGACGTACTTGACATCCGTGATGCGCAGCTCGTGCAGCAGCGTCTCGATGCTGCCCTTGAAGGAGAAGAAGTCCACGCCGTCGCCGTAAGCGCCGAGGGAGAGGTACTTCGGCTCGTCAGCAAGGCCATCCTCGCGCGGCAGGTAAATTTTGCCGAGCTCATAGAGGCGGGCGGACTTGTTGCGGTAGCTGTGGTTGCGGGCAATGATCTCGAGCATGCTCGGCAGGATCGTCGTGCGCATGATGGAGGTATCCTCGCCCAGCGGGTTCAAAATCTTCAGGGAGTTGCGCAGCGAGGAATCCTTCGGCATGCGGATCTTATCGTAATAGGTCGGGCTGATGAAGGAATAGGTGATGATCTCATCGTAGCCCAGCGCGCGCACAGCGCCGCCGATGGCGCGGTCGAAGCGCTGCTGCTCGCTAAAGCCGCCGCGCGTGGTCTCGCCGCGCATGAGCGTGCAGGGAATCTTATTGTAGCCGTAGAAGCGCGCGACCTCTTCGGCAATGTCGCTGTAATGCTCGACGTCGCCGCGCCAGGACGGCACGTAGATGTCGTCGCCATTCAGGATAAAGCCGAGGGAGACAAGAATTTCGCGCATCAGGTCTTCGCTGAGTTCCGTGCCGAGCAGGGCGTTGATCTTGTCGGGTTCGAGCTTGACGACCGTGGGGGCCTTTTCCTTGGCGACCACGTCCATCACGCCGTCGACGACCTCGCCGCAGCCGAGCAGCTCCACGAGCTCGCAGGCGCGCTCGACGGCCTTGATGGTGTTCATCATGTCGAGGCCCTTTTCATAGCGGGAGGAGGCGTCGGTGCGCATGCCGAGGGCGCTGGCCGTGCGGCGCACGGAAACGCCGTTGAAGTTAGCGGACTCAAAGAGCACCATCGCCGTGTCGCCGACGATCTCGCTGTTCGCGCCGCCCATGACGCCCGCGACGCAGACGGGCTTGTGCTCGTCGCAGATGCAGAGCATGTTCGGCGTCAGCTTGCGCTCGTTGCCGTCGAGCGTCTGGATGGTCTCGCCCTCGCGCGCGGTGCGCACGATGATGTGGCCGCCTTCGACGCAGCTGAAGTCAAAGGCGTGCATCGGCTGGCCGTATTCGAGCATCACATAGTTTGTGATATCGACGATGTTGTTGATGGGGCGCACGCCGCTCGCGCGCAATCTCTCGCGCATCCAGCGCGGAGACGGAGCGATCTTGACGTTTTTCACCATGCGCGCGGTGTAGCGCGGGCAGAGGTCGCCGTCCTCAATGTCGATGTTGACAAGGTCGGCGATGCTGCCGCCGCAGCCGTGCGGCTCGGGCGTGTGCAGCTTAAGGGGGCGCTTGAACGTCGCGCTCGCCTCGCGGGCAAGGCCGATGACGGAAAGGCAGTCGGGGCGGTTCGGCGTGATCTCAAACTCGACGATGGAATCGTCAAGACCGAGGATGTGCGCCATGTTGAGGCCCGGCTCGGCGTCCTCTTCCTGTAAGACAAAGATGCCGTCGGCGATGCAGTGGGGGAACTCCTTCTGCTCGGCGTGCAGGTCTTCGAGCGTGCAGATCGTGTCGCTCTTCGTGTTGTACGCGACAAGGTCGCCTTCGTGGAGGTTGGAGCAGCGCGTATCGGGCACGGCGGTCGCATTGCCGAGGTCAAGGCAGGTGTGGAACGTGCCGTCGATCAGCGGGGCGCATTCAAGCACCCGGGCGGCAACCACGGGGCCGTAGACCTTGTCGCCGGGCTTAATGTCCGCGGGGATGGAGGGCTTCGCGGGGTCGATGGGATGATAGTCGTTCAGAAGCGCCGCGGGCGTGATGACGGCATAGGGGAAGTCATGCTCCGCCGTCATGCCAAGCTCCTTGAGCGAGCAGAGCATGCCGTTCGACTCGACGCCGCGCAGTTTGCCCTTTTCGATCTTCACGCCGCCCGGCAGATGCGCGCCGTGCAGCGCTGCGGGGACATAGTCTCCCACATGGATGTTCCACGCGCCGGTGACGATCTGCACGGGCTCAGCCTGACCGACGTCGATCTGGCAGACCCACATGTGGTCGGAGTTTTCATGGCGCTTCATCTCGAGAATTTTGCCGACGACCACGTTCTTGAGGTTCTCGTCGGGACGCTCGATGGTCTCGACCTTCGAGCCGGAGAGCGTCATCTCGTCGTTGAATTCCTTATCGGTGATATCCTTGAGGTCAACGAATTCGTTGAGCCAATTACGGGATAGGATCATATTTGTATCCTCCTAAGAAGTAACAATCAAATTTCGTTTTTTGTGACGACATGCGCGTCACAAAAAACACCGCTCAGGGTGCAAGCGTGCGAGCAAAGCGAGTGCGGTGCAGCACCCTGCGAAAGAGATCGCAGAAAGCGGCTCGCCGCTTTCGCGAGGAATATTAAAACTGTTCGAGGAAGCGGACATCGTTCTCGAAGATCAAACGCAGGTCGCTGATCTTGAAGTGGCCGAGCGCCAGACGCTCAAGGCCCATGCCGAACGCCCAGCCGGAATAGACCGTGGAGTCGATGCCGCAGCCCTCGAGGACCTTCGGGTGGATCATGCCGGCGCCGAGCACCTCGATCCAGCCCTCGCCCTTGCAGGTGGGGCAGCCTGCGCCGTGGCACTTGTGGCACTGAATGTCCATTTCGCAGCTCGGCTCGGTGAACGGGAAGTGATGGGGGCGGAAGCGCGTGACCGTGTGCTCGCCGTAGAGCTGGCGCACGACCTCGTTGAGCGTGCCCTTGAGGTCCGCCATCGTAATGCCCTTGTCGATGGCCATGCCCTCGATCTGGTGGAACATGGGCGAGTGCGTGGCGTCGACCTCGTCCTTGCGGTACACGCGGCCGGGGGCTAGAATGCGGATGGGCAGCTCGCGCGTCTCCATCGCGTGGATCTGCATCGGAGAGGTCTGCGTGCGCAGAAGGATCGAGCTGTCCTCGGTGAAGTAGAACGTGTCGCTCCACTCGCGGGCGGGATGGCCCTCCTCGACGTTGAGCTTCGTGAAGTTGTACTCGGCAAGTTCGACCTCGCGGTCTTCGAGAATTTCAAAGCCCATGCCGACGAAGATGTCCTTGATCTCGTCGAGCACCTGATACATCGGGTGCTTCACGCCGATCTTTTCCTGCTTGCCGGGGATGGTCACGTCCACGGCCTCGGACTTGAGCTTGAGCTCCATGGCCTTGTCGGCGAGCTCTTTCGTCTTTTCCTCGATGTCCGCTTCAAGCTTGGCGCGCACGTCGTTGGCGAGCTGCCCGATCACGGGGCGCTCTTCGGCGCTGAGCTTGCCCATCTGCTTCAAAACGGCGGTCAGCTCCCCCTTTTTGCCAAGGTAGCGGACGCGCAGTGCTTCGAGGTCCTCCGCCTTGCCGGCGTCGGAGATCGCATCGAGCGCCGCCTTGCGGATCGCTTCCAGTTGTTGTTTCATATCATTTCTCCTTTTCAGGTAAAAATTTGCCGAATTTCAAAAATCGGCGGCAGGGGCAAAAAAATAGTCTTTCCTCCCGACACTCTCGGGACGAAAGACTTTCTTCCGCGGTACCACCCTGATTCGCGCCCAAAGGCGCGCGCTCGCTGCCCGTAACGGGGGCTGACCGGCCGCGCATTTCCTCGCGGCTGCTCAGGGGCGAACCAAGCGACATCCCGCAGACCGGCTCCCAGCCGCCGACCGGTCCTCTCTACGCGGAACAAACACGCTATTTTCCCTTTCACAGCATTTGTCTAAGTGGTACTTATATCACAGAAAAAAGGAACTTGCAAGGGGGAATTTGCCCCTTGCCGGCAAAAAAGCGGCAAAAGCGCAAAATATCGCGCATTTTCCTCTGCGCACTCCCCTTTTCCTGCCCAAAACGCGGAAAAACCGCACTTTACAACGTGCAAAAACGTGGTATACTATAATAGTTGTTTACAAACCCACCGTGGCTGCTCTCGCAGCCGGATAAGGAGAACGATCATGGACGAAAGAAAGCGTCTTTACAAGTCCCGCAACAACAAGATGATCTGCGGCGTCTGCGCAGGCATCGCAGACTACTTCAACATTGACCCGTCGATCGTGCGCGTGCTCTGGGCGGTCCTCGCTCTGGCCGCCGGTACCGGCGTGCTCGCCTATATTGCCTGCGCGATCATCCTGCCCGAGGGCGACACCGAGGTCTGACTGCTTGACAATCCGCGCAAAAAAGATATACTAAATCCTGTTTGCCGCGCGAAACGGCAGAAAAAGATGTAAAACGCGAAGGGAGCTTCCTTTTATGGCGACTTATCCGATGCATGTCGCGGGTCTTGACCGCGACTTTCCCATCTGCAAGGTAACGGACGATCTTTATATCGGTGCTTTCATCATGTTCGGCGACGCGGAGCTGACCGTGCGCTGCGCAGAAGAGCTCTTGAAGCTCGCCGAGGGCATCGACTACGATTACCTCTTCACCGCTGAGGCCAAGTCCATCCCCCTCATCCACGAGATGGCGCGCCAGAGCGGCGCGAAAAAGTATTTTATCGCGCGCAAGGGCCCCAAGGTCTACATGCCCGACCCCATTTCCGTGGAGGACAAGTCCATCACCACCGTCGCCCAGCAGAAGCTTTTCCTCGGCTCTGACGACGCGGATCTCATCCGCGGCAAGAAGATTTTGCTCGTCGACGATGTCATCTCCACGGGCGGCTCGCTCAAGGCGATGGAAGCACTCGTCGAAAAGGCGGGCGGCACCGTTACGGGCCGCATGGCCGTTCTCGCCGAGGGCGGCGCAGCCGACCGCAAGGACATCCTGTTCCTTGAAAAGCTGCCCGTCTTCAACGCCGACGGCAGCGTGAAGTAAAAAGATTCAATCACAGAAGCGCAAAGCGCCTTTCAAAGAGCTTTCTTTGAAAGGCGCTTTCTCTGTTCTCTTCACTTGCGGGTTAGTCTTGCACCAAGGAAACACACACCACTTCCGTACACCCAAATGTCACTTTTTCCCCACCCATCAAAGCTCCCGCCTGGTGCATAAATCGAATGATCTATCACCGCACTATACGGCTCATCTAAAACATAGTTTCCTCTCTGTGCCCATGAGTATTCAGCAGTAATTGGCTCGTCCGTTTTTGCATTACAATAGTTTGAAAACGGTCCCATTGCTGTACAGTATATATCATATTCAAATGTCACTGTGTCCTCATCAATGGACAAAATATTTATATTGATATCGTCATCATCTTGCTTATAATACCATTCTCCAACAATATCCCATCTCATATCTTTTGCTGCATCATCAATTTCTTTCAATTTCCAACCATCTTTTAAGCTATAAGAATACTCAACCCAAACTGAACAGCTTATAACAACATACCCCTCTGTTTTTTCTGCAGTATAAGCAAACAACGCACTCGTGTCTGTAATATTTTTATCTACAAATTTAACCGAATCATAACTTTCAGCAACAAGTGCATCCGCCTCCGATTGGTCTACTTCCACTTGCGGTAAATACCTTCGATTTGTTCTGTCGACTTTTTCTAACATCCAGCCTTCATTATATAACTCGTAAACCAGAGTATATGAAGCATAGTACACACATTCTTCATTTTCTGCCGTTATATCAATCCAGACATAATCGGTCTTCTCGTCCTCATTTGTCTGTCGTTTTTCCACATTGTATGACGTTATTTTTAGGCCATAATCAAAACTGTCATCACTTGCCATAATATCTTTACATATTTCTTTCTCGCTCTTAGCTGATGTCCCCCCGCACGAAGTCAATACCACTATAGTTCCTAATATCAGCAAAGTCACCAGTAATCTTTTCAGTATTCTCATAACATTTTCTCCCATTTTGTATTTTGCACTGTTCAAAAAAGTGTACTTTGGCAAATAACCAAAAATAAAGCAAACCGTATAAAGAAACAGCTTGCAAAATAGGGAATTATCGCTATAATGATAATAGAAAGTGTTTGTCGCATGAATTTGTAAAAGTACACTTTTTCAAATTATATGCACACTTCGTTCAGGTGTTGTTTTCAAATTTCACTGCCTTGCTGTAAAACGTTCCAACCGGCATCCCACACGCTTCCGCCGCTTGTCGGAGCGTGATTTTTTTCGCCCGCCATGCCGCATGCACATCATAGAAATTCTCGGGCAGCGGCATAGGTGGTCTGCCGAACTTTACACCGCGCGCCTTTGCTGCGGCAATGCCCTCAGCTTGCCGCTTTTTGATAAATTCCCGCTCTGACTGCGCAACAAATGATAAAATCTGTAGCACAAGGTCAGCAATGAATGTCCCCATCAAGTCCTTTCCTTGCCGTGTGTCCAGCAGCGGCATATCGATCACACAGATATCCACCGCTTTTTCCTTTGTCAGGATTCTCCATTGTTCTTGAATTTCCTCATAATTTCTCCCAAGCCGGTCGATGCTCTGGATATAGAGCAAATCGCCCGGCTTCAGTTTTTTAATGAGCCTTCGGTACTGCGGACGTCTGAAGTCCTTACCTGACTGCTTATCCATATAGATGCGTCGGTCGTGCACTCCTTTTGCGCGCATAGCAATCATCTGCCTGTCTTCGTTCTGGTCTCTGCTGGAAACGCGAATATAGCCGTAATCCTCGCCTGTCATTCCTTGCTGCATGCTGTTCCTCCCTGCCACTTTATTGTGTTCCACAGTATAGCAAAGGCTTTTCCAGCATCAGCGCACGGTTATGTACACCAGTTTATCGTTCTGTCCTCGCTCGTTCCCTCACTTTTCGTCAGTTTTACTAAAAATATTTTAGCTTTTTCTGCTGGACAAGTGCGAAAGAACGTAGTATCCTATAAAAAATAAACGAGGAAGATGGATGATTCATCCGATAAACTGGTCAAACACAACAAAATAAGGAGGAAAACGCATGGCATACCGGGAAAGCTACGCAGGAAAGATCAACCGCAAGCTGAACAAGAAGCTCCACGTCGTCGAGGTGGCCTCGGGACGGCAGAAGGCCGACCTCGTGCTCAAGAACGCGACGTATGTGAACGTCTTCTGCAACGAGCTCAGTCATGGCGACATCGCCGTGGCCGAAGGGCTAATCGCAGGCATGGGCGAGCATTACGAGGGCGTGGTCGAGATCGACATGGGCGGCAAGCTCGTGCTGCCCGGCTTTGTCGACGCGCACATCCACTTAGAGAGCGCGCTCGTTTCCCCCAAGGAATTTGCCAACGCCGTCATTCCGCACGGCACCACGACCGTCATCACCGACCCGCACGAGATCGCCAATGTCATGGGCACCGACGGCATCGAGTATATGCTGCAGGCGACGGAAGATCTGCCCGTTGACGTGCGCTTCATGCTCCCCTCCTGCGTGCCCGCAACGCCGCTCGACGAATCCGGCGCGGTGCTCGATTACCGCGCGATCGACTCGTTCTACGAGCACAACCGCGTCGAGGGTCTGGCCGAAATGATGAACTATGTCGGCGTCGCGAACGCCGACGAGCAGGTGCTCGAAAAGATCGTCGCCGCGCAGGCGCACCACAAAAAAATCGACGGCCACGCCCCCGGCCTTTCGGGCAACGACCTGAACGCCTACATCGCCGCCGGCGTCTATTCCGACCACGAGTGCAGCACCGTGGAGGATGCCATCGCCAAGCTCGAGCGCGGACAGTACATCATGATCCGCGAGGGCACGGCCGCGCGCAACCTCGACGCGCTGCTCCCGCTGCTCACACCGCAGTATTACACCTACTGCATGTTCTGCACGGACGACAAGCACCCGAACGATCTTCTCGAAAAGGGCCACATCGACTACATCGTGCGCCGTGCCATCAAGTCGGGCGTCGACCCGATCATCGCCGTCAAATGCGCGAGCCACCACGCCGCGCGCTACTTCCTGCTCAACAACCGCGGCGCAATCGCACCGGGCTTTCTTGCGGACTTTGTCGTGATCGACAATTTCGACAGCTTCAACATCCTTGAGGTCTACAAGAAGGGCAAGCTGATGTTCGACGGCAAGACCGTCACGCCGTTTGAAGCGCCCGAGATCGATCCGCACCTCGTCAAGCGCTCGCACGAGACGTTCCACGTTGCGCACCTTGAGGCCACGGACTTTATCGAGTCCCGCCCGCGCGCGGTGCTCGGCATGGTGCCCGGCGAGATCGTCACGACCGATGCGGGCTACGCCGAAAAGATCAGCGTTGAGGACGATATCTTGAAAATTGCCGTCATCGAGCGCCACAAGAACACGCACCACATCGGCATCGGCTACATCAAGGGCTACGGCCTCAAGTCCGGCGCGGTGGCGACATCCATCTCGCACGACAGCCACAACATTATCGTCGTCGGCGCGAACGAGGAGGACATGGCCGCGGCGGTCAACCGCGTCGTCGAGCTCGGCGGCGGCATCGTCGTGATGGACGACGGCAAGGTGCTCGGCGAGCTCCAGCTCCAGATTGCAGGCATCATGAGCGAAGCGCCGCTTATCGAGGTCAACGAGGCGCTCGAAAACGCCAAGGAGCAGGCCTTCAAGCTCGGCGTCTCGCGCGGGGTCGACCCGTTTATGACGCTTTCGTTCATGGCGCTGACCGTCATTCCAACGCTGCGCCTCACGACGCGCGGCGTGTTCGACGTCATCAATCAGCGCTACGTGTGATCTTACATTGTGAAAGGCTCCGGCGCAGTGCGTCGGAGCCTTTTTTCGAAAACTTTTGCTTGCAAATGCTCCCTGCATCGCATATAATAATTGTTGCACCTGCCGGTGTGATGGAATTGGTAGACGTAGCGGACTCAAAATCCGCCGCTGGCGACAGCGTACCGGTTCGAGTCCGGTCACCGGCACCAAGAGCAGAGGACCTGCGGCGCAGGTCCTCTGCTCTTTTCTTTGAACGGGCAAAAGAAAATCCGGATATTAAAATTGTGGTCGTTTGGCCGGGGCAGTACCGGAGTGAGGCTTTCCTCTGCGATCCCACTGTTGCACTTGAGAAGATCCGATAAGCAGCATTGTATTCCTCGGAAAATCTACAATGCTGTGCGAGCCAGTCTGTCATCGCCTTTCAGGCCGCAATCAAAGTAAGAAAAAGCACGCCTGCCAAGCAGACGTGCTTTTCGTTTTGTGTCAGGGGTTTTGGCTTTTCAGCGTCTTCCGCCGAAGCCGCCTCCGCGGCCACCGCCAAATCCGCCGCTGCGACCTCCACCGAAGCCACCGCCGCGGCTGCCGCCACCGCCGAATCCGCCGCCACGGCTGCTGCCGCCAAATCCGCCGAAGTTTCCGCTGCCAAAGCTGCCGCCGCGGCCGCTGCTGCCAAATCCGCCAAAGCTGCTACCCGAGGAACCGGAAGGCCGTCTCGGCTGCTGAGGCGGGCGGCGATTACCGCCGGAGGAGCCGCCCTGTGGAGGACGGGGGCCGCCCGAACGGGGCGGACGCGGGCCGCGCGGAGGACGGCGTCCCCAGAAGATGGGGTGATACATCACCGTCGGCACGCCCATGCCGGGCATCATGTAGCGGCGGCGATAGCGGCGATAACGCATGCCGTCAAGCATGATCCAGAGGACAAAGAATATGATGAGGATCATGATGAACATCACACCGTTGGCCGCCTCGTCCAGCGCCGCCTCGCTCTGCTGATACTGCTGGCTCAGCTCCACATGGAGCGCGGCGCAAAGCGAGCACACCGCCGCGTCATAATCGCCCTTCTGCACGTTATCCGCCATGCAGGAGGCAACAAAGCTCTGCGAAAGGCCGCTGAGCAGGTCGTAAAAATCGCCGCTGGCAAGCAGGTAGTAGTCCTGCTGCTGTTTTGCGATGACCAGGATCGCATCATTTTCCGCAAGCTGCATCTCGATGGCGTAATCATACGCCGCATTCTCTATGTCGTTTGCGGATTCGGTCGTGACGACGGCCATGATGCTGCCAAACATCTTGTCCCAGTTGGCATTGTAAAGGCCGACGGCCTCCTCAGTCTTGTCGGAAAGAACACCGGCATCATCGCGCACATACTGCGTAAAGGCCGCCGCAGAAAGTGAGGGATCGAGTTTTTCCCCGCCCTCCGGCGTAGAGACGGCGGGCGCCTTGTGCAGTCCCCACGCACTGGATGCGACGATCGCCAGAATCAGCACGACGATGGCGACGCCGCGTTTTTGAAAGAATTTCATATGCTTCTCCTATCCGGAGCGTCTCAGCTTCTCAGCTCCATGAGCTTCTGCTTCAGCTCACCTTCGATACGGCCGAGCTCGACCTCCGCCTCCTTGCGCTTCTGCGCGCCCTCGCGCTGGATGTTCACGACCTCGTCGAGCGTGGAGACGAGCTGCTCGTTCGTGTGCTGCAGCGTCTCGATATCGACGATGCTGCGCTCGGCCTCCTTGGCCGTGGCGATGGTGCCCATCTTGAGCATGTCGGCGTTCTTCTTGAGAAGCTCGTTCGTCGTCTGCGCCACCGCGCTCTGTGCGGCCGTGGCCTGACGGCTGTGCTCCATGCCGAGCGCGAGCACCATCTGGCTCTTCCAGAGGGGGATGGTATTGACGAGCGAGGACTGGATCTTTTCGACCATCAGCGTGTCGTTGTTCTGGAGAAGTCTCGTCTGCGGGCCCATCTGGAGCGACACCATGCGCGTGAGCTCCAGGTCATGCAGCTTCTTTTCAAAGCGCTCGCACTTCTGCGCGTAGTCGTTGTAGGCCTGCGCATCCTCGGCAAGGCCGCTCGCCTCCGCCTTTTTGCGCAGCTCCTCGAGCTCGCCGGAGCGGACCTCGGCCAGACGCTTTTTGCCCGCGATGATATACATGGTCAGTTCTTTGTAGTACTTGAGGTTCAGCTCATACATCTGGTCGAGCATCGCGATGTCCTTCATCAGCGTGACCTGATGCTTTTCAAGCTCAGAAACAATGCGGTTCACGCTCGTCTCGGCCTTGCCGTACTGCGCGCGCATCAGCTCGAGCTTATCCTTCTGCTTGCGGAACAGGCCTGCGAAGCCCTTCTTCTCCTCCTGACCGAAGCCCTTGACCTCGACGACGAGGTTCGAGAGCGTCTCGCCCACCTCGCCAAGATCCTTGTTGCGCACGGAGGACAGTGCATTTTCCGAGAACGTCGCAACGCTCTTCTGCGCGGCCACGCCGTAGTTGAGCACGACATTCGTGTCCTTGATGTCGATCTTTTTCGCAAAATCGTCGACGGCTTTCTTCTCCTGCTCGGTGAGCATGCTCTCATCGACCTTGACAGGCTCGACTTCCTTTTTCTCCGCCTCGGGCGCCGTGGGCGCTTCGGGCGTGAGCGTCAGCTCAGGGACGGCCTCCTGCGCCGCTTCGGTGGGGTTCAGGGTCAGCTCGGGCATCATGTTGTCGCTCATATCATTTCTCCTCCGTATTTTGGCTTTGAGTTTGTTCTTTTTCGTGCTTTTTGATGCGCTGGATGCGGCGCAGGCACAGCAGCGTGGCCAACGCCCAGATCAGCGCGGAATAGTAAAGCGTATCCCTGTGCAGATGCCGCGCGCCGATGATGCTTGCCACACACATGATGGCAAAGATTGCACAGAAGATCGGGTCGAGCCACACGCCCTTGAGGCGCTTCATGATCCATGCGTTCACCTTGGCGTTGAACGCCATCACTTTCTTTCGCATCGCTTACTCCTTTATAGTTCGAGCTTGATGTCGTCCTGCGAGGCGGTCGCCGTGCCGGACTCGGCATGCAGCTCGCCAGTATCCTCGCTCAGGCCCTCGCGCTTCATCATGTTCTCAAGCACCGTGATATCGGCGGAAATATCCATCGCCTCGCTGCCGAAGAGCATGTCGAGCTGCTTTTCAAAAGCCGTAACGATCGTGCCCATCATACTCTCCACGCGCTGCATGGTCGCGTCGATGTTCTCGCCGCTCACGCCCTGCGCGCCCATACGGTCATAGGCGTTCAAGAGCTTAAGGGTCGTGGGCAGGTAGTAGTCCATGAACTTGCGGATCTGCGGCAGCTTCGACGGGTCGGATTTGACCTGCGCGAAAATTTTCGCGCTCAGGTCCTCGAGCCGGTCGATGTCGGCGGAGATCTTCTCATCCTTGATGGACGTGTTGAGCCGCTTCATCTCGGAGATGGCAAGATTGCCGTCCTTGATCATCTTGTCGAGCTCGGGGTTGCCGGTGCTCTCTTCCTTTTTCGGCGGGTCGGGAACCGTGACCTCCACCGTGCCGCACACGGCGTTCATGATGAAATACACCACTGCCGATACGACGGCGATAAAGATGAAGTGCGGCACGCGGTAGAGCGGAAAGAGCAGCGCATAGATGACCCACGTCCCCGCCGCCGCGTAATAGGGGACCGTCGATCTGCGTTTGACCGTTGCCAAGGCGATCGCCTCCTGTTTTGAGAAAAATTTTACTGATATATGATACCACAACGCTGCACCGCGGTCAAGCAAAGCCCGCGCAAAAACGAAGCGGCGTCCCAAAGGACGCCGCTTCGTTTTTATGTTCTTTTTTGTCTTTCTTTATTCGTTTCGGATGGCTTCGAGCGCCGAGATCTTGACCGCCTTGTTCGCAGGCTGATAGCCGGACACAAGGCCAACCAGCACCGAAAACACCAGCGCAAAGATGATGAGCTCGGGCTTGATGACGGAAACGCGCGTCACGTTCTCTCCGCCGATGAGCGCCTGCTTGATGAGCTCCCACGTCACTCCCCCGCCGCTGAACGCGCCGAAGGAGAAGAGATTGATGCCGACAGAGATGATGAAGCTGAAAAGGAGTCCCAGCACGCCGCCGAGAAGGCCGATGCTGCCCGCCTCCATGAGGAACATCGCGCGGATATCGCGCACATAGCAGCCGAGCGCCTTCATAATGCCGATCTCCTTCGTGCGCTCGGAGATGGACATGATCATCGTGTTCGTGATGCCGATGGCCGCGACCAGAAGCGAGATCGCACCGAGGCCACCGAGCATCAACTCGATCTGGCGGGTCTGCTTGTTGAGCTCGTCGCGCAGGCTCTGCATGGAATAGGTGCTGTAGCCTAAGTCCTTGATGGCCTGTTCCACATCTGGCACAGCCTCAAGGCTCTCTGCCTTGACATTGATGGACGAATACTCAAACTTCGTGTCGGTCTTCCCCGTCAGATCCTGAATGAGCGCCTTGAGCGCATTGATATCCATCATCACGCCCTCGCTCGTCTCGTAGCCCTTGCCCTGATCTTCCTTCAGAATGCCGACGACCTTGAGATCGACGCTGTAGGGCGTCGTCTCGTTGCCGGAGTCGTCCCAGGAGGTCAGGAGCATCTTCACGTCCGTTTTGAGCGGGTCGAAGAACGGGTCGGGGACGTTTTCCGTGTCGATATTGCCGTTTTCGTCCCAGGTGTATCGGTCGACATAATTTCTGCCGTCAGGCATGAGCGTATCCTTAAAGTTATAGGCAAAGTACTGGCCCACGACCACCTCGTCGCTGCTTTCTGGGTAGCGGCCCGCGACCAGCTCATAACCCATGTCCTCAAGGGCACTCACGTCAATGCCGGCAAAGTTTCCCCAGTCGGCGCTGTAGCGGTCGTTGATGCCCGCCTTGAACGAAATGTTGTAATTGTCGAGGCTTGCCTTGGGCATGACGGCCTGCACGCCCGCGATCTCGTGGAAGCTCTCGACCGCCTTTTCGTCGAGCTTGCTTTCCGTCTGTGTGCCGGTATTCTGGTTGTAGCCGCGGTAGACCTCGATGATGGAGAGGTCGCCCATATTTTTGAGCATCTGATCGTAGGACTCCTGCATGCCCGCGCCGATGGAGACCATCACGATGATGGACGTGCAGCCGATGAACACGCCCAGCACCGTCAGGATCGTGCGCCCCTTGCGCCGCGACAGGCTGTCGAAGCACATTTTCAGGATGTCTGCGAATCTCATTTTTTCTGCTCCTCAGCACCCGTGGCCGCAGTCTCCTTGTTTTCAGCCGCCGCGGCTTCCGCTGCCTCCTGCTTCTCTTCGGCGAGTTCCTCTTCGTCCCACTTGTCCCACAGCGCCTGCTCGGCCTTCTGCTTGGCTTTCTTCTTGCGGATGCGCAGCACAATGAGAAGAACGATAAGCGCAGCAACCCCCGCGATGATGACGTACTTCCACGGGAAGGTGCTTGCCGGCTCGGGGTCGATCATGCCGGGATCGTCCATGCCGGGGTCGGTCGGCTCATAGGCCATGGCCTCGACCGTGGCTTCAAATACACGCTCTTTCGTGTTGCCGTTGGAATCCTCGTAGGTGATGACGATCTTGACCTGATTCTCGCCCTCGAGCTGCGGCGTCACGGCAAAGGCGATGGTGCCGTTCTTGCCGCCGTCGATCGTGCCGACGCGCTGATAGGCCGTCGGCGTGTCGATATCGCCGGAGATGGTCGCCTCGACGTTGCTGATGGCGCTCTTGCCCTTGTTGACATAGTCGATCGTCAGGCTCGTCTCCTCGCCGACGTAGCCGGTGTAGGAGGTCTTGGGTTCGCTCAGCTCAAAGCGGTCGGGCTGGTAGAGCGGCACGCTCAGCGAGAGGGTCGCGCTGCCGGATTTGCGGGCGTTCTGATCGACATACTCATAGGTAACGGCGATCTGCACCCCCTGCGCGCTGGCGCTGATGAGCTGTGCGGCCTTCATCGGCACGGTGACGGTCTTGCTGCCGCTCGCGGCGACAGATTCAAAGTAGAACGTGTTCGTCGAGCCGTTGAGCATCAGGTCCTGACCGCCGGTGACGGTGACCATGACGTTTTCGATCTTGATGGTCTTGCTGGTGTTCGTGAACGAGAAGCTCAGGTTCGTGCTTGAGCCCGCCGCAACGGACGAACCGCCGTAGTTGTACTTTGAGAGAATGACGATGGGCGTAGGGCTCGCAATGGTCTCCTCGTCCTTCGTATCCTTGGTAACGGTGGAGAGAACGTTCACGCTGCCGCTGGCGCTGCCGCCGGTGAGCTGCGTGCCGTTGTCATAGTAGAACGACAGGCTCGCGTCGATCGTCTGCATCTGGGATTCGATCTTGTCGGGTGCTTTGACCGTCACAGTGACAGCCGTGTCGCGGCCCGCGCGGATATCGTCGAGCATGTAGTCCTGACTGCCCATGATGAGAAGCGAGCCGGAGGATTTGAGCGTCAGGATGGGGTCACGCATGGCGGTCGTGCCGGCGTTCTGGATGTAGACGGTGATGGTCTTCGTCTCGCCCGCGGCAATAGACGTGCTCGTGCCGTCGGAGTTGAAGACGGCGCGCGGCTCGGGAATCACTTCCGGCGCCGGCTCGGGGGCGGGCGTCGGCTCGGTGTAGGGCACGCACTCGCGCACCGGAACGGTGTTGCCGTCCTGATAGCCGCCGCCGTTGCCTTCATAATAAATTGTAAAGGCAAGCTGCTTGCCGCTGTCGCCGGTGTAGGTCAGGCCGGTGAACGTAACGGTATATTCGCCGTTCTGTCCGCTTGCAACAGCGCTCGCCGTGCCGTCCTGAAAGCTGTCAAGGCCGCGCACGACGCGGATCGAATCGTTGCTGCCGTCCGTGCGGGATAAGTAGACCGTGATATCCACCGTATCGCCGGTGTAAATGCTGCTTCTGCTGGCCCGGTAGCCGGTGATCAGAAAGCTGGTTCCCGTCCGTGCCGTCGTGCCTCCGCCCGTCGCTTTGGCGTCATTCACAGGCAGCAGCGCTGCGCACAGCACAAGGGCAAGGCAGAGCGAGAGCAGGGATCTTGAGATGCGTTTCATGTTCGATTTCCTCCGTTATTCGATGTAGGGTGCGGCGTCGATCTCCGCCTTGACCTGATTTTCTACGTTGCTGACGATCCTGCCGTCGATGAGCGTGACGATGCGGTCGGCATACTCGGTCATCTCCGGATCGTGGGAGACGAGCACGATCGTCTGGTGAAAGCGCTTGGCAAAGCCGCGGATCATGTGCATGACCTCTTTCGTCGTCTTCGAGTCGAGGTTGCCGGTCGGCTCGTCGGCGAACACGACCTCGGGATGCGTGACGAACGCGCGCGCGATGCCCACGCGCTGCTGCTGTCCGCCGGACATCTGGTTCGGAAAGTGGTCCATGCGGTCCTTCAGTCCCACGCGGCAGAGCATTTTCTTCGCCTCCAGCAGCCGCACATCCGGGTCGATGCCCTTGAACATCAGCGGCATGGCCACGTTTTCCGCCGCCGTCAGCTCTGGCAGCAGGTTGTAGGACTGGAAGACGAAGCCGATATGCTTCTGCCGGAAGGCCGCGAGCTGATTTTCGTTCAGCCGCGAGATCGGCACGCCGCCGATGCGCACCACGCCGCGCGTGGGCTTTTCGAGTCCCGCCAGCTGGTTGAGCAGCGTCGATTTGCCGCTGCCGGACGTGCCGAAGATGCAGCACACCTCGCCCCGCGGGATGTCAAGGTCAATATTGTGCAGTGCGACCACGTGCTCCTGCCCCATCATGTACACCTTTCGGAGCTTTCGCACCGAAATGACGGGCTTCTGGTCATTTGCCATTGCAGTTTCTCCTCAATTTTAATCTTGGGTCCATTATAATCTCATCTTATGAGGAAGTCGTTACAATCAGGCGCGATTTGGTTACAAATTATTTAAGAGTTCCTTAATTCTCGCACCGAGCCTTTTCCTGTATTATTTAGACGAAATTTATCGAAAAATGTTTCATCCTTTTTGAAAAAAAGCGGCGGATTTTTTGATCCGCCGCTTTTCGCGCTTTTACGCTCAGTTCATCGGCGCATCGGGCACAACGTAGACCGTCATCTCTTCGCCATTTGTGTCGATGGACACGGTGTCGTCGATGGGCTGCGTCAGCGCCGCATCCGCATAGAGCGTGCAACCGCTGCGGCAACAGATGTTGACATACGTCCCCCTCGCCACATGGTATTCATTCACCCACCAGTCTTCGCCCCCTTCTTCCGCAGGGAGGCAGACCGTCAGCAGGCAGGCGGGTCTCGTGTCGTCCGTCGCGTACACGACATCGTTCAGAAGGTAGCGGCCTGACTTGTAGGGTTCTGTTTTGTAGGGTTCATCGTAGCTCCAGTTGTAGAGTGTCGTGCCCATCTCCGTCGCGCCGCCCTCGCCGTCCTCGATGTAGTCGGTCACGGACATGGCAAGCAGCTCGCCCGTCTCGGGATCGGCGTAGTAGAGGGTGGTATAGTAGTAGCCGCCGGCGTCTTTAAAGCGCGTGGTGGTCGAGAGCAGCACCGCGCCGTCCTGCTCGCTGCGCTCGTCAAGCGTTTCCTCGGCATTCTTGGCGGCGGGGTCGGCGCACTGCGGCAGTATATCAAGGAAATACTCCGTCCCCTCGCCCGGAACAGGATAGATGTTCAGGCTCGCGGTGTCGTCGCTCGCCATGCCCGTGGCGTACAAGCCGCCAAGCCCCTCGCTCCACAGCTCATCCTCGCCCGGGCCGCTGTTGGCGGTATAGTTGTAGTGCGAGGACATGAGGATCGTGCCGTCGCCCCCATCCGTGTACTGCAATCTTGCGGTGTAGGTCACCTCGCCGTCCCGGTCGGTGCCCTGAATGTTCACGGTCACGGCGTCGTACTTTGCAAGCAGTACGCACGGATCGTTGACCTCGCGCAGCGTTTCGAGCGTCACGTCCATCGGCGTGTCGTCCTTGCCGCCGTTCCCATCGTCCTTGCCGTCCTGCATGCCGCAGCCCGCGAGCAGACTCATCACGCAAAGCGCGCCAATGCCTGCTTTCTTCCAGTTTTTCACCTTGGTTTCCTCCTTATTTTGGTGCGGGTTCACGCCCGCATTCTAAAGCTTTTTAATGGTTCTCTTCCAGCGGCACGATGTAGACCGTTGCACTCTCGCCGCTCGTGTCGATGCCCGCCTGATAGTCGATCTCCTGACTCAACGCTGCATCATAATAGATATTGCTGCCGGTACGGCAGGCAAACATGGCATAGCTGCCGCGCGTCACGCGGTACTGCTGTGTTTCCTCGTCCGCTGTGCCGGGGTCGTAGATGAGCGTCAGCAGGCAGGTGTCAGCACTGTCGGTCTCGTGCAGTGCTTCGCCCGCAAGGTCACGCTCAGGCGCGTAGGGCTCATCGTAGCTCCAAGTGTAGCGCATCTTGCCGTCAAAGGCCTCATCATCCGCAGCATGATCAGTCACTGTCATGGCGTGAAGCTCGCCGGATCCAGGTTCAACTTCGTAGAGCGTCTTGCTGTGATAACCGCCAAGGTTCGGATATGTCACACTCCCGGAGAGCAGGTACACACCATTCTGTAATCCGATCGTTTCCTCGCTCTCCTCGGTGCCCATCTCAAATTCCGCAATTGCGGGCAAATCAGCAAGAACATACATCTCGTAATCTATTTTGGTGAAGCAGGTCATCATCGTTCTCTCTTCGTTCGATGATCGATCCAGATACACTTTTCCGTTTGCCTGCGTCCAGCGCTCTTTTGCACTGACCGGATAATTCTCGCTCGGATCATACCCATAATGCCCCCAGGACACGACATTTCCATCCGCATTACGGGTGTACTGCACTCTGGCGGTATAAGTCACATCGCCATTTTCATCGGTGTACTGTACATTCACCGTCACGACCTCATGTCTTTCGAGCAGTGCAAGGGGTATATTGATCCCTCGAAGATCCTCGACGGTATAATCCTCGCCATCTTTCAGCCCACAGTCGCCTCCACAGCCCACAAGTAAGCTCGCAGCGCATAAAGCAACGGTGACGGCTCTCTTCCAGCTTTTCATGGTGTGCTCTCCTCTCTCATCTCCCGTCAGTCTTGATCGCCGCTTTTCACATAGACGGTCGTGCTGCCGCCGTCCGGCCACTCGATCTCAGGGGTTTGATACTCCTGCGTCATGGCGGCGTCGTAGTAAGAGCGCAGCTCCTGACTGCCGCTTAAGTAAAGGAGCGAGCTCAGCGGCACGGTGACATTCTGCTCGCGCTCCTGCTCCGTACCGTGGTCCCACACGATCGTTGCCTCGCGCCCGGGGCCATCGTCCGACAGCATCTGCGCGTAGAGGTCTTTCTCCGGCTCGTAGGGGCGGTCATAGTCGAAGGTGTACTGCTCTGTTCCATAGCAGATGTCCTCCCCGTTTGCGTTCTTCGAGCGCAGCTCCATCCGTGCACTCAGCAGATCGTCAGAGGTTGGGTCGACGCAATACTGCTCCAGCGAATACGCGTTGTCGTCATCGCCGCCGATCAGGCGCGATTTGACCTCGAATACAAGCTTGCCGTCCTGCTCATACGGCTCTCCGGCTTCTACGCTCACACCGTCGCCGACAATGGTCAGATATGGCAGCGGGAGGATACTCTTTTCGTACCAATTCCCCGCGGCAAACACCGTCACATCGATGCGTCCCATAACGCCGCTCTCGTCGTTCCCTGCCGCAATGAGGCTCATTCCGTTTGGAACATCGTCTGAGCAAACATCCATGCTGTAAACATCGCTCTCGCCATACTCATCACTGCTCCATCTGTGCCGCCAGCTCTGCCATCTTTCCTTTTCGTCAAGCGTATACTGATCGGTCGCTCTTTCGGCCAGGCCGCGGTTCCTGCTGTCCACGCTCTCACAAGTGACAGTCACCACCTCGTGCCGCTCGAGCAGCGCAGAGATCGTGTTCCGCTCACAGACGTCTTCATAGGTGATGGGATGCTCTTCCGCCATATCGGTCTGTTTCTCCGTCTCTCTGCAGCCCATGAGCAACAGCGCGGCGGCAAGTGCGAGGGCACTCATTAGTCCCCAGCGGTTCATTTTGTTTCTCCTTTCATCGTCTTCTTTCCATCTTGATTATGCGGAGCTTTTTTCGTTCCGTACATTCTCTTAGACGAGAAATTTCTCAAAAAGTTTCACCCTTATGATTTTTTTAAGAAACTTTTTTCTTTCCCGTGCGAGCTCTTGCATTTTCCGCCGATGCGGCATACAATGAGGACACATTTCACCCGGGAGGGGCGTTTTTATGAACTATATCGGCATCGACCTCGGCGGCACGAACATCAAGGGCGCACTCGTGAGCGCGAAGGGCGAGATCTTAAAGGAGCATTCTATCCCGACGCGCGTCGATCTCGGCCCCGAGGCGGTCGCGGGACGCATCGGTCAGGTCATCGCGCAGCTCTCTATCGGCGAGGACACCGTCGGCGGCGTGGGCGTCGGCTGCCCCGGCACGGTGGACGACGCGAGCGGCATCGTGCGCTTTGCGGCGAACCTGAACTTTGTAAACTTCGACCTGCGAAGCGCGCTGCGCGCGCACACTGCGCTTCCCATCCACCTCGGCAACGACGCAAACGCCGCGGCGCTGGGCGAGGCGCTGTTCGGCTGCGGCCGCGGCGCGGAGAGCACCATCGTCGTCACGCTCGGCACGGGCGTCGGCGGCGGCGTGGTGCTCGGCGGCAAGCTCCTGACAGGCTACACGGGCGCGGCGAGCGAGATCGGCCACATGGTCATCGCGGAAAACGGCGAAGAGTGCACCTGCGGCAGCCGCGGATGCTTCGAGGCCTACTCCTCCGCCACGGCGCTGATCCGCAACACGAAGCGCACCATGGCCGCGCACCCCGAGAGCCTGCTGCACGCGATTGCCGCGGAGCAGGGCGGTGTCGACGGCCGCACAGCGTTTCTCGCCAAGGAGCGCGGCGACGAGGCGGGCGCGCAGGTCGTGGAGGACTACATCGAGCATCTGGCCTGCGGGCTCACAAATCTTGTCAACATTTTCTTCCCCGAAGTGCTGGCCCTCTCGGGCGGCGTAGCAAATCAGGGCGACGCGCTGCTCCTGCCGCTGCGCGAAAGGGTGCGCGAGCGTTCGTTCGGCTCGCGCTATGCCGTCTCGCACACGCGCATCGAGCTCTGCACGCTCGGCTACCGCGCGGGCGTGATCGGCGCGGCGATGCTCGCGCGCGAGTGAGCGTAAAATAGCGCAAGATATGATAAGGCCCTCCGCATTTCTGCGGAGGGCCTTTTTTACCGGTAGCCGTCGGGCTCAGCCGAGCCTTCGATCAAAAACTGCACCTCGTCCACGCCGCCGAGCGACAAAATGGACTGCTTGAGCGCGCTCAGCATCAAATCGCGCTCCGCCTCGTTCTCCGGCAGTGAGGCGCTCGCAGGGAGATTCAGATAGCACACGCCGTTTTCGATGCGAGAGGAGATGACCGCAAAGTCCTCCGGCAGGAGCGAGACGAGCGAATCGTCCTCCGGCCCCTGCGCGAGCGCTTCGAGCAGCGCGTTCACGCGCGTCTGGCCCTCGTAGAGCGCGAGCGTCTGCTGCTCGGCGCGCAGCTCGCCTGTCTTGCTGTCGAGGAAATAAAGCGACACGGTGATCGGCCGCAGGCCACTCTCACGCGAGGAAAGCAGCGTATCCGCCGAGAGCAGCACTTGCGTCTCGCGGTACGGCAGCTCGCGCCCGTCCGCCGTGATGCTCACAGCGTTCACATTCGGCAGCTGCGTCAGCGTCAGCGTGATGCAGTAGTCAGCGAGCGACAGGTCGATGCCCGTCAGGCGCGCATACTGTGCGCTCAAGTCGATCTGCGCGCGGCGGCCCGACACCTTGAGCGACTTGAGCGCCGTTCCCTCCGGGATGGGCGACGAGAGCGACGGCTCGTCGGGCCCTGCGAGCAGCGCCTCCATCAGCGCGCGGACACAGTCTTCGGTCTCCATCGCGCCGTCGAGCGTCAGACGCTTTTCCTGCGTGTGGATGGCGTCGCCGCCGCCCGCGGAGTCGGGATCGCTGAGAAAATAGAGCTCGTAGCCGTTTTCGTCCATCTCCTGCGCGTGCTGGGCCGCGCAGGCGCAGAGAAGCGAAAGCAGGAGGACTAATGCCGCAGTCAGGGAAAGACGTCTTCTCATGTCTCATCCCCTCCCTCTTCGCAGCGCGGCAGGCGCACGGTAAACACCGTGCCGCCGCCCTCACGGGCGCGGACCTCGATGCTGCCGCCGCGGCGGCGCGCCGTGTCGGCGGCGATGGAAAGGCCAAGGCCTGTACCGCCCGCGGCGCGCGAGCGCATCTTGTCCACGCGGTAGAAGCGGTCGAAAATGCGGGGCATGTCCCCCTCCGGAATGCCGATGCCATTGTCGCTGACAGTGAGAAGGCAGTCCTTTTCATCCCCCGCGAGCAGCAGCTTCACAAAGCCGCCGGGGCGGTTATACTTGATGGCGTTTTCCGTCAGGTTGTAGATGATTTCGTGAATTTCATCCTCGCTCGCAAGGGTCTGTCCCTCGCGGCGAATTTCATAGGAGAGGTCGACCTGCTTTTCCTCGGCCACAAGGCGCAGCATGCGCACCACGCGCGCCATCACGGATGAGAGGTCGACGCGCTGCGCCTCGGGCAGCATGCCGCTGTCCAGGCGCGTCAGGCGCAGCAGATTTTCCGTGATGCGCGCCAGGCGCTCGGACTCCTGCTCGATATCACCGACAAATTCGCGCACGGTCTGCGCGTCCATGTTCTCCGTCTGCAAAATGGAGTCGGACAGAAGCCTGATACCGGCCAGCGGCGTTTTGAGCTCATGGCTCGCGTCCGACACGAAGCGGCGGCGAGCGTCCTCCGTCGTTTGCAACCGGTCAGCCATGTCGTTGAACTCGGCGGCGAGCTCGCTGATCTCGTCGTGCCCGCCGACCTCGGCGCGGTGGCTGTACGAGCCCTCGCGCATCTTGCGGATGGCGTCGGTCAGTACGCCGAAGCGCCGCGTCAGCACACGGGATAAGAGTACGCTGATCCCGCCGGCGAACACCAGCACGACCGCCGAAATCGTCAGGAGATTGCGCTGCAGGGACAGCAGCAGCTCCGCTTGCTCGGTGTCGTATTCGTAGGCATACACCGCGCCGATGGTCTGGCTGTGGTAGATGACCGGCGAGGCCGCGCGGCTTTTGAACGCCTTGTCCGAAAATTCGGTGTAAAAGACGTCTTCTCCGCGAAGCGCCTGCACAAGCTCTGTATAAAAGGCGTAGCGGCCGATCGCGCCGTCAGTCTCGCGCGTGTCATACAGCACGCGGCCCGAGGCGTCCGTCACAAGCACGCGGGAGATGCCCGTCTCCTCCACGAGCGTCATCGCACCCGCGACGTTTTCCTCGCTCAGCTCCTCAAGGCCGGAGAGCGCCGTCACCATCACCGAGACGCTGCCCTGCAGCGAGCTCTGCTTAGAGCGGAACGTCAGGTTTTCCGACGTGATGAGCGGATACGTGTTCAGCAGGATCAGCACTGCCAGAATGATGGCGATATAGCTGAAGCTGAATTTTCGCTGCAGGCTCGCATGCATCTGCACGGCGCTGCCCCCCTTCTCTTTCTTTTAGTGGGAAATCAGTCCTTCAAGTAGTACCCCACGCCCCATTTGGTCAGGATGTGCTGCGGCGCGGCGGGGTTTTCCTCGAGCTTTTCGCGAAGCCGCCGGATGTGCACATCCACTGTGCGGTAGTCGCCTGCGTAGGTGTAGCCCCAGACGAGGTCCATCAGATTTTCGCGCGAGTAAACGCGGCGCGGATTCTTGACAAGAAGCTCGATGAGGTCGTATTCCTTGGCCGTGAGCTCGACGATCTCGCCGTTTTTGACGGCGACGCGCTGCTCGGGGTCGAGCGTGATGCCGCCCGCGGTCAACAGGAGCGTTTCAGTCTGCTTTTGCTGCGGTGCGGCGTTCGCGCGGCGCAGCAGCGCGCGGATGCGCGCTTTGAGCTCTAAGATGTTGAACGGCTTTGTGATATAGTCGTCCGCGCCGGACTCAAGGCCGATGATCTTGTCGGCGTCCTCGCTGCGGGCGGTCAGCATGATGATGGGCACATTGGAAAATTCGCGGATGCGCATGCAGGCCGTCAGCCCGTCCACCTGCGGCATCATCAGATCGAGGATGATGAGGTCAAACCCGCCGCTTTTCGCCATGTCGATGGCGGTCGCGCCGTCGTAGGCGGTCTCGACCGTGTAGCCCTCGTTTTCCAGATTGAATTTCATGCCCTTGACGAGAAGCTGCTCGTCGTCAACCACCAGAATTTTCATTGCCATCCTCCTCCGTGAATGTGATCTCCGCGCGGAATCCCTCGAGCTTCGCCTCTCCGATGCCCTTGACGTTCAAAAGGTCCTCCGCCGCCGTAAAATCGCCGTGCTCTGCGCGGTAGTCGATGATCGCCTGCGCGAGCGACGGGCCGATGCCCGTCAGCGTTTCAAGCTCCTCCGCCGTCGCGGTATTGACGTTCACAAGCGTCACAACGCGCGTGGGCGCGGTGATCTCGTCGGTCTTGTCCTGCGTCGTCACGGTGTAAGTCCCGTGCGAGGCACCCTCGTAGGCCGTTTTGTGCAGAAAAACGAGTGAAACGGCGAACAGCACCGTCAGCGCGGCGAGCACAAGGTAGACGCCGCTGACTTTGGTTTTCTTTTCTTGCTTTTCCACGGTTGCGCTCGCCTGCCTTTTTTGCTATACTGATGTCGAAGCGTGCCGAACGGCGCGCTCCTCTTCACTGTATTCTATATTTGATTATATCATACAACGAGGTATATTTCCATGAAAAAACGCCGCTTGTTTTCACTTTTTTTATCTTTTTCGCTCCTGCTCCCGCTCTTTTCGCTCACGAGCGCTGACGCCTATGAGGACTTTGACCTCGACGCGAAGGCTGGCCTTCTCATTGAGGCCGACACGGGCGAAATTCTCTACGAGAAAAACGCCCATCAGGAGAACTTCCCCGCGTCGCTCACAAAGGTGATGGTCGCGCTGCTGGTGTTTGAAGCCATCGACGAGGGCAAGATCGCGCTGACCGACTCCGTCACTGCGACGGAATCGGCGTTCGAGGGGCTGTCGAGCGACGGCAGCACGGCGAACATCGTCCCCGGCGAAACGATGACGGTCGAGCAGCTGCTCAACTGCATGCTCATCGTCTCGGCGAACGAGGCGTGCAACATTTTGGGCGAAACGCTCTACGGCTCGGTCGACGCCTTTGTCGCGCGCATGAACGAGCGCGCGACGGAGCTTGGCTGCGAGCACACGCACTTTGCCAACGCCACGGGTCTTCACAACTCCCAGCACTACACGACCGCGTGGGACCTCTACCTCATCACGCGCGAGGCGCTGAAGCATGACAAATTCATGGAGATCTGCAACTCCAAGAGCTACACCGTGCCCGCCACGAACATGACCGACAAGCCGCGTGAGCTGCATTCGACGAACTTTCTCATTTCCAACTGGCGCGCCCGCGGTTATGTGTACCGCGACGCGCAGGGCATCAAGACCGGCTCGACACCCGAGGCGGGCTACTGCCTCATTTCGTCCGCCCTGCGCGGCAGCCGCCACATGATCAGCGTGGTGCTGGGCGCAGAGCGCGTGACGCTCGAGGACGGTGTGACCATCCAGACGCGCAGCTTCTCCGAAACGTCCCGTATGTTCGACTGGGGCTTTGACAACTTTGTCCTCCGCGACATTCTCTCCTCCTCTGACCTTGTGCAGGAGGTGCCCGTCGCGCTTTCGAGCGAGGCGAGCTACGTTTCGACCCACGCGGCGGAGGATATCTCCTGTCTTCTGCCCGACAACGTCGAGCCCGACATGCTTGAGCGCACCGTGACGCTCACGAACGACACGGTCGACGCGCCCGTTTCCGCGGGCGACGTGCTCGGCAAGCTGACGCTCTCCTACAATGGTAAGGTCTACGCCGAGACGGACCTCTTAGCGCTGAACGATGTATCGGCCTCGTGGTTCCTGACGGCGCAGCGCAGGGTGTCTGACTTTTTCGCAAAGCCGCTCGTCCACATTCTGTTGATCGTGGTCGTACTGCTGATCGTCGCGCTCGTCGTCTATGTGACGATGTTCTCCCGCCGCCGTCGCTACGGCCACCGCCGCCGCGGCGCGGCACACGGCGGCTACCACGGGCGGAGAAGAAGATTCTAAGTACTTCAAAAAGCGGTAAAGCCGCTTTTTTGAGAAAGGCCACACTCCGCTTTGTGCCTTGCCGCCGCTGGCGGCTGCGACACGCGCGGAGCGAGAGGTGTCGATCGCCACGCGCTGGTCGCGGCGATCGACGATCAAAATTCTTTGCGTCTGCGAACGCAAAAGCAAAAATGAAGGGACGCGAAAGCGTCCCTTTTTAGTTGAGTGTGATCACGTTGTTCCCCTGCGGGAACTCCACGAAGCGGATGGAGTAGATGTCGGCGGTGATGTAGGCGCTGCGGCCGGGGTGGAACAGCGTGATATAGTCGTTTCCGACCTCCTGCAGCGTGCCGACCGCCACGACCGTGTTCTGCGAACCGACGAGGAAGCTCACGATGACTGCGCGGCCGATGTTGCGCGCGAGCATCCCCTTCCACGAATTGTAGGCCATCTTGTCGACGGTCTGCGACTCTTCGATCTTGTCGGGCGTGGGCTGGAACTGCCCGCTCGCGCCGCCCTGCGGCACGAGCGACATGCCCCCCGCCCCCGACGATCCTCCAAGCATTTCCTCATAGCTCTGGCTCGCGTTGTTGTTACTGTTGTTATTACTGCTATTATTGCTGTTGCCGCTCTGCTGCGCGCTCGCCATGGCGGGCACGGCAGCCATCTGCTCATAAAGGCACGGCATGCTTTTTCCCATCTGGATCATAAAAACGTCCTCTCCCTTTCCCGTTGCTGCTGATTTGCTTTTCTCAGGTGTCGTAATACGCGGCGGTGGGGTTATAAAAACAGTGGTCGCCGATACGCATGACGAACGTCCCCACATTTGAAGGAAAATTCGCGCGGCAGGACGGCGAAAACGGGTTAAAGAACCACAGCGCCGTTCCAAGGCCGTTCAATCGGTTGCCCGCGATGGCCCAGTCCGCGATCTCGTAATGGATATCGGTCGGGCGCATGTTGTAGATGTTCTGCGGGTTGTAGCTGCCGCGCTCGGTCTCGCTCGCGCAGACGAACTGCCCCGGCTGAAAGATGATATTGCGGATGCTGCCCTGCCCCACGCGCGCGTATTCGCCGCCCGTCGAGCGCACGCGGTTCATCACGACGCTCGCCACGGCTTTCATCCCATTCTCGCCCTCGCCGCCCGCTTCGCACTCGATGAGGCGCGCGAGCAGCTCCCTATCGGAATAGGCCATGTCGATCTCCTCCCCCATTTCTTCTTCCCCAACAGTCTATGCGACTCCTGTGCGCGGGGAACCAAACACGCGCAAAAAAGCGCCGCAGATGAATTTCATCTGCGGTGCTTTCGCTTTGTTCAGTTTTCCTCGTCCGGCGGCGGAAGCTCTTCCGCTTCCGGTGGCGCTGCTCCGTAGGCGCCCTTCATCTTGAGCTCCTGCCACTGCTCTTTCGTGATAAGCAGCTGGCGGGGCTTCGAGCCCTCGAACGGGCCCACGATGCCGCGCGTCTCCATCTCGTCGACGATGCGCGCCGCGCGCGAATAGCCGAGCTTCAAGCGGCGCTGGAGCATCGAGACGGACGCCTGACCCGTCTCCATGACCACGTCGATCGCGGCGGGGAGCAGCTCATCCACATCGTCGGCGGCGTTCTGATCAGGCGCGGCATTGCCGCCTCCCTTGGCGCTGCCCTTCTCCTTTTCGGCGACGGCGGCGTTGATCTTGTCGATGACGGATTCGTCGTAGTCCGTCTCGCCGTTTTCCTTGACGAAGTTGACCACGCGCTCGATCTCCTCGCTCGAGATGAAGCAGCCCTGCACGCGCTTGGGCTTGCCTTCGCCCAGCGGGGCATAGAGCATATCGCCGCGGCCCACGAGCTTTTCCGCGCCCGCGGTGTCGAGGATGATGCGCGATTCCATCGCGGAAGCGACCGCGAACGCGATGCGGCTCGGGATATTGGCCTTCATCAGGCCCGTGATGACGTCCGCGGACGGACGCTGCGTCGCGATAACCAGGTGCATGCCCGCGGCGCGGCCCATCTGCGCCACGCGGCAGATCGACTCTTCGACCTCCTTCGCCGCGACGAGCATCAAGTCGGCCAGCTCGTCGATGACGACAACGACGCTCGGCAGCTTTTTGAGCGTTTCGTCCGTCTCCGCCACCTTATTGTAGGAGGCAAGGTCCTTGACGTTGTGCTCGGAGAACATCTTGTAGCGCTTCATCATCTCGTACACGGCCCATTGCAGCGCACCCGCAGCCTTTTTCGGGTCGGTGACGACGGGGATGAGCAGGTGCGGGATGCCGTTGTAGGGCGCAAGCTCGACCATCTTCGGGTCGACCATGATGAAGCGCACCTCTTCGGGCGTTGACTTATAGAGCATCGAGACGATCAGCGAGTTCGTGCACACGGACTTACCGGAGCCTGTCGTACCGGCGATGAGCACGTGCGGAAGCTTCGAGATATTCCCGACGATGTTCTTGCCGCTGATGTCCTTGCCGACGGCGAAGGCCGTGGTGGAAGGATGGGTGGTGAACTCCGTGGATTCGAGCACCGTGCGGATGCTGACGGGCGAAACAAGCTTGTTCGGCACCTCGACACCCACGACGGAGATCTTGTCGGGGATGGGCGCGATGCGCACGCCGCTCGCGCCCAGCGCAAGGGCGATATCGTCCTGCAAATTTGTGATCTTCGAGAGCTTCACGCCCTGACTGAGCGTGAACTCATAGCGCGTGACCGACGGGCCGCGCACCACATCGCCCGGCTGGGCGTCCACGCCGAAGCTCGTGAGTGTCTGCGCCAAGCGGCGGGAGTTGTTGCGCAGCTCCGCGCCCGCCTCAGCGGCGTTCGTCACGCTGCCCTCTTTTAAGAGCGTGATGGGCGGATACTGATATGCAGGCGGCTGGGGCTGCGCGTCGCTGCCCTCGATCTCGCGCGTGACCTCCTCGCGCGCGGCATCGACCTCGGCGCGGCGGAGCTTGTCCTCCTGCTTGTCAGTCAGCACGGCGGGAACCGTCGTTGCTGCTGCGGCTGCGGCGACGGGTGCGCTCTGCACGCTCGGCGTGGGCGCGGCAAACGGTGTGTGCATCACAGGTGCGGGTGCCGGGACGACCGGCGCGGGCGCGCTCGGCGCTGTATCAAACGGCGGCAGGTCGAAATCGTCGGCCTCCACCGTCACAGGCTTAACGGGTGCGGACGGCGCGGCGGCAGGCGAAACGGGTGCAGCGATCTTTGTCTCCGCGGCACTTCCGCCCGCTAACAGCTCGTCGGGGCTCTTGATATTGTCGGACTTCTTGCGGAAGAAGCCGCCCGTGGAATTTTTCTTGATGACGCGCTCCTCGCCGTCGAGCGGAATGTCGATGGCGGCGTCCGGCGTATGGACCGGCGCACTGCGGCGCGGTGCATGGGTGTGCTGCGGCGGAAGATCCTCTTCCTCCGCTGGCTCATAGGGCACGCGCTCGTGCGAGCGCACGGCCTCGATCACGGCGGCAGGCGTCAAACGGAACGCCATCATCAAAAATGCGACGAACAGCACAACGAGCAGGACCATCGCCAGCACCTTTTTCACCAGCAGCACCAGCATGATCGCAAGCGATGCAGACACCGCGCCGCCGGACTCGAGCGCGTTGCCGCTCGTCCACAGAAGCTTCAAGATGCCATCCATGTTGACATACTTCTCTTTGCAGAGGGCGATGTGCATGATCGCGCCGAACACGACCGGCAGCAGCGCCGTGCCGACAAGGCAGGACGCGACGTTCCGCCCACGGTGGAAGAGCAGAATGTAGCTCCCCAGCAGCAGTGCGGGCGCGACGAGGTAATAGCCCCAGCCAAAGAGCGACCGGCACAGCTTCGCCGGCTGATCGAGCAGCCACGCCCCCGACTGGAAATAGCTAAAGCCCAGGCACAGCGCCAGCACCAGCAGGATTGCGCCCGCGACCTCACGGCGGATGGGGCGCTTTTGATTCTTCTTCGCCGTGCGCTTGCCGGAAGACGAGGAGCGGGACGAACCCGTCGTTATCTTTTTCGTTGTGGTGGTTTTTTTCTTCTGTTGTGCCATGATTCACCTCAGAATCAAAAATTAGTGCAGGATCGTGAGCACCAGCGTCAGCACGCCGGCGGCCCAGCAGTAATAGGCAAACGCGCCGAAACGGCCCTTGTCGGCAACATAGCGCAGCAGGCGGATGCTCGCATAGCCCGACACCGCCGCGACGACGACACCGACGAGGTACACGGGCACGCTGGAGAAGTCGATGCCCGCGTCGATCGCGTCTTTGAGTGTCAGGATGTTCGCCCCCAACACCGCGGGGATGGAGAGCAGGAATGCAAAGCGCACGGCAAACTTGCGCTCAAAGCCCGTGAAGCAGCCCGCCGTGATCGTCATGCCGGAGCGGGAGATTCCCGGGCACAGCGCGATGGCCTGACCGATACCGACGAGCAGCGCGTCGAGCAGCGTGGCGGTCTTTTCCGTCTTGCGGCCATGGCGCACACGGTCGCTCACAAAGAGCAGGATGCCCGTGACGATCAGTGCGCCGCCGATAAAGTACATATTATCACTCAGCTCCGTGAAAAAACGGCGAAACGGCACCATGACGAAAAGCGGCAGCGTGCCCACAATGATGAGCAGAATAAGGCGGCGCGCAGGCGGCACGGGGTTCGGCGTGCGATGATGGGCAAGGTCGCCGATGCCGGTGAAAAACTCCACGATCATATCGCGGATATCATCCCAGTAAGCGGCAAACACCGCCACGAGCGTGCCGAGGTGGAGCAGCACGTCGAAAAAGTCGGGCACGTTGCTCGCGCCCTGGATGCTTAGTAAATGCTCCGCGATGGCGAGATGGCCGGAGGACGAGATCGGTAAAAATTCCGCGATCCCCTGCACAAGGCCGAGAACAACGGCGGTCAAAACTGACATAAAAAACAACTCCTTTTGCGTTTTGTTCTGTAATGGCAATATTCTAACAGGATAATTATAGCACGCTTGTTCGCGGAATACCACCCCGAATTGCCGCATCTTCTTTTTCTTTCCTTTTTCGGTGCATCCCTTGCGAACGCAGGGCGAATGTGCTATGATTGGCGCGGACTATCAGAAAAGGAGAGATAGAAATGACTTATAACTACCGCACCAAGGGCGTTTGCTCCAAGGAAATGCACATTGAGCTGAACGACGACCACACCATCAAGAGCGTAGAGGTCATCGGCGGCTGCAACGGCAACCTTCAGGGCATTTCGCGCCTGGTCGAAGGCATGAAGGCCGAGGATGCCATCGCGCGCATGCGCGGCATCCGCTGCGGCTTCAAGAATACCTCCTGCCCCGATCAGCTCGCCATCGCGCTGGGCGAGGCGCTGGCGCAGGACAAGCAGTAAGTCGTCATTTTTTGCCCGCGCGGTGCATCGCACGGGCAAAAAATGCATAAAATCCTGCAAAATGCCGTTTCCCTCTCTGGACAAACGGCGCTAAACTGTGTATACTGTTAAAAAATAAGCATTCAACGCACTATCAACGCAAAACATTTTGCTTTTGCCTGTCTGACGGGGGAACTTCATGGACATTGATATGGATATCAAAGAGCTCGAAGCGTTCGTCTACGTGGTGGAAAACTGCAGCTTTTCCCGCGCTGCGGAGCTGCTGCACCTGACGCAGCCGACCATCAGCTCGCACGTCTCCGCACTGGAGAGAAAACTGAATATCAAGCTCATCGTCCGCACCACGAAGGAGACCTACCCCTCCGACGCGGGCAAGCTCCTCTACAAATACGCCAAGGAGATCCTGCAGGTGCGCGAGAACGCAGCCATCGCGCTGCGCAATTTCTCGCAGGAGATGAAGGGTACGATCTCCATCGCGGCCTCCACGGTGCCCAGCCAGTATTATCTGCCGCACCTTTTGCAGGACTTCCGCGCCCGTTATCCGGACATCACCTTCAACATCCAGATGGAGGACAGTCCCAAGGTTGTGGAGCTCGTCGCCACGCGCAGCGTGGAGATCGGCTTCTGCGGCACGATGGTGGCGAGCCACAAATGCGTCTATCAGGATTTTGCCAGCGACCCGATGGTGCTCATCGCGCCGAACGCCGAAAAGTATCAGGCCTTTGCGGGCAAGCCCTTCCCCATCGAGCAGCTCAAGGAAGAGACGTTCATCAGCCGTGAAAAGGGCAGCGGCACGTATCAGGCGGGCAAGGAACTCTTAAATGAGCTCGGCGTCGACATCGCCCAGCTGCGCACCGCGGTCGAGATCCGCTCGACCGAGAGCGTCAAGCAGATGGTCAGCGAGGGTCTCGGCGTCGGTCTCATCGCGCAGAGCGCCGCGCAGGACTATGTTCAGTTCGGAAAGCTTCTCGCCTTCCCCTTCCCCGACTCGCGCTTCCGCCGCCAGCTCTATATCGTCAAGCACAAAAACAGCATTTTATCGCCCATTGCGCAGGTGTTTTACGACTATGCGCGCAAAGCCAAGGACAAAGCATCCGCCAAATAAGGCGGATGCTTTTTTACAGGGATCGCTCGATTTTTTACCCGATTTTTTCGCGAAATTGTCATTTACTTTTTTTCCTCTCTGGTATATGATAATGCAATAGGTCAACGGCTGCGCTGCACCGGTAAAGCAGCAGGCCTTACGGGAGGGAGAGCGATGGATTGCCGCGATTCCGCGCTGTTTACAGGCGTGGACGAAGCATCGTGCGAAAATATGCTGCGCTGCTTCAGCGCGTATGAGCAGCGCTTCAGCGCAGGACAGACCATCCTCACCTGCGGGCAGCAGCAGGATATGATCGGCGTGCTGCTCTCGGGCAGCGCGGCGCTTCTGCGCCTGCACGCCGACGGCAACCGCACCGTGCTTGAAAACATGGACGAGGGCAGCGTCTTTGGCGAGGAGCTGGCGTTCACCGGCTTTCGCGACGGCAGCGCGCTCATCGAGTGCCGCGAGGACTGCCGCGTCATCTTCATGCGCTATGACCAGATCACAAAGCGCTGCGAAAACGCCTGCGCCTGCCACAGTCAGGTCGTAACGAACCTCTTCCAACTGCTCTCGAAAAAGTCTCTGCATCTGAGCCGCCGGATCGAGGTGCTCGCCTGCCGCTCCATCCGCGAAAAGCTGCTGTGCTTTTTCGAGCAGCTCGCCGACGAGCACGGCAGCCGGACGTTCCCCCTGCCGTTTTCCCTCAGCATGCTTGCCGACTACATCAGCGCCGACCGCAGCGCCATGATGCGCGAGATGCGCAAAATGCGCGAGGAGGACCTCATCAGCACCGAGGGCCGCAGCGTGACGCTGCTTTAGTTTTTTGCAAGTATCTTTCGTAAATGCAAGTTTTCCTGCATTGTCAGAATTTTGATATTCATTGACGCAAGAAAACTTTCATGATATAAATATAGCATCATTCCATATTCCCGGCGCTGCGTCCAGGAATCCCGCCTGCCGTTCTCCCCGGACGGCACGGCGCTGAATCTCAACAAAAAGGAGAATCATTCATGTATCGCATCGTGAAGAAAGAAGCGCTCAAGCCCACCGTGACCCTCTACGAGATTGAGGCGCCGATGGTGGCAAAGAAGGCCGAGCCCGGCCAGTTCATCATCCTGCGCGTCGATGAAAACGGTGAACGCATCCCCATCACCATCCACGACTTCGACCGTGAGAAGGGCACCGTCACCATCATCGTGCAGACGATCGGCGCCACCACCGAAAAGCTCAGACATAAAGCCGAGGGCGAGTACATTCAGGACTTTGTCGGCCCGCTGGGCCGCCCGACCGAGACCGAAGGCAAGAAGAAGGTCTGCGTCGTGGGCGGCGGCGTCGGCTGCGCCATCGCTTACCCCGTTTTGAAGAAGTTCCACGACTGCGGCGCGGAAGTCCACGCGGTCGTCGGCTTCAAGAATAAGGACCTCGTCATTCTTGAGGACAAGTTCCGCGCGGCGTCCAGCGTTTTGAAGCTGATGACGGACGACGGCTCTTACGGCGAGAAGGGTCTTGTCACCGATGCGCTCAAGGAGCTCATCGACGCGGGCAACCAGTATGACGAGATCTTCGCCATCGGCCCTGCCATCATGATGAAATTCGTGTCCAAGACCACCGAGCCCTACGGCATCCCCACCACCGTTTCCATGAGCCCGATCATGGTCGACGGCACCGGCATGTGC